>JAABUY010001073.1_pt1 | contig 39325 bp, 47 predicted proteins | sample 5560271 | NCBI WGS metagenome assembly JAABUY01 (sample SAMN10711886, study PRJNA513374) | rock metagenome | isolation source: Antarctica rocks | place: Antarctica: Victoria Land, University Valley
CGCGCGCGTCCGCCAGCTCCCTGCGCGCGCGCGCGCGCGTGGGCAGCCGGGCATGCCCGCGCGCGCATGCCCGTCGGCAAGATCTGCCGTCAGCGCCAGATCCGCCGGCAAGATCTGCCGTCAGCGCCAGATCCGCCGGCAAGATCTGCCGTCAGCGCCAGATCAGCGCCAGAGTTCTGCTCCCCGCACTAGGCGCGCCGCGCACCGCATGAGCGCTGCGACCTGGCCCTGGAGCACGTCCGCCTGCGCGGCGGCGTCGCGGCCCTCGCCCAGCGCCTGCCGCAGCCGCGCCAGCTCCGCGGCCGCCTGCTCCTTGGCCGCCTGCGTCGCAGGCGCATGTGCGCTCACGCCGCAGGCTGTGCGCCCAGGCGCCGCCGTCCCGCGGCCGGCCGGGCAGGGGCGGGCCGCGCGCCTGCGCGTCGCGCTCCTGCTGCTCCAGCCGCGCCTGCAGCGCCGCGCGCGCATCGGCGGCCTCGCGCTCCAGCGCGCTGCGCTCGGCGGCCGCGGCCTTGCGCGCGGCCGCCTCGGCGGCCGCACGCTCGGCCTCTGCCGCGACCCGCGCCGCCGCCAGCGCCGCGTCCGCCTCGTCTGCGCGCGCGCCAGCCGCCGCCGCCTGCGCCTGCGCCTCCTTGCGCCTGCGCCGCGCCCGCGCTGCGCCGCTCGCGCGCGGGCGCGTGTGCTACACACACGGGTGCGCGCGCGCACCCATCGTGCCATTGGTGCCAGCCCCGCGCGCCCGCCCGGGAGGCGGCTGCGGGTCGTTGGCTCCAGAACAGACGGCGCGCGCGCCTGCTGTCCGCGGCCTGCAGCGCGGCGTGCGACTCCTCGCGCACGCCGATGAGCTCCGCCTCGGCGTCCTCCGCGGCGCTGCGCAGCTCGCCGGCGGCCGCCTCCGCCGCCGCCGCGCGCGCCTCCGCCTGCCGCAGCGCGTCCGCCGCCAGGCCCGCCTCGGCGGCCGCGCCCGCGCGCAGCGCCTCCAGCTCCGCCTGCTTGGCCGCCAGCGCGCGCTACCGCGCAGGCGGGCCATGCGTCAGCGCAAGCAGGCGCCTGTTGCCCGGCCTCAATGCAGCCGCCGTGCGCGCGTTCGTGTGTAGCGTGCCAGCTGGTGATGCTGCGGCAGTGCCGGACGCCAAGCCGCAGGCCTGTTCGGCGGATCCGCGGGCGGGGGCGCCATCGCGAGGCGCCCACCTGCAGCCGCGGCAGCTCGCCCGCGCCCGCCGTGGCCTCCTCCAGCATTGCCGCGAGCGCGCGCCGCGCCTCCGCGGCCTCCTCCGCGCCGCGCTCGGCTGCGCGCAGGCGGCCCTGCGCCTCGGCCAGCGCCGCGCGCGCTGTTGCAGCCGCCTCCTCCGCCCGCTCAAGCGCCTCGACGCGCCCGCGCGCGGCCTCGGCCGCCGCGGGCGCGTCGTGTGCGGCGGCGGCCGCCGCCTCGCGCAGCGCCGCCGCCTCCCGCTCCGCCGCCTCGGCGCGCGCCGCCTGCTGCTCCGCGGCGGCCCGGCTCTCGGCTGCGGCCGCCCGCGCGGCTGCCTCGGCGGCCTCCGCCGCCGCCGCGCGCTCGCCCGCGCGCGCCGCGGCAGCCTCGGCAGCGGCAGCACGGTCGCATGCGGCCTCGGCGCGCGCGTGCGCCTCTGCGCTCGCCGCCTGCGCTGCGCGCGCCTCGCCCTCCCGCGCCGAGCGCAGCTCCGCCAGCTCGGCGCCGGCGGCCTCGGTACGCACGCCGGTGTCCGCCGTCGCCGCGCGGGCCTCTTGGGCGCTTGTGCGCAGCGCCGCGAGCTCCGCGGCCGCCGTGTCTGCGCGCGCCCCCGCATCGACGGCGGCCGCCTGCGCTGCTGCCAGCTGCGTGCGCAGCGCGCCTACCTCGGCGCGCGTCTCGTCCAGCTCGCGGCCTAGCTGGCCCTGCGGCTGCCGGGCGCGCGCGCCCGGGGCGGCCTCGCCACTCCGCGGCGTCCCTGGCGCCTCGCCGCCCGCGCAAGCGGCGGGCGAGAACAGCGGGTTGGCCTGCATGGGCGGGCTGGCCGGCTGCTCCGCCTGGGGCCCGCCGGCGCCCTCGCCGGCTGCGGCCGCCGGCTCCTCGAGGGCACCGGGCGGCGCGGTGGCCGGCGCGCCCGGGCTCGCGCTCTCGTGTGCCGCAGGCGCGGCAGCCTCAAGCGCCGCCGCGAGGTCCCGGCGCGCGTCCCTCTCACCGTCGCGGGCGCCCGCCGCGTCCTCGCGCGCCGCCGCGGCGGCGGCGTCCGCCGCGGCCGCCCGCGCCTCGGCCGCCGCGGCCGCGGCCTGCGCGGCCGCTGCCTCGCGCATCGCAGACGCCCCGGCCTCCTCGGCCCGCGCCTCGGCCGCTGCTTTGCGCTCCTCCGCTTCCCGTGCGCGGGCGTTTGCTGCGGCGCACGCAACCGCCGCGTCCGCCGCCTGGCCCCGCGCCGCCTCCGCCTTCGCCTCGCCCGCCGCCCGGCCGGCCTCCAGGTCTGCCGCGCGCGCCGCGGCGGCCCGCGCGGCGGCCGCCGCCTCGGCAAGGCGGGCCTCCAGGTCCGCCCCATGGCCCCGCGCGGCCGCCAGGCCGCCCTGCAGCTCGCTGATGCGTGCCCGCGCCTCCTGCAGCTCCGCCTCGCGCTCGTCCGCGTTGCCCAGCTGCGCCTGCACGCCCGCCTCCTGTGTGCCGGCCTGCGTGCGCGCAGACGGCTGTCAGCATGAAGGTGCGCACCCACTCCGGCAGGGCCGGGCCTGACACGGCGTGCAGGGCCGCCCGACCAGCCTGCGCCGCCAGGCTTGGCGGCACCCCGCGCGCCGCGAGCATCCGTGCATTTCACGCCGCATGGGGAGCGCGCCTGCGCGCGCTGCCGCTCGGCGGCCAGCTCCGCCAGCGCGGCGTCGCGCGCGGTCGCGGCCTCGGTCGCGCGCGCCCGGAACGCCAGCGCTTGCCGCTTGGCCTTGGCGAGCCGCGCGCGCGCGTCCGCGAGCTCATCGCCGCCGCCGCCGCCGCCGCCGTTCGCCTGCGCACCAGGCGCATCGGTGCGCCGTGGCGCTGCAGGCGGCTCTGCGGCGCCGTGCTGTAAAGGGCTCAACGCCGCGGCAGAGGGCGCGCCTCCGGCTGGTGTCCCTGGGCTGCTGTGGGCTCCTGGCCGGGCGCCGCGGCGTGCTCCGGCCGCTGGTCCGCCTGCGCCACGGCCGACGACGCGGCGCGGCTCTCCTGCGCGCATCGGGCCGTCAGGCCCCGACGTGAGGGGCCTGCGGCGCTGATGCCGGCGCGGCACGGCCGCGCGCCTGCAGCTCGGCCTCCGCGCGCTCCAGGCGGCCCTGCAGCTCGTCCGCCAGCGCGGCCGTGGCCTGCAGCTGCGCGGCGCGCTGCTGCGCCGCCTGGCGCGCCACCGCCTCGCCCGCGAGCTGCTCCCGCAGCTCCGCAGCCGCCTGGCGCCGCGCACGAGCCGGCGGCTGGGCGCGCCGTCCGCGCCTATGCAGGTGTGCGGGGCGGGCGGCGCGGCGCGCGCCTTCTCGGCCGCGGCCAGGCGCCTGCGCAGGGGCGCGGCGCCCGCGCCGTCTGGGGCCTTCGGTGAGGCCAACCGCGGCGGCGTCGACAGCGGGACCTCGTCGAAGCTGCCCCAGTCGCCGGCGTCGTCCTCGAGCGCGGGCAGGTCCTCGAGCGCGGGCGGGCCTGCGCGCCTGGCTGCGTCCTCACCCTGCCAAGAGCTCCAGGCGGGGCAGGAACGCTCTGCGTGCAGCGCACCCTCCTGCGCCGGCAGCGGCGGGCGGGCCGGATCGGCGGGCGGCCCGGCAGGCGCCCGCGCGGTTGGTTGGTCGATTGTGAGCACGCTGCTCGCCGCCGCATTGATGGCGCTGGCCTGCAGCAGGCCGGCAGGTCGCGTCAGTGCGCGCGTGGGATCCGCCGACTGGCCGTCCCTGCACAGAAGTACTGCGTCGGCGTGCACGTGCGCGGTGCCGCTCACAAGCGTGTTGTCCAGCCCCGTCTCCCGGACCACGTTGGCGGCGTGCGCCTGCACGCTCGCTGCCTGCTCCTGCAGCGTCTTCGCCAGGCTGTTCCACATCGCGCTCGCTGCTTGCCGCTTCACGCGACGCACCGCTCAGCGCCTGCGCGCACTACTGTGACTTCTCCACCTCAACAGCATGGCCCCGCCGAGAGACTTTTCGCGCACATGCGAACCTCGGGAAAGCTTGGGTGCCAGGGAATACGGAAGCTAGACTAGCTCTCGCTCCTGTAGCTAGACTCGAGAATGCTGCCCCCCATTGCAGAGCAGTGCCTCCGCGTCCTGACTGAGCGCAGCACTCACGCGCTGCGTGTTCAGGTGCGCTGCGGGACCGCGCAGCTGCTGAGCCGCGAGCGGGCACCATGGCGGGCGAAGCAGAGTTCGCGGCCTTCAAGTCGACAAAGGACAAGGTGGATCGCCTGCTGTATGCTTGCCAATGGCGTGAGATTGGTCCAGCCCGGCTTGGGCCCTGCCGCTGGGCGCCGTCCACACACACCGTTTTTTGCGGCGCGCGCAGGTCAAGGTGCTGGAGTTCCACCCCGTGCAGCCCTGGCTCGCGTACGCCGACGGGAGCCAGGCGGTCGTCGTGTGGGACTGGTCCAGCCAGCAGGTCGGCCTCCCGTATGTGCCCACGCCGGTCGCGCCCGCGCCGAGCTGCCCTCCCGCGGCGAGCGCCAGCGCCCGCACCGCGCCGCAGGTGGTCTGGGAAGCGGCGCTGGGCGCGGCGGATGACGCGCCGACGCAGGACGCCCTGCTGCAGAAGCTGGCCGAGCGGCACCCGGGGTACTACGGGGCCGCGGAGCCCGTGCGCCCTCCCTTGGCCGTGCGCACCCCCGGAACGCCTCGCGGGCTCTGCCGCGCGGCGCCCTGCTGAGGCCTTTCATATGGCGCAGGCGCCGGGCGCCAGGGGCGCGGCGCCGGGCGTCGTGCGCGCGCTGATGTTCCTGGACCTGCAAGTTGCGTTCTGGCAGCTGGCGCTGCAGCACTCGCGCCAGTTCCGCGCGCACTCGTCCGCCGGGCTGCCCAATCTCGGTGCGCGCCCCGTAAGAGCACGATGGAGCGGACGCGCACGCGCGCGGGCCAGGCGGCGAGGCGGCGCGCGGGCCGCGCCTGAGCCGCGCGGGCGCGGCAGGGCGCGTGCGCGGCCTGCGCGGCGGCCGCCACCTGGTGGTCGCGTGCGAGACCAAGCTGCTGCTGCTCGAGGTGGGCGGCGGCGCGGCGCGCGAGGTGCCGCGCGCCGTGCTGGACGGCCGTGCGCCCACTGCGCTGGCGCTGCTGCTCTCGGTGTCGCCGCTGCTGCTGGGTGCGCGCCGCGCCTGCTTGTGCGCACAGCCGCGCTGCCTGCGGCGCGGCGCGGCGCTGACCGCGGCCCTGGCGCAGGCATTGGCGTGGCGGCGGGCGCGGCGCAGGCGCTGGTCGTCCCCGTGATCGCCGTCGGCACGGCGGCCGGCGCCACGTACCTGCTGTCGAGCTCCGCCCTGCAGGCGCGCCCGGCCGCGCCGTCCGGCAGGCCGGCGCAGGGCGCGAGCAGCGGGGTGCTGCGCACGCGGTGCATGCCTTGGGCATCCTCCGGACCCGCCTGGAACGAGACCCGCGCGCGCCAGGTGCACGCCAAGCTGGTGGGCGGCCACAAGGGCGCGGTGACCGCGCTGGCCGCGCTGGCGCCCGCGCAGCCGGGCGGCCCGGACCGGCTGCTGAGCGCCGGCGCCGACGGCACCGTCGCGCTGTGGGAGCCGTCCGCGGCCGCGCCGCGCGAGGTCGACCGCGAGACGGCGCCCAAGGCGCGCGCCGCGCCCGGCCCCGCCGCACGCGCGCAGCGGCAGTGCCCACAGGCGCCCGCGCGCCGCGCAGGCGGTGTTCAAGGCGCACGAGGGCGAGGTGCTGGCGATGCAGCTGTTCCAGGACAACGGCGACTCGCCGGACCCCGGGCCGCTGCGGCTGGTCACCTCCGGTGCGGCCCCGCGCGGGGGCGCGCGCCGCGCTTCGCTGTCGGCAGGGACGCGCCCGGCCAGCGCGCGCGCGCGCGCGCAGGCGAGGACAAGCGCATGGCGGTCTGGGACGCGGCCACGTGGAAGGAGCTGGCGCGCACCAAGCCGCTGGCGCGCGGCGCCGCGGACGCGCTGGCCGTCAGCGCGCGCGCCGGCGCGCCCACCGGCGGCCACCCCAGCGTGCTGCTGGCCTCGGGCGAGCGCGCCGCCGTCTGGGGCCTGTGCGCGCCCGCCAGCCCGCCGCCCGACCGGCCCGCCGCCCGCGCCCGCGCCCGCGCCCTGCTCAAACGCGACCGCGGCGCGGCGCGCGCAGGTACCCCAGCTCGCGCCAGCTGGCGGTGGCGCCGCAGGCGGCGCTGGACGCGGTGCTGCCGGCCGGGCACAAGAAGGCGCCCAAGGTCTACGCGCTGGCCTGCCACCCGCTGCAGCCGCACGTGCTCGCCGTGGGCGCCAACTCCGGTGCCGCCCCGGCCAGTCGGCGCGCGCGGCGCACGGTGAACATTGCGCTGCGGGGCTACGGGCCGCTCAGCGCGGCCCGCCGCGCGCCGCGCAGGCGTGGGCCTGCTGTCGTTCGACGCGGCCGCTGTGCCGCCGCTGGCGGCGCTGCCGCTCGCGCCCGCCGCGGCGGCCGACCTGGACAGCCCGCGTGCGCGCGGCGCGCCGCCGCCGCCGGGCTTTCGTGGCTGCCAGTACCTGCTGGCTGCCGAGTCGCAGCTCTGGCACGTCGCATACCGGTGCGCGCGTTAACCCTGACCCTAACCCGCTGGCGGCGCGCGGCCTGGCGCACGCGCCCCGGCCTCGCCGCCGCGCTGCGACCCTGCGCCGAGTGGGCGCGCGCCGTAGGCCGGGGTGGAGCGAGGGCCCGTCCGGGCGGCAGCTCACCGCCGACCTCAGCTTCAAGCGCAGCGTTGCGCCCATCGACGTCGCCCTGGGTGCGGGCCCGCCGGCGCCGCATGCTAGGAACCTGGCTGCGCGGCTGCACAGCGAGGCTGGCGCTGGCTGTGCGCGCTCACCGCGGGTGCCGCCGCCGGCAGGCAGCCCCGTGCTGGCGGCCAGCTTTGACGGGCGCCACGCCAGCGTGGTCTGGCCGGACGTGGGCGAGTATGCGGTCTACACCGCGCGCCCGCAGGGCGCCTGGGCGCAGGTCGCGCGGGGCGCGGGCGCGGCGGTCGCGTGGGCGGCCGCGTCGGACACCTTTGCGGTGCTCAACGTGCCCAAGGCGCGCGCCCGGCGCGCCGCGCGCCCGGCGCGACGCGCGGGCGGCCCGAGCGGTGACAAACGTGGATGCTGCTGAGGGGCGCTGGGCTGTGCCGCCGTGACACTCACGCGCTGCAGGCGGCCGCGTCGTCAGACCCCAAGCTCGTCCGCCGGCGCAGCCGCGGGCGCGACCAGGAGGCCGTGGCCGCGGCGGCCGCGGCCGCCGCCGCCGCCGCCAGCGCCGCCGCCGCCAGCGCGGCGGTCGAGGTGAGCGCCCGCGCCCGGCCGCGCGCCCGGCGCCCCAGCGCCGGGCCGGGCGGCCTGAGCGCGCGCGCGCGCAGGTGTGGGAGGCGGCGCCCGAGGGCGCGCGCCGGCTGCTCAGCAACGTGGTCATGGGCGGCGACGCGCCGGTGGCGCTGCACGGCGGCGCCGCGCTGGGCGTCGCGTTCAGCCGGCAGCTGCGGCCAGGCGCGGCCGCCCGCCGCGCGCGCCCCCGTTCTGCGACCTGTCCGAGCGGCGGCGCAGCCGCTCCCGACGCGCATGGCGCATGCCTAGGTCACGGCCGGCGCGCTGACGGGCGCGGGGGCCACAGCGGCGGGCCGGCGCGGGCGCGCGATGCGGCTGTACGCCTGGGGCACCGGCGAGGGCTGCGGTGACGTGCTGGTCGAGCCGCGCTGGCTGGCCTGGGCGCCCGACGCCCAGGCCGCCGCGCTGGCCTACCCGGACGCGCTCGTCCTGTGCCGCACGCAGCCGGCATTCGCCGCGTTTGCGTCGCTGCCCCTGGCCGTGCGCGCCGCGACCCTACCCCGCTGCCTGCGCGCGTGCTGGGCCGGCTGCAGGCGCCCCGAGAAAAGGCGGCCAGGCGTGACGCGCGCCGTGCGCCGCAGGGGGCGACCTCGGGCGTGTGGCACGCGCGGCAGCTGTGGGTGGCCACGCCGACCGAGGTGCACTGCGTGTTTGTCTCCGCGGACGCCGAGGCTGCCGAGCCCTTTGTGCAGGCGCGGCCTGTCTCAGACCGCGTGCGCGCTTGCCGGCCCGAGCTGCCCGGATCTCCGCCGCGTGGCTCAGGTCGGGCATGCCTCCGCCTCCTGCTGCACAGCAAGCGTGGCCACTCGGGCGCCCGCGCTTGCGCAGGCGGTGTGCGTGGCCAGCCATGCGGCGGGCGCCGCCGCGCAGGCCGCGGCCGCCGCGCACGCGGCGGCCGCGCTGCCGGCGCCCGGCATGCGCTGCGCGGGGCCGGTAGTGGTCGCGGGCGTGCGCGAGGGCGCCCTCTGGCTACTGGACGCGCGCGGGCAGCCGTTTGTGGTGTCGCTGGCGGCGGCCGGCCTGCGCGCGCGCATGCTGGCGGCCGCGGGCGCGGGCGGCGCGGCGCGCGCCGCCGCCGAGCGGGGTGCGCGCCCGGCGCGCGCCCCCGGGCCTCCCTGCGCCGCGCTCCTCCGCGGCATTCAGCGTCGGCCTGGCGCCGCGCAGGCCTGGCGCGCGCGCACCACGATGCGCTGGCGCGCTTTGTGGCGGCCGCGGCGCCGGCCGCGGCGGCGGAGGCGGGCGCGCTGTCGGGCCTGTCGCTGCGCGCGGACCTGGGCCTCGCGCTGCGCGCGGGGCAGCTGCAGCGCGCGCTCGCCTGCCTGGCCGCGCTGTCCGCGGGCGCCGCGGACCGCCCGGCGCTCGCCGCGCCCGCCTGGCGCGCCGCCTGCGGCGCCGCGCAGCCCGGAGGCGCGGCCCTGCACTGTCCTGCCCCAGGCGTCCTCATGACGCCCTGCTGGCAAGCGCTGGAAGGGTCGCGCGTGCCTGCCGGGCTGCGCCGGCCATGCGCCCGCCGCTGCCCGCACTGACACGGGCTCGCGGGGCGCCGCAGGCGCGACGCCTGCGCGTGCGGCCAGCCCGCTGGTGGCTGGCGCGCTGCCGAGCGGCCTCTTCTCGCTGGAGGCGCCTGCTAGCGGCGGCGCCGCCGCGCCAGGTGCGCCGCCTGTGCACGCTTGACGCCCTTTGGCGGCACGCTTGGCGGGCGCCTGCAGCCGCGCGCCGCGCGCAGGGCCTGCGGCAGGCGGCAGCGGGGATGCGGTCGACTGGGACGCGCCGCTGCGTGCGAGCTCGCCCGCCGACGCGCCGCAAGCGCACGCCGCGCGGGCGGCCGCGCTGGCGCCCGAGGCGCTTGCGCTGGCGGACCGGGCGCTGGCGGCCGGGCAGGTGCCCGTGGCTGCGGCCGCGCTGCGCGTGCTGCTGGCGGGCGCGCGCGCTCTGCCGGCCGAGGCGCTGGCGGCGGTGCTGCCGCGCTGCACGGCGGCGGGCCTGGCGGCGGAGGCGGCAGAGGCGGCCGGCGCGGCCGGCGTGGGCGCGGGGCCGGCCGCGCTGGCTGCCGCGCTGCTGGGCGACGCCGCGGGCGCGGGGCGCGGGCTGCGCCGCGCGGGGCTGCTGGCGCAGGAGGCGCTGTGGGCGCGGCGGCAGGGCGACCCGCTGCCCGCGCAGCAGCGCTGGGAGGCGCGCCTGGGCGCGGGCCTGGGCGGCCTGCCGGTCGCGCTCGTGCCCCCGGCCTAGGGCTGGGCGCCCACAGCGGCAGTAGCAGCTTGTGCCTCGCAGCCGAGGCTGTGCCTCGCAGCCGAGGCAGGGCCAGTGTGCATGTGCATATGCATGGCAGGGGGCCAGTGTGCATGTGCATATGCATGGCAGGGCCCTGCCGCATTCCAGGCATTGCAAGGAGAGGTGCTGGAAGAGACCAGCCTGTACAAGAGAGCTTCCCGGGACCTATGGACAACAGCACACAGCCAGATCCGCACACAGTCGGCCTGCAGGAGTGCACGTTCACATTCGGCGCGCATCCACAGCGACTTGCGCTGCGCGCGCTGTGTCGGCGCGGCCCAGAGGGCAAGGAGCAGCTCAGCCTGACACTGCAGGACGGAGAGCCGCAGGTGGGCGGCGCGCTTCTGTGAGAGGAGGCAAAACTGCTAGCAGGACGGCTGGCTGATGTGCTGCGCTGTGCCCAGAGCAGCAGCGAGGCCGCGCGGTGCAGCGACGACATTGGCCTGGATGTCTGGCCTGCCAGCCCGGCGCTGGCAGACTACCTGGCGGAGCACCCCGGCATCCTTGCACAGCAGTTGGCCCTGGAGCTGGGCTCGGGCATCGGCCTCGGCGGGCTGGCGGCCGCCGCGCTTGGCGCCTCGGGCGTTGTCCTAAGCGACTATGCCTCAGCGGTGCGGGCGCTGCCGCGGCTGCGCAGGCTGGCAGCTTTGCAATACCAGCGGCTCTCGCATCAGAGAATGCAGGCCCGCCCGGCTGACAGGCTCTGGACGTCCTGCGGCGCAACGTGACACTGAACAGCCTGGAGACCAGCGCCTCTGTCGCCCACCTTGACTGGGAGCGACCAGACGTGTGCGCGCTGTCCGGGCAGATGTTTGACCTAGTGCTGGCCTGCGACGTGCTGTATGCCAGCAAGCTTGCCCCGGTGCGTTTCATCTACGTGCGCTCTGGTGCCTGTCTGGGCCATAGCAGTATTTCCAGCTGAGAGCCTGGGCGCACAGAGCCTCCTGGCGGCGGTCGAGCACTTTTTGGCACCGGCGGGCGTCCTCCTGCTTGCTCACCAGCTGCGGCGGGCGGTGCGTTGCGGCGGTCCGTCTCTTGCGCTGACCACCGGCACTACCACGGGCGCCCCAGCCTTTCGAGCTCCGCAGATACTGCTGGACGCCGTGACGCGCCGGCCGCGGCTGGAGGACACGGACGTGCCCTTTGTCGCCTTCTGCGACCTGGCGGGCCGTGCGGGCTTCCACTCGCGGCGCCTTCGGTCGGCGGGGCAGGGGGGCAGCGCGTGCGGCGTCGCGCCGGGCGGCCTGCAGGAGCCGGGCGGGGTGCAGGTCCTGGCGATGAGCCGCTGCAAAGCGGCCCTGGCCGCCCTGCCCGCAGACGAGGGGGCGCGAATGGATTGTGCAGTGTGAATGTTTTACGCGTGTGTAAGCATGCGCCGTGCACGCTGTCACCGGAAGCAGAAGGCGCCCAGCCACCCGCCGACCGCCTCGAAGCAGTCCCAGGCGGCGCCATACAGCCAGCTGCCGCGCGCCGCATGCACCTGCGTGCACAACACACGCTCAGGCACCGCACGTGCACTAGATAGAGGGGATCGCAGCAGGGGCTGTAAAATGCAGTGCGAGTCAGGTGGCGCTGCGACAGGCGAGCGGGCATGACCTGCAGGCATTCCACCAGCCACTTTGTGATGGCCGCCGGCGTGCCGCACAGCACCAGGCGGTTGAACTGCAGCACGCCGTCCGCCTTGTGCAGGGACACGGCCGCGATGATGGGCACCGTGGTCGCTCCATGGCACGCGCCTGCGGGGCGCGGCGCCTCACAGGGCACCACCGGCGCCGGCGCCGGCCCGCGGGGCAGGCGGCACGGGGGCCCGCACCCTCTGGGAAGCGCAGCGGGGCCTGCCCGGCGGCCAGGCGCCTCACGTTGCGCGCGGCCAGGCCCGCGCTCAGCTCCGCAGCAAAGGCGGTGCGCTGGCCGGCCGGCAGCGCGCAGTCGCCCGCCGCCAGCACGGCCGGCGCGCCCGCCAGCTGCAGCGTGGGTAGCACGTGCGGGCGCTCCGACGCGCCGGCCAGCAGGCCCGGGTAGGCGATTGCGCAGGGGCGCTCGCCGGTGCACCAGTACGCCAGGTCGGCCGTCAGCCGGCGGCCGTCCTCCAGGACGACGCCGCGCGCCCCCGCCTCCGCCGGGCGCTCGTGGCCTGGCTCGCTCGTGCCTGCAGCAGGCGCCGAGCGCCCCGCCGGCGCTGCGGGGTCCGGCGCGGCGGGGCCGTGGCCCGCGCACTGGCCCAGCACGAGCTGCACGCCCCGCGCCTGCAGCCAGGCGGCCGCATGGCGCGAGGCGGCCGGCGGCATGCGGTCCAGCAGCCGTCCCCGGCTGGTCACCAGCGTCACCTGCGGCCGGCGGCCGGCGCGTGGCACGGCGGGCAGGCAGCGAGCGCGAGGCTGCAGCCTTGCTGCGCTGCGCACCTGCTTGCGACCCCGCCAGGCGCCCGCGATCTCAGCGGCCAGCTCGACGGCCACGTCACCGCCTCCGACGATCAGCACGGAGTGTGCCGCCGCGAGTTCCGCGTGCGCGGCACGGTACTCGCCCCGCCTGCTCCCTGCGCTGGCCTGCGTCCTGTGCTCTCACCGAGCTCTCTTCAATCTGCTGGCTGTCCCAGTACGCAGCACCGTCCGGGAGGGCCAACCTGCGCGCTCTGCGGCGCCTTGACGGGCGGGGCGTAGTCGCTGCCGCAGCACAGGACGCAGTAGTCAAAGCTGAGCCGCGCGCCGCTGCGCAGCTGCACCGTGCCCGCACTGCCCGGCGCGCCTGCCGCCAGAAAGTTGCAGTCTGCAGCAGCGACCATGCGGCCTCCAGCCGTCAAGCGGGGGGCCGCGCACCCCCCGGCACAACGTCTGCCACAACGTCCAGGACCGCACCGCGCGGCAGCTCTGCGACGGTGAATGCCGCGTGCCCGGGCTGCACCATGCAGCGCAGGTTGGCCGGCGTGTACTCACAGTAGCCCTTGGCGTCGACCAGCTGCACGTCAAAGTGCGGGGACAGCAGCTGGTGCGCGCGCCGGCCTGCAAAGCCGCCACCCACCACCACCACTCGCTTCCTCTTGCTACCAGACATGCCTGAAGTCCTCTCCTCCCTGAATGAATGAAGTGGGGCAGCTGGGGCAGCTGGGGCTGTTGGTGTAAACTTGTGTGCAAGGCAAAGACCTGATCAAGCCCTCGTACTTTGTACTGCGTGCCTCGCTTGCGAGCGCACTCGGCCAGACAGACGAGGCAGAGTGCGCAACGTATAAAGACTGCACAGCTACCCAGCCACCATGTTCTCTAGTATGACTGTTCGGCCCGGGGCGTTTGCTCCCAGCACATTCGCGCCTCGCGCGGCGTCGAGGATGACGCGGCCAGCACGCGCTCCGCTGTGCGTGGCGGCGGGCAGGCGGCAGGTGCGGCCACTGGTGGGCTTGTGTCAGCGTGTCTATATTTAGCACCGCCCCCCCTTGCTGGCCGCGCTGCATCTGGCGGGTGACGTGGCGGGTGCAGTCTGCACGCGGTGTTTGTGTGGACTGCTCACTGGCGCTATATGCACCTCACTGGCACTATGTGCAGCCTCGCTGGCAGCGCGTTGTGGGATGCGACGCGCACGCAAAGTTGCCAGTCGCTGCCTTGGACTTACCGGTTATGCTGCGTGTGCATCTGAAAAGTGAACAATGTCGCACTCTTGCGCAGCTGGCTGTCCCGCCGCGTCAGGGTCGGGTCGCGGGGGAATGCACACAATGACTCGGTTTTTCAAACGTTCAGGCAGAGCCGGGCGCCTGGAGCCTGCCCGCGGCCGGCCAGGCAGCCGCCGCGCTCGCCGTGGCGCTGCTGCTGCAGGGCGGCCCGGTGGCGGCGGGGCTGGTCAACCTGCCGGCCGACGTGCAGGCGCGCCCGCCCCGCTGCCGCTGCTCCTGCTGGCACCCTGGGAGGCCTGCGCTGACCGCGGCGGCCGCGTGCGCAGGCCAAGCTGGATCAGGCGCCGCGGAAGGTGCCGTCGGTGGAGCAGCTCGCGCAGGGCGACGCGCCCACCGTGCCCAGCCGCGAGTTCTCGCCGCCCAAGTCGCTGGACGAGCAGCTGGGCTCCGCGGAGGTGCCGCGCCCTCCTCACGCTCCCAGTGCTGAAGCTCTGCATTGCGCGTGCGCGGGGCGCCGCATAATGAGCATGGGTGACGAGCGCGGGCGGGCCGCAGGCGTCGGGCAAGCTGAGCCTGCCGGACCCGCTGAAGACGATGGAGGCGCCGGGCGGCGCCAACTCGTTCGTGCAGCAGCTGCAGGAGCAGGTGCGCGGCGTGGAGAAGACCAAGGAGGCCGTGTCAGAGAACCTGCCGGGGCCGAAGGACCTGGGGCCCGGCGCGCTGCGCGACCGCGTGGTCGGCGAGGCGCTGACGTCGCAGTCGCCCGCCGTGCAGATGCAGCGCTGAGCGCTGCTGCTTTTAAGAGTGTATGATGTAGCTTGCGAGGAGGTGGTGAGGCGTGCGAGGAGTGCTGCTGTATGCTGTGAGAGGCGCGCTACTCTGGTTGTGTGGTGGCGCTGCATATGTGTTACATATATGTACGGGCACGGCATCGCACAACCTGCCCTCACACCGCCCTTTTCATATACTCACACCCCTGCCAGACATGCATTCCCCATGCATTCTCAGCACACAGACATCGGCATTGCATGCAGGAGCTACAGCGATCAAATTGACTTTTGCTCCTCTTACGCAGCACATCCCCGCCGAGCTCAAACACCTGCTGCAGCCGCGCCTGCAAGGCCAGCGTGCTGCCCGCCCGACGTGCAGCCCTCAAACAGCAGCGTCACGGCGTCCGAAGCGCTGCGCTGCAGCGCGCGCCCCTGGCTCGAGGCCCGGCTGCCCGCGTAGCCGCTCTCCCCGCGGTGCGCGGTGTGGGCCGCCTGCGAGCGAGGCCGCAGGTGAGTGCGCGGCATGCGGTGCCCTGCAGCGCAGAGGGGTGGCACCACACAGAGGGCTTTTGCCACCTGGCACAAGGCCGCCACGTCCGCAGCGAGCGCCGGCACGGCCGCGGCGACAGCGGCCAGCGTGCCCAGGGCCTCCTGCACAAAGTGGACGTCTCCCGCCGCGGCCGCCGCGCACGCGCGCTGCAGCGCCGCGCCGGCGCCCGCCTGTGCCCCGCCATGCCGATGGTCGCTGTGCAGCGCCGTCCGTCCGTACATGAGCCAGCGCAGAGCTGGCCGGAGCGCAGTACGCACCCTCGTCGCCGGGCCGGGGTGCTGGACGGCAAGCTGGGCGGCCAGGACGACGCCAAACAGGGCGTCGCTCGGCTCGGGCGCTGCCAGAAGCTCCGGCAGGCACGGCGCCGCCAGCCGCACCGCCGGCACGCGCGCGGCCACCAGGGGGACCAGCGCCAGCTCATATCCCTGCGCCCGCCCGCTGGCGCTTGGGCACCGGCACGGCGGGCGTGCGAGCCTACCTTTTATAAGTGGACAGGCGCGCGCCTGCTGGTGCACCAGCCGCGCGGCGGCCGGGCGTTCCAGGAAGAGCTGCTGCAGCCGCGCGCACAGCACCGCGCGCGCCTCCTGCCCCCGGCCGGTCGCCCTCAGCGCGTCTGCACCAGGGCTGTCTGAGCGGGAAAGGTGCACTTGCGGCGTGGCACACCTCGCTCTCCGGCCCCGCGACCTCGCAGGCGGCGAGCACCAGCTGCGCGGCGGCCGCATCGCGGCCCAGCAGCGCGGCCGCCGCGCCGCCTCGCAGCGCGCCGCCCGGCCCTGCCTCCCGCGCGCCGCCGCCGCCCGCCGCGCCGCCCAGCAGGGCGGCGGCTGCGATGCGGCCGGCTGCGAGCGCGTCCAGCGCCAAGCTCGTCATCAGGCCCGCCTGGCGCGCGCGCAGCCGGCCTCGGCTCGGGGACGCCAGTATTCCTATGGGAAAGGAACATTTTGAGCTCATGCGGGCGGCGCGCCAGCGCGGGCAATGCCCAGACAGCCGGGCGGCAGGCCAGCAGCGCGAGCGGCGCCAGCGCCAGCTCGTCCCAGCCCCAGGGCTCCTCGTCGGCCTCGGGCGCGGGCCCGCCGCACAGGCCGCGCGCCAGGCCGGGCGCGAGCGCGCGCGCGAGCGCGGGCGGCAGGCGGCCCCACCATGCGGCAAAGGCCGCCTGCACGGACGCCGGGCAGTCGTGCAGCGCGGGCGCCAGCGCCGCGAGCACGCGCACCGCGCCTGCCTCCTCAGCGGCGCTCACCGTGAGCGCGCCTGGCGCGGCCGACAGGCACGTCAGACTCTGCGCGTCGGCAGCCGAGCGCAGCGGCAGCGCACGGGGCGCACCCGGCGCCAGGCGGAGCGCCGCCAGCAGCGCGACGGCCGGGCCCGGGCTGGCGCGCGCGCACGACAGCAGCGCCGCCGCCTCGTCGGGGCGCGCCTCCAGCCACTGCCACGCCGCGCCCGGCGCCGTGCTGCGCGTCAGCGCGGCGGCCAGCTCGGGCGCGAGCGCCGCGACGCCGAGGCCGGCCGGCGCGGCGGGTGCGCCCGCGAGGCGCCCAGGCGCGACTGCGGCCACCGCCTCGGCCCACCTGGGCGCCGGCGACCCGGTGACCCTTGGTGGTGTTGCCTAGGCGGCGCCGTGCGCGGAGCAGGCCGCTCGCACGCGCGCGCCTGGCCTGGATGGCGACGTAGGCGCCGCCCTCGGCGCGCACGGCGGCCGTGAGCCGCGCGAGCGGCGCCGCCGCGGCCAGCGCGGCGCCGAAACCCGCGCCGGCCGCGGCGGGCGGCGCGCCGCGCCGGGCGCCGCCCCCGCCGGGCTCCGCCGCCGCCCTGGCCGCCGCGCGGTCGCGGGCGAGCGCGTAGTAGGCGGCCAGCACGGGCAGCGCGCTGCCGGCGGCGCCCGCCGCCACCGCCGGTGGCACGGGCTCCCGGAAGGCGGCCTCCAGCGCGGCGAGCGGCAGCGGCGGGTACAGCGCCGCCCCCAGGCTCGCGGCGCCCTCGTCCTGGCCGGCGGCGCCGGCGTGAGGACCCGAGTTTGCTGCATGGTGCGGCAGCACCGTCAGGAGGCGGGCGCACCTCGACTGGCGGCAGGCTGCCCGCGGCCAGCTCCTGCAGGAGCGGCGGCAGCGCGGGATGCAGCGGCAGCGCTGCGCAGCGCGCCTGCGCCAGCGCCCAGTCCGCCGCCGCGGCGGCGACGGCGCCGCGCGGCACGCGGCCCGCCGCCGCCAGCGCCGCCAGCGCCTCGGCCGCGGCCGCGCGCCCGGGCGCCGCCAGCGCGGGCACCGGCGGCGTGCACGCGGCCGCGGCGGCCAGGCGGCCGGCGTCGCAGGCGCCGGCGCCGGCCGCGGCGTGCGCGAGCGCCATCAGCGCGGCCTCCGGCAGCGCCTCCTCCACCTGGCGCCCGCGACGCGTTGAAAAGGGCGGCGCGCATGCAGCGTGCCGGCCTGCGGGCGCCTGCGCGTGGCCTCCGCGTGCGGGCGCACCCGCAGCGCGGCCTGGAACGCGCCGCGCAGCGCGTCGAAGCGGCGCAGCGCGATGTGCGCGCCCAGCCAGACGGCCTCCTCGCAGCCCGGCTCGCCTGCGCGGCGTGACGCGCGGTGGCCACAACGCGCGGCGCAGTGCTCGGCCCCCCCCCCACCTGTCATCGGCACATCCGGGACGCTGCAGGCGGCTTGTGCAGTCGATCCAAGGCAGCCACACACCATGACAGGCCGTGCAAGGCGCCGCGCGGTGACAGGGTCCCGCAGCTGCGGCTCCACAGGTGGAGGCTCGCGTCGCGTGTGTTACCTTTTCCTTGTGATGCAGCGGCGCCGGGGTATGCACGTGCTGCCGCGCACCCCCGGCGCAGCTGCATCCCGAGGAAGAGTCACGACACGCGGTGCTGAGCTCCCACCTGTTGAAGCGCAGCCGGGACCCTGTTGCTGCGCGGCGCCTTGCACGGTCTGCCGCGGCGTGGCTGCTCTGGATCGACCGCACGGCTCGCTGGCAGATTAATACAAGCCCATCCCGAGCGCTCGCGCACCCGGCTCGGCGCGCAGCACAGCGGCGGCGGCGCCGCGCACGTCGCCGCCGTCGGCGCCCGGGGCGAGCAGCGCCAGGACGCCGGCCGCGGCCAGCCGATCCTCCGTGCCTGCGGCCCCGCCCGGACGCTCAGCGCGCCGGGCGCGCGGCAGCGCGGCGCTCGCGCCGCGCTGTGGCCCGGGTCCCGGAAAGCTGTGCGGTCACCAGCGGCGGCGAGCAGGCGCAGCCAGGCGGCCGAGCGCTCCGGGGGCACGGCGAGGCCGCCCGCCATCAGCGCCCCCAGCTCGGCCAGGCCCGCGGCGCCCCCGTCTGTCGCCGATCGGAGCAGCGCCTGCGCGCGCGCATGCGTCGGACGGCCGGCCCAGCATGGCCTGCTCGCAGCAAGGCACCGAGCTCTCCAGGCGCGGCCGCCCCGGCCATGCCCCAGGGCCGATACCTCGTGGAAGGCCGCGGCGGCGTCCGGCTCGGCGGCGAGCGCCGCGGCCAGCCAGGCGCGCCCGGCGGGCGGGCCGCGCGCCACCAGCGCCGCCAGCGCCGGCGCATCCCGCAGCATGGCGCAGGTGATCCGCGCCGCCAGGGCGCCCGCCACCGCCGCCGCGCGCGCCGCCTCGCGCACCTGCGCTGCGATTCTGTCGACAGGGCGCGCGCCGGCTGACAGCTGCAAAGAAACCAAGCGCCGCGGGCGGGCGCGCGCCTGGCGCGCGGCGGAGGGCGCGCTCGCCGCGACGGCTGCGAGCGCCGCCTCTGCAGCCGGCCGCAGCTGCGGCGCGCGCCACGCCTCCACCAGCGCCGCCAGCACCTCCGGCATCGCCTGCATTCAGTTTTTGCGGCGCTGAGCAGCATTGTCCATGCAGGCAGGCGGTCAAGGGGCTTGCGACGCAGCGCGCGCGCAGGCGGCGCACGTGCGGCACGTTGAGCGCGAGCGCGGCGGCCACGGGCGGCCCGTGCGGCGCGCGCAGGAGCGCCGCCGCCGCCTGCCCCGGCGGCAGCAGCGCGGCGCCCGGCTCGGATGCCAGCGCCGCCGGCAGCAGCAACCGCAGCTCCGCCGTCAGCGCCTCCGCCGCAAACAGCCCGTGCTCGCCTGCGGCGCCCGCCGGCGCGCCGCGGGTGGCACCTGGGCGCAGGCAGCGCAACCTGGACATTTTTGCAAGGCACCGCACCAGCGCCGTCGCGCGAGCGCGCCAGCAGCAGCAGCTCGGCCAGCGCCGCCTCGGCGCGCGCGGCGGCGTCGCCGGCCTCAAAGCGGCAGCGCCGCGCCTCCGCCGCGGCCGGCGCGCCATGCGGGCCGGCCGCGCCGCTGCCCGGCTGCTCGCCCTCGCCGTCCATGTCCCAGTCGTCGCCGCCTGGGGCGTCCTCGCCCTGCGGCGCGGCGGCGGCCGCGGCGAGCGCGGCCGCGGCGGCGGGCCGAAAGTCCAGCGCCGCATACGCAAGCGCCCGGCCGCCCAGCGGCCGGCCGGCGAGCAGCGCCAGCCTGCGCGCGTCGAGCGCCGCATTCCCTCAGGCACGGACGCAGGCACCGCGAAGCGTGGGCAGGACGTGCGGCGGGCGCCCGGGGCGCACGCCGGCAGCGACGGTTGGGCCGCGGCGGCGGCGCGCGCGGCGGCGGCCAGGAACGCGTCCGCGCCGTCTGCGGCCTCCAGCGCCGCCCAGCCGCCCGCCGCCGCCAGCTCGTACGCGTCCATCGCGCTAGCCCCGGCCGTGGTGCGGCGCCCGCGGGCCGGCCTGAAGGTGCGGCGCTGGCGGGGCCGGCTGCTGGGAGCAGCCCTGGCCGGCGCGCCCCAGCTGCGACTGCCCGGGCGCCGGCGGCGCCGGCTGCGGCGCGCCCGGCTGCGGGGCGCCCGGGGCGGCGGCGCACTGGGCCTGGCCGGGCGGCGGCAGCGCGTGCGACCACGCCGGGCTCCAAGCCTGCTGCTGCGCCTGGGCGCGCTCGGCCGCCTCCTTGTTGGAGACGCCCGCCAACGGCCACTCCTCGCTCTCTGCGCACGTGCGGACGAGCCTGCATGAGTCAGCGCAGACCGCCATTTGCCTGTCCCTTGTAGAAACAATAGCGAGCAGCATTGGCAGCACCTGAGCGTCAACACTGCAACGAGGCTTTCGATAGACACGACTGCGCGCGGGAATGCCAGGGCAGTTGGCGCACCGTCGACGAGGTCGGGAATGTCCACAAATGTTAGCTCCAAGGACTGCGCAATGGTGGACCGTCAGCCTGCCCAGGCAGTGACTGGCAGCGGATAGAGACAACTGTGCGACGCACCCCGATGATCCGATCTACTTCGGCCTGCAGCCTCTCGGCTTCGGACTGCGGCCTGGCTTGCGCCATCAGCGCCGCGCGCACATGCGAGCTCCCTCTCTAGAGATCTGTGCGCCTTGTCAGGAAGTAAGTACTGTCCAGACAGCCTCGGCACAGATCTTCGCCGAATGCTCCTGTGCCAGTCTTCTGCTGCATGCCTGCCAATTGCATGCCTGCCATTAATGCCTGGTAGGGCAGGCATGTCATGGGACATGCAGCAGGCCTTGCTTCCGCGGACCTGCCCACGTCCAGTAGCAGAGGCCAGCTCTGTGCTCACATGAGAAGCGCGGTCTGCACGCGACCGACAGGCACACGCATATGCTTTACAGACTCTGTTCGCACCAAAGGCAACTCTGGGCCGGCGGCCCAGAGTTGGGCCGCATGCATGCGCTACCTAGGACAGCCTTGCCGGGACACAACACATACACCTCACGCAGCCTTGCGCAGCCGCCGCCGGCCCGCCAGCACGCTCGTGCCCCTGCCGCCGCCCTCGCTGTCGGACGTCCCAGCCGCGGCGCGCGTGCGCCTGGTTGCCACCGCGGGCGCGTCCGGCGGCGGCTTGCCGCCGGGCGCCGGGCCGGCCTTGATGCGGATCTTCAGGCCGGCCTGCGCGGGCGCCTTGGCCGCCGCGCGCGTCTTGCCCCGCCCGGGCTCGCCCTCCGGCACCGGGCGGCTGCGCGTGGCGCGCACCGGCGGCGGGCGCTCGCGCAGCGCGCGGTGCGGCGCGGGCGCGCCGTCGTCGTCGTCATCGTCGTCGTCGTCGTCGGCGTCGGCGTCAGCGTCGGGGTCCTCGACCTCATCGCCGCTGCCGGACGAGCTGCTGGGCGAGCGCTCGTCGGCGCCGTCCTCGTCGTCTTCCTCCGCGCTGTCCGGCTCAGCCGACGTGGCGCGGCTGCCGCCCGCGCTCGCGCGGCCGCGCGTGGCCGGGCCCGCCGCCGGCGGCGCGCCCAGGCGCGAGCGACTCACGCGGCCGTTGAGCTGCGCCTGCAGGCTGCGCGCGAACGCCTCGTCGCTGGTGTACGCGTCGCCTGCGCGCGCGCACGCGCCGTCAGCCCGGCGCATGACTGAATGGGTAACGATCACCGACGCAGGCAGGGCGGCAGAGCCCAACAGCCGGGCGGGGGCGCGCCGCGGCCCTTGAGCTGCAGCGCGCCGCGCGTGCGCCGCGCGATGAGGCCGCCATTCTCCGCGCCGCTGTCGTCGGTGGAGTCGCCGCCGCCCGCCGCCGCCGCGGCCGCCGCCGCCGCAGGCGCTGCAGGCGCAGCCGCCGCCGCATGCGCCGGGCGCTGCGGCGCGCGCTTCTTCGCGGCGGGCGCGCTGCGCGCGTGGCCGGCCTGCGAGGCCGGCGCGGCCGCGGCGGCGCTGTGCACGGGCGCGCGGCGCAGCGAGGAGCGCAGCGCCGCCAGCCGCAGGCGCACCGCCGCCAGGGTGCCTGCCGCAGCGGCGGCGCCATCAGTGTCCGGGGCTGGCTGGAACATGCTCTACAGACATCCAACGCGACCTGGCAAACAGCCCGCACCTGCGGCCTCGGGCGCCGGCGCCGGCAGCGCCCACAGGCGCCAGGCGGGCTTGAGGCACTCGCTCGCGACCGCCGCCTCCAGCGCCACCAGCGCCGCCATGGCGTCCTGCCGCCCGGCGGGCACAGCCAAGTCGCAGCTGAGCGCGGGCTCTTTTGAACAGACCTGCCACGGCTGCACGCGCCGCGGGCGCGCCTGCGGCGTGCGCGCGGCCTCCGCGAGCTGCCGCCAGCGCTGCATGCGCCCCGTGCCGGAGCGCGCCGCGTCGCGCGCCTCGAGCGCCAGGCCCGCCTCCAGCGCGGCCACGTCCGCGGCCACGCGCGCGGCCGCCTCGCCGCGCGCGGCCGCCTCGGCCGCGCGCCGCTCCGCCGCGCTGGGCTCCAGGGGCGCCGCGGCGGGCGGCGCGCCGGTGCCGCCGGCCGCGCCCTCCGCCAGCCGCGGCGCGGCCGGCGCGCCCGCGGCGGCGGCCGGCGCGGCGGCCGCGGGCAGCCGCGCGCGCACCTTGGCCAGCTCGCGCCGCAGCGCGCCCTCGCGCGCGCCGGCCGGGTTGAGCCAGGCGATCAGCGCGTCCAGCGCGGGCGCGCCGGCGTAGCGGCCCCAGGTCGCGCCGGCGCCCGCGCCCGCGCCGCCGCCGCGGCCGCCGCGGCCCCCGGCCTCGGCGTCCGAGTCGTCGGCCGCGATGCGCAGCTCCTCGTCCGGGTCGTAGTCGGAGTCCTGCGCGGCAGCGGCCGCCGCGGCGGCCGGCGCGGGCGGCGCTGAGGCGTCCTCGCGCGGCGGTGCGGCCGGCACGCGCCGCTCCACGAAGACCTCGCCTGCGCGTTGGGGCGCGGGTGGCCGGGCGCCGCGCGGGAGGCCAGCACGGACAGCGCCAGCAGTGCAAGCCCGGGCGCGCAGGCCCGCACAGTGTTGGAGCATGCAGGCAGCAAAGCCAAGAAACGCACCGGGGTGCTTGGGCGTGAAGGCGCCGAGCAGCCAGTAGCGCGCCCAGTGACGGTCGTAGCCGAGCGGCTCGCGCCGCGAGGCGGCGTGCGCGAGCAGGCCGCTCAGCGCCTCGCAGCGCGCCGCGTCCGCCGCCGCCGCCGCGGCCGCCGCCGCCGCCTCGGCCGCCTCGGCCTCGGCGGCGCGCGTCCTGCGCGCGCGCCCGCTCAGCGGCCGGGCGTGCATCGCGGGGGGCGTTGCGCACGCAGCGCGGGGACGCACATCTTGAACGGCGGGTCGGGGGGCTTGGCGCCGGGCGCCTGGGCGGCGCCCGCCGCCGCCGCCGCCGCGGCCTCGCGGCGCTCCCTCTCCTTGTCCGCCCGCTCCTGCCTCTCCCTGGCGCGGGCGGCCAGCGGGCGCTCTCAGGGCCGCGGGCAGAGGCGGGCGCACATGGCGGGGCGGCCCAGGTCAGGGCAGCAGGCTCAGGCTTCGAGCAGGCGGCCGCAGCGGCCGGCGGGCCGGCGCGCCGCTTGGCCTTGACGCGCAGCTCGTGCAGCTCGGAGCGCAGCGCCTTGTGCGCCGCGTCCTCGGCCGCCAGGCGCTCGCGCGCGGCCGCCGTGGCCTCCGCCAGCCGCACCAGCAGCTGCAGCACGTCCACGCGCTCCGCGGGCGCCAGCGCGGCGTACTCCTTGCGGCCTGCGCGCGCTCTCCTGGCGTCGCGGTGCTCCGCTCGGCGGCGCGCGGCGAGGCTGTCGGCATCGACAGCACAGAGGAGCCCACTGTGCTGCCTCGTCAAGCGACGAGGCGGGCCACAGGAAGGTCGCACAGCTGCAGCCCAGAGCTTGTTTGTGCATGACGCAGCACACCACAGCCTCCGCCACACTCAGCGTGCTCTGGTGCTCTGAAATGCGCACGGGCCGGCTGCGCACCCAGCAGCACGGCGGCGCGGTAGAACTCGTCGCGCATGAATGCGCCCGGGCCCGCCTCCACCGCCGCCACCTCCTCCGCCAGCAGCGGCACCTCCGCGATGCACGCCGGGCAGTACCACTCGCCTGCGCGCCCGGCGGCCGCATCGGCCTGCGGCTCGCTCGTCCCGCGCGGGTCAGTCAACGCGCCTGCGGCGCGGCGCGGCCGGGCCAGGGGGCGCGCCGGGCGGGATGTCGCGCAGCGGCGGGTCCAGGCAGTAGGTGTGCGTCTCCGCGTCGCAGCGGTCGCACAGCAGCAGCGCGCGCGTGTCCTCCTCCTCCCAGCACGCCGCGCAGCCCTGCCAGGGCCACACGAACGGCCTGCCGGCGCGCGCCGCGGCCGTCACCGCGCGCCGGTACTCACAGCATGGCCGGGGCACCCCGCGGGCGGGGGCGCACCGCGCCAGCGCGTCCGCGGCGGCCGGCTTGCCGGCGGCGCCGCCGTTGGCATCCGGGCGCGCCTCCGCGGCGCCGGCCGCGGCGTGCGGCCGCCCGGCGCGCGCCTCGGCCAGGCGCGGCGCGCAGCCGGCATCCAGCACCTTAAGCACGGCGGCTGCCACGTCGGGCGCGCGCCGCTCGGCCAGGCGCTGCGCCAGCGGCGTCTTGGGCCGCTGCGCGGCGGCCGCAAACGTCGCGCACACGCCGCGCACGTCCGCCGCGAACGCGCCCAGGCCGTCCGGCAGCGCCGCGTACACGCCCGCGTTGGCGGCCGCGGCGACGCCGAGCAGGTCGAGCGGGCGCGCAGCGCGCGCGAGCGCGGCCGCGCCCTGGCCGTCAAAGCACAGCACGCGCGGCGTGCTCGGCGCGCCCGTGGCGGCCTCCTTGGGGCCCTGCGCGCGCCGCACGCGTTTTAAGTCCGCCGCGCGCGGCTGGGGCGGCGCACTAGCGGTGTCTGGGCGGCTCCTGGGCCCCTGGACGCGCCTTGGCGTGCGCGATGTCGTGCAGCAGCGCGCGGCAGGCGCGCGTCACGGCGGCCTGCTCCGCTGCGTCGGGCGCCGCGCCGGGCAGCCGCCGCTCGGCCGCCGCGCGCGCGGCCGCGTCCTGCCGCGCCAGCAGCGCGCCGGGCGCCGTACGGCACGCGCCCTGGCGGCGCGACGACGCGTCAGTGCTGGGGGAGGGCGGCGCGCGTGCGCGCGGCGGGCCAAGGCAGCGGGCCGCACCAGCGGCAGCGCGGCCGCGGAGGCGCGCGGGTCGGCCGAGGCGGGCCCGGCGGTGAGGTACTGCAGCACGACCGCGGGCCCCAGCGCGGCCAGCGGGCTGCTGCCCAGGTTGGGCCCGAGCGCGGGGTCCAGGCCGCCGCTGCCCTCGCCCGCGCGCACCAGCGCGGCCGCCGCCGCCAGCGCAAACAGCCGCCGCGCGACCTCCGGCCAGGTGTCCTCCTGCGGGCGCCGCAACCCTGGCGCTCAGCAGGGTTCCGCCCGACGCGCCGTGCAAAGCGCGCATGCAGCCAGCCATCGCCAGCCCCGCCCAGCAACCAAGCAGGGCACGTTGACTCAGAGCGCCTGCCGGCGGCCTGCGCTCGTGCGCCAAGACAGGCGGGCGCGTGTGGCTGGCGCGCCCGGACGACGGGGAAGGCGCTCTCCAGGTCGCGCCGGCGCACGTCCGGGTCGGCCTCCGCGGCGACCGCGGCCGCGGCCGCGAAGGCCTCCTCCGCCACCAGCGCGGCCAGCGCCATGGCCGCGCGCGCGCCCGCGCCGCCGCCGCCGCCCGGCTCCGCGAGCGAGGCCTCCAGGTCGGCCAGCGCGGGCGGCGCGCCCAGGCCGAGCGCCTCGCCGAAGCTGCCCAGGAACTCCCAGGCCTCGATCACGCCTGCGCCGCGCGGGCGCGGGCGTCGGCGCCGTCGGCCCGGCGCGTCAAACAAAAGCGTGCGCGTGTCGCCGCGCGGCGCGCCTGCGAGCAGCGCCTGCGGCAGCAGGCCGCCGCCGGCCGGCAGCCAGGGCGGCGGCGGCACGTCCGCGCCCGGCAGGCACAGGTCCTCGCCCTCCGGCGCGCCGGGCCGCGGCGGCCCGCCGCCGGCCGCGCGCTCCGCGCGCCGCTCCAGCTTGGCCGCCTGCCTCTCCCTGCGCGCCGGCGGCCCCGGGTTGCCCCCAGCGCCCTCACGGGACGCAGCAGCGGCGGGCGGGCACGAAAGCCCGCACCGCTGCCGCTCCGCCGCCCTGGCGGCGCGCTCGGCCTCGCGCTCGCGCGCCTTGGCCCTGCGGCGCGCCTCCTTGTCCACCTCCTTGTCGACCTGCGCGCGGCTGCGTACAGCGCTCGCGCCGGCCCCAGACTTGCCGTGCGGCAGCAGCAGCTAGGCGGGCACATAGGGCACGCGCGCCTGGTCGACCAGGTGCCAGACGACGCGCGCCACGTCCGGCAGGATGCCCGGCGGCGCCTTGCGCCGCACGCTGCCGGCGCCGGGCCCCCTGGGCCTGCGCAGATGCGGGAGCAGGGTCGGCTCACCGCCAGCGCCGGCCGCCGGCCCGCAGCGGCGGCTGCTGCGCTGCACCGCCGGCGCCGGATCTGCGGCGTACAGTCAAGGCGCGCGCATGAGGCCACAGGGCGAGGAGCAGCGGCGCGCACCGCTTGCCAGGCTGCGACGGGTCGGCCACGTCCGCGGGTCCGCGCTTGCCCGCCCCGTCGTGCTTTGTGGCGCGCGGCGCGCCCTTGCCCGACTGCCGCACGCGCAGGCGGCTTGGTTGATATGAGTAAAAGCACGGCGGCGCGCTCCAGCTCAGCAAAAGGCGCGCGGCGCGCCTGCGGCTTGCCGCGCCTGTCCAGCTCGCGCTCCAGGCGGCGCGCCTCCAGCTCCCAGGGCCCGCGCTCCTCCACGAAGGCGTAGCCGCCCAGCGCGGCCGCGCCCGGCAGCGCCTCCAGCGCCTTGAGCGCGCGCACGTCCGCCAGCCCGAACCTGCGCCCGGCGCGCGCGCTCGCGCCGGCGCCGGGCGCCGTGGCGGAGGGGCGGGGCCGCGGCGGGCGCCGACCTGTGCGTGCCCCAGGCGGAGTGCAGCGGCGCCGCGCGCCGCAGCGCCGCGGCGGGCTCGCCCTCCGCGCCGCCCGGCAGCTGCGGGGCCGGGGCGGGCGCAGGCGCGGCGCCGGCCGCCGCGCCGGGCGGCTGCGCCGCCGCGCCGGCGGCCGCGGCGGCCAGCAGGCCGGCCTGCAGGCGCGCTACGCGCTCCCAGGCCGCGTCTGGGTCGCGCTCCTCCGCCAGCACCTGCGCGCGGCTGGCCGCTGTGGGTCCCAGGCGCGGCCGGCCATGGCCAGCCACATAGCGCTCGCGGGCGCAAGTCTGCGGAGCAGCCCGCAGGTGGCTGGAGAGCGCATGTAAACAAGCGGCGGCGGTGCGCACCGCGGCCTCGCCGCCCGGCGGCACCAGGCTGACGCGGAACCTGGGGCCGTCGGCGCCGCCGTCCAGGACCTCGCTCCGGAACGTGCCCGCCGCGGCGTCGGCCACCTCGGCGCACAGGCCCACCGGCCACAGCGCGTGCGGCGTGTGGTAGCCCGGCCGCGCGTCGACCGCGCCCAGCCTGCGGGGCCGCGCACTGTCGTAACACCTAACACCGCACGGTGCAGCAGGCGCAAGCATGCATATCTGTCTCCAATCGTAAGGACAAGCGCCCCGCATGCTACGCATGCAGGGCCGGCCGCAGCCTGGCGGCCGTGCACGCGCACACATCCTCCCGCCAGCCTTGCATGGGATGCGACGCGCTGGCAGGGGCGCGCCGCTGCAGCGTGACGCCGCCGGCGAGCGCCAGGGGCAGCTGCAGGTCGGGCTGCCCGGCGGCGGCGGCCGCGCGCTCCGCGGCCTCCGCGCGCGGCAGGCGCTTGGACGCCTCGTCCAACCCGAGCGCCTTCATGATCTGGCGCAGCGCGGCGGCGTGAGCGCCCGGCGCACCGGGGGCAGGGCATGCATGGCGGGCCGGGGCCGCAGCCGTCGAGGCCGCGGCCGCGCACCTCCTGGCGCGAGCGGAAGCGCTTGCCCGCCGCGTTGAAGTAGTACTGCGGCGGGCACACGGCGCGGTCAGCACGTGCACGTTTCAGGCGCCCCGAGGGGGAGCAGACGCGGCTGGCGGCAGGCGCACCGCGTCCCACGTGCCGGCCGAGGTGCCGCCCGAGCGCTGCTTCTTCTCCACCCGCCAGCCCTCCTCCCACTGGCCGCCTGCGCGCGCGGCCAGCGCGTTGTGCCCCGCGCCCGCTGGCAGGCGCGTCGACACGCGTCGCGGCGCGTGCGCACCCTTCTCGAGGATGTGCTCGCGCAGCTTGGCCAGCATCAGCTCCGCGTTGGGCTCCGCGCGCTTGCTGGCCGCCCCCGATGCGCTGCCCGGTGCGGCGCTGGCCAGGGCCGCCTGCGGCGCCGCGCACGCAGCCTGGTCGCGGGCTGTCTCAGGGCGGCAAATGTCCTGCAGCAGGGCCGCAGGACACCTCCATCCAACAAATGGAGGTGCCCATCAGGGCACCGGCTGCACCCGTCCGCACTGAATGCCCACGCCGTGGGGCTGCACACACGCATTCCCGCAGACCAGAACAGGCGCATGTGAGGAGATGCCCAGAGCCAGGCCGCTGAGGCCACCGGGGAGAGGGCAGGGCCAGCGGTGCAGATGCGGGCCGGGCACCTGATCATGATCGGGTGCGGGCGCGCCGACCGGCGCGCCGCCGCCTGCGGGGCCGTCGGGGGCCTCGACGGCGTGCTCCGCGGCGCTCATGGCCGCCCTCCAAGGCTGCCGTCGCGCAGGTGTGCGAGCCTGTGCCGCTCACCGCGCCTGCGCCTGCACGTCAGCGCTGCTGCTGCTGCGCCCGCCGCAGGTCCCGCGCGCTGCTCCACAGAAACGTTTGAACCAGGAGGACTGGGAGTGCGAGGGCATGACCAGGGTCTCAGCCATGCTGGCGCAAGCACATTGCGCTGCGGCATGCAGAAATGTGATGAGTCAGCTTGTACGAAGAGCTTGACCAGTGCATTGGCGCTGGGGCGTCACGGCGGCTGGGACAGGGGTGTTGGCATAGGCACGCGAGCAGCCGCAGCGGCCCCACACTGGCCTCAGCGCGCCAGTGCGCTGTGCTCCGCTTGCTTGCACGCCAGGCCGCAGGACTTCTGACATATGTGGCGCGCGTTTTGTGCATGCATGGAGAAGCCAATGAGTGTGGGGGAGAGTGTGGACGAATGGCAAGACAGCAGGTGCCGCCCCACAACAAGCTGCATGAAGCAGGGCCACGCTGCTCTGCGCTGCGCGCCTGGCATGCAGGAATGCAATCTGAGGCATGCGGTGCTGGGCCGCACGCGCACAAAGCAGACAGCATGCGCCGCCCATGTGGGCGACAGGCAGATGGGAAGAGACGGGCAGCCGCGGCAAGGCGGTGTAACTCTCAGCATCGCTACCTGCCTGTCGTGACGCAGCCGGGGCTGACGCTATGTTACACAGGAAAGCACACCAAAACGCTCGCTGATGAAAAGCAGCCTGACAAACCAGCTGGCATAAAACACACAGCGCGCCCGCCCGCCGCTATGCGCCGCCCTGCGCCGCCCACGCCCGACTCACTGTGGCACACATGCAGGCAATGCAAGCAACAGCAGGCTGCGCGGCGGCCTCATCGATCTTGGTGATGTGGTGTCGTCACAGAAACCTCGAGAGTAGCAAATACATTGGCTTAATCACTGGCCGCACGGCAGGCACGCACACCGGCCTCGGAGACTGTGGGTTTGAGATCAGGGCCGGCAGGCGGCTCATTTGACACGCATGAATGAAGTGTGGGTATCGTCACCGGCCAGGGCATGCAGTGAGCGCTCGGATTGGTTGAACGTCCAGGTTCTCATCTCGGAATCGTCAGCAGCAGAACTGGCGTTACTGGAAGGTGTCTCGTCACAGCGCTCGCGTCAAGGCACACGGGCGGGGGGCGCCGCGGGGGCGCCCACCTGGCGCGGCGGCGGCGGCGGCGGCGGCGGCGCGTGGTTGGCCCCGGGCGCCTCCTCGCCGTCCTCCTCCGCGTCCTCAAAGCGCGGGTCATCCTCCAGCAGCTGCGGCGGTGCGAGCTGAGTCAAGCTCAACTGCAGCGTCGGCTGCCAGCAGGCTGTGATGCAAGCGCAGGTCTGGACGGCGTGCTTGCACGCAGCAGAGCCGGGTGCCACATGCGGAGCAGCGTGTCTACGCTTTTCAGCCGGACACGTGAGCCCAAGGCCAGGCAGCGCCCCAGCGCGCGGTGCAGTGAACTATCGGGGAGCCGGCGGCCCGGGCGCGCGCACCTCGTCCAGCTGGTCGGCGCGCGGCATGGTCAGCAGTGCGTCCAGCGCGCTCAGGCGCGCCGCGCGCTCGTCGCCGCCGGCGCCCGCCGCGACCTCCTCCTCGTCGTAGAAGAACTCGCCGTCCTCGCTGTCCTCTGGCGGCGCGGGGCGGCGCGCGTTGCGCCGCGGCCCGGCACAGGGCAGGGCCGGCGCGGGGCGCGGCAGCAGCGGCCGCGGCGCCCACCTTCTAGGCCGGGGTCGGGGTTGAGCGTCGCGCACTCGCACAGCTTCTTAAACATCTCGTCCACTGCGCGGCGGCCGCGCGGCGCTTGAGCGGCGAAGCCTGTGTGGATTTGTAAGAAGACTCAACCACAAAACAAGCGGCGCACGGCTGCCCGCGTCGGCCGGCGCCAGCCGGACCTCCGGCGCGACGTCCTCGTCGTCCTCGTCGGCGTCGCCGTCGGCCGCGGCAGCGTCCAGCTGCATGTAGATGCAGGCGCGCGGGAAGAGCGCGGTGTCGGAGGAGACGGCGTGCAGGGCGATGCGCGGAAAGCCCACCGCGGCGCCCAGGCCGCGGTCGCCCGCGCTCAGCCACACCACGCGCCTGCGCGCGCGGCGACCTCAGGCGCGGCCACTGCCGGCGCGCGCTGCACGCGGCCGCCCGCGGCCGGGCGCGCGCCGCGTGGTGATGAACAGCGTGCCGTCGCCCAGGTCGTGGCCGCTGCCGAGCACCAGTGCCACGCGAGGGAAGGCCTGCGCCAGCTCCTCGTCCTCCTCCAGCGGCGGCCCGCCGTCGGGCGCGCGCTCGGCAACGTACTGCAGGCCAAAGGCCTCGGGCGCGGGCGGCGTGGCCGACATTGTTGTTCCGTTCGGGGCCTGGCAGCGAGCTCGCCCTGTCTGTTTGCCCGATTGTGTGCATCGGCCGCCTCCAGCTGCGGGCTGCTCGACTGCAGACCCGGGGTAGACCCAACGTCGGGTTTTGCCGTACTTTTCCAGCCTGTTCTGCAACCGCGCCGCAACGACGCCCGCGCAGCCTTGGGTCGGCTCGTGTGTGACGCTGCTTTGCTGCTCAGTCAGTAGGAGTGGGGTTGCAAATCAAATCTGTCACAAAGCGTGATCCAGCAACCGATACCCCATCCCATCAAGTGTGCTGGACGGCCGTTGGGGCTGAAACGGTTATGTCGCATTGGCCTGCGCCAGACGCCCCGCCGGCGCGTACCGCAAGCAGCGCCCCCAGCAGGTGCGCAGGCTTCCCTGCCGAGCGCGAACGCCTCGCGTGCGCAGCACCGCAAGCGTCGCGGCTGGCGCAGGGAGCCAATGGCGCGAACGCGGGCGGCGCTGGTGCTGGCGGCGGTCGCGCTGGCCCAGCTCGCCCGTCCGGCGGGCGGGCAGGGCTACTGCGGCGACTGCGCGGCGGGCACTGCGTCCATTGCCGGCAGCGCAGAGGTGCGCCCACGGCGCAGCGGCCCGCCCCGGATCGGCGCGCCGACCTGCGCTGGCTTTGACCTGCTGCGCGCTCTCCTGGGCTGGCGCCCAGAGCGTCCTGAGCTGGCCTAACCTGCGGCCGCAGGCGCCGCCGCCCGCCCTGACCGGCGGGTCGTGCGGGTACGGCAACCTGGCGGCGGCGCGCTGGCCGTACGGCATGGTCGCCGCGCTCAGCGCGTCCAGCCCGCTGCTGCAGGGCGCCGCCGCGCGCGGCGCCTGCGGCACCTGCGTCGAGGTCGTCTGCAACGACGCGGTGCGCGCCTGCAGCCAGTGCGGTCGGCCTTGCGGTGGCGGCCCCGCAGGCCGCGCTCCGGCGACGCCACGGGCGCGACGCGCGCGTGACGCGCTGCGCGCGCGCCAGGCATGCCTGCCCAACGTGCAGTCCGCGGTGGTGCTGGTGACGGACGCGTGCGCGGAGTGCGGGCCGACGCAGCTGCGCCTGGCCGCGCCAGTTTACTACCAGCACCTGTCTCGCAGCCCCGCCGTGGCTGTGCACTACCGCACGGCGCGCGGCCCCGCGCCGTGCCTGTGATCACCGGGCGTCACAGCGCGCGCCGCCACCGCGCGCTGGCGCATGCTTTGCCGGTTGTGCACGCCGGAGGGCCGCTGCCGAGGGCCGCGGTGACGCGCTCCGGCCGCGTGCAGGTGCCGTGTCAGCCGGGCGGCGGGTATGTCGTCAAGGTCACGGCGGCCCAAGCGGCGCCGGCCTCGCTCATCCGCCTGGCCGTGCTCGGGGTGCGCCGGCGCGCGCCAGCTGAGAGCGCATGGTGTCAGCGCCGCTCTCTGCCTCAGGCTCGCGCTCGCGCAGGTGCCCGGCGACGGCGTGATCCGCTACCTGGACCTGCGCGCGGCTGTGCGCGCCCTGCTTTAATTTGCGCAGCATGCGCATGCTGCGCCGTGTCAGCATGGCGCCTGCCCCGCTGCTATTAACGCCGAGCGCGCATCGGGTCGAGCGGGGCGCCTTGCACGCACCAGTGCCCCGCCCGCCGGGCGCGCGCTCACGGTGTCATGATCGCAGGGCTCCCCGTCCTGGGTCACCGTGGCCAACGTGGCCGGGGCGGCGTGGCAGCTGGGCGGCTTTGCCGGCGCCGGGCCCTTTGACGTCCGCATCACGCTGTCCACCGGGCCTGCGCTGGTCGCCGCGTGCGCGCCCCTGGCGCCGCACTCGCGTGCATGCGCGCGCCCTGTTTGTGTCGCTGTGTGTGTGCCGGTCATCTTGAGTAGGCCCCGCCGCTCCTGCACGAGCTCGCCCTCTTGCGCAGCATGGAGAGCGCACGACATGCGCGCTCGCGCGCAGGGGCGCCATTCCTGTGCTGGCGGTGGGCGACTACCCGGCCGTGTTCAGCCCCGCGCAGGCCGCCGCCGACACCGCGCCGCCCGTCCCGGTCGGGCAGCAGGTCGCGCCGCAGCCGGCGGCGGCGCCCGCGCAGGCGCCGGCTCCGTCGCCCGCCGCCCTGCCGCCGCCCGCGCGCGCCGCAGCAGGTCCGCACAGCGGCGCCATGCTGAGCTGGTGACGGACTCGCAGGCGCTATGACAGCAGGGCATGGACTGCCGTGCGTGGTTGGCCGGACCATGGGACCAGGGCCGTGACGCCAGAGTTGCTGCGCGCGCAGGCGTCCTGCCCGGCGCCGCGCTGACGCCCGCGGCCGCACCCGCGGCGGCAGCTGTCGGCGCTGCCAGCCTCCCGGGCGCCGCGGGCTTTGAGCCCGCCCAGGCTGCGCCCAGGGCCGCCAGCAGCGTGCCCGTGGGCCAGCTGGGCGGGGACGCGCTGGCGCCCGCGCCGGCGCTGACCCTGACGCTCGCGCTGCCCGGCACCCCCGGCGCCCTGGGCCCCGCCCCGGCTCCGGGAGCGGCGCCTGCCCAGCCCGCCGCAGCGGCGCCCCGGGCGGCCGCGCTTCAGGCAACGGCGCGCGCGGCGGCGCCTGCGCTCGCGGGCCCGCCGCGGCTGGCACCCGCGCTCGCGGGCCCGCCGCGGCCGGCGCCCGCGCCGCTCAGCGCGCCTGCCGCCGCGCCGCCCAGGGCCGCTGCGCCGCTCGTGGCGGCCACGGTTGCCGCGGCGCCCGCGGCCGCCGCGGCCGCGCCGGCGCGAGCGCCCGTCCTGGCGGCGCCTGCTGCGGCGCCCCTGGCAGGCGCGCACGTCTGCGTTTGCCCGGCGCCTGACGCGCTTTGCGCACTAGGGGCTGGGCGCTTGTGAGACTTGCTGACGCATGCCCTGGCCCGCATGCTTCCTGTCCACATGGCAGACATCCTTCAGAGGAAAAATAGCAAGGAGGTCGCTACTATTCACAGGCCCACGCGAGCCGCCACACCATGACAGGAGCGTGGCCCCGCTCCAGGTCTGCCCCAACGTGCGAGCCCGCAGCCGAACCTGTCCGCCCGTGTGCGCAGGCAACGCCCAGCCGGCGGCGGTGCCGGGCGTGGCGCTGGGGCTGCGCGGCATGGCTGGCAACGACGCGGTGTCGCGCGAGGCCGCGCGCGTGGCCGACGGCGCGGCGCTGCTGCCGCCCAGCCCGCCTGCCACTCAGAGCGCCGCGCCGGCGGCGCCGGCCACCGTCGCCGCCTTGAGCATTCAGGCTGGCGAGTAGCGGCGCCAGTCGCTGGGTACCGCCACACGCGGGTTCTGCTGTTCAGTTGGGGATTTGGTTTGGCAGCCAGGCCCGCATGCGGGCCTGGCTTTTTGAGACCCTGCATGCGGGCCTGGTTTTTTGAGAGCCTGCTGTCCGTGATACATCAGTGCGGGGCGGCGTGTGGGGCTGCCCGCGAGGCCCGCATGTGTGGTGCACATGACGCTGGTGAGCACAGCTCCTGCTCTGTTGCCCGTCTGGCCATGTGTCTGAGGAGCAGAAGCTGTCGCGCTCGGCACTATTTGACTTTGCCGCTGCCTGAGGTGCGCGGCGTGCAGCTGCCTGCGGTTCAGTATGTCACATTCCATGGCTTGCTTGCATGCCTGGCCTTGTCTTTCGCGCTCTCCGCGTGTTATGTGACAGTCCTGCTCCGTGTCCACCGGCTTTAAGCATCACGGTCCCTTTACGTGGCACAAGCGCGCACGGCGTCGCTAGCTCCTGCCCAGCAAGCAGTGAGTGGCACACTGTGTATGCTTTTGGCGCATGACGGGCTCACGCCACTGAGTGCACAGTCTTGCAACCGCCGCCAGGCAAGCCTCCTCGTTGCGTACCAGTGGTCTGCACGCGTGCCTCCTACCTTGCTTGTCGTTTGGTCAGAGGATGCCTGGAGCGCAGCTGGGCAGCACCTCCCCTCAGAGCATGCCGACACAGCATCCCATTGCCTGACACTCTCTCACATGGGCAGCAGGCACGCGCGCTTGCACAGTGCGCATAGCCCGCTGACCTGTGGACGTGGGACACAGCAGGTCATGCGGCGCAGCCGCTCGCACCTGCACTGCCGCGCCCGTGTTCACAGCAGGAGCGCGCGCACGCCTCGGCGCCGCATGTGGCGGTCGGGGTTCGGCAGCGTGGCAGCATGCATGCCGAGCGCCGGTATGGATTCAGGCAGGGCGGGGCCCTGGACAGGAGATGCACAGTGCCGCCACCAGCCTTACACAGGCCCGAGCCTGGCATGTGCTCGACCCGGCGCACACACAGCCTACTCGGCATCACCTGCATCTTCATCCTCTGTAAGAACACCATCACCATCACTGTCATCATCACACAGCGCAACACCATCGCCGTCACCGCCACCGTCGTCATCGTCCACCGCAAAGCCCACGGCCCGCAGAGCGCCCCTAAAGCTCTGGCCGTCCTGCTGCCCCGCGCCCTGAACGTCGCTGTTTTGCACGCGCAGCACGTCCGCGCGTCCTTGCCGGAGCAGGGCGATGACGCAGCCCAGGAACGCCTGGCACGACGGGCCACAGGCAGGGTATGAGGTGTCCAGGTGCAGCCGCCCCAGGCGGGGGTGCGCGGCCGCATCCTCAAAGCTCGGACAGAAGAGCACGCTGCAGCCTGTAAAGCTCAGCTCGCGCAGGGCCGGGAAGCCCGCCAGGCTGCCCAGGGCGCGGGCGTCCAGGGCGCCCCCGATCTGCATGTATCCCATAGGGTGCCGCCCGAGGCGCAGTGCCTCGAGAGCGGTGAGCACGCTCAGGCCCTCTGGCAGCTGCTCAAAGCAGCTGCCGGACAGATCGAGGAGCGTCAAGCGGGTCATGGCCAGGACGCATGCAGGCCAGTCCCGCAGCTTGCACCCCGGCAGAGCCACAGTCAATAAGAAAGGAAAGCAGGGCGCGCTAGCGGGCAGGGCCTGGCCTGATAGCTCGTCGTGCAGCGCCTCGTCGTATGGGGCCCAGTGGGTGAGGCAGCGTAGCCGCGCGAGGCGCCAAAGGGACGCGGGGAGCACCCGCAGGCCGGGGCAGCCCTCTATCACCAGGATGGTCAGGGACGCCAGCGCATCCATGCCCGGCAGCGCGTCCTCGCCGTCGGCCGCAAACACGCACTGATTAATCAATAAACTCTCGAGCGCCGGCAGGCGCGCCCAGCCGGGCGCGCAGCGCAGGCCGCGCAGGCCGAACAGGCCCAGAGATGTCAGCTGTACCAGGCACGACACGCAGGCAGGCAGCGTGGCCTCCTCGCAGGCAATGTCCAGCTTCAGGGCCAGCGCGCGCAGCCGCGTCAGGCCAGCCAGGCCTGTGATCAACTGTGACGCGCTTGCAGTGGCCAACCCGCTGTGCATGTCGGCCACGCCCGCCAGAATGGACACCTTGAGGTGCTCGAGCGCGCGCGCTTCAGCCAGGTACTGCCAGAACGCTGCAGAAACCCGGTCCACGGGCTTGTCAGCCAGTTCGATTCTCAGATCCAGGCGCCGCAGGCACGAGCAGCGCGCTATGGCGCGCGCGGCCCCGGCCAGCGAGTCCTGGGCGGCCGCTACAGCAGCGCCTGGGTGCGGACGCAGATTGAGCCCGTAACTTCTGCCGAGCTTGCCGATCGCCTCCAGCGCGGGCAGGCTTGCCAGCAAGGTCGAGAGCCGCCCGGCGTCCGCGTCGGCCACGACCAGGCGGCAGATGGACGTCACGGTGCCGCCCTGCTCCTGGAGCCACCGCCAGGCGCACGCGCCTGCGGGCGTGCCTGCAGCGGCCGCGGGGTGTCGGTGCAGAGAGCGCAGAGGGCCGTGCCGCACTGCACAGCACACACGCTCGGACACGAGCGGCGCAGCAACGCACCGGGTCGCTCCAGCGCCCGCCACAGCGTGCCCGTGATGCCGGGGCGCAGCGTCGTCCAGAACGGCGCCTTGAGCGCCTCCTTGAAGCGCCTGTCGCTCGGGGCACGCGACCAGCTCGGCTCGTCGAGCCATTCGAGCGCTCTTTCACTCGTCAACGTGCAGTGCGCGCCTGCACACCAACCGCAGCGTGAAGGCCTGTGTCCAGCCCCCGCGCAAGTGGGCAGACTGCTCGACGAGCTGGGCCGCGCACGCCTGCAGGACCTGCACGGGCTGGCAGGCGTTGAAACATGGACTGCATCCTTCTCACCAACTGTGCGTGGCGGAGGCTGTTCGTAAGCAGGTACCTCTGCAGGGAGCTCGTCCAGGCGTAGAGCCCTCGGCCGAGCGGCCACACCGGCGCTGGACATGCTGCGGATGCTGCTGGACGGGCCACAGGCGGCGGTCGGTGGCTGTGGCAAGGCTGGATCAGCACGCCGCTGTGTGTTCTAAATAGCAAAGCGTGTTTGCGCGGCCAGTGGTGTGCAGCCTGGATCAGCCACACACGGGCTGCACAGGCGCGCGCTCCTCCGAGCTCTACCCGTCTCGGACCAACCTGCAAAAGTGGCTGTTCTGTTTGCTAAGTCCATCATGTGTCAGTTGGGGTGCATTTTTTGGAAGGCAGGGGCGCATTTGTAATGTTGTCATCAGAGCACATGTGCGATCTGAGCCTGGCTGAGGCTCCAGATAGCAAGGCAGAGGCCTGGCAAGGGCCAGCGAGTGCACAGCAACGCGCCTGATGACACGCGGGCGCTCTGCTGCCCGCAAGCAGGTGCGGCAGCAGCGTCACTGCTCCCTGCTCCCTGTCCTGCCTCTGTGGGCGGCGCATGCCTGTGCCGAGGTCCTCCCCACGCGCACATTGGGGTTGACGTCCTGTTTGCACAAGTGCACGCCGTGCCCAGCATGGGTCTGCGAACTAACCCAGCCACGCGCCCCGCTCCAGGGCCGGAGCGACAGCGTGGCCGACGGGGATGGCTGCTCCTGCTCGCTCGAGCTCGAGCTCGGCGGCGCGCCCGTGCGCCGCGTGCGGCTGAGGCTTGGGCGCCGACGCGACGGCAGTGAGCAGCCCGCACGAGACGCCTACACTGCGACGCTGGTGGGCCTGCTCGCGCCTGGCACCTGCCTTGACGTGCGCGACTGCGCTGTGACGAGATGCGGGCTGGCTGGTCGGGGCGCCTGTGCCTGGCGTCTCTGCAGGCGTGCCTGCTGCACGGGTGCGTCCAGCAACGGCGTGAGGGGCTGCTGCTGCTGCGCAGGAGCGGGCTGCGGTTGCGCTGGCAACCCTGCTCAGGGACACCACCCAGGACAGCGACAGCGTCAGCACGTGCGGGGGCGTGGCGGCCCTGGTCAGGCTGCTGGCGCCTGGCGGGACAGACGCCGTGCGTGAGCCGGCCGCTGCGGCGCTGCGGAGCTTGTGCTCGAACGACAACCGGATCCACCGAAACAGCGTGCGGGAGTGCGGGGGCGTGGCGGCGCTGGTCGGGCTGCTGGCGCCTGGCGGGACAGGTGCCGTGCGTGAGCCGGCCGCTGCGGCGCTGTGCAACTTGTGCTCGAACGACAAGCGCGTCCACCAGAATAGCGTGCGGGAGTGCGGGGGCGAGGCGGCGCTGGTCGGGCTGCTGACGCGCGGCGAGACAGATGCCGTGCACGAGCTGGCCGCTGGGGCGCTGCGGAGCTTGTGCTGTTGTAATGTCCAGAGCCAGGACAGCGTGCGGGAGTGCGGGGGCATCGCGGCGCTGGTCGGGCTGCTGGCGCCCGGCGGCTCTGACGCCGTGCGCGAGGTAATTGCCGGGGCGCTGGCCGGCCTGTGCGCAAACAACGCCCGAAACAGAGACAGCGTGTGGGAGTGCGGGGGCGCCGCGGCGCTGGTCGGGCTGCTGGCGTCCGGCGGGACAGGTGCCGTGCGCGAGCGGGCTGCCGCGGCGCTGGAGAACCTGTCCTGGGGCGACAATGCCAGGAATGTGGACAGCGTGCGGGAGTGCGGGGGCGTCGCGGCGCTGGTCGCGCTGCTGGCGCCCGGAGGGACAGATGCCCTGCATGAGTACGCTGCGGGGGCGCTGAAGAATCTGTGCTGCAATGATGATGCCAGAAATGCGGACAGCGTGCACGAGTGCGGCGGCGCCGCGGCGCTCGTGGCGCTGCTCGCGCCTGGCGGCTCTGCCGCCGTGCACCAGAATGTTGCCAAAGCGCTCTTTGTCCTGACCAACCAATGCGAGCAAAGCCGGGAGGCGGTGAGCGCATGCGGGGGGGCTGCAGCCCTGAAGGGTGTGCTCGCATGCGCCAGCTCGGCAGCGGCGCATAGGTGGGCAGGGGCTGCGCTGCGCAACCTGGCGCATGTCTAACAGGTGGTGTGTGATGAGGAGGCGGCCAGGCTGGGCGCATGCGCCCTGCGGTCGAGTCGCGGCCTGGCGTGCGGCAGGTCTGGGCTGTGCGGGCTGCAATGAGGAGGCGGCGGCAGGGTTTGAGCGCATGCTGCTGCCAGGTCTTGTGTGTGTACAGGATCGGCCTGCAATCAATAGAACGGCCTCACATGAGTGCTACAGCTTGAAGTGTGTATATGTTGGGTGTGCATGCGATGTTTCGGTGTGCGTGTCAAGTCCTGCTGTGGCGCAGGCCCAGGCGTGGGCATGTGCCCAGGCGCCTGTGCAAAGCTTGAGAGAGCGGTGTCTGTTCACACAGAGCCTGGGAACAAAGACTGTGTAAAGCAGCAGCCAGTGGCTCATGCTCTGTCTCCGCACCCGCCTGTATCCAGGAGGCGTCTCGCCATGCCATGACTCACACCTTGGCAAACCAGCGCTGGCGCAACCCTAGGCCGCATCGGCCCGGGGGCTCATCAGGACTGGGCCTGCCTGTACAGGACCAGGCCCGTATGTACATGCGCGCTTACACTGCCTGGCCTAAACCCACCAAACCTAATCTGTCTTGGCTCCTCAAACACATGGGCCTGTCGTGGACCCTAGCGCCGCAGGCGTGCACGTTAGGGTATAGGTATATAGGTAGGTAGGCAGGCAGGGTATAGGGTAGGTTAGGTTAGGGTATAGGTAGGGCAGGGCAGGTAGGGTATAGGGTAGGGTTAGGGTTAGGTAGGGTAGGGTATAGGG
>JAABUY010001074.1_pt1 | contig 39304 bp, 46 predicted proteins | sample 5560271 | NCBI WGS metagenome assembly JAABUY01 (sample SAMN10711886, study PRJNA513374) | rock metagenome | isolation source: Antarctica rocks | place: Antarctica: Victoria Land, University Valley
AACCGGAAACGCTCCGCGATCTGAGCCTCAACATCACGCACGCACCCGTTGTTCTACCGACCCACCCAGAATCCTGCGCGTAATTTATGCCCGCTCCCTATGTCCCGAACCTCTACGCCATCGGCCATCAGAGCAACGACAACTACATAGCGATGATCTCCGGGCAGGCGCCGAACATCGAGACCCAGAGCGACTGCCAGTTCTTCAGCGACTTCGTCTTCGGCGGGTAGGGGCCTACGGGCAGATGCGGGGGGAGGGGTGCCTGTACCCGACCGCCGTGCCCACGATCGCCAGCCAGTTCGACAGAGCCGGGCTCGAGAGTGGCGGGACTACAGCGAGGGCATGGGCTCCGACCCGGCGCGAGAGAGCTCCGTGTGCGGCCATCCGGTGCCCGGCGGCAGCGACGTGTTCGCCTGCGCCCCGCCACGCGCCCGGTGGCCAGCGGCGGGCGGCTGCCGGCCAGCAGCGAGTTCCAGCGCGCCCGGCTGCGCCGCCAGGGGCTCGCGCCCGGCTGGAGCTGTACTCCGTGGGCAACGCCACGCTCCGGGTGGTCGTGGGCAACCGCAGCGAGGCCCGACGGTGCTCAGGCGCGCGCTCGTGCTACTGACCGTCCGCGGGGGGCGGATAGCCTGAGGGCCGTGTCGTTCTACGTCACCACCGCGATTTCCTACGTCAACGCCGCCCCGCACCTGGGGCACGCCTACGAGGCGATCGCCACCGACGTCCTCGCCCGCCACATGCGCCAGCGCGGAGAGGACGTGTTCTTCCTGACGGGCACCGACGAGCACGGGGAGCCGGTGGCCGATGCCGCCCACGCGCAGGGATTGGAGCCGCAGGAGCTGGCCGACCAGAACGCGGAGCGCTTCAAGGCCCTGATGCCGCAGCTGAACGTCTCCAACGACTTCTTCATCCGCACCTCCGACGAGGAGCACAAGCGCCGGGTCCAGGACGTGCTCCAGCGGGTCCACGACAACGGCCACACCTTCAAGGGGCTCTATGAGGGCTGGTATTGCCCGCGCTGCGCGGACTTCAAGGTCGAGAACGAGATCCTGGAGGGCAACCGCTGCCCGATCCACGAGATTGAGCTGACCCGCGAGCAGGAGGAGAACTGGTTCTTCGCCCTGAGCAGCTTCCAGGCCCGGCTGGAGGCGCTCTACGAGGAGCGACCGGACTTCGTCATGCCCGGCCGCCACTTCAACGAAGCCCGCGCCTTCATCGCCTCGGGTCTGCAGGACGTCTCCCTCTCCCGGGCGCGGCTGCAATGGGGGGTCCCGGTCCCCTGGGACCCCGAGCAGGTCTTCTACGTCTGGTTCGACGCGCTGCTCAACTACGTCACGGCGCTGTCCTACGCCCGGCCGGGGGAGGACCTGAGCGCCCGCTTCTGGCCCGCCACCTTCCACATCATCGGCAAGGACATCCTCAAGTTCCACGGCGTGTACTGGCCGGCGCTGCTGATGGCCGCGGAGCTGCCCCTGCCCCGGCACGTGTTCGTGCACGGCTTCCTGCTCGGCGCCGACGGGCGCAAGATGAGCAAGTCTTTGGGCAACGTGCTTGACCCCTTTGCGGTGATGGCCGAGCTCGGAACCGACGCGCTGCGCTTCTACCTGATGCGCGACGTGGCCTTTGGGGGGGATGGCGCCGTGGGCATGGACGCGGTCAGGGCCCGCTACGAGTCCGAGCTGGCCAACGAGTACGGCAACCTGGCCAGTCGCACGATCGCGATGCTCACCCGCTACCGGGACGGGGTGGTGCCGGCCGTGGACACCGATCCGGTGCTGGTGGAGGAGTTCGCCGGCCTGGCGGAGCGGGTGGCGGCGCTGCTCGACCGCGTCGAGGCCACCCAGGCGCTGGAGCTGATCTGGCAGCGCGTCCGGCGGCTGAACCGCTACGTGGAGGAGCGGGCTCCGTGGCAGCTGGCCCGCGATCCTGGCGCCCCCGACGCGCTCGATGTCGTCCTGGCCTCCTTGATCGAGGGCCTGCGCGTGGTCACGGTGCTGCTGGTGCCCTACCTGCCGGCCAGCACCGCCAGGCTGCTGGAGGCACTGGGCGGGGCGGATGGCGGCTACGGCTCGGCGAGCTTCAACGCCACTGTGAGCGCGGGCACCGTGACCCCGCTGGAGCCGCTGTTCCCCAAGGTGCCGGCGCAGAGTCCGTGATCGATAGCCACACCCACCTGCACCTGTGCGCTCCGGCGGACGCCGAGCTGGTGCAAGCGGCCGCCGAGGCCGGCGTGGGGCGGATCCTCACCGTCGGGACCGACGGCGCCTCGTGCCGGGCCGCCCTGCAGGCTGCCGAGGAGTTCCCCCAGGTCTACGCGGCGGTCGGGCGCCACCCCAACGAGGCACGCGGCTTCGACGACGCCGATCTCGCCGAGTTGGAGGCGCTGGCGGGCCACGAGAAGTGCGTGGCCATCGGTGAGACCGGCCTGGACTTCTACCGACAAGGCGCGCCCGAGGCCGATCAGCGGCGGGCCTTCCTGGCCCAGATAGAGCTGGCGCGCCAGACCGGTAAGACGCTGGTGATCCACTGCCGCGCCGCTGAGGAGCCGACGCTGTCGATCCTGCGCGAGCACGCCGCCGGCCTGCGGGTGATCCTGCACTGCTTCTCGATGCCCGACCGGATCGAGGCGTGCCTGGTGCACCCGGACTGGTGGATCTCCTTTGCCGGCAACCTGACATACCCAAGCTCGGAAGCGCTGCGGGCCGCCGCGCTGCGAGTCCCCTGCGAGCGCCTGCTGGTGGAGACCGACGCTCCCTACCTGGCCCCCCAGGCGGTGCGCGGGCGGCCCAATCAGCCCGCGTGCGTAGTCCACACCGCTCGGGCGCTGGCGCTGGAGCGCCGGATCGGCTACGAGGAGCTGGAGGCGGAAGTGCAGTCCAGCGCCGCTGCCGCTCTGCGATGGTGAGCACCCGGCGCCCACGGGTGCGTGAGCTCGGCCAGAACTTCCTCGTCGATCGCAACATCCTGGGCGTGATCGAGCGCTTGGCCGAGCTCGACGAGCACGACGTGGTGCTGGAGGTGGGCGGCGGGCCGGGAGTGCTCTCAGAGCGACTGGCCACCCGCGCCGCCCACGTGCACGTGGTGGAGGTGGACCTGCGCCTGCGGGAGGGGCTGCACCGCGTCCTTGAGCCCTTCGACAACGTGACGCTCCACTTCGCCGACGCGCTGGAGCTGGACCTGGGGGCCCTGGCGCCGGCGCCGGGCAAGGTCGTCGCCAACCTTCCGTACTCGATCTCGGCGACGCTGATCCTGCGCTCGATCGAGGAGCTACCTTCGGTGGCCAGCTGGGTGGTGATGGTGCAGCGCGAGGTGGGGGAGCGGCTGGCGGCGCCGCCGGGCGGCTCCGATTACGGCCTCACCTCCGTGCTGGCCCAGCTCGCCTGCGAGGTTCGGGTGCTGCGGCCGGTGGCGCGAACCGTGTTCCGCCCCGTACCGAGAGTCGACTCGGTGCTGGTCGGGCTGAGGCGCACCGGTCCCTCGGCCGGGCCGACACTGCGCGCGCTGGTGCGCGACGCCTTTGCTCACCGCCGCAAGGCCCTGCCGCGCTCGCTGGCGCTGAGCGGCCGCTGGGGAGCGGACGCGCGTGAGCGCGCCCAGGCCGGTCTGGTCGCGCTCGGGCACCCGCCGCAGGAGCGCGCCGAGCGCCTCGCCCCCGAGGAATTCCGCCAGCTCGCCGATCAGCTCCTCGGCGGGGGGGAGGACCACTGAGATGCAGCTGCGCGCCCTGGCCCCCGGAAAGGTCAACCTCTGCTTGGTGCTCGGGCAGCCCCGCCCCGACGGCCGCCATCGCCTGCTCACGGTCTTCCAGTCGCTCTCGCTGGCGGACGAGCTGGTGCTGAGCACCGCGGCCGGGATCGTCGGCGACTTCGTCTCCTGCCCCGGGGTGGAGGGCGAGAACCTGGTCACCCGGGCGCTCCGCGGGCTGCGCGAGCGGGGATGGGACGCGCCTCCGGTCCGGATCGACGTGGACAAGCGCATTCCGGTCGCCGCCGGCATGGGCGGGGGCTCGGCCGATGCCGCGGCCACGCTGCGCCTGGCGCAGGAGCTCGCGCCGGGGCGCCCCGAGGAGGTCGCGGAGCTGGCCGTCGCGCTGGGCGCCGACGTCCCTGGCCAGCTGGCCCCCGGGGCCGTGCTGGGACTGGGGGCGGGAGACGATGTGACGCCGCTGGCGCCGCTGGCCTCCCACGCCTTTGTGATCGTGGGCCAGCACACGCCGCTGGCGACCGCCGATGTGTTCCGGGAGGCCGACCGTCTGGGGTTGCCACGGTCCGATCGGGCGCTGGAGCGGGAGGCGGGGCGTCTCCAGCAGGCGCTGCGCCCCGGGGCTCGTCTTCCCGACGAGCTGCTCGTCAACGACCTGGAGCCGGCGGCGATCTCGCTGCTGCCCCAGATCGCCGATGCCCTGCGGGCCGTGCGCGAGGTCGGGGCGCAGCGGGCGCTGGTATGCGGCTCGGGGCCCACGGTGGCGGGCCTGTTCTGGGGCCCGGAGGCGGCGGCACAGGCCAGCGAGGCCGCCGCCACCCTGGCCGATCTCGATCCCCCGCCGCTGAGCGCCGTCCCGGTGGGTCCCGAGTTCGGCGCGCCAACGTGCCTATCCGTGTAGGAGGCCCTCAGCGGCTGGCATCATCGCCTTGAGGCACAATCGGCAGGCGTCGCACCATGACCAACCACACCATCACCTATCTCGTCGGCGCCTGCCTGGGCGTCTTCGGCCTGGCCGCGTTCTGCGCGCTCGTGCTCGTGCCGGCGGTGACCGCCTACCGCCGCCCGCTGGAGCGGGCGGCGGCGGTGGTGCTGTCGCTGTACGTGCTCGCGGCGCTGATCGGGGTCGGCGTCTTGGCCGGGGCACTGGTCGTGTTCGAATGGCCGCGCATCTTTTGAGCGATCGCCAACGTCCCGATGGCTGAGGTGGAGAACAGCTCTGTGCCCGTGGGCGCGCTGAGCCTGGCGGGGCTGGCGGCGATCACCGATGCCGTGGAGGCGGGCGCCGGCCTGCCGGAGATCCTGCGCGCAGCGGCGCGGGCACTCGACGCCAGCCTGATCCTGATCGACCGCTCGGCCTCCGTGCTCGCCGTGGCCGCGCGCTCCCCCGCGGACGAGCGCTCGCTGATGCGCGACGGGGAGGGCGTGAGCACGATCGACCTGAAGGTGGCCGAGCACGGGGTCGGCAAGCTGCGGATGCGCACCCGCGAGCCGCCTCCGGACCCGTCGCTGCTGCGCCTGGTCAGCACGCTGATCGCCTCCGAGGTGGAGCGGGTGCGGGCGCCGGCGCTGGCCTCCGAGGAGGCCGCCACCACCTTCCTGCGGGACGTGCTGGAGCGCCGGATTGGCGATCGCGGCGATCTGCTGGCCCGCGGGCGGGAGCTCGGCACCGAGCTCGGCGCCGGCGCCACCGTGATCGTGCTCCGCGCCCGCCCGCGCAACCCGACCGAGGACGACTGGCGCCGCCGGCTGCTGGCGGTAGCCGGTCGCGGCGCTCGGTCGGTCGCCCCGGGCTCGATCGCGGCGCTCAGCGAGGAGGACAGCGGCCAGGTCGTGTTGCTGGTGCCCGACAGCGAGGACAGCGCCCGCCGGGTGTCCTCGGCGATGCTGCGCGAGCTGGAGTCCGGACTGCCCGGATTCGCCTTTGCCATCGGACGCAGCCGCCGCAGCGAGGAGCCGCTGGACCTGCACCGGGCGGGCAACGAGGCGCTGCTGGCGGCCAACGTCGTCGAGGGCGATCCGGAGCGGGTGGAACTGGGCTATGAGCAGACCGGGACCTACCAGCTGCTGCTGCCCCACATGAACGACCCGGCCGAGCTGCGGCGCTTCTACGAGGAGACGGTGCGGCCGCTGGTGGCCTACGACGAGCAGTACGAGACCGACCTGCTCGGCACGCTGGCCACCTTCCTGGACTGCGATGCCAACGTCAACGCCACCGCCGCGCGGCTGATCACCCACCGCCACACGGTCCGCTACCGCTTTGAGCGCGTGCGCGAGCTGACCGGACTGGAGGTCTCCTCCACCGATGGGCGGGAGAAGCTGTCGCTGGGCCTCAAGGCGATGCGGGTGCTGGGGATCGCGCCGCCGCGGGGGCCGGCCAGCGAGCCGGGCGCCGAGGGCGGACGGGTCCCGCGCTGAGCCAGCTGATCAGGCCTCACCGGCGCTCGCGTCAGCAGCCCGCGGTCGGCGTGGCCGGGTTGAAGCCCAGCGCCGGGCACTGCTCCCAAGCGGTGCGGTAGTACAGGTCCTGCTGGCCGGTGAGCAACGAGCTCTCCTTGGCGTACCAGTTGAAGGTGAAGTTGTTCAACAGGTCCAGGTTGTAGCCACCCACCGCCCCGGTGAAGGCACCGTTGTTGCTGAGCTCGACGCTTGAGAACGGAGCCACGATGGTGGCGAAGCTGTTGGTGTTGTTGCTCCAGGTGACCTTGTTCGATGCCGGGCTGGTCGGGTTGCCGTAGACGAAGATCTTCAGCGCCGTGGGGTCGGCCACGCCGGGATTGGCGGGATCGGTTGTCTGCACCGTCACCTGCGCGTTGTTGCCCAACGTGAACGATCCGGTGCCGGCGGCGCACTTGGTGCCGGTGTCGCCGGCGGAGTTGGGATCGTTGGGAGAGTCGATGTAGATCGTGGTGTAGGTCCCGTAGGGGATCTTGATGGTGACGTTGGGCTTGGAGGAGAAGTTGCAGAAGTTGTAGACGCCGCCTCCGAGCGTCAACGTCGCGTTGGGGCCGAGCGACAGGTCGCGGGGGTCGGAGGCGGTGTCGCTCCAGCTGACGCCGGTGCAGGTGTCGACGCTGCTGGAGCTCGGGGGGGATGAGCAGTTGACTGTCGAGGAATTGGGAGCGCCGATGCGGGAGTCGTCGTTGACGCTGGCGGTGTTGCCAAACGAGGGCAGCGGCAGCCCGATCGGTCCTTGGGAGGGGCTCTGCCGCGTGACCGCGCCCACGTGGGAGTTGTTGCCCTGGTGCAGAGTCCCCGGAGGGCCCAGGTCGACGCCGGTGACGTTGGCGTTGTTACCTATATAGGCGTCCTTGTTGGTGCCGGCCCAGCCGTTCACGAGGGCGTTGGCGGCGATCGTCACCTCGTTGAGGCCGATCAGCCCGGGTACGGAGAACACGGCCTGGGCCGTGTAGCTGGCCACGCGGATCTGGACATGGGCGCTGACGGCGTTGGGAGCCCCGGTGTTGGCGGTGCCGATCGCCGTGATGCACCGCTGGCCCACGGTCTGCGGGTTGAGGCCGGAAGGGGCGGTGACCGGGAGACCGGCGCACTGCGCCCCCGGACCCAGCACGTCGCTGACCCAGTAGCTGAACGTGTCCCCGTTGCCGAGGTTCTCGGGCCCGTCCTGGGCGCACAGCCCCGAGCCTCCCACCTGGGTGGCCGGATTGGTGGGGCAGTAGCCCTGCTGGGGCAGGAGCATGTTCAAGCGATAGGTCGCGGCTCTGAGCCCCGCGTCCGCTGCCTCGAGGGCGGCCTTCTGGTTGGCGTCGCGGCCGGCGAGGTCGTTGTTGGCGGTGGCAGCCAGCACCGCGGCGGCCGAGAGCGCCAGGACGACCATCATCACGGCCAGGACGATCGGGACCGCGATCCCGCTCTCCTCGCGGAGCTGGTGGAGGGTGCGATGCGCTCGGCTCAATGCTCTATCAGGGTCATCTGCGAGGACATGTAGGGGTGGTCGTAGACCAGGGCCACATCGGATCCGGCCGACGCCGCCAGCCACACCACGAGCTCGATCCGCACCGGGCTCCCCGGCGTGCTGGTCAACGTCGCAGCCTGGCCCAGGTTGAATCCGAACGACACCGGCGTCGGGGCCCCGGCGGTCGCCTGCGCCGACACCGAGACCGTGGCTCCGATCTGCGTCACCGCGGGTGGCAGCAGGGTCGTGACGGTGCGCCCTCCGGGCTGGATGTACACCCCCGCGCACAGGGTGACGTTCACGGCGGTGCTGCCTGCGGACTGCATGAACATCGTCATCCCGCCGGTGCCCGCGAGGTTGACCGTGGTGCCGGTGGGGATGTCAGAGCTCACCCACGAGTGGCTCCTGGTGTTGTCAACGGGCGGGCTGGGGCAGCTGCTGCTGTCCGCCGAGGGGTGCGGGAGCCGCAGACCGGTCGAGCAGTTCCCGTTGGCATCCGTCGGGGCGATGCCGCCGTTGCAGGGGTTGGGGCCCGGGCCCCCGCCGCCCGCTGCCGGGATCGGGGTGCTGGTCACACAGCCGAGGTTCGTGGCGGCGCAGGGCGGAAGCTCGCCGCCGGTGCTCGGAGGCGTGGTGATGAGCTGGTCGGGCTTCGGCGGGCAGGTGCTGGGCAGGCCGCCGAGCGTGCAGGCGAAGGAGGTCAGGGTCTGATGGAGCGGGTGGGACGCCGTGGGGGGTTGGTAGCTCCCGCCGGAGGGGCTGTCAGTCAGGTAGTAGTCGACGGCCGTGCCGGTGAGCGCCTGCGTGCAGCTGCCCCCGCCACACTGCGTATTGACGCTCTGCAGCGGGTTCTGCGTGGCGTTGGACGGGGCGCCGCTCGGCAGCGCATTGGGGTCGGCGACGATCGTCGAGACCAGCATCGGCTTTGCGGGGTGGGCCACCCCGTTCATCGTCACCACCACCGTGATGCGCTTGTAGTTCTCAGCGCTGTTGCCGTTGCTCCCGGAGCAGATCGTGCCGCCGGTCGGGCAGTTGGGGTCGCTCATCCAGGAGACGAAGTCGAAGATCTCGCCGCTCAGGCGCGTATCGCTCCAGGTCGAAGTACAGCCGTCGCTGCACCCTGACCCGGCCGCGTTGGGTGTGATCGTCCCCTTGGCGGCATCGATGACGAGCGACTCCGTCTTGCTGGGGTTGGCTCGGTCGTAGCTGAAGGACCCGTTGGCGGCATAGCAGTCCGGGCTCGTGGGATAGGCCGCGGTGAGCGGATTGGGGCAGCCGCTGGGGGTGGGTGCAGAGACTGTCATGGCGAGCTGCTGGAAGGGCATGGATTGCAGACGCTCCAGCTCCTGCTGGGCGCGGTTGGCCAGGGAGGTCTGACGCTCGCCCACCAGCGACAGCTTCTGCGACACGCTGAGGGAGCTGAACAGGCCGAGGACGCCGACGAGCAGGATCATGGCGGCGATGACCACCTCGATCACCGTGAAGCCTTCCTGACGGCGGATCATGCTCCGAGGTTCCAGTTGCGCAGGTAAGCGCCGGCGCTCAGCACCGTCTGGTGTGTCATTCCGCCCGATCTGAGCGAGCCGCTGGCGGGCACCCGCACCAGGACCTGGACGTAGTCCGGGCGCTGCGCGACCACGTTCTCGTAGTTCTCGTCGCATGGAGGAGGACTCGTGTCGGGATTTGCCGTGTTGGGGTTCGTGTAGAAGAACACCGAACCCGACTGCGCCGACCCCGTTGCGTTGCAGTAGGAGGAGATGGCTCCGTTGGCCACGTGCTCTATGTCCTCCGGTCCGGCGTTCGCGCCGAGGGCCGGCAGCGGGTTCGGGTAAACCGACTGCACGCGCGAGCAACGGGTGTAGCCGGGCACGGAGTCGGCAGCAGTGCAGTCGTAGCGGATGTCAAGCGTGATCAGCTGCCGCTGCCCGTTGACGACTTGAGGCGAGGGCATCAGGAACTCGATCCGGGCAGGCTGCGCCGCCACGACCGTGGTGGCCTGCCGCAGATCGTGGGTGAGGCCGGCCAGCGCAGCGCCGGTGGTCGTGAACTCCTCGGCGAAGGCCTGGTCGCGCCGCTGCGAGTGGGACGAGACCAGCAGCGCCGACATCGTGGCGCCGAGCACCGGTATCAGGATTGCCATCGCGACCAGCAATTCGATCAGCGTCAGGCCGCGTTCGTCACCGATCCCCAACGGCATGCGGCGGCCGCTTTGCTGCTGGTGATGGTGGTGGTTGGATGCCGATGCTGCAGCTGGACGCACTTCATCTCGCCTCGATCTCGTCAGCGACGATCATCGGCAGGATCCTCGATCGGGCTGAGTCAGTAGGACGCGTACTGGACGTATGCCTGACCCGGGTCCGGCGCTAGCATCGCGCCATGTTGGTCGGCGTCATCACCGGGTCTGGGACGCAGGCCCTTCCGGGCTTCTCCGCCGCCGAGCCGATGACCGTGAGGACGCCGTTCGGCGAGGCGGCGCTGACCCGCGGCGAGCTCGCCGGCGCGGAGGTGGTGCACGTCTCCCGCCACGGGCAGGGGCACGTCCGGCTCTCCAACCACGTCAGCCACCGCGCCAACGTATGGGCGCTCCGGGAGCTCGGCGCCGGCGCGGTGATCGGCTGCACCGCCTGCGGCGCGCTCGACCCATCGCTGCCGCTCGGCTCGCTCGTGGTCTTCGACGACCTGCACTTCATCTCCAACCGTCTGCCCGACGGCAGCCTCTGCACCTTCTTCTCCGAGCCCGGCGATCGCGCTCGCGCGCACTGGGTCCTGCATGGGGGCCCCTTCTCGCCGGCGGTCCGGCGAGCGCTGGTGCGAGCCGCTACGCAGGCCGCCCACCCGGTGCGCGACGGCGGCACCTACGGGCACGTCGACGGGCCCCGTTTCAATACCCCCAGCGAGATCGCACAGCTGGCCGCCTGCGGGGTGAGCGCGGTGAGCCAGACCGGCGGCCCGGAGACCGTGCTCTGCGGCGAGGCGGAGCTCCCCTACGCCCTGATCGGGTTCGTCACCGACTACGCCAACGAGGTGATGCCCGGGCAGACGACGCCGGTGGCGGAGCTGGTGGCGCTGATGGGACGCAGCCCCGCTGTGCTCGTCGAGGTCCTGGCCGGCGCCCTGGCCGCGCTGGCCGATCCGCCGCCGCTCGTGGGGACGCTCCTGCGGTTCGACCAGCCATGAGCGACGGGGGCCCGTCGATCCTGATCATGGCGCGCGCCCCGCGCCGCGGGGAGGTGCGCCGGGCGCTGGAGCCACTGGTGGGCGCCGAGCGTTGCGCGGCGCTGCAGCGGTTGCTGATTTCGGGTGCCGCCCGCTGGGCTCGGAGCATCGCCCCCGGCGCCGTGCACGTGGCCCACGACCCGCCCGACGCGGCGCGGGAGCTGCGTCCGCTGGTGGGTGCGGGCGCGGTGCTGTTCCCGCAGAACGGCGAGGGCATCGCCCGGCGACTGGCGGACGCCAGCGCCCGCGTGTTCGCCCGGGGACCGGGGCCGCTGCTGATCGTCTGGCCCGACCTGCCCACGCTCGGCCCCGAGCGCGCGCAGGAGGCGCTCGACGATCTGCAGGACGGCTGCGACCTCGTGCTCGGTCCGGTGATCGACGGCGGCTTCTATCTCGTCGGCCTGGCACGGCCGCTGCAGCGGCTCTTCACCATGCCCGAGCAGTCCTGGCGGGACGCCGACGTGATGAGGCTGGGGCTCGACGCAGTGGCCAGCGCCGGGGTCGAGCTGGGGATCCTGCGCACCGAGCGCGGGCTGCATCGTCCGGCCGACGTGCGGGCAGCGCTCGCGGACCCCTGCCTACCACGGGAGATCACTCGGGTGCTCGCCCGGAGCAGACCTACCGGCCGGATGAGATAACGTGGCTCGAGCCGCCCGCTCGATGCACTGGGGAGTGGTGTAATAGGCAGCACGGGAGGTTTTGGTCCTCCAAGACCGGGTTCAAGTCCTGGCTCCCCAACTGCGAGCCGGCGGAACTACCCTTCCGACGCATGGCCGATCCCGTCGTCGTCATCCTCGCTGCCGGGCAGGGCACGCGGATGCGCTCGGCCACCCCGAAGCTGCTGCACCCGTTGTGCGGAGCACCCATGATCGCCTGGCCGGTGGCGGCGGCGCTGGCGGCGGGGGCGGCGGGGGTGGTCGTGGTGGATGGTCCCGAGCGCCGGCTCGCACCCCTGCTGCAGGGGCAGGTGGAGGTCGCGATCCAGCACGAGGCCCGCGGCACTGCCGACGCGGTCATGGCCGCCGCGGAGCACATCGATCCGGCACGACCGGTGGTGGTCCTGGCCGGCGACGTGCCGCTGATCACGGCGGAGACACTTCGTGCCCTCACCGAGGCCCACGTGCGTGACGGAGCCGCCGCCACCATGGTCACCGCCACGCTGGAGGATCCCTCCGGCTACGGGCGGGTCATCCGCGCGCCCGACGGGACGGTGGAGCGCGTCGTGGAGACCAAGGCGGCCGGCGACGCCACCGAGCTGGAGCTGCAAGTCCGTGAGGTCAACACCGGCATCTTCGCCTTTCACGGGGAGGCGCTGCTGGAGGCGCTGGGCCAGGTACGCGCCGACAACGCCCAGGGCGAGCTGTACCTGCCCGACGTGATCCCGATCCTCCGAGACCGGGAGCGGACCGTGGTGGCCTACGAGCTCTCCGACCCCACCGAGACGCTGGGGGTCAACGACCGCATCGCCCTCGCCGAGGTCCGCGCGCTGGCCCAGAGCCGGATCCACGAGCAGCTGATGCGCAGCGGCGTCACCATCGTGGACCCTTTGGCGACGGTGATCGACGTGGACGCAGAGGTGGCGCAGGACAGCGTCATCGCCCCCTTCACGAGCCTGCATGGCAGCACGCGGATCGGGGCCGGCAGCACCATCGGTCCCCACAGCACGCTGATCGACGCCCGCGTCGGCGACGGTGCCACGGTGCTGCACTCCTACGTCAGGGAGGCGGACATCGGCGACCGCGTCAGCGTCGGACCGTTCGCCTACCTGCGGCCGGGAGCGGTCATGCGCCAGGGCTCCAAGGCCGGGACGTTCGTGGAGATCAAGAACTCCGAGGTCGGCGAGGGCTCCAAGGTGCCGCACCTCTCTTACATCGGTGATGCCATCATCGGCGAGCGCACGAACCTGGGCGCGGCCACGATCACCGCCAACTACGACGGCTACCGGAAGCACCGCACGACGATCGGGTCCCGGGTCAGGACCAGCGTCGACACCACCCTGATCGCCCCGGTCATCCTCGGCGACGACGCCTACACGGCGGCTGGATCGGTGATCGGCAAGGACATCCCGCCCGGGGCCCTCGGGGTGGCGCGCGCACACCAGCGCAACATCGAGGGCTACAGCGAGCGCCGGCGCGAGCGTGAGCAAGAGGGACCCCAGGAACCGCCCGGATCCGCGCAATCGTGAGCATCTCGTCATCGCCCGCCCTTACACTCGCGTCGAGCATGAGCGTCCTGCAGACGCAACCGGCCCCGCCCAACGACCTGCGCGTGGAGTACGACAAGCGCTTGATGCTGGTGAGCGGCCGCGCCAACCCGGAGCTGGCCGCCAGGATCGCCGCCAAGCTGGGCGTGCAGCTGTCGCCGATGACGCTGAAGACCTTCTCCAACGGCGAGGTCTACTGCCGCTTCGAGGAGTCCGTCCGGGGCGCCGACGTGTTCATCGTGCAGCCCACCTGCGGCAACCCGGCGACCGGATTGACCACCAACGACGCCGTGATGGAGCTGCTGGCGATGATCGACGCCGCGGTGGGCGGCTCCGCCCATCGCGTGATCGCGGTCACGCCGTGGTACGGATATTCCCGCCAGGACAAGAAGTCCGCCCCGCGAGAGCCGATCAGCGCCCGGCTGGTCGCGCGGATGCTGGAGGCGGCCGGCATCGACCGGATCCTCACCATGGACCTGCACTCCGGCCAGATCCAGGGCTTCTTCCAGAAGCCGTGCGATCACATGACCGCGTTGTTCATGCTCACGCAGTACTTCGCCGACCTCGGGCTCGAGGACCTGGTCGTGGTCGCGCCGGACGCCGGCCGCGCGAAGCTGAACAAGAAGTTCGCCCGCAAGATCGGTGCGGGCCTCGCGATCCTCAACAAGGAGCGTCCGGCTCAGCAGGTGGCGGAGATCGACTACGTGATCGGCGAGGTGGAGGGCAAGACAGCGGTGATCGTCGACGACATCATCGACACCGCCGGCACGCTCAAGGCCGCGGCCCAGGCCGTCTCCGATGCCGGCGCCCGCCGGGTCTACGCCGCGGCCACGCACGGGGTCTTCTCCGGCAACGCCTGGGAGAACCTGGCCGCGGCCCGTCTGGAGCAGATCGTCGTCACCGATACGGTGCCGCTGCCGCCCGGTGCCCCCGAGAACGTCCGCGTGCTCTCCTGCGCCCACCTGCTGACCAACTCGATCCGCCAGATATTCACCGACGGGTCGGTCAGCGACGTGTTCGGCGGCGAGAACCAGCTGTTCTAGGGACGGCGCGCGGGGCTTGAGCGAGCGCCAGGATCCGGCCGCCGGCCAGCGCCTGGCCCAGGGCGAGCGGGCGGCGCGCCTGATGGACCTCCTCGGCCTGGACGACGAGGAGCTCTGCCAGGTGCTGGCGGTGGACCCGCTGACGCTGCTCTCGGGGCAGCTGGAGCATCGCACGGAGCTGCCGGTGCTGCTGGCGCTGCTGGGCGAGGCCGCCGAACGGGCGGCCCCGGCGGTGCTGAGGCGGTGGGTGCGGGCCCGGGGGCCATCGGGACGACCGCTCGACGCGCTGCTGGCGCGAGACTTCGCCGCCTTTGAGGATGCGGTGGAGCAGTTGGGCTCGGACGGCTTTGTGCTCAGGGGCGGACGCTAGTGGAGCACCCGCGCTAATGCCGGCGCCCTTCAGCCACGGCCTCAGGGTTCGCTACGCCGAGTGCGATCCCCAGGGCGTCGTCTTCAACGCCCACTACCTGGCCTACTTCGACATCGCGCTGACCGAGCTGTGGCGGGAGGCCTTCGGCGGCTACGCCACGATGCTGGAGCGAGGGGTCGATCTCGTGGTGGCCGAGGCCGGAGTGCGCTACCGGCGCCCGGCGCGCTTCGATGACCAGCTCGTGCTCGGCCTCGCGTTCACGAGGCTCGGCCGGACCAGCATCACCAGCCGGCACACGATCGGCCGCGGAGAGGAGCTGCTGGCCGAGGGCAACATGCGCCACGTGGTCGTGGAGCCCACGACCACGGGCAAGCTCCCGATCCCGTCGTGGCTCCGCGAGGGCCTCGGGCGCTGGGTCGTGTCCGACGGTTCCCCGGCGGGCTACTCGTCCTCGGGGAGCTCCTCCCCGGGCCAGATCCCGGTGACGTAGTGAAAGCCCAGTGCCGTGCCCCGCTCGACGGCAACGCCGACGGCGGCGGCCGTGGCGGCTTCGAGTGCCGCGGCCGCCAGGACCTTGGGCAGCGTGGACCGGCGAGTGGTCGCCGAAGGCGGATCCTGGTCGTCGATCTTCGACCAGATCGCCTGGAAGACGCTGCGGCTCAACGGCTTTGCGATCACGGTGGCGGCGATGAGGGCAAACGGCTTGTGGAGGATCTTCATCTCGGCCAGCAGGCTACCCCGCCGCCCGCAAGGTACACGCGAGTCCGGCACTCCCGCCGGATCCGGCAGGACATTGGGACAAGCGGTGGCGGCGATTCTTGCCCCCGTGGCGCTGGTGGCCCGCGCGTTGGTAGGAGTAAATAAAGTGTGACTTCAGCTCGAGAGGAGGCGGAGATGCCCGCAGAGCAGCCCAGGTCAGAGGAGGATGCGGCGGACGAGCTGCTCCGGCGGGCGCTGCTCGACGACTCGGCCGCCGTCGCGGTCTCCCTCCGCGTCGAGGGTCTGCCGCTCAGCGACTCGGTCACGGTGATCTTCCACGCCCGCCCGGACCTCGGGACCCTGCAGACCTACGTCGCGCCCGGGAGCCGCGGCGCCGGGGCCACGGTCTCGGCCTCCGAGCTGCTGCGCGTTCCCTGTGACCTCGACCTCGGCGATGCCGAGAGCCGCGACCACGCGGAGCGCCTCTACGTCGAGCAGGCGCAGTCACTGCGGGACGCGCTGGTCGGAGCGGACGTGGTGCTCGATGTGTGGCGGGAGCCGCTGCGCAACATGCTCGGCAGCGGCGTGTCGATCGACCGCTCGGTGGCCCTCTCGGTGCGCTTGCCAGCGGCGCGTCTGCTGCCGACCGCGCTCGTGGCTCGCGACGCGTGCCTGGTGGTCACGCCGGTGTGCGGCGCGCGCACACTCGCCGAGGGCCGCCCGCCGCTGGGCATCGCCTGCGCGCAGCAGGACTTCACGCGCGTCTACCCCCTGGCCGACGATCCGCAGCGGTGCGTGGAGGAGTTCCTGGAGCTCTCCTCCGAGCACGCGCGCAAGCTGGCCGCGCGCCTGGAGCACCAGGAGGCCTCCGTGGAGCGCTTCCTGGAGCTGAGCGACTAGGCCCGCGCGAGGTCGTCCCGGACGCTACCGTGGCCCGGCGTGCGGCGGATCACCAAGCTCCTCCTCGCCGCCGTGGCGATCCTTGCCTTTCTGGCGATCTCAGCGCTTTTGGCCCGAGCCTTTGGCGCGGAGGGAGCGGAGCGCACGGCGATCACGGCGCTCGTCCAGCAGGAGGTCCACGGAGACAGCGGCGGCCTGATCGCTCGCTGGCAAGGGTGCGGCGCCCAGCCGTCCTGCCGCGCCTTGGCGGCTCGGCTCAGCAGCTCGCTGCGGCGGGCCGGCACCCTCTCGGTGCTGGAGCTCCAACCCTCCACCGGCTTCTCCCTGACTTCCACGCGCGGCATCGCCCGCGTCGCCTGGAGCACCTCCTCGGTGACCCGCCCGGTCGTGCAGTGCGTGCTCGTTCGCCGGGCCGGGAACGTTCTCAGCGCGCTGCGGATCGAGCTGCTGAGGATCACGCCGCCGATCCGCAGCGACAGCAACTGTCCCGGAGGGACGTCAGGGCCCTGAGAGGGCGCCTACGCGGGCTCGCGCTGGGGCTGGCGCTCCGGCTCCCGGGAGGGACGGCGCTCACGCGGGGGCAGCTGGTCCTGCAGGCGTCCGTGGCCGCGCAGCCGCACGCGGGCGGGGACGGCATCGGCGAGCGGCAGGCCCCCCCCGGGAACGTCGCGCGGGTCGGGCGGCTGACGGGGATGGTTCCCCCACCCGTCGTCGGAGCCGCCGTCGGATCGGGGCGGTGTCTCAGGAGAGTCGCGCAGCGCCGGCAGCATCAGGATCGCCACGCAGGCCAGGCCGAGGAGATGGACTCCACCGATCATCAGCAACAGCTGAGTCTGGCCTGACATAGCCATATGTTAGCGTGCGATTGGGGCTGGCGTGGCGTTCGCAGGGTCCGCGATCCGGGTCCCGCTACCATCGCGCCCCTATGGCCGTCGCTGAGAGCACCGCGCTGACCGTCGCCCTGCGGGAGACCTCCGGGTCCCGCGCCGTGCGCCGCCTGCGCCGGACCGGTCACGTGCCCGGCGTCGTCTACGGCGGCGGTCAGGATCCCGTCGCCTTCCAGGTCGAGGCTCGCGAGCTTCGTCAGGTGCTGGCCCACGCCGGGGCGGTGATCGACCTGAAGGTCGACGCCGGCCGCGGTGCGCCCGTGGTCCTCAAGGACCTCGCGACTCACCCCGTCAGCGGCGAGACCATGCACGTCGACCTGCTCCGCGTCCGGCTCGACGAGGCGATCCAGGCCACGGTCGTGCTGGAGCTGGTCGGCGTCGAAGACGCTCCCGGGGTCAAGGAGGGCGGTGTGCTGGAGCACGTCACCCGCGAGCTCACGGTCGAGGCGCTTCCCACCGAGATTCCGGACACCCTCCAGCACGATGCCTCGGCGTTGCAGGTGGGCGACACCCTCACCCTCAGCGCGCTCACCGCGCCGCGGGGGGTGACGCTGATGGACGATCCCGAGACGGTGATCGCCACCGTCACCGCGCCCAAGCTCCAGCTCGAAGACGAGAACGAGATCGAGCAGGAGACCGAAGTGGTCGGCGAGGGTGAGGCACCGGCCGAGGGTGAGGCCTCGCCCGACGGCGACCAGGGCGCCGAGTCCACCTCCGAGTAGCGCGAGCGCCCGTGTCCCAACCGGGTCGCGGCGGCGCCCCCGTCGACTGGCTGCTCGTCGGGCTCGGCAACCCGGGGGACGGGTACCGGCGCACGCCCCACAACATCGGCTTCGAGATTGCCGAGCTGCTGGCCCGCCGCTGGGAGCTGCCGTGCCCCCGGACGAAGTTCCGCGGGCTGCTGAGCGAGGGCCGGACCCGTCCCGGCGGCCCGCGGGTAGCGATCCTGCTGCCCCAGACCTACATGAACGACGCCGGTCAGTCCGCCGGGCCCGCCGCGGGCGTACTGAAGCTCGCTCCCGAGCGGGTGCTGGTGCTCCACGACGAGATCGACCTCCCCTTCGGCGAGGTCCGTGTCCGCCTCGGCGGCGGCCTGGCCGGCCACAACGGCCTCAAGTCGCTGCGGCGATCCCTGGGCTCGGCGGACTTCTGGCGCGTGCGCACCGGCGTGGGCCGTCCCGCCGGCACCGATCCGGAGCTCGTCGCCGCCTACGTCCTGGGCCGCTTTGCGCAGCCGCGCGAGGAGGTGCAGACGCTCACCGAACGGGCGGCCGACGCCGCCGAGCGCCTGATCGAGGAGACCCCGGAGGCGACCTAGACTCAGAGCCAGATGCTCCGCTCGCTGCTGGCCCACGCCGATCAGGATCCACAGACCGCTGCGCTCCTGCGCGGCGGAGGGCGCGCGTTCGTCTCGCAGTCGTTGCGGCCCTACCTGCTGGCGGCGCTCGTGGAGAGCGACCCGAATACGCCGGCGATCGTGGTTGCCGGCGACGATCGCGCCGCCCGGGACCTGGCCGCCGGACTGAGGTCGTGGCTGGCGCCGCGCCCGGTCCGCTACTACCCCAGCCGCGGGGTCACCTACGAGTCCCACCTCGCTCCCCCGGCTCACCTCGTGGGTCTGCGGATCGCCGCGCTGGACGCGCTGCTGGGCGATTCGCCGGGGGCGGCTCCGGTGGTGGTGGCCAGCGCCGTCGCGCTCTCGGAGAAGGTCCCCGATCCCGCGCTGCGTCCGCAGGGGTTCACGCTGCGCACCGGCGAACTGATGGACCTGGAGGAGAGCGCGCGGGACCTGGTGGCCGCCGGCTACGAGCGCGTCGAGCAGGTCGAGGATCGCGGGCAGTTCGCGATCCGCGGAGGCCTGCTCGACCTGTTCCCCGCCACCGAGGATCGGGCGGTGCGCGTCGACCTGTTCGGCGACGAGATCGAGTCGCTGCGGTGGTTCTCCACCTTCACCCAGCGCTCGCTGGGGGAGGCGGAGGCGGTGGAGGTGGCCCCGGCGGCGGAGCTGGCCGCCGAGCACCGCGAGCTGGCGGAGATCGCTGCGCTGGAGGAGGCGGCCGACCGGCCCGACATCGCCGAGCTCCTCCCGATCGAGGACTTCCACGCGTTTCTGGCGCTGGCACCGTCCACGGCCTCGATCCTGATCGCCGGCGAGGAGGACGTGGCGCCGGCCCTGGCCGATCACTGGCAGGACGTGTGCGCCGCCTTCCACGACCAGGATGCGCACCGGCTCTATGTCGACCCGGCCAGCATCGAGGCCACGCTGGACCAGCGCGCTCGGATCCGGCTCTCCAGCATCGAGCAGGACCAGGAGTTCCTGTTCCGCGCCCAGACCGCCGACATCGCCGCCCGCGGGCTCAAGGAGGCCGAGCCCGAGCTGGAGAAGCTAGCCCGCTCGGGCTACCGCACCGTCGTCGCGTTTCCCCGGCGCGGGGAGGGCGAGCGAGCCGCCTACAACCTCGGCCGGCTGAAGGTCCGCTGGCTGGACGAGGCCGACGGGTCCGTCCCCGTGGCCGGTCAGCTCACCTTTGCGGACGCGCGGCTGGCCGGAGGCTTCATCGCGCCGCAGTTCCACCTGGCGGTCATTCCTCAGCACCGGCTGTTCCGCCGCCGTCGTCCGGGGGGAGCCGACGGTGGACGCCCCGACCGCTCTCGCCGGCGCGGCGTCCTGCGCAGCTTCACCGATCTGCGCAGCGGCGACATCGTCGTCCACGAGGACCACGGCATCGCCCGCTTCGCCGGCTTTGACACCAAGACGGTGGCTGGCGTCACCCGGGACTACCTGTACCTGGAGTACGCCGGCTCGGACCGGGTCTTCGTCCCCGTCGACCAGCTGGCCAAGATCAGCCGGTATGTCGGCGCCGGGGGCGCCCACCCGCCGCTGTCGAAGCTCGGCGGGACCCGTTGGGACGCGATGAAGGCACGCGCCCGGCGTGCCGCCCAGGAGCTCGCGGGCGAGTTGCTGAACCTGTACGCCGAGCGCAAGCGCCGTCAGGGTCACGCCTTCCCGCCCGACAGCGACTGGCAGCGTGACTTCGAGGACGCGTTCCCGTTCACCGAGACCCCCGACCAGCGCGACGCGATCGACTTCGTCAAGGCCGATATGGAGTCCGCCCGCCCGATGGACCGGCTGATCTGCGGCGACGTCGGCTACGGCAAGACCGAGGTCGCCCTGCGGGCAGCGTTCAAGGCGGTGCAGGACGGCAAGCAGGTGATGCTGCTGGTGCCCACGACGATCCTGGCCCAGCAGCACTTCGGCACGTTCTCCGAGCGTCTCAAGGACTACCCGGTGCGGATCGAGCACGTGTCCCGCTTTCGCTCCGCGGTGGCGCAGCGCGAGGCGGTGGCGCGCTTTGCCGGCGGCCAAGTCGACATCCTCATCGGTACCCATCGCCTGCTCTCCCGCGACGTCCGCGCCCGGGAGCTGGGCCTGCTGATCCTCGACGAGGAGCAGCGCTTCGGGGTCAAGCAGAAGGAGCTCCTGCGCCAGCTCAAGCTGAAGGTCGATGTGATCTCGATGAGCGCCACTCCGATCCCGCGCACGCTGCAGATGTCACTGGCCGGAGTGCGGGACATCAGCGTGATCGAGACCCCGCCGGAGGGCCGGCGGCCGGTCAAGACCTACGTGGGGGAGTACGACGAGGAGCTCGTCAAGCAGGCGCTCCGGCGTGAGCACGGCCGCGGCGGCCAGGCCTTCTTCCTGCACAACCGGGTGGAGACGATCGAGGAGACCGCCGAGCGGCTGCGCGGCCTGTGTCCCGCGATTCGCTTCGAGACCGCCCACGGGCAGATGGACGAGAAGACGCTGGAGGAGCGGATGATGCGCTTCCTGCGGGGCGAGGCCGACGTCCTCGTGTGCACCAGCATCATCGAGTCGGGGATCGACATCCCCCAGGCCAACACCCTGATCGTGGAGCGCGCCGACGTGTTCGGCCTGGCGCAGCTCTACCAGATCCGCGGGCGGGTGGGCCGCAGCCGCGAGCGCGCCTACGCCTACCTGCTGTACCCGAGCGCCGCCGCCCTGACCGGGGAAGCCGCCCAGCGGCTCTCGGCGCTCAGCGACTACACCGAGCTCGGCGCCGGCTTCAAGATCGCGATGCGGGATCTGGAGATCCGCGGCGCCGGCAACCTCCTGGGCGACGAGCAGTCCGGTCACGTGGCCGCGCTCGGCTTCGAGCTCTACATGCAGATGCTCGACGAGGCCGTGGAGGCGGCGGCGGCCGACGGCGACGGCTCACAGGAGGACTGGGAGCCGGTGCGCCTGGACGTCAACGTCGACGCCTACATCCCGCTGGACTACATCCCCTACGAGCAGGCCAAGGTCGACGTCCACCGCCGGATCGCCGGATCACGGGAAGTGGCCGACCTGGCCCTGCTGCGCGAGGAGCTGGAGGATCGCTTCGGCGAGCTGCCCGACCCCCTGCGCAATCTGATCCTGCTCCAGCAGGCGCGGATCAAGCTGGGACAGGCCGGCGCGCAGGCGGTGACCTTCCGGGGTGGCCGGCTGGCGGTGACCCCGGTGGAGCTGGACTCCGTGCGCGCCAAGCGCGTGCGGGCCGAGATCCCCGAGGCTCTCTACGAGTCCGGCAAGTCCCAGCTCTCCGTGCGCGTGCCCGAGGATCCGGCGCAGCGCTTCCCGGCGGTGGTCAGGGCGGCGGACGTGCTGCTGGCGGTCACGCGGGAGGCGGCGTAGCTGCGGCGTCAGCGACCGGGATGTGGGATGTGAGTCGAGTACAAGACGACTTACATCCCAGGTGCTCAGCCCGGTGGGGGCATGAACGACCGCAGCGAACGCCGCTGGCGCCCGGCGGCGTCGAAGTTCTTCCGCGTGAGCCACCCCCGGAACGCGGCCCGCACCGCCGGCCAGCGATCCTCGGTGATGGCGTACCAAGCGGTGTCGCGGTTACGGCCCTTGACCACCTGGTGGTGGCGGAACACCCCTTCGAAGACGAATCCGAAGCGCTCCGCGGCCTCCCGGGAGGCGGCGTTGAGCGCATTGCACTTCCACTCCAGCCGCCGATAGCCGAGCGCGTCGAAGGCCTCTTCCGCCAGCAGCAGGATCGCCTCGGTGGCTGCGGTGGAGCGCTGGAGCGCGGGGCCGAACCAGATGTGCCCGATCTCGATGGTGCCGTGCCGAGGAGTGATCCGCAGGTACGACGCCACCCCCTGCGCCTCCCGCGCGCTCGCCGGAATGGCGGCGAAGAACAGCGGGTCCGTGGCGGCGGCGAAGCGCGTCAGCTCATCGCGCAGCGCCGCGGCGTCCGGATAGGGGCCGTAGGGCAGGTAGCACCAGATCTCGGCGTCGCCGTGGGGAGGGTGAGAGGCCCCAAACAACGGAGCCGCGTCGAGAGAGGGATTCAGTGGCCGCAGCAGCACGTGCTCGCCGCGCAGCGGGGCGCGGACGGGCGGCGCCGCGCCGTGGAAGTCAAGGGGTGGGCCGAGCGGGGCCTCGGACATCGCCAGAGCAGCATGCCAGCCCAGGTCGCTACCATGCCCCGAACCTGATGCGGGAGAAGCGGATTATCTTGGCGCTCTGCGCCTTTTTTGTGCTCGCGGTGGGCGTGGCGGGCTGCGGCGGGTCGGGTGACTCGGTGGCTACCGTGGCCGGGAACCCCGTCAGCACCAAGTCCTTCAACCACTGGCTCTACGTCGCCGCCAAGGGCAGCGCCTCGCAGAGCCAGGGCGGCCCGGTGATCGTCCCTAACGACCCGCCGAGCTTCAAGAATTGCGTCGTGCAGGTCCGCAAGCAGATCCCCTCGCTGGCCAAGACTCCGGACAAGACGATCAAGAGCGATTGCTCGATGCTCTTCACCTCGCTTTCCAGCCAGGTGATGGACTTCCTCGTGCGCGCCTACTGGTACCAGGCCGAGGCCGCCAAGCGGAACATCAAGGTCACCGGCGCGCAGGTGCAGACGGCGTTCGAATCAGACCGCAAGCAGCAGTTCCCCACCGCCACCGCCTTCAATCAGTTCTTGGCCCAGAGCGGGCAGACGATGCAGGACATCCTCTTCCGCGTGCGCATCAACCAGCTGCTCAAGAAGCTCCTGGCCCAGCACAGCCCCACCGTCACCCCGGCCACGATCGCGACGTACTACCGCGGCCACACCTCGCAGTTCGGCACTCCGGAGTCACGCAACCTACGGATCGTGCGCACCACCAGCGCCAAGGCGGCTGCCGCGGCCAAGGCGGCGCTGAAGAAGGGCCGGAGCTGGAAGGCGGTGACCAGGCGGTACTCGGTGGACGCCACCACTAAGGCCAAGGGGGGACTGCTCACCGGTGTCACCCGCGGCCAGGAGGAGCAGGCGCTTGACAAGGCAGCCTTCTCGGCACCGCAGAAGAAGGTCCTCGGTCCGGTCCACGGCACCTTCGGCTACTACGTGTTCGAGGTCATCAAGATCAAGCGCTCCACCCAGAAGTCGGTGACCCAGGCCACGCCCCTGATCCGGCAGATCCTGCAGAGCCAGGGTCAGCAGAACGCGCAGACGGCGCTGGACAGCCAGGTAAAGCGGGACTGGATGGGCAAGACGCAGTGCGGGTCGGCCTACAAGATGGCCGATTGCAGTGGCTACAAGGCGCCGAAGACCCCCAGCACGTCGCTCTCACCCGGCTCAGCCCCCAGCCAGGGCCAACAGCAGGCCCCCAGCCAGGGCCAGCAGCAGGCCCCCAGCCAGGGCCAGCAGCAGGCCCCACAGCAGGCCCCCAGCCAGGGCCAGCAGCAGGCCCCACAGCAGGCCCCCAGCCAGGGCCAGCAGCAGGCCCCACAGCAGGCCCCCAGCCAGGGCCAGCAGCAGGCCCCCAGCCAGGGCCAACAGCAGGCCCCCAGCCAGGGCCAGCAGCCGCAAACGGTGACTCCCCCCACCCAAGCGCCGTCGAACTCCGGCAAGAAGTAACGGCGGTGAGCTCCGGAGCGCCGGAGGATCCCGACCCCGACCGCCCGCCGGCCCGGACGCTGCAGGCGCTCGCGCGCCTAGATGCCACCACCAGGCGGCTGCGTCGCGAGTGCCCCTGGGATCGGGAGCAGGACGAGCGCTCGATCGTGCCCCACACCGTGGAGGAGGCCTACGAGCTGGCCGACGCCGCGCAGCGCCAGGACGACGGCAAGCTGCTGGACGAGCTGGGGGATGTCCTCTTCCAAGTCCACTTCCTGGCGCTGCTGCTCGCCGAGCGGGGCGCCGGAGACCTCGGCCGGGTCGCCGAGCACTGCACCGAGAAGCTGGTTCGGCGCCACCCGCATGTGTTTGGCCAGGAGCGGGCCGACAGCGCCCAGGAGGTGCTTCGCAACTGGGAGCTCATCAAGCGGGGTGAGGCGGGACGGGAGCCGGGCATCTTCGGCGAGGTGCCTGAGAACCTTCCTGGGCCCCTGTACGCGCGCAAGGTGCAGCGGCGCGCCGCCAGCACCGGCTTCGACTTCCCGGGGGTAGCCGGGCCGCTGCGATCGGTGGCCGGCGAGCTGGAGGAGCTGGAGCGGGCCCAGAGCCCGCAGGAGCGCTTCCACGAGCTCGGCGACGTGCTGTTCGCGGCCGTCAACGTCGCGCGCAAGATGAAGCTCGACCCGGAGCTGGCGCTGCGCGCCGCCACCGACCGCTTCCGGGAGCGGGTAGCCGCGGCGGCCGAGCTGGCCGCATCGGCCGGAGGAAACTGGAACGATCTCGCGCCCGACGAGCAGCTCGCCCTCTACGCCCGCGCGCGCCTCTCCGAAGGAGCAGACAACCGATGAGCCAGATCGAACACGTACACGCCCGGCAGATCCTCGATAGCCGGGGCAACCCGACCGTGGAGGTGGAGCTCAGCGTGCGCTCGGGCGCCTGGGGGAGGGCGGCGGTGCCCTCGGGCGCCTCCACCGGCGAGTTCGAGGCCGCCGAGTTGCGCGACGGCGGGTCGGACTGGCTGGGCAAGGGCGTTGGGCGGGCTGTCGACAACGTCAACGGCGAGATCGCCACCGAGATCCGGGGCCAGGACGCCTCGGGCCAGGCCGCCCTGGACCGGAAGCTGATCGAGCTCGACGGAACGCAGAACAAGTCACGGCTTGGCGCCAACGCCATCCTGGCCGTCTCGCTCGCCGCCGCGCACGCCGCCGCCGCCGAGGAGCGGTTGCCCCTGTGGCGCTACCTCGGGGGCGAGGGTGCCCACGTGATGCCGGTCCCGATGATGAACGTGCTCAACGGCGGCGCTCATGCTGAGAACCGCGTCGACTTCCAGGAGTTCATGATCGTCCCTGTCGGGGCCCGGAGCTTCGCCGAGGCCCTGCGGATGGGAGCCGAGGTCTTCCACCACCTCAAGCGCACGCTGAGCGAGCGGGGCCTGGCGACCGCCGTCGGGGACGAGGGCGGCTTCGCGCCCGACCTGCGCTCCAACGCCGAGGCGCTGGAGGTGCTGATGGCCGGCATCCGCGCAGCGGGCTTCGTGCCCGGGGACCAGGTGGCGATCGCGATGGATCCGGCCGCCTCGGAGCTCTACCGCGACGGGACCTACCGGCTCGCCAGCGAGGACCGGAGCCTGGGCGTGGAGGAGATGGTCGACATGTGGGCCACGCTGGCCGGCAGCTACCCGATCGTCTCGATCGAGGACGGGCTGGCGGAGGAGGACTGGGAGGGGTGGAGCACGCTCACCGACCGGCTCGGCAACCGCCTCCAGCTCGTGGGCGACGATCTGTTCGTCACCAACACCGAGCGGCTGCGGCGGGGCATCGACAACGGCGTGGCCAACTCCATCCTGATCAAGGTCAACCAGATCGGGACGCTGACCGAGACCCTGGCGGCGATCGCGATGGCGCGCGAGAGCGGCTACTCAGCGGTGATGTCGCACCGCTCGGGCGAGACCGAGGACGTCACGATCGCCGATCTGGCGGTGGCCACCGGGTGCGGTCAGATCAAGAGCGGCGCCCCCTCGCGTACCGACCGGGTGGCGAAGTACAACCAGCTGCTGCGGATCGAGGAGGCGCTCGGAGCCGATGCCGAGTATCCCGGCCACCGTGCCTTCCGCGCCTTGCGCTGACTGACCCCGTCGGCTCCAGGCACCACGCGGCCAGCGACCATCGGCATGAGCGCCGTCTTGCAGCAGGAAGGAGAGCCGGGGCGGCGAACGAAGGGCTCACGGCATGCCGTCAGCCTCCTCCGCAGCCGCAGCCGCAGCCGCAGCCGCAGCCGCAGCTCGCCGGCGCTCCCGTCAGCGACAACGGCCTCAGGTCCGTCCGCGAGGACTGGTATCACGCCGTGCCACGGTGCGGGTGCGATGGGATCGACTGGGTCGTACGGCGCTGCTGGTGGTGTTCCTGGCCGTCGCAGCGCTGTACCTCAAGCAGGGGCTGTCGCTGTTCTCCACCCACGCCCAGGCCCAGCAGCAGCTGGCCATCGTGCAGCGGCTCCAGCAGCAGAACGCGCGGCTGATGCGCGAGCAGCGTTCGCTGGGCGATCCGGCGACGATCGAGCGCGACGCCCGCGCGCTGGGGATGGTGCGCCAGGGCGAGCGCCCCTACGTGATCACTGGCGCACCCGCGCGCTAGCACCGCCGCCGCCGCCGAGCGGGGACGCGTGAGCTTCGACGGCGTCGTCGGCCTGTGGTGGGAAGGCGAGCGCCGGCTGAAGTCCACCGACCCCTCTCTGCGTCCGACCCTCGAGCGCGTCGTCGAGGCACTGGTGGGCGAGCTCCGTCGCCGGCTCGGGGGGGCGTTCACCGCCGACGAGCTGGCGCGCCTGTACCTGCAGCAGGGCACCGACTGGTGCTTTGACATTGCCACGCGGGCGGCGCCGGCGACGCCCGAGGCCTGGGATCTGACCACCGTGGCCGGCGCGGCCTTTGCCCGCTACCTCAGAGGTGCCAGTGACTACGGCGGCGGCAGGCGCCACGAGGAGAGCGACTGAAACTCGGGGCCAACCCGGAGCTACTCTTCCTCCTCGGTGTCCTCCTCGCCCGTGCGTCGGATCACGATCTGGTCCTCCTCGATCGTGACCACCACCGGGCGGTGACCGGCCCAGTACTCGGCGTAGACGGGGTCGTCCTGGACCGCCGGGTCCAGCCACAGCCCGTAGCCCTCCTCGCCGTGATCGAAGGTCCCCTCCAGGGGCTCGCCGGCCTTGGGGCGGGCGCCCCGCCTGCCGCCCCGGCGGCTGCGACGCTTGCGCGCCGGCCGCTCCTCGTCCTCGGGGGCTTCCTCGGCGGGCTCGGGCTGCTCGGCTTCGGCGGCCTCGAGCTCGGCGGCGATGAGCGCGTCGTCCTCGGCTCGGAGATCGATCTCGTCGTCGAAATCGGTGGCCGCGCCCGGCGCCTCGGCGTCGCCTTCGGGCTCCAGGCTCTGGTCGCGCTTGAACGCCTGTATCTGCTGGACCGTGACCTCGAGCTGGTGGGCGATCCAGGCGTCGGTCCGCCCCTGGCGCACCCAGGCCCGGATGCGGTTCAGCTCTGGCCGCAAAGATCTACGTGGCATCGCGCGGAGAGTAGTACAGGCCCCGGCCGGAGGGCGTCCGTAGGCGCCCGGACTCCGCGCGGAGTCCCTGCCAGGGCGCAGAATTGCCCTTGCCACGGGGAAGCGTGGCTGTATGCTCCCAGCGGCAGGATCGGTCGCCGGTGCAGCCGCGGCAGCCACTCCGAGCCGTATCCACAGGCAAGCAGGGAGGCATTCCCATGTTGGTACTGACCCGCAAGTGCAACCAGAGCATCATGATCGGGGATGACATCGAGGTCTCCGTGCTCGCGATCATGGGCGAGAAGGTTCGGATCGGGATCCAGGCTCCGCGTGACGTTCGGGTGTTCCGCAAGGAGGTCTACATCGAGATCCAGCAGGAGCGCGGCGACTCTGCCGCCGACGCCCGTGAGGAAGTCGGCGCCGCGCTGCGCGGCCTCGGCGAGAGCTCCCAGTCAGCCAGCTAGCCGAGCAGGTAGTAGAGCGACTCGAACATCGCCACCGTGACGATCACGGCGGTGGCGATCAGCGAGAGCACGAGCAGCCAGAAGCGCAGCGACGTTCGCTTGCGTGCCCGCTCGTGAGTGCGCTGGCGCGAGCGCACCGCGGCCACGCGCCGCAGGTGCTCCCTGCGGTTGCGGTCAAGCTGCATCTCCTGCCGGAACTCTTGCTCCAGCTGCGCGAGGCTCTGGCGCATCTTCATCGCCACCGGGGCGAGCCTACCAGCCCTTGAGCGCCGGGTTATGTCTCGTGGGCCCGCAGTAGCCTCCGGCCCGTGCGCCACCACTTCGACGGGCCCGCCTTCACCATCGGCATCGAGGAGGAGATGATGATCCTCGACGCCGAGTCGTTGGACCTCGTCAACGCCATCGAGACGCTGCTGGAGGAGTCGCCGGCGGGGGAGATCAAGCCCGAGCTGATGGAGTCGGTGCTGGAGATCGCCACCGAGCCCTGCGCCAACATCGCGCAGGCGGGGGGCCAGCTGCGCGCGCTGCGCGCCCAGGTGATCGGGACCGCCTCCGAGCAGGGCCTGGCGATCGGCTCGGCCGGCACCCACCCGTTCGCGATGTGGGAGGACCAGCGGATCGTCGCCCGCCCGCGTTACCGGGACCTGGTCTCGGCGCTGCGCTTCGTGGCTCGCCAGGAGCTGATCTTCGGCATGCACGTCCACGTCAGCATCGACGACCCGGAAAAGGCGATCCACGTCGCCAACGGGATGCGCATCCACGCGCCCGTCCTGCTCGGCCTCTCGGCCAACTCACCGTTCTGGCGCGGCAACCACACCGGCCTGGCCTCGGTGCGCACGCCGATCTTCCGCGCCTTTCCCCGCGTGGGCACCGCCCCCACCTACAAGGGCTGGGAGGACTACTGCCAGCGGATCGAGTTCATGATGGAGACCCGCGTGATGGAGGACTACACGTGGCTCTGGTACGACGTCCGCCCGCACCCCAACTTCGGCACCGTCGAGATCCGGGTGATGGACGGCCAGACACACGTCGAGCACACCCTCGGCCTGGCCGCGCTCGTCCAGGGCCTCGCGCACGAGCTCGCCGAGCACTTCGACTCCGGCGAGGAGCTGTCGCGCTACCCGTTCGAGATGCTCGAGGAGAACAAGTGGCTGGCCGCGCGCTACGGGCTCGCCGGCGAGCTCGTAGATCTGCCCCGCGCCGAGCGCGTTCCCACCGGGGAGCTGGCCCGCCGGCTGATCGATCGCGTACGCGAGCACTGCCAGCAGCTCGGGTCCGCGGCCGAGCTCGACGCGGTGGAGGACCTGATGGAGCGGGGCAACGGCGCGGCCCGCCAGGTGGTCGTCTATGAGGCCAACCACGATCTGCATGAGGTGATGGCGGAGATCGTGGCCGCCACCAGAGGGTAGTGACCGGCGCTCGGCGGAGCAGACGTGCCCCGGCAGCGCGGGAATACTGCCTACAATCGGATCGTGAGCCCCGGCGGTCCCGACCTGTTCGTGATCTGCAAGAGCTGCGGCTCGGAGGTGAGCCCCTACATCACCGAGTGCCCGTATTGCGGCAGCCGCCTGCGCAAGCGCGCCCCCAAGATCGATCGCGACGGGCGCGTCACCGAGCGTCGCCGGCGCCGCCCCCCCGCGCCGGGGCTGCCGCGGCTACGGCGGGACGAGATTCCCGGCATTCGCGCCGACTCCCCGCCCCTGGCAACGATCCTGCTGCTGGTCGCCGGCCTCGTCGGCACCCTGCTGTTTCGGACCTCGCTCGGGCCGGAGCATCTGTGGATCTTCGGCAAGCCCGGCGGCGAGTGGTGGCGGGTGCTGACGGCGCCGTTCGTCTATGACAACACCGGCTACGCGTTCGCCGTGCTGGGCACGATTGCGCTCTACGGCTGGCTGCTGGAGCGCCGCCACGGTCAGGTCGCGGTGATCGTCCTGTTCGCCATCGGGGGCGTGGCGGCGACGATCGCCGTCGCCGCGGCCTACCCCGTGCCGGTGGTGCTCGGCGCGCCCGGCGCCGCGCTGGCGCTGTTGATCGCGTGGGCGCTGCCAGACGTGCTGGCGCTGCGCGGGGGCGAGGACATCGAGGGCGATCTGCTGGGAACGGCGGTGATCGCGGCCGTCGTCGCGCTGATGCCGGTGGCGGTGACGGGCGCAAGCTGGATCGCCGACGCCGTGGGTGTGCTGGGCGGCGTGGCGGTCGGCCTGCCGCTGGCCCGCGCGAGCCGGCGCGGCTGAACTGCCTCGCCAGGACTCAGCGCACCGAGATCGTCCCCGGATCGCCCGCCACCAGCCGTCCGATGACCACCCCCGGGAGCTCGTGCGCGCGCGCCTGCGGGACCGCCGCCAGCAGGCCGCCGGAGGTCATGGCGTCGCACACCAGCCAGCGCCGGGCCTCGGGCACCTCGGCGGCGAAGGTGGCAAAGCTCTCCGCATGGGCGCGGTTGCGCCGGGTGCCCCCCGCGATCGCCCGCTCCTGAGGGTCGGCCAGCAGATCGGCCACCCCCTCGATCGCCGGGACCGCCGTCGCCTGCACCTCGGCGGCCAGCCCGCTGGCCGCGCTCAGCTCGTGCAGGTGCCCGAGCAGGCCGAAGCCGGTGACGTCGGTGAGCGCGTGGGCGCCGGCTTGGCGGGCTGCGAGCGAGGCCTCCCGGTTGAGCGTCGTCATCACCCGCACCGCCTCGGCCAGCGGCGGATCGTCGACTCCCCGCTTCAGCGCGGTGGTCACGGCACCGGCACCGAGGGGCTTGGTCAGCACCAGCGCGTCGCCCGCGCGCCCGCCGGCGTTGGTGAGCACCTCCCGCGGGTCGACCGTTCCCGTCACCGCCATCCCGAACTTCGGCTCGGCGTCCTCTATCGAGTGACCGCCCAGGACGGCCACGCCCGCATCCCGGGCGACGGCGCCGCCCCCGCGCAGGATCTCCAGGAGAACCTCCTCGCCCAGCTCCTGGATCGAGAAGGCGACCAGGTTCAGCGCCGTGATGGGGACGGCGCCCATCGCGTACACGTCCGAGAGCGCGTTGGTGGCGGCGATCCGGCCGAAGTCGAAGGCGTCGTCCACGATCGGGGTGAAGAAGTCCACCGTGTGCACGAGCGCCAGGTCATCCCGCAGGCGGAAGACGCCGGCATCGTCGGCGCCCTCGTAGCCCACCAGCACTCGTGGGTCGGTGTACGGCGCCGGTAGTCGTGCCAGGACCTCCCCGATTGCGGCGGCGGGCAGCTTGCAGCCACAGCCCGCGCCGTGGGAGAGCGAGGTCAGCGGGACGGCCACAGCCGTATGATGCCTGAAACTCAGGTGCCGGACCCTCTCTACAGCGACGCGGAGATCGATGCCGCGCTGGAAGCCATTGCCGCGCCCGAGCGTCTCGCGCAGGCGCAGGACCTCGTGGCAGGGGCGGCTCCGTCGCTGCAGCGGGTCCTCAGCGCGGCGCTCCAGGAGGGCGGCTGGTTCGACAGTGCTCACACCCAGGCGGTCAGGGAGGCCGTGGCCGGGGATGACCACGAGGAGCGCGTCCGCGCGGTACAGACGCTCCTGGCCGAGGAGACGCGACTGGGCATGCTGGTCGGGGTCGCAGTCGGCTTCGAGCTCGCGCGGGAATTGGGCCCCGGCGCCCCCGGGCCGAACCCGAGCGCACACCCCAACGGTCCCGTTGACCCTAACCCTCAACCCGACCCTGATTCTCACCCGCAATAGACCCACCAGGAGGAACGACACATGCCCGACATACGCTTTCTTGGCCACGCCTGCTTTCAGATCTCCGACGGTGACACCACCGTGCTGGTCGACCCGTTCCTCTCGGGCAATCCCAAGGCGGCGGTGTCAGCCGACGAGGTCCAGGCGACCACGATCCTGCTGACCCACGGCCACTCCGACCACATCGGCGACACCGTCGACATCGCCAAGCGCACCGGGGCGCCGGTCGTGGCGATCGTGGAGCTGGCAAACGAGCTGGCGCAGGACGGGGTGGAGGTCCGGGACCCGAACCTCGGCGGCACCGTCAAGTTCGACTGGGGGTGGGTCAAGCTCGTCCCCGCCTGGCACACCTCCACCACGCCCAAGGGGACCGTCAACACCCCCGCGGGGTTACTGATCAACTTCAAGGAGACCCTCGTCTACCACCTCGGTGACACGTGCCTCTTCTCCGACCTGCAGCTCGTGTCCAAGCCCACGCCGATCGACGTGGCGCTGATGTGCATCGGCGGCCACTACACGATGGATCGCATCGACGGGGTGCGCGCTGCGGAGATGATCGGGGCGGGGACCGTGATCCCCTGCCACTACGGCACCTTCCCGCCGATCGAGACCGACACGGACGCGTTCAAGTCCGAGGTGGAATCCTCCACCAGCTCCAAGGTCGTGGTGCTGGAGCCCGGCCAGAGCCACTCCGCGTGACCCACGCCCTCGTCCTGATCCAGGCCGAGCGCACGGCGCTGGCGACGCTCGGAGGCGAGCTGGCGGACGTCAAGGGGGTGGCCGAGGCCTACTCGGTGACCGGAGACTGGGACTTCGTGGCCATCCTGCGCGTGCGTGAGCACGAACAGCTCGCGCAGGTGGTCACAGGTCAGATCTCCCAGCTGAACGGGATCACCCGGACCCAAACGATGGTGGCCTTCGAGGCCTTCTCGCGCCACGACCTGGAGGCGCTCTTCTCCGTTGGGGAGTGATCAGGCCGACCGGCGCCTGCCCACCGCCGGCCGCTCTCAGCGCCGCCGCCGCCGCGCCACGGCGAGCGCGCGGTCAAACGCGCCCGCCATCGCCTCGTAGGTGTAGTCCGCCTGAGCAGCTCGTCCCGCCTCCCCGAGCCGTCGGCGCAGCTCCTCGTCCGCCAGCAGCCGGGTGATCGCACCGGCCAGTGCGGTCCCGTCGCCGGCGCCGAGCACCAAACCCGTCTCCCCGTCGCGGACGAGGCCACCGGCCGCGGCCCCCACGGTGTCGCTGACGACCACCGGGCAGCCCTGGTGCATGGCCTCGTTGACGACGAGCCCCCACGGCTCCTGGAACCTCGGTGTCGGCACCGATGCCAGCACCGTGATCGCCGCCGCGGCGTAGGCGGGCGCGAGCTCCTTCCGCGCCAATGGCGCCAGTAGCCGGGTCCTCGGCGCGTCCCGCGCCCGGCGGGCCAGCGGGCCGTCGCCGATCAGCACCAGGGTGGCTTCTTGATCCAGGCCGCGGAACGCCTCCAGCAGCACCGCCACCCCCTTTTCGGCCACCAGCCGCCCCACGTACAGGACGAGCGGCCCCTCGGGCAGATCGTGCCGTGCGCGGAAGGCGGCGACCTCCTCGTCGGCCACCAGCCGCCCGAACAGCTCTGGCTCCACCGCTTGCGGAGCCACGAAGACGTCGTCCGCATGCCCGCGGATTCGGCTCACGAACGTGCGCACGTGCTCTCCGTAGGCGACCACGGCATCGGCATGGCGATAGATGTGGCGGGTGGCCGGAAGCGCCACCAGGTGCGTCGCCGAGCGTGGCTGGGCCCACACCGAGGCCCACAGCACGAACCCGGCGCCGGATCGGCGCGCCCCGGCGTAGGCCGCGGGCAGCAGCCGTCCGCCGGCGAAGGGGGCGATCACCGTCTCGTAGCGCCGGCCCAGCCGCAGCGCCTCCCCCGTGCCCCCGAGCCGGCGCGCGGGAAACGGCGCTCGTGCCAGCTGGGCGTCCAGATCGGCAAACCAGGCTGGGACGTAGCGCTCGCCGCCGCCGTAGCAGAGCACCTCCACCCCGTGGCGCTCGGCCAGCCGCGAGTACAGCGGGATCCGGTACCCGGCCAGGTAGTTCGTGATCAGGGCGATCGCCACGGCGCGGGGACGTTGACAGAATCAACCGCGGCGCCCGCGCCCGGCCGGCGCCCACCCCCATGCGCGTCCTGCAACTGCACAATCGCTACCGCCAGCCCGGAGGGGAGGAACGGGCGGTGGCGGAGATTACCGCGTTGCTGCGCAGCCGCGGCCACAGCGTGGAGCTGCTGGAGCGCTCGAGCGTCGACGTGGGGTCAGCCACCGCCGCCCGCGGGCTAGTGAGTGGCGGGATCGATCCCGGCGAGGTGGAGGCGGCGGTCCGCTGCACCGGGGCCGAGGTCGTCCACGCCCACAACCTGCATCCGCTGCTGGGCTGGCGCGCGCTCGCCGCCGCCCGTCGCGCCGGCGCACGCACCGTCCTGCACCTGCACAACTTCCGGCTCTTCTGCGCGATCGCGGTCGCCTACCGGGACGGCGCCAGGTGCTTTCGCTGCCGGGGAGTGGACACCCGGCCCGGGCTGCGGCTGCGCTGCCGCGGCTCGCTCGCCGAGGCGGCGGCCTACGCGGCCGGGCTGTCGCTGGCCCAGCGGCGTCTGTTCTCGCTCGTGGACCGGTTCGTGGCCGTCAGCGCCGCCACGCAGGCGCGCCTGCACGAGCTGGGCCTCCCGCCCGGAACCAGCACCGTCCTGCACAACTTCGTCCCCTTGCGCGACCGGGCTGCCGCATCCCGCGCGGGGGAGGGGGAGTACGCGCTGGTGACCGGGCGACTGGTCCCCGAGAAGGGCTTCGACACCGCGATCCTCGCCGCTCGCCAGGCGGAGGTGCCGCTGGTGATCGCCGGGGACGGGCCCGACCAGGGTCGCCTGCGGGAGCTGGCGGACGGTGGGGTTCGGTTCACGGGCCGCTTGGCGGCCGGGGAGCTGGCGGCGGTCCGGGCGCGGGCCGCGGTGGTGCTGGTGCCATCGCGCTGGGAGGAGCCGTGCCCGTTCTCGGTGCTCGATGCCCTCGCGGCCGGGGTGCCGGTGCTGGCCAGCTCCCGCGGGGGTCTGCCGGAGCTGGTCGATCCCGGGAGCATCCTGCCCGCGGATGACGCCACTGCCTGGGCTCAGGCGCTCCGCCGCCTGTGGGGCGATCGCCGTCAGCTGGCGCTCCGGGGCCAGGAGGCTTTGCAGCGTGCCCGCGAGCGCCACGACGAGGAGATCTACCTGGAGCGTCTGCTGGCGATCTATGCTGGCGCCCGATGAACCGGCTGCTGGTGCTGCTGCCCACGATCCTGCTGCTGTCCGGGTGCGGGGGCTCGGGGAGCGCCCATTCGTCCTCGGCGGGTGCGGGGGCGGCGTCCGGCACACGCGGCGAGCAGGGCGCGCCGGGGGGCTCGGCGAGCGCCGGTTCAGGCACCGCTGGCTCCTCCCGGGGCGCTCCCGGGCCACCGCCCGGCGGCGGTGCGGGGGCAGTCCCCCCGGCCGGCGGCTCGGACGGCGGATCGATCAACGCGCGCGTGCCTGCCGACTTCCATCTAACCCTCGACGGGAGGTTGCTCCCGGGCACGATTTCGATTCCCGCGTTTCTGGCCGTCGCGCTCTCGGTGAGCTCCGCCGACGTCCGGCCGCACACGCTGCTGGTCAGGACCCCATCGCCCCACACGCTCTCGCTTGCGCCCCACGGGCATGCCTCGCTGCGGATCGCCGGCCTGAAGGCCGGCAGCTACGCGGTGCAGGTTGACGGCAGAGCCCGCGCGACACTGGTCATCGGCGGCGAGCCCGGGCCCTAGGAGGGTTTGGCGAAACGATTGGCGAAACTCGCTTGGCGCGAAGGGCCGAGCGATGAGGGTCTACGCCCCGCTGGACCCTGGCATCAAAGACTACGTTGAAACGCTGGCCGCTGCGGGCGTTGAGACGTTCGAGTCTTGCGAAGGCGGCGAGGGTCACTCAATGCCAGAGCCAACCGTCAGGTTCCACGGCGAGCGAGGCGAGGGCTTCCGTGCCCTCGCCGTCGCCTTACAACGTGGATTCCCTGTCTCCGACCTTCGCCGATACTGGTCGATAATCGACGGCGAGCCGACCGGCCCCTACTGGGAACTGACTTTCGCTCAGAGGCGCTTGCAGTGATCGCACTTCGGGTGCCCACCGGTACCGCTCTCGCGGTTCGACGCCTCGATGTTGTTGCCCTCAGTGCACTGGTTGTTGTCGTGGTAAACCGACGTGCCGGGCTGCTTGGAATAGAAGGGGTTGACCTTCATGCGACTTTCTCCTATGGGTCCTCCCGAGAGGCCGCCTGCGGTCACAGGTCAACGAAGCCTGACCGGGATCGTGGCAATGATCGCAAACCTCCCGCTTGCGAGCGGCGTCGGTCGGTTATGTGACCGGCACCGCTCGCGTCCTGCTCAGCACTGTGGCGAGCTTGGCGAGGATCGTCAGGTCGGCGTGGAGCCGCACTCTGTCCAGTCCGCGGACGCGGAGCGGGAGCAGTGCCCATTCGTGCTTGAGCCGTCCGAACTCCCGCTCGACCGCGCCGCGCGAGCGGTAAAGCTTGCGGCTGCGCTCGGACTCGCGCGGGATCAGCGGGTGCAAGCGGTCGGCCTTCACCCACCGCGAAGCTGGGGCGCATTCGCCGGTTGGGCAGCGCCACTTCGTCCGCTTGCGCCCGTAGTCGGCCCCGCCGAACGTCCATTCGCCGTGCTCGCAGCTCGGCGGCTTATGTTCGCCGCGCTTCACGCGCCCAGACTTGACCAGTGCGGTGACTGGGCAGACGTTGCGATCCATGCACCCGTCGTGGATCGGGCCGTTGTCATACCCCTTGTCCATGATCGCCGTCCGCACCTGGAAGCCACGGTCCCGCGCGGTGTCGATCAGCGGCAGCGCGAAGGTCGCCTCAGCGGCGCTTGCCGTCTCGACGGTCTAGGCGAGCGGCAGCCCGGTCACGACGCACACGGCGGCGTGGACCTTGTACCCGTAGTAGCCGCCGCCCTTGCGGGTGCTTACCGCGCTGCGGTGGCCCCACGAGGCGTCGGGATCGCTGTACTCCTCGGGCTTGCGCTCGACGCCGCCCTTGGACTTGAAGCGTTGGCCGTTGGCGTACGCGGGAAGGTCGGAGCCGTCGATAGCCACGTCACGCCCCATCTCCGGGTGCTTGGCATGGAGGCCGGCGATCACGCAGTCGATGCAGGCGTCAAGCAGCGGCTTGTGCTTGCGGAGCTTGCGGGTGAAGCGGTAGCACGCCCACTCCGAAGGGGAGCCCTCGCAGCCAAGCGCGAGGCGCAGCGTGTCGTGCTCTCGCACGAGCCGCACCGTTCGCGTCCATGTCGGGATCGCGTACAAGCTCTTTACGAGCGCCATGCCGACCATTGCGCGGACCGGGTAGCCGTGGCGGCCGGTCAAGCGCAGCGCGTCAAGCTCGGCGATCAGGCCCGCGATCTCCGGGGAGTCGAGAAGCCCTGCGATCTGCTCGGCGTCGGAACGCCGTGGTACCTTCTGCACGTCCACGGAGACACACCCTTCGTGGTCCTGACCCCCGGAAGCGTCAACTTCGCGGGGGTCATCTTTTACCAACCGATACGACGATCCTACAGCACGGGTCGGACGGAAAGCCCCTGTAAAAGCGGCGGTTTTCGTTCGGTCTGAGCCGGAATGCGAGGCACGGATGAGCGCAGCCAGATAGGCTCCCGCGAGGATGGCGGAGCGTGCGGGCAACACTCTCTATTACGGCGACAATCTCCATGTGCTCCGCCAGCACGTACCGGACGAGTCCGTCGATCTCGTCTACCTCGATCCGCCGTTCAACAGCAACGCCAGCTACAGCGTCTTATTTGCCGAGCGGGACGGCTCGCGCTCAGCCGCTCAGGTCAAGGCGTTCGAGGACACCTGGCGCTGGGACCAGGCGGCGGCGGCGTCCTACGAGGAGACAGTCGAACGCGGTGGCGAAGTCGCGGAAGCTCTGCGTGCGTTTCGGACGTTGCTCGGTCCCTCGAACATGCTCGCCTATCTCGCGATGATGGCCCCGCGGCTCATCGAGCTACAGCGGGTGCTCAAGCCAACCGGATCGCTCTACCTGCACTGCGATCCGACCGCGAGCCACTATCTGAAGCTGCTGCTCGACTCGATCTTCGGGCCGGACCGCTTCGGAAACGAGATCATCTGGCGACGTACTGGGGCTCACAACAAAGCGCAGCGTTTCGCCCCGATCCACGACTCGATCCTCTACTACGTCAAGGATCGAGGCGCAACCTGGAACAGCCCGAAGCGGCCATACATGCGGAGCCACGTCGAAGAGCATTTCATCAAGGACGAGAAGGGATGGCGCACGAACTACTACGGCAACGTCTTGACCGGCTCAGGGCAGCGAGGAGGAGAGTCCGGCAAGCCGTGGCGCGGCTTCGACCCCACAAAAAAGAATCGGCACTGGGCGATTCCAGGAGCGTTGGTCGCTGACTTGGACGAGGATCTATCGGGGCTCACGCAACACCAGAAGCTCGACCGTCTTTACGAGCTGGGGCATATCACAATCAAGCCTGGAGAAGCGTGGCCGATGTACCAGCGCTACCTGACACCAGGCGATGGCTCTCCAGTGCCCGACATCTGGGCATTTCAGCCTTACACGCACGGAACGGTCTTCGGTACCGCAGACGGCATCGACGAGGACGTGCGATGGCTGTCAACCCAAGATCAAGGAGCGGCTTGGCTATCAGACTCAGAAGCCCGAGGCGCTGCTCGGACGCATCATCAAGGCCAGCAGCAACCCAGGCGATGTGGTGCTCGACCCGTTCTGCGGCTGCGGCACCACCATCGCGGTAGCCCAACGCCTGGAACGGCGATGGATCGGAATTGACGTGACGGTGCTCGCGACAACCGTCATCAAGCTACGGCTGCGTGACGCCTTTGGAGACTCGGCGAAGTTTGCGGTCGTTGGCGAGCCGACGACGATCAGCGAAGCTGCCGAGCTTGCCGTGAGCGACCCATACCAGTTTCAGTGGTGGGCACTCGGTTTCGTCGGCGCGCGGCCAGTGCCCGCGAAGCAGAAGAAGGGTGGCGACAGGGGTATTGACGGGCGCGGCTACTTCCACGACGAACCGGGCGGCAAGACGAAGCAGATCATGCTCTCCGTCAAGAGCGGTCAGCTAAAACCAGAGTTCGTTCGCGAGCTGCGCGGCGTCATCGACCGCGAGAACGCACAGATCGGCGTGCTCATCAGCTTGCGCTCCCCCACCAAGGAGATGCGCACCGAGGCGGCAAGCGCGGGGTTCTACGAGTCGCCGTGGGGCAGGCATCCGCGCGTGCAACTGCTCACGGTCGCGCAGTTGTTTGAGGGCAAGGGGATCGACATGCCGCCGCAGCAGACAAGCAGCACTTTCAAGCGGGCGCCGAAGGTGCAGGCCGAGCCGACCGAGGTCGATCCGCTGTTCTAGCGGTGGGGTAAAATCCGCGCGAATGTGGGGTAAACCGTTGTGGCGGACGGTGGAATCGCCTGCCACCATTGGGATTGCGAGTTTCGCCAATCCCTCCTAGCGGCGGGATCGATCCTCGGTCGCGGTCGCGGTCGCGGTCGCGGTCGCGGTCGCGGTCGCGGTCGCGGTCGCGGTCGCGGTCAGCGCGAGGGCGCGGCCGGACCGGAGATGTCGCTCGCAGGCGCCCGGGCAGGCGGGGAACTGGGCGGCGCCCCAGTGGTGGTGCCGGTTCCGGGGGCCGGCTCCACCGGCGCCGTCTGACCCTGATCGGCGGGTGTGTTGATGGCGGTCGTGGTGACGGTCTGCGGTGGCGGGACCAGCACCGTCGGA
>JAABUY010001075.1_pt1 | contig 39298 bp, 70 predicted proteins | sample 5560271 | NCBI WGS metagenome assembly JAABUY01 (sample SAMN10711886, study PRJNA513374) | rock metagenome | isolation source: Antarctica rocks | place: Antarctica: Victoria Land, University Valley
CGGCACTTAACTCGGCTACACCCACGCGTGTCCTCGAGTTATTCCAGCTAAGTTCGACCACGGTAGCCCAACTTTGCCGAAGCTCAGACGACCGTCGCCGATTCTAGGAGCTGAGCGTCGGGCCTATCTGCTGGTCGTAGCACCGTGACACAGGCCAACCACTTGGAACACTATCTTGCCATTTTTCTTGTGAAATCCAACCACTTGACCAAGACTATGCATGGCTCCAGATTGGCAGTTTCAGTACTTGTCCTGCAGGCGCCTCAGCTTGGTCTTGGGCCTAGCGTTGTGACATGATGGCAAATTTAAGCCATGGGTGCATCACCATGGAGTGTCCGGTCTCAGCGGCAAACGATGACGGCATGATTGGACGAATCAGTTTGGAGGAACCCTCCTGCGACGCACGTCACGATTCCACTTCCTTTGGACTAATCCATCCTTACGAACCCCACGTCATCTCCTCGCCGCTCGTCTATGGTCTGATTTCAAGGACTTGAGGGTGCGATCTGGATGGCCGCGGTGCAAACCATCTCAAGCGTTCCCGAAACCCTCGGGAAGGCCATCCCATCTAGCGTCCGACGTCCCTCATCACGCACTTCCGGCAGATCATCCTCCTCCAACTCCTCCACAACCACGTATTCCGGCCCTACGAGCTACCCTATTGCTCCACTCAATCGAAGTACCTTCGAAGCGAAGATGACTACAGACGACCCATCACTCTTTAGCTCGTTGCGCCGACGGAACCCTCAACCCGATCCTGATGGGGAGGACGATACCGATGGTGACACGCAGTCTACGGCGAGTCAGGGGAATGAGATGCCTCAGCTTCGACCCGGGAAGAGGAGCTTGGGGTCGGAATCGGGTTCGGGGTTGGCGGGGATGAGGGAGAGGTTGAAGTCGCCGTTGATGAGTGGGTTGAAGCTTGATGATTTACGTGAGAATATCTCGAAGGGCGTCGAGGTCAAGTGGGTCGCATCTACTACTGGAGCGGTTGAAGAAGCTGATGAGGACAGGTTCGCTCCCCTCCACATCCCACCCCATCGTCGACTCCAGACTACAGCTGTTGCGTTATGGGCGCTACTCCCCATCATCAGCCTCTTCTTCTTCTTCCTAGCCATGTAAGCGACGACCTGTGGTGTATAGCATTTCAGCTAACGAGAACGATCAGGTCCGTACCGCCATTATGGGTGGTCCTCATCCCCTACCTCATCTGGATCCAGTTCGATCAGGCGCCGGATTGGGGAGGGAGACCGAAGGCTTGGGCGAGACGGAGTTTCGTTTGGAAGTACTTTACTGGTCAGTTGAAAGCCCTGCACACCTAAGGAAGTGCCGAGCTGACTTCGTGTGTACAGAGTACTATCCCTGCAGGTATGGGCGTTGCCAATCTCGAAAGGAGTACATGCTGATCCAGCGCATCTACTTCAGCATCGTGAAGGTGGGCAAACAGCAGCTTCTATGCTCCACCGGACTGACGACCTGAAGGAGGCGGACCTTCCTCCCGACAGACCATATCTCTTCGGATATCATCCGCACGGTATCATCGGGATGTGCGGTCTTTGTCTATTGCTATGCTGCGCTGACGCGACTTAGGGGTGCCTTCGCAACATTTGCAACAGAGGGTACCAACTTCTCCGACCTGTTCCCCGGCATCATACCACATCTCCTCACACTCGGTCCGTTCGATTCCTGCCTTGATCTGAGTGCCGAATGTGAATCCATCACGTAGAATCCAACTTCAAACTCCCCTTCTACCGGGACCTCCTTCTCCTCCACGGTGTCTCCTCCGTTTCCAAACCGGCCTGCGCAAACATCCTCGGTCTCGGTGCCGGAAACGCCATCACCATTGCCGTTGGCGGTGCAGCGGAGAGCTTGTCTGCTCATCCGGGAACGGCGGACCTGACGCTGAAGAAGAGGATCGGGTTCATCAAGATGGCGATCAAGGAGGGAGCGGATCTGGTGCCGGTATTCTCATTTGGGGAGAACGATGTGAGTATTCGACGAATGGTTCGTTGGGCGCAGCTGATGCACAGGCTAGATCTACGATCAATTGTGAATAGGATGATAATGGATTGATTCGAGACTGACGGGGAGCAGAGCAAATTCGAAAGGGTCGATGGTGTACAAGCTACAGAAGAAGTTTCAGACGGCGTTTGGGTTTACGTTACCGTTGTTTTACGGACGAGGGTGAGTGGGCTATGAAATTCCACGACATTTTGCTGAAATGGCATCAATAGCATCTTCAATTGTGCGTCCGATTGGTTGAACCTCTCTTTGTAGCTGACTCAGATCGTCGACCTAGATAATTACGGGTTGATGGTCAGTGCTGGCATCGAGTCTTCGGAGATCGACACTGATCGCACCTTCGCAGCCTTTCCGACATCCCATCGTCTCTGTTGGTCAGTCGCTGATTCATAGGGGAAACAGAGCATAGCTGATATGCATATATTTAGTCGGTGCCCCCATCCGAATACGAAAGCATCCCAAACCTTCGGACGAGATGATACAGGAGTTCCAACAGCTGTACATCGACGAGCTGATGCGGTAAGGACTCTCGTCTGTCTTCCATCCTAGCTGATAGACCGACGCGTATAGGATATGGCACAAGTACAAGGACATGTATGCTGCTCATCGGACAAAGGAGTTGACGCTTGTAGATTAAGGACGGATGTCGCTCCCTTGAGCAGGGCTGTTGCTTATGATGCAATGTCTTGCCCTATCATTTTCCGCGGGAAACACATATACGTCGTTGATTACCGTCTACTCTGGGGATTATCTTGTACTTGTATAATTGCTCGATCTTCTTCCTGTGACTGGTGAGCTTGTGGCCTCCTTGAGATGTAGCTCCCTCCTGAAATTTGAGCTTCTCCTCCTCAATAATGACTTGGGTCAACTCGTGCATCTACTCGAGATACCCACCGTCTGGTGCCGCCGCAGCATGTACTCGAGCGCGGTAGAGTCGTTACTATGGTGATTGCAAGGACCACCGGATGTTTGCATGAAATCGCAAGCCAAAAGTTGCCGTGGAATCGCCCGGTAAAAATCCGTCGGGGTCGAGTCACCAAAATCTCTTGATTCCTCCTCTTTGATCACCTTTAAATCGTCGAATATCCAACACTCTGCCAGTGTATCACTCGTGATGGCTGTAAGCTCTGGAAGGTCCTCAAGCTTCGGTCGCTGACAAACAGCCGCTTCAGACTTACATCCCGCCAGAAGATCAGAATCCCACCGACTTGTCGTGGATGCGAGAAGCGCTCATCATGGTTCGTCCTTCACACCTACTTTCCTCGCACATGCGGACTGATGTTCACGCTTCACTTAGGCCGAAGAAGCCCTCGTCTCGGACGAAGTCCCCGTCGGCTGTGTCTTCGTCAAAGACGGAAAAGCCATCGCTCGAGCTCGGAACAGGACAAACGAATGGCGGAATGTATGTCCTCTCCTTCCCATCTTCCCTGCCCGTCCCCTCGTGCCCCCATTCCTCCCTTGCTTCCCCCCTTATCATGCCCCGTAATCAGGATTGACGGGGATCAGGCCACCCTTCACGCCGAACTGGAGGCGATCGACCATCTCCTTCCCTTCCACCCTGCCCCCTTGTCGTCGATTACGCTCTATGTGACGTAAGACGAGTCCGCTTGACCCGAGGTGTGCTGAGTACGAGTCGAGGGTGGAACCTTGTGTTCAGTGTGCTTCGGCATTGCGGCAGATCGGGATTGGAAAGGTCGTCTATGGGGCCGCCAATGACAGGGGAGCTCCGCTTCCGCTCCTCGGAGAAGAATTCTGACTTTGACTCAGATTCGGAGGGTGTGGCAGTGTCATCGATGTGAACAGCTCGTAGGTGTATACAGTAGGTTCAGAATTGTCTGACGAGGGCACAGGGAACTTTTGGACACACATCCCTCGTTTGTCGCGGAGGGAGGCTACTATCGAGAAGAGGCGATCATGCTCCTCAGGAGGTTCTACATGTCCGAGAATCAAAATGGTACGAAAAGTCAAGTGCATTGCATTGACCAATTGATGATATGTTATAGCTCCCAATCCGAAACGAAAGGGTAACAGAGTCCTCAAGACTCATATCCCGCCTCCTCCGTCGTCTTCAGGTACGCCGCTACCGTCTCGACCGACATCGACGGTGCCGCCAGACTCGATTCGAGACCGGATGACCGAGGGAACGAGCTCAACGCTAGGGAGGCACGGATTGCCTATTGGCCCGACGATGGTTAGTACACCTGGAGATGTGACTCCTGTCGGTCAAACGAGTCTCCGCGGCATCACGGGTGAAGGAACATGACAAGCTGGGGCTACTGTCAGTGAGATCCGCGAACCGCAAAACTACTGACATCGTCCTTGAAAAGCTGCAGAATGCGGTCCAGCTCTCTTCGTTGCAGACCGGTGCGAAACGAGATCTCCTCGAAAGTCGCCACCCCGTCGAAGTACTGAACGCATCTGCGCTACGTCAGCACTACTCTGGCAAAGCAGTCTTGTCACCTACAGGTCGAACTTGCTCGCCCAGACCGCATCTGCCGATTCGCGGATGACCCGCAACCACCTCGCCTCATCTTTCTGCGCTCGCGCCGGCTTGAAGATAAAAGATGCCCCAAATTCCGGCACATTTTCTGGCTCAACCACATTCATCGAGAAGTCCATGTCGTGTAGATGACCCGTATCGCCCTCGCCCATATCGCTGTCCATCTCCAAGTCCGGGTCGAAATCCATGAACGACTGATCCATCTTCGGCGGAGGAACAGTCGCGTCCATAGGGTTGCCGTTCCCATTCAACGCCCGAGGGGTCCTCAGGTCGGGCGATTTTTCATATGCTTGAGACCGAAGCCACCGATCTCGACGGCGATGCCACAATTTTCGCCAAGCGGCTTCTTTGATCTCGGGACGAGCGAAGACGCGGGCGCGGGTGTGGACTTGGACGACGAGGTCCTGCTTGAGCAACCAGATCAGGGCGTCCATGTAGAGTTGACGGGCTGGGCTGTCGGAGGCTATATCCGAAGGGAGCAAGTTGCGCACGTGACGAGGGCTAGCGGAGATCATGCCGATGAAGGAGGCGAGGGATGGAAGGGATGGGAAAGCGCGAACAAAGCGATCGGCATACATGTCGATCGACGTGCTGAGCTTAATCAGATTTAAGAAACCGCATGGTGGAGGAACGTACGTATGCTCGTCTATCGTCGTCGGCATGACGACAGTCCGAAGGCGAGTATTGATGACATCGATGAGAATGGCCCTCTTGTTCTGCACAAGATCGCGAGCGAGGGGAATGACGATGCCGTCAAGGTCACAGCGCAAGATATGCGCGATATCCACCAGACTTTTCGTCCCATCAGCGCCTCTACCTGACTTTGCTTCTGGCGAACTGACGGTTTCGAAACGTCGCAAGCACCGATCAAAGATCTCATCAGCAATCCCTCATCCTCCTCCATCGACCGTTCCCTGGATGCTCCTCTCGACATCGGCATAGGTGATGTCTTCTCACTCTCGTCAAGGATGCGTCTGCCGATGCCCAGCCCGACCATCGAGGTCGAGATCTCACCCGCCTTCTCCGTCGCATCCTCATCAATCAACAGCAGCGTCTGCCAGGGCTCCACCCTCAGATCGAGCTGCTTCATCGATGCGTCCCATCCCATCTCGCTCACCTCGTCATCGCTTGACGAGAGATCGTCCGTCTCGCCCCAATGAGCCCAAGCCTCGTCGGTCTCGACTGATTGCGGGGAGAGGACCATGCTGATGGGTATATCTGCGAGGTTGACGGTGATGGAATTTGGTAGATGGGAGTAGAGAGGGTTTGACGGCTTCGTCCTGAACTGTTGGATCGCGATGAAGAGCTGATTGAGGGCGCGGTCAAGTGAATACTTCTCGTACACCATGTGCGAGCATTCGCGGATGGGAATACCTTAGACTGCGTCAGCTATTCCAAGAGATACGTAACGAGACAATAGCTCACTATCGTTGATCGCCTTCTCCCTCGTCTTAGCCATTCCCCAAGCCTCCCTCGCGATATAGCCATCCTGGACCTGCAGCGCAAAAGCTGCTGCAGTCCACTTGAAAGCGATTTCACGGTAGACCTCGTCGAATGGCGTGAGCGGTGGAGGACCGTCGTTGACCTGGGCCCAGGGCTTCGGATCCGGCTTGTCGAGGATGAGCACGAGGTGGAACATGTTGAGCATAGGTGGCCTGTCCACGCTGTCGGACTTTTTCTGTTGGGTATCCGGCACCGGTTCATGATTCTCGGGAGAAGTGCTCTCCTTGCCTTCTTCCACCGGCGCAAGAGGATTTCCCCCTTCCCTCATCCGTCGACCTCGACCAGTCACCCGCGTATCGACATCCTCCTCCGGGTCAGCTGGGTTTCCCCATTTACCATCAGGATTATTGAACACCGGATGACCGACAAAGACCAGCTCGTCAACGCAGATCTCAAATTTGCGGTTCCCGGCTGACCGAGGTGGTGTGAGCATGTCGGAGAGGAAGTCTAGCGAGTAGTTTAGCGCGGAGTTGTACTGTGACTCAATGAAGCGGTCGGGTCCTCGGTCTTGAGCTGGTGCTGTGGTCTCCGCCTTGTTCACGCTCAAGGAGACCCGCGGCGACGACGGGGCGGTCGTCTCCTTGGTCGTCCCACCATCCTTTGAGGAAGATTGATTCGTCCGAGCCTGATCGAGGTAGTCATCCTCGGACAAATCGCTATCGCTACCATCCTCTTCTCCAAAGGTGTCCGAACCGTAGTCGAGCAGTCTACCCGGCATCCCGGAGCTCATCGCGATCCCACCACCCCCAGCTGGCGTCCCGACACTACTGCCATCTCCCCAAGGCCGACCCATGCGTCTCAGCGAGGCAGTCGATGACTTTGCATCTGTTTCATCGAAGAACACCTTCCGCTTGGGCCGTTGGACGGCGGTATCGGTAGCGGTGTAGGTGTCTGAAGAATAGATTGGCTGGGTGAGCCAGGTATGAGGTGATTTCGGGTCAGGTGGGTAGCGGAAGACGTGTCGACCGCGAGATGACGAGGTCACGAAGAGGAGACCGAGGATGTTCTCCGCCATCGTGGGGGTATTTGAGACCGATCCATGGGTATCGACTGACTCATGGAGGTGGAGAAGATATCGACGGAAATTCTGTGACGAGAAAGACAAATGCTCGTGATTTCGTAGTTTTTATTACCCTTCACAACGTGTCGTAGCCCTGACCCACAATGCATCACGTGATCTCCGTGACGACACGCCGCGTCCTCTGCTTTCCTCAATCTCACCACTCACCACCACACCGGTCATCAACGCCTTTCCAAATCAAGTCTGTAGCTCGACATCATGGCGGACGCAGAGTATGGTCGCCTCTCGGTCGAAGGTATTCAGATGGAGGAACGATCACCCCTTAAATCTGGGATTTCGCTCGACTCCAACTCGGATGTTTCGTATCGAGATAATCTCGACGATGAGCCCTTCAATGAAAAAGATAGACGGTTCGTGGACGAGCCCAATATGGAGGATGGGGATGGAGAGGGATTTCCAGTGGAGCCGCGGCGGGTCAGTCTGGTCATGTCAGGCAGTCTGGAGCACGACACCTGATAGGGTATGATAGTTGCGACCTCGGAAGAAATCTCGACGAGTCTTGGCCGTTCTGATCTCCGTCATCGGGTTCGCTGCTGTGATCGGTGGACTGGCTGTGGCGGGGTATTCAGCACCCTCGTTGTCGGCAAAGAGCGGGAACAGGCACATCACCATGGACCATGTTTTCAATGGTACATTCTCGGCGCGAACTTCGAGTCTCAATTGGGTCAAGGAGGGTACGTGGTCTCTAGCGGTTACGAGTCCGACTTGACACCGCCCAATGTCAGCTCCGGACGGCACATACTCCCACGAGAAGAACGGAAACATCGTCCTCAGTACCGTTCAGAACATGACCGAGGACTCAATCCTCGTAGAAGCTTCACGCGTCCTGCTTCCCTCCGGCGAGCGCCTGCACTGGCAAGCCTGGGCGTTGTCCGCTGATATGGAATATGTTCTGTTCAAGACCGATCACGTCAAGCAATGGAGATACTCGTCGTTTGGCAACTACTGGGTCCATCGTCGCTCTGACGGGCATACGTTTCCCGTCATCCCGCCGACTTCGCCTCCGACAATAACGCGATGTAACTGGTCACCAGTATCGCACTCGCTGGCTTTTGTGAGCGAGAATGATCTCTACGTGGTTCCTGCGAACGAGATGGCGTCCAGCGAGCCAAAAGTGATACGCGTGACCGATGATGGCTCCGCGGTCGTCTTCAACGGGGTTCCGGATTGGGTATACGAGGAAGAAGTACTCAGCGGCGATTCGGCAACCTGGTGGAGTCCCGATGGACAGAGCCTCGCCTTTCTTCGGAGCGACGAGGAGGCGGTGAGGGACTACAAGCTGCAATACTACAACCCATCAAACGATGCTTTCGAGCCGCACCCGTACACCAGCGAGCTTGACATGAAGTGAGGCGTCTTCGTCCTGCCAGACATTCAGCTGATGTAGCGCCAGGTACCCCAAACCAGGCACTCCTAATCCGCTCGTCACTGTCAATACGTTCTCGCTCAAAAGCTATCAGTCCCACCAGCTTTTAGGGGCAGCCAAGCAGAGACTTTCCTGGCCGGACGAGATGCCCCTGGACCAGCGGATCATCATCGAGGTTGGATGGGTAGCGGATGATGCACTGCTGGTAAAGGAGATCGACCGAGCGGCGAGAGTCGGAAGGGTTGTCCTGTTCGAGGATGGGCGGAGTGAAGGGATGGTGGTTCGGACCTTGGGGAAGGACGGGGAGGAGGGTGATGACGGATGGATCGACCATGTTAGTCCGCTCCGAGACCAGCAAAGATCTCGAAGCTGACTTTTGTAGGGACAAGACGTCATTCCCGTCAAAGGTCCTCTACCGGGATACCTTGACCTGATTCCGGATCAAGGCTACAACCATATAGCCTTCTTCAGTCCCCTCAACGCGACGACACCTATCTGGCTCACCTGTGGCGAATGGGAGGTCACGCAGATCTCGGCGATTAATGTGGAGCGCAACGCTGTGTAAACTCCATTATTCCAAGCCTCTGATTATCACTGATGCGTTTTCATAAAGATATTTCATGGCTGCTACACCGTCTATCGACCGACATCTCTACGAGGCTCCACTCCCTACATCGATTGCATTGGAAGACTACAGGCAGAACTACGCAGCGCTCACTGGTATCGAACAGCCCGGGTTCTTCGACGCCGGCTTCTCGCCTGGCGGAAATTACCATGTCTTAACATACAGGGGACCCGAGATACCTTATTCCAGCTTACTAAGGATGGGAGATGACAGTGCGTTGAGCCGAAATGGGGGTGGCCAGGTGTTTGCTGACCGCGAACTGGCTTTCAGGTTTCGATGTGCTGCTCGAAGAAAACACTCAACTCAATCAAACTTTATCAGAGTTCATGCGCCCCATTGTCACCCGGACCACGATCGAGAATGACGGATACGGTACGTGCTTGACATCCGGTCTAGAGGTATTTGGTCTAACCTCTTGTCGCAGAGCTCAACATGCTAGAAATCCTTCCGCCCAACATGGATACATCCGGTCGGAAGAAGTACCCTGTTCTCATCAGAGTGTGCGCCCAACTTCCGAATGCCCGATATGATATCTGATGGGCGCGGTACTCAGGTATGGCGGACCGGGCTCTCAAATGGTGTCCAACCGCTTTGACCGAGACTGGCATTCCTACCTAGCTTGCGAGCGGAAATACATCATCGTGATGCTCGATGGCCGAGGTACGGGGTACAAAGGTCGACGGCTACGGAATCCGATTCGAGATGATTTGGGCCGCTGGGAAGCGGTGGATCAGGTGGCGGCGGCGAAGGAGATGGTCAAGAGGAAGTATGTGGATCGGAGCAGGGTCGGGATTTGGGGATGGGTAAGTGTGGACATAAGGTCTACAATGGGGAATGACTAATGAGAGCAGAGCTATGGGGGTTACATGACTCTTAAAACGTTGGAGGCGGATTCGGGGCTTTTTACGCTTGGCAGTAAGTGGCATGCTTCTTCTTTCGTACATTCGCTGACTCCACCTGTGACTCTAAGTGGCAGTAGCGCCTGGTCAGTCAACAATGCGTTGCAGGTCAAAGATCGGCAAGGGCTTACATCTCACCTCCCAGTGACCAACTGGCTATACTACGACTCGATCTATACCGAGCGCTACATGTCAACCCCCTCTGCGAACCCACAAGGCTACATCCAAGCAGCCGTCAATAACGTCACCGCCTTCTCAAACGTCGATTTCCTCCTCGCCCACGGGACGGGGGACGATAACGTGCATTTCGCCAATTCCGCAAGTCTGCTCGATAAGTTCACGCAACAGCATGTCAGAGGTTGGCGATTCAGGATGTTTGTTGACTCGTAAGGATCTCGTCTTACGCCCAGTCACTGGCTGATTATTTGTAGGAGCCACGGAATGGACAAACGAGATGCGTATCGGGAACTGTACGAGTGGATGACGGCTTTCTTGGACGAGAAATGGGGTCGGGGTGGGACAGTGCGAGGCAGCTAAGTGTGATTCTTGGGCGCAGCATTGCAATGATGCATGTCATGAGGGTCTATCATAAAGACTTGACACCGAGAAATGAGGTTGGGGAGGGCCGGGGCGCGGCAGCTGATGCCGTCTTTTGAGTGCATGGCGATACCGGCATTATGCTTGCATAACTATCTATCCAAAAAACGTCTAGTCGACTGATACAACAAGGGGGCGTCAAGCGGTCATACAGGTGATCCCGATCCCGGCCGGCCGAGAGGTATAGCCTCGTACTCCACGGCTGAAGGTCGCAGACTGAACCGCCGCAGTAGTGGGACCGTACTGCCTCTCTTCTCGACGGCTTTTCCAAATTGTACCGCACTCCGAACGACGTCCAGTGCAAGCTCCCTCGTACCTCTGACTAGTTCCGAGAATCCTCTGACGACTCCGCCAGGCTGGTATGGCTCGCCCGGCATGATGGAAGACTTTGGTCGTCGCCACCACTAACCATGGATCAGCTCACCAACTTCATCTGACACATCAAGACGTACCTTCAAGGTCAAAGAGGATGCGACCACCGAGACACTCGAAAACGCCATAGCCAGAGCCGCCATCATAGGGTGCAAATGAATGTTCCAGGGAAGGAGAACCCCCATAGCCAACGGGATCATGAGGATGTTGTAGCAGCATGCCCAGAGAAGGTTGGCTTTTATCTTTGAAAAGATTGTTCGGCCAAGATCGAGAGCGGCAACCACGTCGAGAAGATCGGATCGCATGAGGACCAGGTCGGCCGCTTCGATCGCTACGGATGTGCCGGAAGAGAGAGCGATACCGAGAGATGCCGCGACGAGGGCAGGCGAGTCATTGATTCCGTCGCCAACCTGTCAAGAGCATCCGGTCAGCGATGCAAGCGGTACGGGGCGGTAAACAGACCATGGCCACACCGCCACCATCCCGCTCCATGAGGTCCCGTACGATCTTCGCCTTCCCCTTCGGACTGACTCCGGCATATACCTCATCCTCCTCAATCCCGACCTCTCTCGCAACAGCGCGTGCGGTGGATCCAGAATCACCGGTGAGCATGGTGACCTTGATCCTCATCCTTTTAAGCGCGGCGACGGCTTGCGCGGAAGACGCTTTCGGTGAGTCCGATAAAGCAACTGCAAGGACCGGCAGGCCTGACCCATTCCGCACGATCGAGACGAAGATCACTGTTCGTGCTTTCGCCATTTGCGCGTCCTCAAATTGGTGGAGAGCGGGTGGCAGCAGAGCCGAACCGTACGCCTCGGCGGGTTTGGACCCGGTAGAAAGGACGTAGTCTGCCTTCCCGATACGAAGACGCTCCTCAAACACACCGCTGGCGAGGCGGATGACAGCCTCCACTCCTTGGCCAGTGGCGCTCTCAAATTCGACAACCTCGCCGTTCGGCGGGGACAACCTCGCGTTTGAAAGGGCTTCCCGACCGTACGCTGCCACAGCGATGGCGAGCGGGTGTTCTGATCGAGACTCGGAGAGCGATAGGAGGGAGAGAACCGTATGTCTTTGTAAAGGTGTGACGGAAGTAGTCATCGATAGCGTCGAAGGGGTGTCGAGCTCTGAAGTCCAAACCGACGGCGGATTCAGGCTGTTCGAGGGTGCCCAGGCCACGGCGGTGACCTTCATCTTTCCCTCGGTCACCGTCCCAGTCTTGTCCATCACGACCCGTCTCACATCGTTGCTAGCTTCCAGCGCTTTCCCACCCTTAATAAGGATACCGTTCTTCGCTCCCACTCCGGTGCCAACCATCACTGCTGTAGGCGTGCTCAATCCAAGGGCACATGGGCACGCGACAACGACAACCGAGATGCAAAGCTTGAGGCAAACACCAAATCTGCTCGTCCCGGGCGAATGGAAGACATCGGGTAACGATCCTGACGACTCGAGCAAGGAGATAACCATCCAGGTCATGAAGGTGAAAAGGGAAAGCGTGATGACGATAGGGACGAAGATCCCGGCGACGCGGTCTGCGAAATGCTGGATTGGCGCTTTTGAGGTCTGCGCATCCTCGACAAGCTTGACGATCTGGGAAAGAGCAGTGTCGGCGCCGGCACGAGTGACCCGGAAAGTGATTGTCCCGAGGCCATTGACGGTTCCGCCAATGACCTGTGACTCGACCTGCTTGGCGACCGGCAGAGCCTCGCCGGTCACCATGGACTCATCCACAAAGGTGGATCCGCTTATTACTACTCCATCCGCGGGGATCTTCTCCCCTGGTACCAGAAGCACCACATCGCCGACCTGTACGAGTTCGGTGGGGATCTTCCTGGTACATGACGACGAGTCAAGCGGCTCCCCTTCTTCAGGTGGATTGGTGAAGATGGTTGCGGAAGACGGTGTGAGCGCCATGAGATCGGTAAGCGCAGCTGATGTCTTTCCCTTGGCGAGGTTCTCGATATACCGCCCGAGAGAGACGAAAGTGATTAGCATGGTGGAAGTATCGAAGAAGGTCTGAGGATGGTAGTCTGGGTCGGAGGAGAACATGGCGAAGAACATCGTGGCCACGGAGTAGGTGAATGCAGAACATGTGCCAAGGACAACGAGCACATCCCTGACACCGTAAGAACAGACTTATGACGATGATGGAAATCACTCACATGGTTGCCGACTTGTGCTTGAGACTCTTCCAGGCATTCTCGTAGAATCTCCTTGCCAACCATCCTTGCACCGGAAGGGTTAATCCCAAGCACACCAGGTCACCCAGATATATTCCCCTACAGACTCTCCACATCGTCCAGCCCATCAACCACATGGGCAGATACATCCCCATCATCCCAATGATGAAAACCGGCACGGCAAAGGTTGCCGAGAGGAGGAATGTTCTTCGCCATAGTGCCGTTTCTTTGTGTTTCTGGAGTGAGGCGATTTGCGAGTCGTTCTGTGTGGATGTTGGAAGGAAGGTGAGTTGTGGGAAAGAGGCGGATAAAGCGTCAACGAGTGTGCGGAGTGGGATGAGGGTGGGTGAGTGGGAGAGTAGGAGGTGGGTGGGTGGGAAGGGGAAGGAGACGGAGTGAACTCCGGCGAGTGAGGTGATTGTGGATATTATCGAGTCGACCAGGTCCGCGTTTTCCAACCTATCGTCGCAATCAGCGCCGGTAAAGTCCCAAGCTGCCCACAGCAGACGTACCCATACACCCGCAATTCTACATCATCCACCTCACTCTTCTCCACGACCTCCGCCTCGAACCCGATATCCTCAATCGCGGACGCGACCTTGGCCTCTGACCATTTCTCGCCCTTGGCATCGACGAATCCCTCATCGTACTCGACAACTCCTCGCTCGGCGAGAAGTGAGATTTGTATAGAGTGGATACCAGGTTGTTTGAGCTGACCCTCGATCGACGCAACACAAGCTCCACACTGCTATCGTCAGCATGACTACCTCTCAATCCACAATGATCATACTCACAGTCATTCCCCCGACCTTCAGCTCAACCCGTCGTAGTCCCTCCGTAAGACCCTGACTGGATCCCGCCCGACCGCTCTCCCCAAGCTTCCCCTCCTCTTCATCCAGGAAAACAGCCTGCGACGCCAGCTTCGGCGAGGAGAAAAGGGTAGTCGGGATGACAGAGGCGATGGAGGCGAGCACAGACGCTGACCGAGTCCGTTCATGTGATGTTGGAGAGGAAGAGGTCATGCTGAGCGATGTGAGACGATCAAGGGAAGAGGCGGTGTTGCTGAGTAAAGGTTGACGTGTTGAGGCGTTCTAGCCGTATTCCGTCGGGATTGAACAATCAGGTCACCGAGGTATTTCTAGACGTTCTCCTGATGCTACTCCAGCTAGACAGCCCGTTTTGAATCCTGTGTTTTGCCAAGAACAAGATGAGGTTGAGGAAAAACAACGTAGAAGGGTGACGCAAAGAGGCTTATGTAAACTTGCCTTCTTGTTTACGGCACGGAATCGGCCGAATTTCAAAAGGACGCAAGAGGCGTATGCAGATAAAGAGTTTGCATTCCCCCATCCGACATTGGCCGGGGAGTATGATGCTGAAGAGCCCAAGAACGACTATATGCAGTACTGAGTCAGAAAGGCTGCTTCAAGCAGGCCGAAAACTAGACATACGAAAATGGGGTCCCTCGTAAAGGTGTAAGGGATATTTCTCCGACTTCTCCGCCTCACAAATCCTCAAATCGTCTTGTCGTCCTCCTCTTTCTCGCCTCCTCATACTCCGCTTCTCCATGCAAGATCATCTCTGCAGATTTAGGTGTCACCGGACCCAAAGTCTCCTCTGACGAACTGGTACTCATCGATTCTGGGCTTCTGGAGGGGGGATTCGGCCATTCCCATTCTTCGGCGATTCGCAAGGCGGCGAGAGCCTCTTGATACCAGTCGTCCGGAGTCATGTGGGCTGACAGGGAGCCACGATATACGGGGGCCGTAATAGCAGCGGGATGATGTGACATCGTGCTGGCCTTTGTAGGGCTAGGATGGACAGGGGCGGGAGGAGGGCCGGTCATTGTTGGAGGGACAGTCGGGTCCGAGACGGATCGGGGGGCGCTCGGCCGTGTCCATGATTCCGGCATGGTATTCGCACTTGATTGCGCTCCATCTTTCCTTCTTAGCAAGAAGAAGGTCTTCTCCTTCCCCTCTTCGCTCTCCGGCTCGACGAACAAGAAGCTCCGCTCCTCTGCCCTCGACTTGCTTCTCTCCTGCTTCGCATGCTCGAGCTTGAGAAAGCTCGACTCCCGCTCGCTTCCGGGCGACCTGTTCGTAGGCACAGCGAAGGAAGAAAGCGAGCCCGTATCGAAGCTCGCCTCGACCTTGAAATGCGAAGTCGAGCTGGACCGGCAGAGCTTCCATAGCATGGTCATGCTGCGTGAAGACAACTCCGGATTCGAGATTGATCTGCTTAGCCGAAAAGGAAGATTCCGGACGTAAGAACCGTCTGGACCAGTGTCTGTGTCAGCGGGAAGCTCGGTAATCGACTCGAGTGGTATGATAGCGGAGGCGCCTGAGGTACGAGGAGATGCTGTCGGCGGAGGTGGAGGGGTGGGGGATTTGGAGGACCGGCTGGATGATGGTCGAGAAGGTACGGCAGGCGGCACGGCTGAATGTCGGTTCGGATTCGAGGTGAAAAGCGTGCTGAGCTTGAGCGAGGAAGCACGAGGCGCGACCGAAGGCGCCTTGCGAGACGATGAACGTGATGGAATGGTCGGGGCGCTGGCGGTGGATGAATCCGAATCGCGCGACTGTTGACGGACAAGTGGTCGACTCGTGCCGTCGCAAGTCGCAGGGAGGCGTGTTGCTGTGGAATGTCAGCGAAGGTTGAGAATGATGGACGTCCCTCAAGAGTGGATGTGCCTTGTTATGAGAAGCGTCATAGCTCCGGGACGTGTCGAGTAATGAAACAACCCCTGATCCTCATGATCGCAATGAATGGCGGGGAAAGGAACGAACTTATCACAGCAGGGAGGCGACTTGAGGCTGGACGATTCCAGTCCATGTAACAAGGCGACCCCTCCACCAAACCAATAAAGACCCCACTCACCGTTCGTGTTCTTCATCGCGTCCACCGCGGTCTGGGGTCGCCCTCCCGCAGTGTGAGGCCTCCCCGACCCCGTCGCCGACGTAAGCCGACCTAATCCAAGGCCACACGACTCGTTCTTCACCATCTTGTCATCCCGCTCTGGGAGCTTGCCGCGCTGATTCTCGGACAGGTCGAATATATTCGGCCGATCAGACGTCGACCTGATGAGCCGCACGCTCGCTAGTAGGGGCTCTGCGGTCCGGACGGCAGGTGGAACACGAGCGGCCGGCGTCGCTGAGAATGTGGAGGTTTCATGAGGACGAGTGTGCGAGAGTTCGTCAGGGAGAGTTGGCGAGTCGTCGAGGCAGACGTCGTTGTCTCGCTGATCGGATACGCGGGGTGTGAGATCGGTCGATTCCGGTGGGCGAGGTGTGGTCTAATGATCTAATCTTAGCTCGAAGCTGAGACCCATCAGAAGACCCACCTGCTCCCACCAAGGTTTCTGGCCGGCACCGAGCAGCTCATCATCCACGTTCTCCCAGTGCTCATCAATGTTCGTGCCGGACACGATTGTAGGGAGACCGACCACATCAAGTCGGGGCGTCACCACGCTCCAACCCGACGCAGTCGAATGTGTGGAAGAACGCGAGTGATCGAACGAGGGGGCCGAGCTGATGGGACTGATCATCTCCGAGGATGAGGAGGGAGTCGTGAGGACCGACGCGAGGGACGTCCGTTTACTGGACCCTCCCCTCTGGGGTACGGCGGTCGATAAGGACAGTGTTGGAGCCATGTTGAGTTAGGAGTTTTCAGCGATAGAGATAATCCGAGATCGATGGCGTTGAGGCCACTTGACAACCCTATCGGTCGGAGAAACTCGTAGCCGAAACTCTTTTTGCACCACCGTTCTGGTTTCCGTTTTCTCAGCTCTAAGAGGTGGGTGATGGGATCGAGAAGATGATGAGAGGCTGATGATGAGTCCGCCTGATGGAAGCGCGTCGGGGAGCTCCCCCTCCCTTTCCGCTCGATCAAATGGCGCTATCAAGTCGCATGATGGAGAGGAGCCGCGCAGGAAAACGGTACGGGCGGCCGAGGCATGTCCAGAGTCCTGGAATAGAGTCCTGGAACTTGTACGACGCCGAAGGGGCGCGTTCGGATTGAGAAACGAGTCGCGTCAGAAGGGAGTGGCAGGAGAAGTTTGTGGCGAATTCAAGAGTATGGCAGACGGAGCGAAGTTTCATAAGCTTATATGGCCGAACCAAAAGCCACAGAGGATCATCAATCCTGAACTCAGTGAGGCCAACCTGATCCAGCAGGGGCAATGCATCCGTGGTACCATGATCCGAATCCCTAGACCCTCCGTTTGGCCTTCGTCCCTCCAACGACACCCTTATTTGGCCGACCGTTCGAATCGCTAATCCCCAGCCAGTCCACCATGCTCCTCCCCGCTTTCTGCGGAAGATTCCGATCTCGAGCTACAGCCAATGGCCTCGATGGTGAGATCAACTCGATAGGCCGCTCCTTGCTGGAATGTAAGTTCGATCTGCGCGGCAGATCACGCCGTTTATCGCTGGCTTCGCGCGTGGTAGTAAACGGGTTCGTCCGGCTCCGTTTCGGCGGACTGGGACTCGAGCTTGCATGTACAATCACATCCTCGTTCTCGTCATCCTCGTCCTTGTGGGAAGGAAAGTATTTGCTCTTCCGCTCCTTTGGCTCGTCCCTGCCAAACGAATACGTGCGAGCTGTTGGATTGGAGCGAGATGAAGATCTGGGTTCGTCCTCAATCTCCAACGCGTGAGGTGGCTTCTCATCGAGAGGCATGTCGACCTGAAGAGAGGTGTCCTGGGCATGCCGATGTGATCGAGGTATCCGAGACTTGAGTTGAGAGGGTAAGAAGGAGTCGGCAGGAATCTCCTGAATGCTCAGATCCGCATTGGTGTCCTCATCCTCGTCCACAAGCTCGTCCAGTATTCCGCCCAATGAGAGGCGTTGTCGAGATTGCCTTCGAGGACTACCGGACTGGCTAGAGCGGGACTCCAAGTCCGCTCTCAGTCGACTGTTTTCAACGCGAAGATCCTCGACCTGAGACTTTAGCTCCCGGCGGGACTCGACCTGTCGATAGGGCTCATCAGAAAATGACCTGGCGGTTCATACAGCGAACTCCCTCACCTTCGCATGATACAGCTTAAGCAGCTTATTCCGATCATTCAGCGTGTTTGACAGGAATTCCCGGTCCGCCTGTTCTCTGGCCAGGTCCCTATTTTGTCAATGAGTAGTGTCTCCACCCGGATCCCGGCCCGAACGAACTTCTTGAGCTCGGCAACCTTCTTGTCCGCCTCCCTCTCCCTCTCCTCCATAGCTTTCCGCCCAACCCGCCGGGCGACTTGCTCCCTTTCCAATTCGCGCTTGATCAGCTCGCACTCCTCTTGCACCTTGCGAATCCGCCGATCTGCTCTGGCTTGCTCAACCGCTACTGCCTTCTGGATCTCTTGTGGCAGTACGGTCCGCACGACACGCTGAGCTTGCCGGTCCATCTCCTTCATTGCGGATTCCAGCTCATGTATTCGATTGTTCAGCGTTGTGACGAGTGGATGTGACTCCAAAGTGGCACGTAGGTTGCTGATCGCAGCATTTAGACCACCGATATATGTCTATTTCAACCAGCATAAGCGAGTGCCCGACCGAGGCGCAGTGGGAACGCACCTTCACGCCTGCCAACGCCTTCACCGAGACCGCATCCTCCTTCAACCCCTCAGCCCTTCTCAGTATCCCCTCCACCTCCCCCTCAGGACTATCCCCACTAAGCCCCTTCACCTCCTCCATCAACCCCCTCGCTCTCCTGGCCAATCCCATAACCTCCTTCTCCTTCCCCTTCGGACCCTGCGTCCCTCTCCATTTGACAGGACTCGAACCAGCCTGACTACTAGATACCACCCCATCTCCATCACCAAAATGGATGAATAGTCGATGCACGCTCGGTTCACCTGTTTCGGGATCGGCAAAACACTCTGTTCGGCAGGTGGGGCATTCGTTCGGCGCGTCGGAGAAGTTCGGTGATCCGCCGCGGAGACGTAGGCCTTGTTCGCGGGCTTGGGCTACATATTGGAGAGACTGCGTGCGGAACCACTCGAGCAGGCATTCCTCGTGGAAGACGTGGCCTAAGCGACCGTTAGATTCTGTCGTTTGCGCTTGGAGGAGGGCAAGAGGGTTGACTCACCGCAATCTGGAGTGGCGATGGTCATGAGGTCGTCAAGGTCATCGCGCTTGTTGAAGAGCGTGTCCATGCATATCGCGCAAGATACATCCTCTAAGCGCTGAGCACGGGACATGTTGAAGACCAGTCAACCGAGGCCGTCAAGAAACGACGCCGAAGAGTCTGTTGAAATTAGTAGACAGTCGCGTCCCTGTGTCGAGCAGATGAGATCGATGTGGCCGACTTGATAGTGATGAGCTACAGATGAAGCAAAGCAGCAATGCAGACGAGACGTCGTCCTGTCAAAGATCACAAGATACGAACCTGTTCATTTGTGAAAATGGGAATTATCGCCAACATACATATCACTCTGATCACACACCTCGGGAGTAAACACGGAGACTACCCCGAACTCCGGGCATCCGGCCTCGGCATCGCTGGAACCCGCTACCTTTTAGGGGGCCCGACACGTTGAATAATCAGTAGAAGCTGCTTCTGAAGCCCTCAATCGTCTGAGCTGAGTATGAGCGCCATGGCATCGACAGATTTCCCTGGCGAACCGGTTCACATCCTCGTCAACCCGGTTGCTGGACATGGCCAAGCGCCCGAATGTGAGCGACTTCTTCCTTCTCTCGGCTTTCTTCGCCCCCTCCGTCTCCCTCATTGTTCGTTCTTCAAATTGCCTAAGCTGAAGGTTCCCAGTCATCGAAAAGCACGTAATCCCACTGCTCGAGCACCTCAACATCCCATCAACCTTACACCAAACGACCGCGGTCCGGGATGCCGGTCGTATAGGACGAGAGATCCTCGTATCATGTCCTGAAGATACGAAGCTCACCCTCATCATCGCTGGAGGAGACGGGACAGCACATGAGATGATCGAGGGTATACTCGAGGCGGTGCGAGATGGACATAAGGTGGGCAGGTGGGAGCTGGTCATTTTACCGTTCGGTACTGTACGTCCTTCCCCTAGATAAGGCGATATTAGCTGAGACAACTCCAGGCGAATGCGCTGTTCTGCTCTCTCTTTCCACCACCTGAGAAGCCTATCACCGATATTCCTGCCGACATCTCCTCCTTCTTCGAATCCACCTCAACCCCTTCCGAGACGATTTATAAACTCTCGTCTCTCCTCACTTCCCTTTCACCTTCCACCCACCCCCGCCGCCTGCCTATAACCCTAACATCCCTCCTTCCCCCCACTTCCTCGTCGTCAAGACCTCCCAACCCTATACCATCCCACGTTGTCTTCTCCACCTCCCTCCACGCCGCCCTACTCGCCACATCCGAATCCCTCCGTCCCACTCATCCCGGTTTAGAACGATTCAAGATCGCCGCTGAAGCGAACCTCGGTGTCTTCTTCCGGGCTTCCGTGAAGCTCGTCCCACCTCGAAGAGGTCAGGTCAAGCAATATGATCCGCGATCGCAATCTTGGGTTGAGCCTTACACGACCTCGTCCAGCGGAACAGATCTGGACGGACCATTCACATATCTCCTCTCATCGACCACGACACCGCGATTAGAGCCGGCGTTCGTCATCTCTTCCTTGTTGGAGAGGATTCCGCCCTCCGAATTGGACCCGCCCAGTATGGACATTGTCATACTCAGACCACAACGGGATCCGCGGGTCACAGCAGCGAGTACTGTGGCGGAGAAAGAAGAAGCATGGAAGGACCGAGCGAGGGAGGTGCTGGGTGCGGCGTACAATGATGGTGCGCATGTGAACCTGACGTACGGGAAGGAGGGACGGGGAACGCAGGTGCAGGGTGAGGGCGAGGTGGTGGTTGAGACTTTCAGATGTGGGGGGTTCGAGTGGACGCCTACTGTGAGTTGCCAAGACATGCGGTGAAACAAGGTGACCGGGAGGTGCTGATGGGAATAGGATGAGGCACATGAACCCTCATATATCGTCTGCGCGGATGGATCGTTGCATACTGTCCCGAAGGGGGGGATGGCCAGGGTCGGGATTATGGATGTTGGGAGCGGGGAGGCGGACGAGGGATTCTATGTGTGGGGATAAGGGTGAATCTCAATTCAGGGTAGAGTAGAGGGTAGAGCAGTGGGCAGGAGAGGCTACCATTGACAAATCTAGTTTTGAGATGCAGTTTCGAGCTGTTGATGGGAGAGGGGGAGCGACACCCAGCCATGCGGTTGAGTGCAGTTAACAGGAGTCCTATCATAGATGCACTGCAATGAACAAGCTCGTCAAGTCTAAAGCGTGATTTTATTTAAATGCTCGAATCAATTGTGAATGTTTGGTCGTGCTTGATATGCGGATCCTCATGATGGCGAGCTATCCCTTCCGCGCGGATTTGATCATGTTGGACAACGAAGCCAGCGGCGCGGGGTTCCGGAAGAAATCGTGCTGCCCCTTCATCAGCCCGAGTCTTCCACGAATTCGCCCTTGTTTGCTGTCACTCACTCGTAAAAGCTGCTCTGCTGTCGGCCGCTTCTCCTCTTCAACCGTCAAGCAGCACTCGAGGTAATCTTTGAAACCTCCGCTAAGCTTATCCCAATCCTTCACTTTGGGTGTGCCGTTCGTAGCGATGAGGTACAGAGCACGAAGGGGTGGCTCATTCAGATACGGCGGTTCGCCTTCAAGCATTTCTGTGCCGCGTCAGGCAAGTCTCGGGGGGATGTATGGATTATGTACCGATCGCCATGATGCCCAGACTCCAGATATCCACCTTTGGACCATACTCTTTCCGCGTGACCACCTCGGGCGCCATCCAGTATGGCGTGCCAACCATGGTCGTCCGCTTCGTCGCAAGCGGGTCGGCGATGCGTGCGCAAAAGCCAAAGTCGGCTGAGTAACCATCAGCGATGACCTCGACGTTCTTGAGATGAGCTCCCTCACTAAGCTTGACCTCGCCATACAGTGACAGCAAGATATTATCACTCTTGATATCCCGATGAATCACGCCCTTCGAATGCAGATGTCGTAATCCCTCGCAAGTCTCTCGGCTGACCGCAGCGATCTGCGCCTCTGACATGCAGTGTGCGGTCACGACGTCGGTAAGACTGCCTCCCTCCATGTACTCCATCACGACCCAAAGATCGCCTTTCCATAAGTATGAGTCCTTAAAATTGACGATGTTGGGGTGAGAGGATTCGCGCATGACTAGAATCTCGTTGATAATGAGATCTTGCTTGGGTTGCTTTTCGAGGTTCATTTGCTTGATCGCAACCGGCATGTTCCCTTTGTCGTGTGCAGTGTACACACCGCCAGAAGCACTGAAGTCTGATCAGCGTGTACTCCGACGGAGAATAGATCACCCAAACCCTTGACCGATCTTTTGCAGGCTACGGTAAACGATATTGGGATCGCCAGGCGAGCAGATAGCCTGCAGCTGCCGGATGACATCCTCGTTCTCCTTCGTTTTGTCTCTTCGTCGTAGTGCCGCTCCCTGCTGCTGTTGCTTGCCTTGCGTAGGTTGTCGAGTAAGTCCGGCAGTAGCGGTTCCTGGAGGAGGCGGACCGGCTTCTCCTCGTCCCCGTCCATGCGGTCCTTGCTGGGACTGCGACTTGGCGAGAGGCAGAGCTTGGGGACCCGGTACCTTGCTTCCAGGCGCTCGGGTAGTATTGGCTCGGTCAAGTGGCTTGTACTTTGCCTGACTGGATGGAGGTGTGTGATGTGAAGCGGATCGATCAAGGGATGATGGCGTGGGTCCACCAGATGGTGGCTGCGGTGACCGTGGAGGTCTGGTCATCTGGGAGCCGGATCGACCGGGCGGAGCAGGCGGTGCTCGATCCGCAAGGATCCGAGAGCCACCAGCGGGCGCGGAAGGTGGGACAGGTGCGACACGCTAAAAGCTATCAGCGTGATTCACACCGATCAGGTCCTTACTTACAGGATTGGCGAATTGATCGGGCTGCCTTGCAAGCGCAGATTCCTCGTGACTGTTCTCCCTTGACATATCCCGAGGCACCATGACAGGCGATTCATGAAGTCCATTCGAAGGACCGGCGTTCCGCATTTTCGACCAGACCTCGTCCTCCTGATTCTCAAGCGCGTCGCGATTTTGGAAATATTGCACGACGGCGAGGACCTAGGTGGGAGATCGGTGAGTTGCGCTCGAATGGACCATCATCCTGACTGACCTTGTCAGGATTTTCCTCCTGCTCAGCCCTCGTAATGCCGTTCTCGTCCAGTATTTTCTGCCACTCCTGCGGCATGCCGGTATCTGCGTTTTTGGGTAAGCAAGCGTATACGCGGGTGGCGAAACGCTCACATTGCCCCGTGTTGTAGTCAAATCCAACATGAGTGAGATGGATCGGATCATAAGGCGTAGAAATGACGGGCGCTTTGGTATTGGTTGAAAGCAGCTCTGTATGAGAGGTAAGCGCGGGGTTTCGCGCGAACGGAACACGAACCGGTCAGAACACCGAAGACACTCTTCTTGTTGTTCAGGCTCTTCCCCGTCCCGCTTCGATTCCGTCCCATAGCAGGCGGCTCCTTTGGCAACTCCTTTTCTTTCGGCTCGACGACGTTCATTGGCACACCCATGCCCAGCCCGATCTTTACCTCCTCCAATGTCTTTTCAAGCGTCTGCGTCACGTACGGTTTTGTCGGAGCTGAGAAGGGCTGGTGATGGAGTGGGGGTGGAGCGGGATGAGGGAGGAAACCGGACTGCGTTGCTGACATGTTAGGACTTCTAGTGGAGGGAATGGGAGGGGAGATGGGGTCTCGAAATTCATTGCCTGGCGCAACGCCATTGGATGGTTTGTGATCGGTAAGTGGCATCGTGCCTGCTCGGATGGGACGCGGCGGAGGCGCGCTATTGGCTGGCGCCATTCCCATTGTTGGTGAGTGGTAGGACGATGGTGTTGCACCAGCAGAAAATCGATTGGGATTGGGGGAGTTGTGTGAGGATTTGGTGTGAGTAGGACCGGTGCGGGAGGTCGACCCGGAACTGTAGCCTTGGGCAGGGGATGAAGGAAGGCCAGAGTCGCGTCGAGATGAAGAGCCGGTGGGAGGTGGAGGGGCAGGGCGAGAAGGCTGAACGTTTGGCACGGACTCGAAGCCGACAGGCGAGATCAACGGTGGTGACCGGAAGGCGGATGGCGCGTAAGGCCGATGTTGCGCATGCCCTTGGCCTTGAGGCAACCTGGGGCTCGAAGCAGCGGGATGAGCACCGGAAGGGACCATACCGAGGGCCATGTCGGTGCCGGAGGAGTAGTGGGCAGAGTTCCGAGATGGTCGGTGATACTCCACAGTACGCGAAACGGGTGGTATTTGGGTGTCAGCACCAGAAGGTGTAACCGGGGTCGCGCCGGTATCTATGAATACGAAATATTAGCTATCCTGTACCACTTGGAAGCCGTGATCGACCTACACGCAGCCTGAGGATGCCGAATCTGTCTCTTTGGACTGGTATTTGACATCTTGCGCAACGCGACCACCTGGTCCTACGCCAGGGGAAATCCACGAGGGGCCGGCTCGTTTCGGTTCCGAGGATTCCTGAATCGCCGGTATTCCTTCCTGTCTTGCCCCGAGATCCAGTAATCCGCTGAGCACCTCGTCGATGACGCCGACCCAACCAAACACAACCACCGTCTCCAAGACCAAGGATACGACCGGCGATCCGTCTGCTTCGTGAAGCACCCGCAATCGAGTCCAAGCTTCCTCGCTAGGGAATTGATTTTGAAACACCCGAACGCCCCGCTCAGGTCCAAGGGACAGCTCCTGGCACAATGAGATGGTCGAGCCGACCTTGTGAAAAGAAGAAACGACGAGATTTGGCGACGGATTGTAGTGATTGATGGGGCTGAATCCAGTGATGGCATGGAATCTGGATCCGTGATGGTTGTCAGGGAGAGTCGACAGTCGTTCCGTGTCGTTATTATTACTGCTATCCTGAGGACGGCAAGGGGTGCGCAACCTCTTGATGATATCACTGAGCAAAGCAGGAGGGATCGCGACGGAAGCTCTGAGAAACCTGATGAGGGAATGCAAGGTGGATCATTGTAGAGAAGCGAGGGTTCATTAGGGTGTTGATTTGAGCCCCTAAGCGCGCGCCGAAAGCCACGAGGCGAGATTGCGGCACCGGCGAGGCGGTGTTTCCGGAGGAATGTGGCACTCGAGGTGCTCCCCACAGAGGACCATTATCGTCCTGAAAAAGGGCAATTCCCGCTTTCAGCATGCATTGCGATGGTCATTGTTCAATCCAAGTATCGGACCACACTCCCCTCCCTCCACATTCGTCCGAGATCTTCTCCCACCTCCTCGTCCATTCCCCACTCAAGACCTGCCTCATCCCCAGCCACCCGCGCAACTTTCGCCAGATCTCGCTCGAGCCGACTTCGCTTTCTAGGTGTAGTGTTCGGTACCAGTGCGAATGACTGACGTCGAGATGTCCGGGCGACGGAGACTGAGAGGGATCGGGAGTGAGTACGAAGGAGAGCTGGGGATTGAGTCGTGAACTTGATGTCTGGGAGGGGCTTGGGATCCTCCATTGGAGTCAAGGGTCGGACGAAGCTCAATAGCTTGACCGGGACGGGAGGAGGTAGCATGAGACCAGCGGTCGATTTGCTCGGACTACCTGCGGAGCCAAAATGACTCGATGATGAGGCGCTGGACCCGAAGCTTCGCGGAGGTGTAGGTAGAGCATAGCTCGGCATCGACGATGTTTGCGAGATCGCTGATTCAAGTGAATGGGCGCCTCGGGAGGGCGATAGAGAAGGAGCCAGCGCCGCCAGCATGCCGAAGGGCAACCGTCCAGTATGCTCCGGACCCAACTTCAAGCCGACGTCCGCAGCTCGCACGCTCATCTCTCGTGAGAAGGGGCTTGGGCTGCTTCCATATCGATATGCTGGGGAGGAGCGGGTGTAAGATGAAGCCATCGAACTGGTATCCCGGAGGAGAAGCTCGTCATCATCAGGGGTTCCCGCCATGAGCGGATTTGAAGAGGGTTCCTGAAGCGGCGAGCGCGGGTGCATACTGAAGCGGGCTTTCTTGACGCTGAGCGTTGTGATATTTGCACCATCGAAGGTTCTCTGCAGTGAGCTTCGCCTTGGCGGAAAGTGCAGTGGGACGCTGTCACTTGATGCTGAACAGCTGCGGCCGCCAGCGGTCGATGGAGGTGGTGTCGGCCCCATCGTCACAGGGAGCGAGTCCAGATTTGAGCTCCGCTTGGAAGGCGGAGAAGACGGTGGTACGGAAAGCTGCGCCAAGGGGGAGCTCGATATCGGTGCTGCTGATAGCGAGGGAGACGGCGTAGGACGATCTCTCAGGCGGATCAGTGGATGCGGCGAGTCAGGTCTAGGCGGAGGTGAGGACGGTGGCATCGATGATGACAGAGGATGAGACCGAGCTGCGATACTGAGCGGAATAGTAGTCCGCGGGGACGAAGGGTTGGGCGCTTCTTTCAGCGATTCTTGACTGGGAGCAGAGAGTCGTGAACCTAACGAAAGTGCAAGCGAGAAGGGCGGTGCGGTCTCTCTGCCATCGAAATTGTCCTCGGGTGCAGGCGATGACGGCGGCGGAGTGAGAATGACGCGTTTTCTCTTGACTCGACCGCTTCCGCTCGAATGGACGGCAGGCTCTCGGGTTTCTGCCGATCCATTCGTCTGTGATTCTGGCGTGTCCGAGAGCGACAGCCGCTCGGCCAATCGTATTCGATCCGGCGTATGCTTGTCGCCTGCTGCCTCTTCGATAAGACTAGGTGTTCGCGCTGATTCGAACCTGCATCGATTTTTGCCCAAGCGACCGGTGCACAGTGCCGCATTTCTCGCGCGCTCCGAACCAGCATCTCGACACAGCTTGCACATCAGAACATGCCGTGGCTCGTTCAGAGGTGAAACCTCGCTGCGCAGTGGTGGTGTCCGGGGTCCCTTGGATTCGTATTGGATCTCATTCTCGCGTGCCGGATAGCTGGTCGGCCGGATGTTGCAGTCATCCTGCTGAAAAGAGCAGTCTTTCGCCGTGACCCGTCCTCTACACCACGCAGCCCAGTCCGCCCTTTCGCCACCAGCGCTTCGACAATGTTTACACCGCCGAGGAGAAGTGCTGTTCCATTGGCAGATGATTGAGGGCATGTACCGCGGATCAACGAGCCGAGGATTCAGTACACTGGCAGGAACCGAGTCATCGGATGACGTCGACGGCGAACACCGGTCGGTTGCTGATTCCGATGCGTCGGCGTCGCTACCGCTATCATCTACGTCACTCTCGCTGTCATCGGACTCAATCTCGCTGGCTTCTGCATCTGCGTCGAGGTCATCCGAACCATGCGCCTCGGTGTTCTCCACTTGTATCTCGAATGTACAATAGTTGGGAGAGCCTCGTCCCTTGCACCAGGCCGCTTTTTCAGCCCTTTCTCCTCCTGCCACCTGACAAGGTCGACAGTAGCGCAAGGTGACGCCGTTTCGGGTGTGCATGACATTGGGGCAGTAAGGCGTTGAGCTCGACGCGAAGTTCTTCATCCGCATGTCGTCATTCCGCACACTGCCTGTATCCGAGTTTGCCGATGCCAGACGGTCGGCTAAGCGGGTGCCGAACGACGACGTTTGAGCGGAAGCGATACGGAGATTCGACATGGTGAGCGGAGAAGAAGGCCCTGGCTGTATTGTGGCGGGCGCAAGGTCGCACGGTGGGGTGTTGAACAGGGATCGCAGTGATGGCGGAGAAGGCGAGCGTCGAGGATCAGCGTGCCCGGGGAGTGGGTGATCAGGGAGATTTGATGGGGACGTCTGGGGGATCAGTGTCAGCTAAAGACCGCACGAGGATGATGCTAAGCGCACTTCTTCATGATTGATGGTTGCTGCGACCACCTGAATAGCCTGCTCCGCATCGGAGTCATGCCTGAGCAGCTCATCCTCTGACTCCTCCTCCATACGATCCTCATCCGCCGGAAAGAGATCTTCCAGACCCACCGAGATCCTCGTTCTCCGCAATCGAGGGGAGAGCGCATCCAGGCTATCTTCCCGTCCTCCCCAAGAAGACGTTGTCCAGCCCGTCCCCTCATCTTCGCTCGATGAATTCTCGCTCCTCTCCTCTTCCGGAACGTCACCAAGAGCCAACTTCCTTTCCACCTCCGCCCGCAAGAAAGCTTTCAAGTCATCCTCATCCTCCTGCGTCCGTCTTGGTGGGGAAGGTTCCTCCTCCAGCTCGGGAACCTGAATATCCAAACCCGACCGCTCATCCCAAGCTCCAAGCTCGTCCTCATCCGAATCGAACGATACCGTCTCCGGACCGCCAAGCACGGAAGATTCCTCGTCTCGGTCGCTGATCTCCCCAAACTCCCTTCTCTCTTGCCTCCTCAACCATCCTCTATCCTTCACGACTTTACCTCTTCGAAGGTCTATCTCATCATCCTCCTCCGGCAGCACAGATCCATACTTCTCATTAATGAGTTCCCATGTCGTACGAAGACGTTTGACCGATTCAGTCCGCTTCTTTCGCAGTTCCTCGTCAGCCCGGCTCGACACAACTGAGACAGAACGAAAGCGCTGTGGTACGAGGTGTAGAGGAGTGGATGACCGCGAAGTGGTGGATGGCGGTCGACTCTCGGATATCCTAAATGGTGGTGGGAAGAAGAACCGGGGCTTTGACGGGCCGGCGACCGGAGATGGCTCGCTCATGGTGTCGAGCCCATGAAGGTCCGTTTCGGCCGGATGAAGCCGCTTCTTTCGCTGTTCTTCAGCTGCAGGTTCTTTGAGTATTCGTAATGATGCAAGGAGACGGCGAGAGAGACAAGGAAATCCAAGGTGATGGTTGATAATCAGATTGATTAAACGCGTCGTGGTCCGTGGGGTTGGATTAGCCGAGAAAGTAAGTCGTGCCTTGTAAGAGGATTGCCGACGTCCGGACCGCGATGATGCTCTTTGATTGATCTTCAGCGGTTCAAATCACTTTAAGCATTAAGAGACTCCTCAAACAGCATCGAGCTGGAGGTGAGACTTGTCGCAGGGTCGTGAAATTTCAGCTCGAAGCGAATCGGGGTGGATGGCATCATTTCTAGAGGGCATATGGACATGAAATGCCTCGGACGGTGACTCCACCTGCAATACCTTCAACCTGAGACGCCAAAGTTTGGTCTACGAGCATCATCTACCCCAGCAAAGCTGTCAAAGTCAGTCCGCAACTGGCCTTCAGCCCGCTCGATGGTCTACGCACCGCAACGGCGGCATGCCGTAGCCTCAGTACGTCCTCCTTTCATTGCCATAAACCCTGCTCATCATTCCTCAGCTCGCAATGACTACCCAAGCGATCGGCCTGATGCAGCACCTTTACACACCGAACACGCTTATACTCTTCGCTCGAGTCCTCGCGCAAATCCAGATCACAGGAGCCGCTTACATCCACCCTCACCGATCGCTGTTCACCCTATTCTTCATGCTCACCTTGATGAACATGGCGGCGGTAATGCTGCATTTGCTGGATTTCGTGGGTGGGATGAATGGAGGCAAGGGATTGATGTTGGACTTTGTTGGTCAAGGTGAGGCGCAAACTTCGAACTCGAGATAGCTGGCTGAAATGTCTTGCTCATAGCCGATCCCGCATCTCTCACCCGGGTCATCGTCCTCGACCTCCTGCTTTACATCATGCAGCTCACTTCGCTTATCGTCTCCTACATCAATAATCACGCGAAAGACCTTCCGTCGTCCTCTGTGTTCCTTTACGAGGATCTCCTCTTGCCTCCTCGAGACCTCTCCTCGGCCAGCTCGACCGCTCTTGACGAAGATGACTTGGATCTGGAAGGTGGAGAAGGCAAGCAAAGGCGAAGAAAGGGGAAGGGTACTGCCTACGAGCCGCTCGAGGGAGACGCGAATAAGCTATGGCTCAACGACGACGACGATGAGCCCGACTCGAGCGCAACGCGAATATGTAAGCCTGGAACATCGGTTCCCATCGATGCTGCTCATGGACCCTTATTAGCTTCGTCGAGACGTCCATTACTATCCCCCTCAGTCAGAAGCTATCGACGCCATCATGAGCCGCCTCTCATCTTCTCCCTGCCCTTATCCCATATCATCCAATTAATCTTTCAATTGCCCTCGCCTACACCCCCACCGCCCGTCCTCGCAGGCGGAACACCCGTTCCAGTCGCTACCCCTGTTACCGAGGAACCACCGCCACTGTCTAGTATCCAAGAGGGGGACGAGGAGGCAGAGTCATCAGAAGAAGAGGAAGAGGAGGTGGTAGACGGAGTGGGGGGGGGAAGCCCGTCGTCACGAAGACGAGGGAGAATGAGAGGTGCTGCGGGTATCATGCCAGATGTTGGGCGGATACCAGGAGAGTATCGAACGGGATCAGGAAGAGGCAATGGTGGATGATTCGCTGTTGTCGTCTACTGGACGAGGCCTGCTGGTCTATGCATGTATCCCTGGTATCCCGAATTGGTGTTTCAGGGGACCTGCGGCCGTCTACTCGGCTACGTGATAGCTCGTTCTTGAGGAGCGAGGCATTTTGCGAGTCATTGACCTCGGTGCGTCACGACTGAAATCACAAAATCAAAATCCCAGAAGTTCATTGCAACTGTGTCCACTTTCATAGCTCCTTTCACTTGTATTTTCCCTGTATAATTCTCGACCGCCGACATCCTCAGCATATTTGGACGTTGGGCAGGCATTTCGGTTGATCAATCGCCAGTATGCCAGTTCTCACCCTCACTCTCACCCAGAACCCCTCCTTCGTCCTCCTCGCTCTGGCTCTCCTCCGAAATTCCGAGATAGCTTGGGACACCGACTCCGGCGACCAAAGAGAGGTCAAGTACGGCAATTCCAAGGGATCTGAGAAAGTCCGAGCGGAGCTGGAGAAGGGTATCCCTGGCAAAGAGGCGAGCTACTGCCTGTCCACTCGAAAGGGACCCCGCTGATGAGCTCTACTCTACAGACCCCGCTGCCGCCTCTACCGACCCTCTTCGAGCCAGCTAGCTCCTTTCAAGATGTACAGGGGATCTTTGATGCTCTGGACCTTTACCTCGCCTACCGGTCAGATCCGTCGCTCCTTCTTACGGTTCAGATCTGACAGGGAGCAGGACATATTTCGCGGGACCGAAGTTTGGCTTTGGAGATTGTGTGATATGGGGGACGATACGGAGTCTGTCTCCTTTCCGCTTTCCCCTTTGCCATATACTGACGAGGTCATACCAATAGCGAATAATTCTGCTCTCGGAGCCATCAAGAAACCTGGCAGACCACACCTGTCGAGATGGTTCACCCATGTCGAGACCCTCCCTGTTCCCCGAGCGGCACTCGACTCGTTCTCCGAAGCGAGGAGGGAGCTTGATAAGGGGAGGAAGGCGAAGCGGACTGAGACTGTCGATGTGGTCCTCCCCAATGCTGTGCCTGGCAAGGTGGTGGTGCGTTTCGGTGAGTCCGCCTTTCGCGGCTAGACACTGGACTGATGTCTACTAGCGCCTGAGCCGTCTGGATATCTACATATTGGGCATTTGAAGGCGGCCATTCTGAACCGATTCCTGGCAGACCAATATCAGGGGCAATTCATCCTCCGCTTCGACGATACGAATCCGTTGAAAGAGGAGGTAAGCTCTAAGCTGCTTGAGCGAGATCCGGACCTCATGGGGAACAGGGCGAATTCGAGACAACGATTCAGGAGGACTTGAAGATGATTGAGATCACTTACGACAAAACTGTGCATACTTCGGACCATTTCGACAAGATTCAGACGTACACCGAGCAGCTTATCAGGCAGGGGGACATGTATATGGATGATACGGATGGGGAGACGGTCAGCTCTCACGACATAACGCATGGAATGCGCTGATAGGGGTCCTTGTTAGGTAAAGGAGCAGCGGCGGGCCGAATTTCCCTCGCGGAATCGAGATGCGACCATCGAGCAGAATCTCGCACGATTCAGGAAGTTGCTCACCGGGTCGGAAGAGGGACGGAAGTGGAGTGGACGAGCCAAGATCGACTACCAGCACAAGAACGGCTCGATGAGGGATCCGGTGGTGTTCCGATACGTCGACGGATCACATCATATCACCGGGTCTGCGAACCAGAATCCTTCGACTGAGCCATGCTGATAGCTGTTCTTAGGACGAAGTACAAAGCTTATCCCACATATGACCTTGCGTGCCCTATCATCGATCACATTGACGGAGTGACCCATGCCCTCCGGGCTAACGAGTACTATGCCCGACATGAGCAGTATCAGTGGTTCTTGCAAAGACTTGACCTGCCCAAGATCGAGATGTTCGATTTCAGGTCAGTCAAGCATTGACTTATTCGACCGGATTTGACTCGAGAGCAGCCGGATAGACTTTGTCTACACCGTATTGTCGAAGCGCAAGCTCAAGTATCTCGTCGAGAAGGGAGTAGTCAGCGGTTGGGAAGATCCTCGCTTCCCGACTGTTCGAGGTGAGCATCGAGGTCGGGGACATATGGTCAGAACTGACGAGACAACAGGTATTCGATCACGCGGCATGACTGTCAAAGGTCTCAAGGACTATATCATTGGTCAAGGGGCTTCGCAAATGCAGATGCAGCTCGAATGGGATGGTATCTGGACGGTTAATAAGCGGGTGATCGACCCGATCGCCCCGCGGTATTGGGCTATCTCTGAAGACAAGATGTGAGGAATCACCGAAATTGCCGTTGTCGGCTGATTTTGGGACAGGGTGCCAGTCGAGGTCAAGGGGCGGGACAAGGAGGATGTCGAGGTCCTTAGCAAGCCGCTACACAAAAAAAATCCCGAGGTCGGAGAGAAGAAGCTGGTGTATTCGTCCAAATTGCTCATGGAGCAGGAGGATGCCACTTCGTTCGGTGATAATGAGGAGGTGCCTAACGATCTGTCATATTTTTGACATGCTGATCATCGCTAGATCACCGTCATGGATTGGGGCAATGCCTTCGTTGCCTCGCGGCACCGATCTTCGTCAGGCGAGGTTTCCAGCGTTAGCCTCGACCTCCATCTCGAAGGCGACTTCAAAAAGACCTCGAAGAAGGTGACATGGCTCTCAGCGCCCACCTCCGAGCACAAGCTTGTCCCCGTCGTTCTTATCGAATACGACTACCTGATCACGAAGAAGCGGATGGAGGAGGATGATTCGCTGGAGGACGTGCTAAACTCCAAGACGGAGTACCGCATGAACGCGCTTGCGAGTGCTGAAGTGGCGGATCTGAAGCGATGGGATATCATCCAGTTTGAGCGGAAGGGATTCTATATCTGCCAAGGGACGAAAGACAAGGAGGGGAGATTGGAGTTTGGCTTCATCCCGGAGTCAGTGTCCCGGTCTTCCTGCTAGCCTCAAGCATTGAATCCCTCTTAGTGGACGTTTGCAATCGGTCACTTTGAAGGCTGCACCAGCGAAGGAGTCCGCGAAGCCTACAGGTGCCGCCAAGGGCAGCTGGGGCAAGCCTACTACGAAGACGGAGGGTCCTGAGATGAACGGTACGAGGACCACCCAGTCGGACGGGACGAGTGGGTTCGAGATCCCCGTAACGACAAGTATGTTTGAGGCGGATCGGATATAGTCAGTGTCAACTCTCCACATAGGGCTGGGAGTTGACCGAATGCTTAGCGGGAGTGATGCACTGAAGCCTGACGCGACTAACGTGAAGATGTTCGAGGTGGAGCCAATCTACAAGTAATGAGGGGGACGGGCTTGGATAGCACTGATCTTAGCGCTACAATATGCATTGCGATACCCATGCTATAGATCCCGGCACGTTGTCCGTCCTCTCGAGACCTGAGTGTTGCAGAGATTGAGCTCGAGTGGCATTGAGATGAGTGAGGCGAGTAGAATACCTTTTGTTTGACGCATCATCAGTACACTTTGCGAAAAGGTATTGTATGAGATCACAGACGCACCAGTCGAATCGGCCGCACCAACTGCACCTATCCGGAACTCCCTCTCCATCTTCGACCGCACATCCTCATCTCCCTGATCCGTATCTCCTTCTCGCCCGACGTGATAGAAGGTATTCACATAAGCCGAACCGCCACACAGTCCCTCAAGACACATCAAGAGGAACGCGAACGTGATACTTCGATCGACGCCGTACTCTGGTGGAGGATTGGGCGGGGTGTAAGCGGATGACGAGAAGATGAATCGGCTTGATTGGAGGGTGAGGAGGGAGAGGACAGAAAATTGGACGATTGAGGGTAGGGGCAGGAGGCGGCGTGGAACGGGCGGGAGGCCGAGGGAGAGGGAGGAGCGGGAGAGGAAGACGAAGGTCTGGTCTGCGGCCACCATAAGCTTACTTGACCGAAACATCGAGGCTGCCCAGACAGGTGAGACTCCAGAAGGGGTAGTAGTCGCGGGGGGATTTGAAGAGGGTTGCCCAAACTCCCGATGTGGGCAGAGGGAAGACGAGTGTCGGGGCGACACCCTGCTGCGCATCAGTCCAGCCGAGCATGACCAGCGACGGACCCACAGAATTGATGAGGTATTCCTCGATGTACACGGCGCAGAGAGGTAGCATGTACCGAAGCAATAATGGTCTCAAGAGCTGGATCTTTTCGGCATAGGTGAGGCGGACCTGGATGTTCTTGTCTGCGGAGCTGTTGGAAGAAGGGAGGGAGATGGTGACGGCTGGAGGTGTGACTGATGGAAATATGGGCGATGTCGGCAGAGCTTGGTAGGCTTGGGTGTCTTGTAGATGTGAGAGAGGCGGAAGTAGGAGGAGGTATGTGATTGGGAAGAATAGGGGGAGAAGCTATTGAGCCTTGCTATTCAGTGATTGCTAGTGCTACACGGGGTGATACACGCACGCTTGATATGCCAAGTCCCTTTCTCACGCCCAGGCTGCGCAACATCCACCAAATCCCGGCACCAGCGATCCCAGCGGCGCCCGTCCCGCTAGACCAAGCTCCAAGAGCGGTCCGCGACGACGATACCGTCGGCAAAGTCGTGGTCAGTTGCAGGAAAGTGAGTTCTCCGAAACCCGACGAAAGTGAGGCCAAGGAGATACCGAGTAGTCGTGGGTAGAGCGATGTGGAAAGAGCGATAATCTACATTTCGTCAATCTAGGGTCTACTCGCTGAAAGATGGACGTACGACGATGCCAAGCCAGCTACAGCAGGTGCAAAACCAGACTCGTCGGCCATATCGGATCCTTCCACTCGAGAGGATTGGGTATGCGACCTTAGCAAGCAGGGCTGGGAAGACGTTGAAGAAGGCGACGACGCCTTTGGGGGTTGTTGAGGGGACAAGGTCGAGCGCGGCGGAGAGGATGATTACGTATAGGACTGGGCGAGATTCAGCAAGATCCCGCTTCGAAGTCAAGGGGTCTGGCTCAATCTATCGAGAGGGACTGACCGTTATTCAAGAGCCCAAAGATCAGAAAGGCGGCAAAGAGACCTAATCGAGCATGTTTGACCCCGGGCTGAGGTGCATCGTTCGCTAATATCTAAGCAAGAAGGCAATACCTCATTCGGCAGACATACCTGCTATCAACTCGCCGACATCCTCGCCATCAAGATCCTCCTGATCCGCGTCATGGACACTCGAGGCTCCGCCGTCTTGATCCGTAGAGTCTTGACTCCGTCGAGGTTCGGTCGGATCCGGGCTCATAAACTGTTTAAGCGGTTTGAGGTGCAACTCCTCCATGCATCGAGCGCGTAGCGAATCCTATCGAGATGTGAAAAATCCTTGGTGTCGGAGGCGAGGGTTCATAGGAGGTCTTTTTACTTGTCGGAATGCCGTAGGATTAGGCAAACAGGATGGGACAAGCTGGCTCTCTGAAAAGGAGATGGTTTCAGGTCCGTCACCGGGTGCCTGATTGGACGGAAAATGTTTGACGGACAAAGACGAACGATTTCGTCTCTACTGATCGTCTAAACCGTGATGGGACTGCCAATCAAGAAGCCCTAGCAGGGAGCAAAGAGCCAAGACGGATTCTGCTACTGCGCAACAAGACAACATCCCGAGCCGGGCTAGCACGAAGATCATCAGTCCCACTTCTCACCGCAGCACAGACCCTGCCCAAATGATGGGGGATCCTTGGGCCCAAACGCCTGTCTCACAGAAGCAGAATGCCGTCCCTACCAACATCATCACCTACAAGGGTATGCCCAGGTTTTCATTTGTGATACCTCCAATCTGATTTTCTCTCCAGGACGGCAGCTGCCCACGCGGATTGACCCAGACGCCGTCAGCCTAATCGATAACGTTTCGACAAGGGCTGACCTGTCTTCCAGCGTGTCGCGTACATCGTCGAGATCATGGCGACCTCCTTCGCGGCTAAGGAGCATCACATCACCCTCTGCCTACGTGATAATACAGACAGACTTGTCACGCAGTCCAACCTGGCGAGCAAGGTCCGGGACCATACTGAACTCAAGTGACTTCAGTTCACTCGCTTTCCTAACCCACCCTAATGCTGATGACTCCAGACTTCTCCCCTCGCCCACGACCGAAGCGCTCGCAGTGGTCACGGCCATCATGACCGCCTCCCGACGATCGTCCCTGAGCGGGTCACAGAAAGCATTAGCCGAACAATCGGGTGGCATGCCGCTCAAGCTGGCGCTCTTCAATCTCCAGAGGTACATCGGCGAAGACGAGTTTGCCGATGAATTCGTCCTCCGAGGCGGGGTCAAGACGATCGTCCGTCTGGTCGAGAAGAACGAGAAAGGCCCTGCCGGGAACACCCTTGCGGTATGTGGGCTGATGCCGGTTTGCCTCAAGCTGAGAATGGTTTAGTACGCACTGCAAGGCGTCTGCGGGATCCTCGACTTGCAATCTGGCTTGGGCGAGGTCTCAGATACTCTCATCGACCGCCTTCTCCTTCTCCTCGTGACCGCGACTCAGCCCAATATTTCCCGTCCAGCTACTGCTATTATCCGGAAACTGGTCATCCCCTCCCCGCATGCTGCCGAGGAGAATGCAACACAGAGGACAGCCCGAGATAAAGCCAATGGCAAGGGCAAGAAGAGAGCCTCGGATCCCGAAGGCTCCCATCGATATGGGTTCAATCGTATCTACGGCCGGATGGAGCTCTTGGGGTCGGACGAGCTGAGCGGGGTGAAGGGAGCTGCGAGGGCGATGGCGGTGGTCGTCAAGAGGCTGGAAGGGACAGGGGATCTAGAGCTTGTCGCGGAGACGTGGGCCTCCAGAATTGGGTTCGTTCGCTGCTTACAACGCCCAGTCTCGGTCTGGTGAATGCTTGTTTGAGATCTGCTGTCGGAGAAAACTGCAAGCAGTACCCCGAACTCGTCACCATCCTTGAGAAGCTAGGCATCCGACGCTACGTTTCGGTATGGCTCCCCTCACATTCTTCGAGCAAGGCCTGACGTCCTGACAGCGACTGATGCCAACATGCTCAAACAACGTCGTCGAATCTCAAATTCTCAGCTTCCAGGCTCGCTACATCACCATCCTACAGCATCGACAAGAACGAGCCGTCCGACCTGCACAAAATTGCGAGCAGGAGCGTATGCTAGCAGACATCTGGAGCGCGGGACGTCTCAGCTCTGATCAACGGGAAGAGTCGGAGAGACTGAGCGATACTCATGGTAACGAGCGGAGTTGGGAAGGATGGAAGAAGATGGGGCTGCATGTTGATGGGGAAGAAGGACAAGGGGATGCGCCTTCCCTGGGGGAGATAGATCTGTTCCGGGATGTGGGCGAGCTAGGACTTGAGTGCTTGGTACGTGCTCACCCGTACGCGAGTGTCAAGCTTATTTCGGTCTTTAGCATTGGTTCGCTTTGCATGAGGGCAGCTTCAGCAATGTCGGACCTCTTCCACATCTTTGTTTATGCGGGATTGACGCTCCGCCAGGATATCATGGAGCAGCGAGCTCGACCGCAAGATAGACAGTGCCCCATAGGTATCGCCAGGTAAGCTCATCTTACACACAAATGATCCTGCTGATGTCTCGGTTACCAGCAACGAATGCGTCAGAATCCTTTGCGAGCACTACAAGATGTCCCAACCTGGTCACCGCTCACCATCATCGTTCCAACTCTTCCTCCTCAACTTTCCCAGACTGCACTCCCTTGTGCTGACATTCTTCATGCGGTAAGCTTTTTCATCTCTCGTCGTTTCGTTGACGCCTGTACCAGCATGTGGCATGAATCGACATCTCGCCTCGGTGACTTCGAGCGTGTCAGCCTGCTTGTGCGCAGCCAGATCCGCATTGCCCTTCAGGACGAAGCGAGCAAGACCTGGCTGAACCTCGAGCATGATTTCCTCGAGACGGACTATAGGACGATCAGGGAGAGGCAGATGGAATTGATCGAGAAGGAAGATGGGATGCTTGCGCGACCAGCTATCCGAGAATTGAGGGAGAAGCTTGGGACGAAGGCTTATGAGGTGATGTCTGAGCAGAGGTGCGTCAGAAGAAAACAGTCGCCAAAATCTGATGAGATTCGCAGGATTGGTTGTATGCTGCAAGGGAGTTGGTTCAACCCGGCCATCCTCATCGTAATCGGCATTACGTCTTCGGCGAAGCCTAATCAGGCCAAGCCGTTGAGATTTTTACGACTGGTGAGTGAGTATTGGCTGAATGACACGCATCTGAGCCGCCTATCCAGTCTCCCAACCGCCGTACCATAGCTTGGGACGAGTTTGCGCTTCGTACACCTTCACCCCCTCCGTACGACAGTCTCCGAGAGCGAAGTGAGATTTCAAGCCGAGCTGTGTTCATCTCATGCTTACTTACGGCGCAGTCGACATTGCCAACATCTCCGCCGTGCACATGCAGACAGGCTGTGCGATCGGTTCCCGATCACCCAATCTTGTCTCCAAGCTCAGCTTCTCAATCATGGCGGGCAGTGAGCTGAGCATGCTGGATGTGGATGCCATACATGCGGCGCAGCTTGCGGAGTGGACGGACGGGATTCGGGTCTTAAGGGACGCGGGGATGGCGACGCAGGACTCAGCGAGCTACGTTCATGTCAGTGAACGAGCCTGAAATACTGGATAAGCTGATCGCGGCATGTCTGCAGATCTTGACGGAGCTAGCTCTGAAGGTGCGGCTGTTGGACATCACCGGAGATGGCGTGGACATACCGGAGAAGGTCTCATTTGGCACCGGTCAGTCGGTCGTTCCCCACCAGTCTCCGCAACTGAATGGACCACAGCTCCTCGAAGTGTCGACTTTTGGTTCGCCAAGTAAGCGGCTGGCCTCGGGCATATACCCAGCACAATGTATACCTCATGCACATGAAATGATGCATCATTCCTCCTCCATCCC
>JAABUY010001076.1_pt1 | contig 39283 bp, 3 predicted proteins | sample 5560271 | NCBI WGS metagenome assembly JAABUY01 (sample SAMN10711886, study PRJNA513374) | rock metagenome | isolation source: Antarctica rocks | place: Antarctica: Victoria Land, University Valley
TTTTTACTTAGGAAAAGTATACTTAAAAGTATAGTTCTTTTATTTATTAGTAAGTAATAATAGTTATAAGGTAAATTTAAGTCTAAATATAATAGATATTCGTATAAACTCTTATAGATACTAAGACCCCCCTTAAGTAGTATAGGAGATATAGGGTAAACGTTATTAAAAATATTAATTTTAAATCTAAGGGATTATTTATAATAGTTATCTAGTACTAGAGTATTAATAAATAGTTATTAGGCCTACTTATATTATAACTCTACTATAACGTTACTATTTAAGACTAATAGGGTATAATTAAGTATACTATTATTAGACGACTTATCATATTAGTTATTATTAAGAAAAGACGTTATTATTATTAAGATAGAAGCGTTAAAAGACTAATACTATCTATTAGGTACCTAACTAACTATAAGATATCTAGTATAGTAATATTCTATTCTATTAATAACTTCTACGCTACTAGACTATTTAATATAATTCTTTAATTATTATATCCCTTATATTATAATATATCTTTTATACTCTTATAATAACTATTAATAGTCCTACTAGATTTATCGCGTTAATATAGAGGAATCTATTAGATATAAAAGTTAATACGGCCTAGTATTTATCTAGCCCTTTAAAGTTCAACTAGCGGTATTTAATAAATTAAATAGTAGAATAGCTTATTTTTATCATTAGATAATCTAATATTATAGTCTAATATAAAGACTAAACTATATAATTAAGTATAGTATTAGGCCGTTTTTATACTTCTAATATTATAATTAATATTCTTATAGGCCGCTAAGTAGCTATTAATAGGATTTAGGTATTAATAATAAGTTATAATTAATATATTAGGAGTAGTCTACCTATTATCTAATAGTATCTACTTATATATAATATTTCTTATTAATTAGCTAGATATATATTTAGGAGTTTTAGGCCTAATAATATAGAGGTTTCCCTATCTTATTACTTATAATAGAGCTATATATAGCTAATTATAGCTAAAAGTAGGCCTAGTCTATAAGTTAATACCTATATACTTTATTAATTAACCTTATAATTTATTAATAGTTATAATAAATACCGGTTAGATAGGGTACTACTTATAAATAAAGGGGGTAGGAATCCGCCTATTATTTTCTTTAAATTATAATAGCGTCTTAAATAGTATTACCTTCTTACCGTTATAGGTACTACTTATAATCTCCCCCTTAAAGATATACTTATTATACCTTATTACTTATAATTAGGTCCTATTATATAGATATAGTAGATTAAGGTTCTATAGTAGTATAACTAGTACGCCTAGCTTAATATATAGCTTATAAGATAGTAGGGAGGGTTTATAAAACCTATAAAAGTATTTAGGGGGGAAGAGTTTATTATCTTCTTCTAATATAGTATAATTAATACTCTAGTATATTATTATATTACTAGGGATATATAATATTATCTTAGTATTAATACTAATAATATCTTTATTAATAATAGTAAGAATAGCCTATTTTAATAGATAATCCCTTTAAGAGATATTTATCCTAATATTAGTATAGATATTCTTAACTAAATTATTAATAGTATTTCTAGGGGTATAATTATATTTCTAATATAATATATCTTTATTAGTAGTAGGGCTTTTCTAGATATTAATACTATTATTAATAGCGAGGAGATTACTTATAAATAGTCCTATTTTATAATATATAGCGTCTATTAGGTTAGGATTATTAAGTCGCTTATTAATAGTAAGATTTAAATATATAACCTTATTTTAGAAATAGGCCTTCTAAAGATACGCCTTAATAACCTAGCTACTAGATCCTCCTAGAATAACTAAGAGTATTTATCAGAAGTTACTATAAAAGTAGACTACCTTACCCCTAAAATAAGCCTAATTATTATTATAGATATCTTAAAGGCTATAACTAAAAGCTTCTATATTATATTAACTCTATATAGGAGACTTATCTTAAAAGATAATATAAGCTTACTTAATTAGCTTAATAAGATTTATACCCTTTTTAATCCTATATAAGGAGGTAGTATTAGAGTCTAGGGGTATCTTGAATTATAAGTAAGTAGTCTAACCTCCCTATAATAGTATTAATATAATACTAGAAGATACTACTATTAGAGTAACCTTTTACTAGGAACGTAGCCTTTTTATAATAATATTTTAAACTATTATCTTACTAGTCCCCCTAGTATTATTAAGGAAGAATAGTATACCTAGAGTACTAAATTTATTATTAGTATTAGCGTTAATAGCGGTAATAATCTAACTAGTAGTATAATATTAATTAGTATTTAGCCTATTCTATAAGACCTTAGCCTTATTAGGGGTAATTTAGTAAGATATTTCTTCCCGTAAAAGTCTATTTAGAATATTATTAAAATTATTAAATAGAATAGTTAGAATAGGTAGGCTATATTAGGCTAGATCCTTAGTATATTTAAGGGTTAATTAATATTCTAATTAGCCGTTAATTAGGTAAAGGGCGTACTATTTAGTAAATAACTATTACTTATAATAATTATCTAGGATCTAAAGCGTTAAAAAATCCTATTATAGGAGGTATAAGTAGTTATTTAAGATATACTCCTTATACTTATTCTATAATATTAGGGCGTTAGTAGGTTAGAGTTTAATTAATACTAATATAAAAAGACTGCGTAGCTTATAACCTCCCTAAAAATCCTTTCCCTTATTAAGGATCTTATTAGTATATTTATTATTTTTAATTAACCTAAGCTCTATATAAGCCTCCTTCTATCCTATTAGCTAGCTATCTACTATCTAGAGGTTATTAAATAATATAACCCCCTTAATATAATAGAGGAGTAGTTAGTAATAATAGAGATCTTTAGTTTTTAGATTAATAAAATTAATACGCCTAAGAGTCTTACCTTTTTTATATATTTTCTATTATTTATTTCTTTTATTCTACGTAAAGAACTTAGGAAAATCCGCGTATAGATAGTTAAGTAGATCCTTTATAATAGTAGGACGTTTCCTATTCTATTTTATAAAAGGTAATAGCTAACTATTCTTATAAGCTTCCTTAGTAAGATAGTTTATATTAAAAAACTCTATTAATATAGTCCTATAGAGCTTATTACTATCTATTAGCTTTTATTTAATAGCCTTGTTAATAGCCTAGTTATTAGCTGGCTTAAAAAGGGTATGCTATTAGTCTAGGAGGTAGATTTATAAACGCTTAATATAAGGCTTTATAATACTTATACTAAATAAGAGTATCTTCTAGATAGCTTTAGTAGATCTAATCTAGCGAGCTAACTAGTACTTTATAATCTTATTTACTAACTCCCCTTACTATCGCGGCTAGCTATTAGGAGTAGGGTTATTATTATTACGCGTATAATTCCTAGTAAGGGAGATATTAACCTAATTAGGTCCCTTATAAATATATTTATATAGATAGAAAATAGACTTAATAGAGCTATAGATCTTAATATTAATATAGGTACTATATTTCTTTAATAGGTACGGGTTATAAGGGATAACCTACCTATTATTAATAGAGGAATTAGGTTTAAGGGGGCCGACTAGACGCTTATAAAGAGGATAACTCCTATTAAGTATAAAAGACGTCTCTTAGCGAAAATCCTTTAGAAAAGCCTTATTATAATAATTTTTCTCCTAACTAAAATATCTATTACTAGGGACGCTAGTATAGTAATTATAAACTATATACTATAAGACTAACTTATATAGTATATTATTATCCTATTAAGGGGGGATAAATACTTAAATAACGCTATTAATATTACTAACTATCTAGATCTAATCCTCTTCCTATATAATAAGGAGAATATAAGTATATAGGAGACCTCGCTTCTAAAACTTAATAATATAATAGTAGCCTATATATATTAAGGATATATTCCTTAAAGAGGTCCTTTATAAGCTCCTAGAGCTTCTAATTAAAGATACGGGTAATTAGGTTATAATAGTACTCTAATATCTAACTAGATACTAGTAAGCTCTAAATATTAGGCTACTTAGGATTATATATAAAGGTAATAAAAAATTTAGGGTTATCTCTTTTTTAAACTATTATTATAGTATCTTATATCCTCGCTTTTATAGTACGTAGGCTTCCTAGTATTATTAATAGGAGGATAGTTACCTTACTACTAATATCTTTAAGCGAGATATCTAGATTAGTACTAAGCCTATCTATTAGGCCGGAGTAGTAGTCCGCTTAAATAGTCTATTAATTCTAATAATACTAATTTAGGTTATTAAGCTCTATAGATATCTAGATATTAGTAGCCTAGTAGCTAAATAGATATCTACTATTAATTATATAATTAAAGAAATTAGGCTAGATCTAGATATTAATTAGCTAATCATTTAAATAATATTAACTATCCCCTAATTAATATCTAAATTATTTAGAACTATTTATAAGTAAGCGGATTTAGGTCTAGAAAATAACTAGGGAAATATATTAAATAGTCTTACTTATATCTATTTTATATAAAATTATTATCTTATTACTCGCTAAGACCTATTATAACTCTAAGGTATATACTCGCTAGTAATATACTAGTCTAGTTCCTACTTAGGGTACTACCCTCTTCCTACTTTAGTTTATTATTACTACTAATTAAGGTATACTAGGCGAGCGTATTAGTAATATAGTTCTATCGTAATATATATAATAGATAATCGCCTAGAAGCTAGTAGCTAGCTAATAGGAGGTAGTTATACTATAACTATTTACTAAAAGGAAATAGGAGCAGATATTAGAGGGTTATATAGGAAGGATATTAATTAGGAATTATTATAAGGCCCCCCTTAATAGTTTTAATATAGATATCCCGCTTAATCTAGCCTCTTATAATATTATTAGGAGTTATTATAATATAGGCTACTTCTATAAAGGTAGGGTAATTATAAGTACCTTTATCCTATTATTTAGGATTTAGCTATTAGATATAAACGCTTATAATATTAATAGGATATTATAATTTATTCTCTTTAAGGTGGTTATAGTAGGATTTAAACTCCTAGATATATAAGTTAATAGACTAGAGGGTATACTAAGCGGAAGTAAGGGTATTTTAATTTAAATTATTAAAATATTAATAGTAAACGTCTAGTTACTCCTATATACTATCTAGTATATAAATCTAGGCGAATTTTAGCCTAAGGCTATTATTAATAATAAGAGGACCTATTAAATAATAGATAGACCCCTAGATCTAGAAGGTAGTTTAATTAATATAGGTATTAATATTAGTAGTACCCTTACTAGTAAAGGAGAGATAATTATTATAACTAATAATATTATTTAAAAATTCTTTACTATATATAGTCCTCCTTCTTATAAACTATCTATTAATAATAATATTATTTATATTACTAAGTAATTTATTAATAAATTATACCCTAAGCTTAGCCTCCTTTTAAGGCCCCTTAAGTAATAAGTTAATATTAGCTAGCTTATATAACTAGTTAGGGGATAGCTAATTATTCTTCCTACTATTATAATATAGCTATTAACCGCCTCTTATACTAGTATATTAATTTTTTTATAATAATATATTATAGTATAAATATCTATTTATAGGGGTATTAAATAATCTATTAACTAAGTAGGGTATTATATCTCCTACTTTCTAGGGATCCCTATATACTTAATATCTCTAGCCTAGTATCCGCCCCTAATATATATTATTCTAACGCTAGTATAGGCCTCGTTAAACGGGGGGTTAATACTTAGTATTATTATCTTTATTAGCCTACTAGTAAGTATACTAGTAACGCGTTTCTAGATAATATTTAGGAGCTAGTAGAGGAGTAATTTCTTAGGGGGTCTCTTTAAAGATAGGGGGAGTAGGTTATTAAGGGTTCCTAGGCGGAATAACTACTTAAATAGTTATATTAGTAAGGGCTATATATTACTAGGGAGTAATACTCTTATTAAGGTAGTTATAAGGGCGAGTACCTAATAGTATTTCTCTAGGGCGAGGTTCTATTAATATAATATCTCTAGGGTTTACTAGTAAGTTATTAGACCTAACTTAGGTACCTAAATTAGTCTTCTTTAAGCGTTTAATACGCCTTATACTATTAGTCTTATAAGATCTAACCCTCTTATTAATAGTATTAGGGTCTAGGTTAGAAAGAGCTAGGCGCTTAGAAGGTATTAATAGGGAGCTAGAGGAGCTAAATTTAGTATAAGAAGGGTAATACTATATTATTTAAAGGCGGCTAGTATAATTTATACGTTATAGATTATAAGGAGAGGTATTAATATCTATATAATAGTATTAAGAATAGGGAAGAGGTAGGAAGAAAAATTTATTAATATAATAGGAAGGCGCTAAGATATAAGATAGTTAGACTAGAATAGTAGGGAAATCTATTTATTTAGATATATCTTTTAAAGTAATAGACTGATTTTAATAATTTTTAAAGTATTAAGTACCTTAAAGTAAGTCGAGTAATATTATTTATATAGAAAATATTATAGAGTATTAATATAGATAAAGGTAGAATAAGAAGAAATATTAGAGTTTTAATATTCGCGCTAGTCCTAGAGGGGTAATTAGGGTACTTATTAACTAACTAATAAGTTATAATAAGCTTAGGGTCTGAAATTAGGTATTTTCTATTATAGTAAGAAGATAATTAACTCCGCCTAATAATTACTTAGGTATATTTCTTTATATTAAGCCTTATAATATAACTAAAGGGATTATAAGCTTATAATCTATATATAATTACCTAACTCTAACGCTATAATACTATTAGTTTATAGACTATATTACTAATTAAGAGCTTATTATTAAATTTAAGTTATAGAGAAGCTTATAAAGATAAGTTATAAATTAGCCTAAATCTATAATATATATAAGAAATATAAGAAACCTATCCTTATTAAGTAATATAACCTATTTATATAATTACTATAAAATAGTAAGCATCTTATAAGGCCTTATTTCTTTATTCTCGCCTGAAGTTTCTACTTCTATATTCTATTTAGTTTCTCTACTTCTTATTCTAAAATATCCTAATCTTAAGTTACTTAAATATTAGGGGTTTATATTAATAGTTATTTTATTATTTTATATTATTTTATATATTAGAGCTATAAAATATACCTAAGTATTATATCTACTAGTCTTATAGTATTCCTATTATATATTATTAACCCTATCTTTACTAAACTCCTTATTAACTTTTATATAAAAATCCTTTATAGTATTTCTCCTTTACTTACTATTATTATTATTACTTTTAAAGTCTCTACTATTACTTACTTAATTTATATCCTTAATACTATTAAGCCTATTAATATATAACTATACTATACTTATAACCTTTTTATTAGATATCTAGGGATAGCTTAATATATTATTATTTATAGGGATAGTAAGACTAATCTTACTAGTAATATTTTCTAGTATTTTTTATATTTATTCTATCTCTTTACTTAGATACTATTAATATAAGACTTAATTTATATAAAGTATTTAAATATAGTCCTCCTAGGCCCTTATTTACCTTTATAATAAAGTTATAAAGGCTTATAACTCCTTATAAAGTATATTTAATATATTATAAGTATATTATATTCCTTTAATTAAATATTTAAGTTCTACGTTAATATTAAGTTACTATTTATAAATAAGTTCTAGCTTCTTAATTAAAGCTAGGTTTTAAGTACTAATTATTATAGATATATTAATATTAATAAATAGAGGGGCCTAAGTATAACTTATTAATATAGGCCTACTAATACTTATAAGTATTATTACTAGAATTATTATATTATAAGATTTAAAGAATTTTAAACTTTACTTTATAAAATTAATTAAAATAGTAGTTATATCCTAAGTTAGATAAGACCTTTATACTTTTGTAAATCTTTACCTATCCTTTTATAACCTTATCCCCCTATTCTTTTTCTTATTCTACTATTATAGTTATTATAACTAATAGATAATACTATTAGCGGAGTTAGCTTTATCCTTAAGATTACTCTTAATACTAATACTACTCTAGTAGCTAGTATTACTCTAATATTAAGGACTTAGGCTTTACTACTAGTAGGGGGAACCTTTTAATATAATACTTATATTAGAGGGTAATAGTAATATTATTATAAATAAGAGTAAGATAGATAAGCCTTTTAAAGAGGAGTCTTATTTATTATTTTCTTTATAGGAATGAATTTTATTAGAACTAGTATTCTCTATTTCCCTTATAACCTTTTTACCCTAGTAAGTAGAGAGTATATCTTATCTAGTATTATAATCTTATATTTTCTCTTTATTTTTTATATCTTACTTCTTTTTATATTTTCTAGCTTAAACTTTATTACCTATTAGTTACTATTAATCTAGTACTTATATAAGGTTATTATTAATTATTATATATCTAGATCTCCTACTATATTCCTTCTTATACTTATACTATTTAAGTAGTATTACTACCTTTTATTAATAACTATTCTAAGAGTAGGAATAATAGGTATATATCTTAAAGTCTTATTATATATCCTTCTATTATAAATTTATACTAGAAAGTCTATATATACCTACTTTAATTAGTATATAATTAATAAATATTATTATCTCCTTAATATTAAGAAGTATTCTTTTATATATATTTTATCCCTTTTACCTACCTCTCTTATACTTCTTATTATAACTATTTAATTATAAGATATTTAAGCTCCTAGTCCCCCTTCTTTTATACCTCCTTAAATATTATAATAGCTTTATATTATATAACCTAGCTTTCTTATAACCTTTCTCTTTATAAGGGGACTTTTATAAGGTAGGTTAGGAGGAATATAAGGGAAGGATATTATTATTATTAAGAGGTTCCTAGGGTATAAGAGGTATATTTATATAAAGGCTAGTAATAATATCTTCCTATTAATTATATAAATATATAATAATTATATATTTATCGCGTTATATTAAGATCTTTAGTTATAAAGATATAAAAGGAGGATCTAGCGTATTAATAATAGTAATAATAAAGGTACTAGTACTTAAGATATCCTTAGAAGACTTTAAAGTACGCCTAGAAGGTATAAAATAACTATTAATAATAGTAGAGGAAGGTTATAAGAGAGATAGAATAAATATAAATATAAGTAAGTAATAGATTAATTATAAAGGATATTAGAATAATAGCCTAATTAGGCTATTATTTATATTAAATTAGTAATTTAATAGTTAAATTACTAACTTAATAATCTATATAATTAGTAAATATTATAGCCTAATATAGCTATTAACTATTAAATAATATTAAATAATTACTTAAAATTAGGACTATAAAACCTATCTAATATTAAGTAGTCTTAGAGGTTTAGTACTTTAATAGAGGATAGGGAAGATAGGCTAGGAGTCCTCTTAGCGTATATATAAGTTTTACTATCCTCTAGTACTAACACGCGGTAAGTAAAATAAATCGGGTACCTTAGTATAGATCTCAGCTAAAAGTATCTGTATTATACTACGTAGGTAATAAAAATATTAGATTACTAAAGTAATAACTTAGCGGAGATCCCCTATTAAAATTCTATGTAAATTATCTACTTTTCTTAATAACTAATAAATCGTCCCCTAGTACTTATATATCTTATAAGGATTTAACTACGCCTTATTATACTATTATTCTTTATAATCGCTTTATTAACTAGAAGTCGTACCGTCGAATCGTTAAGGACCTAAATAGATACTTTATAAGTACCCCTATTAAGACGACTATACTATAAGAGACTATATCGTTTAGGGGTAGGAGGAACATGTAACTATTAAGTACGTGAATAAGCAAGTAGCTAGTATACCTAAACGACTCCAGGCTGTTTTAGATGGTAACGGACAAATAACAGGGTTTTAGTCGAGAAAAGTAGACAATTTACATAGAAATTTGGTGGGGGATCTCCGCCAAGTCATTAGTAATCCAATATTTTTGTTACCCGCGTGCGTACCTACCTATATATAGGACTGTATCGTCTGACTAGCAGCTAGAATTAGACTGACCGTCGAGTCGGGTTTCGGTACCATAGATTGGTACCGACCCGAATACTCGGTACCTGTTTAGGTACCGACCCGAATACTTGGTACCTACTTCCGGTACCGACCCGAAAAGCCCTCGGTACCTTGGCGAGTCGGGTTAGACCGACCCGACTCGCTAAGGTATCGCCAAGACGCTAAGCCCCTAATAAAATAGTAAGGGAGACCAAATTTTTTCTAGAATTACCCCTATTCTAAAATTAGATTTTTTTTTAATTAGAATTTAGATACCCCCCTTAATTCCCTAGGGGTATGCATTACCTTTTTATATTACCTTATCTACTTTTTAGAATTACCTAGGTAATAATAATAATAATAATTAATAATATAATAGTAAATCCTATATATAGTAAGAAATATTACTATAAATAGAAAATATTACTAATATTATAGTCTTTATCTTTATAGGGATATATATTACTTTTCTATATTACCTTATTTACTTTTAAAGAATTACGTAGGTAGTAATAATAATAATTATAGAAAATAAAATAGAAAATATAGTAAGAAATACTACTAAAAATAGAAAATATTACTAGAGAAAAAAGTCTTGGCGAGTTAGGTTAATACTTCGGTACTAATACTCGATACTACCCTATGGTATTGACTCGAATACTCGGTACCAACTATTGGTACCGACCCGAATACTCGGGCCAGGAATTTGGTATTGACTCGCCAAGAGTCGAGTCGGGAACCCGACTCGAGTTCGAAGTACCGACCCGACGCGGTCAGTCTAGCTAGAATAGTGCCAAGGAGTTACAAGAGTTATTAATACGCTAATCGTTTCTATAAGCATCGACGCAACTTTTTCTGCTGTAGTAGTTGCGAATGCCAGTCCGATAAATCGTGGACTAATAGGAGCTGGCGACTCAGGGGGCCCCCGATTAGAGGCTCAGGACTACACTCTCTGTAGACTTGGGCATATTTCTTCAGATATTTTCCAGCCAAGCTTCGTTGATCGCGCCCCCTCATAGATTGACATAAGTACTTCGGCTTTCAGCGGCATTATCGCCGAGCACCGCTTCATCATGACTCATCTTATATGTTGTACATCTATAAGGGGAAACGACTCTTTCCCTCAGTTGCAGCCGGTTCCCACATGCTAGCACCGTCATTTACAGCCATGTCTCTCGTGATGGAACAATGCGTTCCTTCCGACGCTCCTGGCTTTGCCGAAGCCTTTATTTCCGCCTACGAGCGCAGGCCCCGCCATATAGTATCAATGGGCTCTGTCTCGCGGGAGCGCCAACTCGCGATATTTACAGCTGCCTTTCGAGATAGTATCGAATCACAGGAGCACCCGACGCCCAACCAAGAAACCCATTGTCTCATTGTTACAGATCCCGACACGAACGAAATTGTGGCCTTTGCGATTTGGATTCACTTGCCAAATGGCTACAGAAAGGACGAGGACACCCTGGCTCTTGTCCACGATGTGCCGGAGGGAGCTAATGAGAAGCTGATGAGGGAAGTTTCAAGAATGACAACGGAGTTGCGGGGAGATCACGAGGGGAGGAAGGGGCCGCATTGGAGTAAGTTATCTCCACCACTGTGATTCATCTGCCTCAAATCGAATCACCTGGTGTGAAAGTGTGGGGAAGACTGACAAGCGCGGTGGTGTCAGTGCTCACCCTGATTGGTACGCACCCAAAGCATGAGCGCAGAGGGGCTGGGACTATGCTCATCCGATGGGGCTTCGCTCAGGCAGACAAGAACCAAGAAAGGTGTTATGTCGATTCTAGCAATGTCGGCTATGCCTTGTACAAGCGCTGTGGATTCTTAGAGGATGTGGGTAAGATGAGTGTCGATTTGGACCAGTATGGACCGCAAGGTCTAGGCGTTCAGACATGGGTCGCTATGTTGCGGGAACCTCAAGTTAAAACTTCTGACTAGACAAGAAATAGATATGGTAAGGTAAGTACAATATGCCTGAGGCTGGATTGAAACCACACACCGGGATGCTACGCTATCCGAAACTCCTCCACCTGGAATCAAAATGTGGTGCCGTGCTTCTGATGATGTTGAGCAGACACGTTACGACTGAGGAGCGTTAGTATTGTCTGTAGGTCCGGCAGGCAGTGAAATTGATGCACTACATCGACAATATGTCAGTATCTTATGAGAGTCCCTGGCCTGTTCGTCGAGAGCCGAAGAGCGACTCCGGAGTACTATCTTAGCGGATTCTCAGCCTCCAACAGTCTTACCCTTTATTTGGCGGGATACCATGCTCGTCCGCTGTCACAGTCAGTAGCTGCAGGTCACATCACATCCTTCGTGATGGGTGGAATTATTACGGTAGGTGAGAGCTATTTACTGCTTTAGCCTAACCTTGTCGAAGGCAGACGGAAAAGCTTCGTGGTGATATTTGACCAATGAGACTGTCATCGAGCTGGTCACACCTCATATATTCAATCTTTTACAGGTGATCCCTGAGGTCAAGGTATTAACTTATCTAGGCATGCATCCGGTACACTGTCTGTACTTGATGTCGAAAAGGTGTATTTGATTGTATGCCAGAACACACGAGGAAAGATGTCCTCCCATTGAGGGGTTGACCGAACTCGGACTTTGAATTACCAAGCGATGGCTCTCCGATCTGAGACTGTAGAACCCGGTGAGTCGTTCCCCAATCGAGCCACCTTGGCAACGATACGAATGACAGGGGGGGCCATGTTCATGCGACAATTGAGTGGCTCGTCTACGATTCCCCTCCCAAATCCTTGTCGTAAGTTTTGGACTAATTCCGACCTCTTCACGCAGAATAACTAACAATCATGAAAGGCAGATACATTTCAACTACTTCCGGAATATGTTTACCTCTCCATTCTATCTCCTTACCAAACCAGCCTGTGTTGTGATCGTCTGACTCCAATCAAGTCGCTATGATGGATCTCATCCAGCATAACCTTCCTTTGGTGGCCTTGTCCGAATCTGTAGACCTCGGCATACGCAATGGAAAGGCGTTGGATTGATGGTTGTGTCTTACCACGGAGATGTTGAGGAAGCTCCTCACTCAGCTCTCCGTTCCTACCCCCGTTACAACATGGGTACTATACTACTAAACTTCAAGAGTTGCAAGGGATGTCATGCAAGACACGTAGCGCGGAATCTGAAAAAGGAAGTTGACAAGATATAAAAACCTCACCAGTGATGTTGACATGTCACTGCCCGATGCTTAAAACGTACTGCTACCCCAGACATTACACATAACAGTGGAAGTCATACCTATAATTTGAGGCCGAACTTCAGCTGGGAAAAATCTTCATACTGCCAGATTACAACAATGTATCAACCACCAGCTCTAATCGTGGCCCTTGTGCTCTTATTGATTTCGGTGTGTTCCGCTGCACCTATTGAGTCTACCGTTGTCGAGAAGAGAGGAGTCGTGCCAAAGCTGGTGGGCAGCCCCGTTGTCTTCGGCGACGGCACATATCCTCGAGCCAATCATCTCTCTGATGGTAGTCTCATTGGTGCCTACACCGCTTTCAGCCGAGGGAACAACATTATTAAGACGGTCAGGAGTACTGATGGCGGCAAATCGTATGTCCACACCAGTGAAACTCTCATTTTGCGTAGGACTTCGCCTGGCACCGTAGAACATGCCACCAGATAATGAAACGAACTCCTGGATCCGTCTCCGACCTACCCATCGTCTCCATAGAACACCACTAACCTCCATCCACACAGATGGCAACCCCTAGGCTCCGTAGCTTCCGGCCCATCCAACGCCAACGACATCGACAACCCCTACATCCTCCAGCTCCCCTCAGGAAAAGTCCTCTGCGCCTTCCGAAACCACTCCAAAAACCCCACCACAGGCGCCTACACCTACTTCCGCATCACCATCAGCCTCTCCACCGACCTCGGCGCAACATGGACATACCTCAGCACCGCATCTTCCGACTCCAACCCCATCAACGGGAACTGGGAACCTTTCCTCCGCAACGCACAATCCGGCGACGTACAAATCTACTACTCCCGCGAAAACTCCGCTCAGGACCAAGACACCCTCAAGCGCTTCTCCACAGACGACGGCGCGACATGGAGTGCGCCTCTCACAATCTCAGGTTCTGATATCACATCCCGCGACGGCATGACCGGCGTCACCACCGTCAGCGGCAGCACCCTCCTTGCCGTCTTCGAAACCGAATCAACAGGCCTCTTCAGCATCGCCTCCATCACCTCCACCGACGACGGCAAGTCCTGGTCCGGCCGGAAAACAATCTACACCCCCCCCAGCCCCTACGCCAGCGCCGGCGCGCCGCAGATTATAAATGTCGGCGGTACGCTTGTGGTGAGTTTTCAGACTAATGAGGATGAGGCGCTGGATCGGCCGGCGGGGAATTGTCTGGATGGGAGTGTGGCGAAGCTGGTTACGAGTGAGGATGGGGGTGGGGCGTGGGGGGATAAGATTGCTGTTGGGGGGGTTGTGAGCGTTTGGCCGGGATTGGTGGTGTTGGATTCGGGGTCGTTGTTGGTGCTTTTTGATGAGGGGGGGGCGAAGGGGCAGGTGGTTGGGTTGAGTTGAGTTGAGTTGAGTCAAAGAAAGAAGGGGTAAGAGGGCGGGGAGGGGGGTTGGGGTTTGGTAATTTGGGCATGAAGAGTAATGTAACGTTTTGTACTCTTGGGTCTCAATTATATACGATGATGCATAATCCTGATAATCTCGAACTCCTATTCACAGAAATCAAGTACCCATTTGGACGAAGGGTCGTATAGCACAATTTTACAAGACACCAGACGACACCTCCCTCTCCGTAAACCCACAGTCTCCCATTCCTTCTCTCCCATTCCATCATCTCACTTGATGGGCACACAATCTGCACTCCTCTTACCTTACCATAAAACTACATCCATCACGGCTTATCTATATACCTATTCGATAGGACCTATAAGTATTTCCAAAATCTAGAATACTGTTCAAATAACAAGCTCAACGGAAAGAACGATGATTATGGAAATGGGTACCAGGATGCCATTCACAGGCACTGCAAGCTCGACAAACAGTGTCGAATTGTTCATATCAGCGCAAAACTTCCACGTCCAGCAAGAGTATAGTCCTCTCCGTGACCACACATCCCACCTCAATACGCAGAAACCTTCGACCGCACGATCGCAATCTTAGTCGCATCATCGATATCCTCGTCTGGCAAACAAAGCACGCCGTTGAGTGTGCCTTTATGATGCTCAAAATCACCGCAGCCGTCGGCATAAAAGACGCGAGCCATCAACTTTGCGAAACCGGCGCGCTTACCTTCCTGCATCTCCTTCATCCCGGTTGCGAATCTCTCGTGGGCTGGCTCTTTCGTGATGGTCCAGTCGTCCTTTCTGGTTCCTGTTACGCGAAGCGTGGATTCTAACATTTCTTGTTGGTTGAGGGTGAAGGATTTGACGTAGACGACTTTGTTCTTGTAGTTTTCAAGGCAGGCTGCTGTGTTTGAATCTTCGGGTTTGATGGGAAGACTCAGTAGAGCGGCGACGGCGCGACCGACCTGGTGAGATTCAGTCGGTCATGAGAGAGGGTTTTGCAACTGTGTGCGTACCTGCGGTAATGTTGACGTAGAGATCTTGGTCTCGCCCTCGTCGAAGAGGGTGACGGTACGGTTGGCAAAATCGATGCCGAAGCCTGCAGGCATGGCGAGACCCCATTCGTACCAGAACCCGGTGGATACGGCGATGTAAGAGCTTTTGCCAAGATCGAGAATGGCATTGCGAGCAGCCACTGCAAGTACCGAGGTTTGTGATCGGCTGGTGCCTTACATGGCATAGAATATCTACAAGGAGATTTGCTCACCCTTTGGCGCGAAAGCGAAAACGTCTTTGACCATCGCCTCGTTTGCAGTGTCTGGAGACCATTCGTTCGGCAGGATCCATGCCACGCCTGCCTCACCGGCGGCGTTGATGAGTTGTATTTGGGCCTCTGCTGGAGTGTGACCGCTTAGTGTGATGACCAGCGCATCTTGGCCTCGAAGTGCCTCGACGAGTGTCTCCGGTTTGCTGTAATCGACCGTCTTGGAAGTCACGCCATCTGGCAATCTGTTCTGGCTGTCGACCCGCGTGATGGCCGTGATGGTGTGTTTGCCAGTCTTGAGCAGGGCTTCGGTCATGCAGCTGCCGCTGTTGCCGCCAGCCTACGTTTGTCAGTCGATGATTTGCAGGCCAGCGGATGATAGAACGAAGGTCACGCACGCCAACGATGGCAACCTTAGTAATGTAGTTTGAGGTTGCCATTGGAGAGGACTAGTCGAATTTGCGGATGTACTAGACAGGTTTTACAGTCCCGATTTTAAGCGATTGTTTAATATTATTCAATAGTTAATAGTTATATCAGGCTATAATATTTACTAATTATATAGATTATTAAGTTAGTAAATTAATTATTAAATTACTAATTTAATATAAATAATAGCTTAATTAAGCTATTATTCTAATATTCTTTATAATTAATTTATTACTTACTTATATTTATATTTATTCTATCCCTCTTATAACCTTCCTCTACTATTATTAATAGTTATTATATACTTCCTAGATATACTTTAAAGTCTTCTAAGGATATCTTAAGTACTAATACTTTTATTATTATTATTATTAATATACTAAATCCTCCTTTTATACCCTTATAATTAAAGATCTTAATATAATATAATAAATATATAATTATTATATATTTATATAATTAATAGGAAGATATTATTACTAGCCTTTATATAAATATACCTCTTATACTCTAAGAACCTCTTAATAATAATAATATCCTTCTCTTATATTCCTCTTAACCTACCCCGTAGAAGTCCCCTTATAAAGAGAAAGGTTATAAGAAAGCTAGGTTATATAATATAAAGCTATTATAATCTTTAAGGAGGTATAAGAGAAGGGGGACTAAGAGCTTAGATATCTTATAATTAAATAGTTATAATAAGAAGTATAAAAGAGGTAAATAAAAGAGATAAAGTATATATAAAGGAATACTTTTTAATATTAAAGAGATAATAATATTTATTAATTATATATTTATTAAAGTAGGTATATATAAACTTTTTAGTATAAATTTATAATAGAAGGATATATAATAGGACTTTAAGATATATACCTACTATTCCTACTCTTAGAATAGTTATTAATAAAAGGTAGTAGTACTACTTAAATAGTATAAGTATAAGAAGGAATATAATAGGAGATCTAGGTATATAATAATTAATAATAATCTTATATAAATATTCAATTAATAGTAATTAATAGCTAATAAAGTTTAGATTAAAAAATATAAAAAGAAGTAAGATATAAAAGATAAAAAGGAGAAAATATAAGATTATAATATTAAATAAGATATATTCTCTACTTATTAAGGTAGAAAGGTTATAAGGGAAATAGAGAATATTAATTCTAATAAAATTCCTTCTTTATTATAACTAATTCATGATGTAGAAAGAAGATGTATTCTCTATATAGTAGGAAACCTGCCTAAGTACGTAGAGTGTAGAGGCCTTCCGTAAGGAAGGCGCGCTAGGTAAATAACGCTATTAATAATAGCGATAATAAGTAAATACTATAGTAAATACCTATAATAAATAAAGCTATCGTCCTAATAGTAATATATATTAGGTATAAAAGATATTACTTTATATAATATATTAATTAGAAGACTTTTAATAGACTAGTACTTAAAGTAAAAAAACCTATAACCCTATAAGGTAAGAAATTAAGGCATAAAATTTTACTTATATACTACTATTATTACTAACTTATTCCCTAGCTCCTATCTTAGGACTATTTACCTCCTTATATACCTAGATAAGCTCCGGAGTATTTAATAGGCGATAATTTAGTATCTATTAATCGTCTTCTAGTCTATAACCTAGCTATCTAGCTAGGTACTAGGTAGACTAACTACGACCTTAATAAATACAGCGCTTTTATAAGAGCCGTTTAATTTTATATTTAATATCTCTATTAATAATAATAGGAAGGGTAGGTAGGTAGTAGTATTAATATAAGTTATCTACTAGATTAGTAGTAGGTTTAAGATAGGCTATTAAGATAATATTATAAATATATATTACGTCTAGTAATTATAGTTAATACGCGAGGCGTCTAATACGTTTAAGGACCTTAAACGGACTAACGAACTATAGACCGAGCTTCTTAGAGGTAATACTTAGTACTCAGTAGCCTTTAATATATACGGGCGTAGCCTAGGTGTCCTAATTTATTATATGCTAGCTTAAATACTTCTACTTCTATAGTAGAAGGGATATATAGACGTTGCCCTCGTTTATTATCCTTAAAATATAGTACCTAACTAATAAGCTTATACGCTAGGGTTACGGCGTTATTATAAAGGTCCTTATTCTACCTAACTATCTTAATTACTCTTACCTATCGAGGTTTATCTTAATAACCGGTAATAAGCTAATCCTAAAAGGTATTACTTATTTCTACTAGGCTAATAGGGAAGTATTTTATAGATAAGGCATCTAATTTACCTTCTACGTCTTACTATAGATAATACTTATAACTCGCTAGTCTTAATAAGGTATTAGGTACTATATTTACTTTACCTAATTTATAATAAATATCTAAGCGGAATTATTAAAGATATTCTAATACTTTAATAAGGCGGAGATTAAGTTTCTTAATTAATACTATATTTAGACTCGTTTACCTTACTATTAAAACTATAGCTAAGTAATTTATATAGACTATTATAATAGGCTTTCGCGTAGCCTTAATTATATAATAGACTTTCTTAATAACTTATACTAACCCTATAACTTTAAGTTTAATAGGCTAATACCTAGTCTTAGTATTAGTAAGTAAATAGCTAAGAAATAAAATAGGTTACTAAGATTTTTACTTAGGGAACTTAGGTAGCGTAGTTACTAACCCTACTATTATAGTAGTAGAAGAAGGCCCTTATTTATATATATCTTTTATAATATAATAAATAATAGCTCTAAACCCGAATTTTTTACTTATATCTAAGTTAACGAATAGTTAACGCTACTTATTAAAGTAGTAAAGGATACTTAGGGAGGTAAATAGCTTTTATAGATAGTAAAAGGCATTTAATTCCTTAGGAGTAGGGACTAAGACCCTTAGTCTACTAGCTATTTTCTTATATATATTACCCCTAATATTAATTAACTTTATAAGTAAAGTCTTATATCTTAGTAAAGGCTTTATAATAGTAGCGTAGAATACTATATACTACCTATTATAACCTATTATATTAAGGTATTTCTTAAGCTAACCCAGGGTATCTAGAAATATAAGTATAGTAATTACTATAAGTTTCTTAGCTACTATTAATAGCCTAAGTACGTCTACCCTTTATCTAAGTAGATAGATAGATAAGTACCTAAGGAATAACTTTTTAGGAGATAGATATATATTATATTTATCTAGCTTATTAAAGACTTTATAGAGGTACTTAAGATATTTATTTAATAAGGTAGAGAAAAGTACTATATTATCTATATATACACGGTAAAAGTAATAAAATTCCTAGAGTATAATATTAATTATTTATTAGATATATACTAGAGAGTTCCTAAAACCTATTATAAGTATATTAAATATTTCCTAGCCTCTATAAGAGGCTATTATAAGATAATACTTATAGTCTTACTTAACCTACTATTAGTAGAAGAAGCTTACTATATTAACTATTAAGATATATAAAGTATTCCGTAGTAAGGTAAGTATTTCTAATTAGAGAGGAACGGGGTAGGTATTAGGTATTATAATCTTATTTAATACCCTAATATTAATAACTACTTAGCCTTTTAAGCCGTTAGGCGTATTTTTCTAAATAATAAAATAGGGGAAGGAGAATAAAGTAGATATATTTATCTATTTAAGTCTTTCCTAAGAATATAGTTTATTAAATTCCTTATTAATTACCTCCTTATCTTATTAACTAAGAGGGTATACGCGTACTTAACTAGGTTTATATAAATCTTCCTAATTATTAAGTAAGGGGATCTCTATATACTATAACTTAGGGATACTAATAATATTACTAGTATCTTTCTATAAGTTAGGGGATCTATTAACTACTACTATAATTAAGGTAGCTACCTAGGGTATAGTACTATAAATTATAACTCCGGTTAGATAATATACTTTAACTAGGGGTAATATATTAAGGGCCTTATTTAATTACCCTAATATAAGAGAGCTTATTATAGTTATAAAGGCTACTATAATAGCTAGTAAACTATATATACTAAACCTTACCTATCTAGTTATTTTAGTAGGAGGTTTACTTACAAGGGCCTTATTATTAGGGTTAACTGGAAAATAACTAGCTAACTTATATTTAATAACTCTACTAAGGACCTAGTTATATATAAGTATAATAGGGTTATTAGTATTATTATAAATAAAAACGTGAGATATTATCGCGTTAATAATATATATATATAGTAATAAATTATTTAAAGTATTAGGCTTAAAGATAAAGTTATAGTCTTAAGGTAAGTTTAATAATTAATATTAGGAACCCGCTATTAGTATAATAAAGTTATTATAAGGTAGTATTATTATCCGTGCTTTAGTAAAAATAGAGGTAGTAATACGTAGCCCCTAACTAATAACTATAATAGGTATCCTTATATTCTAATAGGATCTAATTTTTATTAAGTTATCCTTAAAGTTAATAACTATTTACTTAGGCTTTAAGATATTTATAATAATAAGTACTTTAGCTAATAAGTTATTTATAATATAGAACTTATATTCTATTAAAGTAATCTTCCTATTAAGGCTTTTAAAGAATATAGGGATCTTAGTAAATTTACTAGCGTCGTATTTCTTATTATTAATACCCCTTACTATTATAGGTATAAGTATCTTTTCTATTAAGGCTTATAGAAACCTAGTAAGTAAGAAGCCCTAATTAATTAGACTTACTTAAGTACTAGTATTAGTATAGATATAATATTTAAAGCTGCTAAAGAGAAGGTAATAGGTATTATAATATAATAATACCCTTGAAAGCTATATCCTTTAATAGTAATATTATTAGAATTAGAGTAAATAATAGAGGATTTAATAGACGGTTTACTTAATTTACTTAAGGAGGTAGATATTATAAAAGGCTTTAGCTATAATAAGATATAGCTAGAATAGATATATCTATATAAGGTATTATTTAATTTAAATATAGAGGTATATAAATAGTATATTAGTTTAGGTAATTTGAGATTTATAAAGTAGTTCTCTACTATATTATTAATACCTGATTTATTAACGGTAGTAGAGCTTAAAGGCTCTAATAGAGACTAGTCTTAATCTACCTATTAATCTACCTAAGACTAGTTAATACCTTAATAGTACCCCTCCTTATAAGTATTATATTATACTTAATTATTAAGGACCTTATTATTATTATTATCCTCCTCTTTATCTTTAGCGCTTACTTAATAGGCCTAGTTATTATAAGGACGTAGAGTATTTACTTAGAAAGGCTTATTCTAAAAAGGTAGCTTATAGTAGGGATTCTTATTATTAATATTATTCTATTATATCCTAGCTATTATATTTACGTTTCTACTAGTAATTTATAACTATTAGTAACCTCTAGGTAAAATCCTTACTTAGATATTTTATAGTTACTATTAATTATTATTACTACGGTTCTATAAGTTATAGAAAGGATTACTAAATAGCCTACTTTTATAAGGATTTAATAGGTTACTATAAGGTCTAAAATTATTACCGTACTAGCTATTCTACTAATATAGATTTAAATTAAAAGGAGGATAATTAAAATTAGAATTCTATTAACCTTATTTACTACCTTATAACTATTATTTATTTACTTATAACGAGGACCTTATTATATCTATAGAAGGCTTCCTATATATATTAAACTAGATGTCTTTCTTATAGTAAAGCTCTATAAGAAGGCTACTAATAATAGACTTCTTAGTTAGATAAGGTAAAGTCTATTATAATTCTCTATCTATATATTTATATACTAACCTAACTTATACCTCTTTTATAGAGGTAAAGCTAGCGTTTTTACTATTAAGAATAATTATATTAATATAGTTAGCTAGATTATAATAATTTCTTACGTCTTTAATTATATAATAGATAGATTTAAGTAAAGCTAGCGACTTACTTAGTAAGTTATAGAATCTAGCTTTAAGGCTCTTATATTATTAATTAATACTATTAGGATTATTATATAAGCCGGAGCGGCTAAGTTTATTAAGCTAGTTAGTATACTACTTATTAGTAGTCCTAAGTAAATAGGAATCTATATTCTACCTTAAGATAGTAGGGTCTATATTAGCTACCTTAATATAGAGGTAGTTAGTAAAACTAAAGATATTATAATAGATATTATAATTATCTTTTACTTTAATAAGTATTACTTATAGGTCGGGATTAAAGTATCCTATATTATAAGGCCTAAAGGTAGAAGTAGATAAATAAGGTTCTTATTAAGGACCTACTATAGTAGGCTATAGATTACCTAGTTATATCTAATTAAATACATATATAGCCTAGGTAATAATACTAGCTATTTTAGTTTACTAGGCCTCTAAGAAGGTAGTAGTAGCTATATTTAGGGCTAGCGTTAGCGTCTTAGATAGTAGGGGTATTAGGATAGGTTTAAAGCTTACTAGGATAATATTTATCCTCTTAAGCTTAATATACTAGACTTATATATTAATATTAAACCTATATTTATTAACTACCTACTTAGGCGGGAAGCGTATTATAGTAGTAGGTAATAATACTTACCTAGTATATTATAAGGTAGTAGATATAGTAGATAATTCTAGGGTATTATTATCCTTAAGGTTAAGAGGTAAGTCTTCTAGCCGTAGGTAATATATAGTAAAGAACTTAAGTACTCTCTAAGACTTTATTATAAGCTTATTAGTAGTAGGGCTACCGCTCTTAAGAAATAAACTAATCTTATATAACTAATAGATTACTTAATTAAGGAGTACTAGATTAGGAGCTAGCTTATTAGTTATATACTACTATTAAGGTAGAAATAATAGTAAGTAGTAGACGTTACCTTTTACTTTAAAGAAGAAGTAGTAAAGGTAATAGTAAGGGACTAAGTAAATATACCTAGATATAATATTTCTTAAGGTAATAAAGGCCTTAATATCTAATACCTTATTTTACTTTAGTAGCTAATAGATTTACTTTAATAGCTAATAGACTAGTAGCCGTAGTAGTTATTTATCTAATAGCGGGGATAAGAAGGTAGGAAGCGGAAGGCTATTAAGGACTAGTATTATAAGGCTAGTACTACTAGAGCTAGTAGTTCTTATTAATATAGTTATAGTACTTAGTAATATTAGAATAAGATCTATAGTATTACTACTATATATTATAACTAATTTATAATATAGAAAGAAGATATATTCTCTATATAATAGGAAACCTACCTAAGTACGTAGAGTATAGAGGCCTTCCGTAAGGAAGGCACGCTAGGTAAATAATACTATTAATAATAGCGATAATAAGTAAATACTATAGCATTCTTATAAAGAAAATAATAAATAAGACTCCTCCTTAAAAGGCTTACCTATCTTACTCTTATTTATAATAATATTACTATTACCCTTTAATATAAGTATTATATTAAAAGGTTCCCCCTATTAATAATAAAGCCTAAGTCTTTAATATTAGAGTAATACTAGCTATTAAAATAGTATTAATATTAGGAGTAATCTTAAAGATAAAACTAACTCTATTAATAGTATTATCTATTAATTATAATAATTATAATAGTAGAATAAGAAAAAGAATAGAGGGATAAGATTATAAAAGGATAGGTAAAGACTTAAATAAATATAAAGGTCTTATCTAACTTAAGATATAACTACTATTTTAATTAATTTTATAAAGTAAAGTTTAAAATTCTTTAAATCTTATAATATAATAACTCTAATAATAATACTTATAAATATTAATAGGCCTATATTAATAAATAGTACTTAGGCCCCTCTACTTATTAAATTAATATATTTATAATAATTAATACTTAGGACCTAACCTTAATTAAAAAGCTAGAACTTATTTATAAGTAATAACTTAATATTAATATAGAACTTAAATATTTAATTAAAGGAATATAATAGACTTATAATATATTAAATCTACTTTATAAGGAGTTATAAGCCTTTATAACTTTATTATAAAAGTAAATAGGGGCTTAAAAGGACCTTATTTAAATACTTTATATAAATTAAGTCTTATATTAATAGTCCCTAAGTAAAGAGATAGGATAAATATAAAAAATACTAGAAAATATTACTAGTAAGATTAGTCTTACTATCTTTATAAATAATAATATATTAAGCTATCCCTAGATATTTAATAAAAAGGTTATAAGTATAATACAATTATATATTAATAGGCTTAATAATATTAAGGATATAAATTAAGTAAGTAATAATAGAGACTCTAAAAGTAATAATAATAATAATAATAAGTAAATAGACTAACCGCGTCGAGTTAGTACTTTAAACTCGAGTTAAGTACCCGACTCGAGTCTTAGCGATTTAATACTAAAATCTAGTACTAAGTATTCGGGTTAGTATTAATAGTTAGTACTAAGTATTTAAGTTAGTACCTTAGTAGGTACTAAGTATTAGTAATATTTTCTATTTATAATAATATTTACTATTATATAAAGGATTTATTATTATATTACTAAGTATTATTATTATTATTACCTAGGTAATTCTTAATAGTAAAGAAGGTAATAAGAAAGATAATAGCTATTCCTATAAAAATAATACCTATAATATTAATAATATTTTCTACTAATAATAATATTTACTATTATATCTATAATTTACTACTATATTACTAAGTAATATTATTATTATTACCTAGCCTAACCTAGGTAATTCTTTAAGGTAATATAAAAAGGTAATATATATCTCTAGGGAACTAAAAGGGGTATTAAAATTCTAATTAAAAAAAACTATTTTTAATATAAGAGTAATTTAAGAAAAAATTTAGTATCCCCTATTATTTTATTAGGGGCTTAGCGTCTTAGTAATACCTTAGTAATTTAAGTTAGGTTAACCTAATTTACTAAGGTATTAAGGCCTTAGCGAGTTAATACTAGAAGTAGGTATTAAGTATTTAGGTTAGTACCTAGAGCTAGTACTAAGTATTTAGTTAGTACTAATTCTTAGTACTAAATCCTAACTCGACGGTTAGTCTATAAGTAAAGGAGAAATACTATAAAGGATTTTTATATAAAAGTTAATAAGGAGCTTAGTAAAGATAGGGTTAATAATATATAATAGGAATATTATAAGACTAGTAGATATAATACTTAAGTATATTTTATAACTCTAATATATAAAATAATATAAAATAATAGAATAACTATTAGTATAAACCCCTAATATTTAAGCGACTTAGAATTAGGATATTTTAGAATAAAAAGTAGAAAATTAAATAAAATATAAAAGTAGAAACTTTAAGTAAGAATAAAGAAATAAGGCCTTATAAGATATCTACTATTTTATAATAATTATATAAATAGGTTATATTACTTAATAAGAGTAGGTTTCTTATATATCTTATATATATTATAAATTTAGGCTACTTTATAACTTATCTTTATAAGTTTCTTTATAATCTTAAATTTAATAATAAGCTCTTTATTAGTAATATAGTCCATAAATTAACAGTATTATAATATTAGAGTTAGGTAATTATATATAGATTATAGGCCTATAATTCCTTTAGTTATATTATAAGGCTTAATATAAAGAAATATACTTAAATAATTATTAGGTAGAGTTAATTACTAATAAATATTAGTAGATTATTAAAGGCCTTATTCTAAATTAACTAGATACTATATTTTAGCCTTATAAATAGGTAAAATAGTTTAGTAATAATACTATTACCTAATAGATATTATTAATAGGTATTAGCCCTAATTTTATTTTATACTTAAAGGTATTTATTACTTAAAGTATTTATATTATCTTAAAACTATACTTAATAATAATTTATATATTAACTATTCTTTTATTAAACTTTCTCTTTTATATATTTAAGTAGCTTATATATAGTAATATAATAAATTTTATATACTTATAAGCTTTATTATTAATTAGATTTAGAACTTACTACCCTTAGAATACTTAATATAGCTAGTCTTATATATAGACTAACCGTTAAGTTAGGATTTAGTACTAAGAATTAGTACTAACCGAATACTTAGTACTAGCTCTAGGTACTAACCTAAATACTTAATACCTACTTCTAATACTAACTTACTAAGGTCTTAATACCTTAGTAAATTAGGTTAACTTAACTTAAATTACTAAGGTATTACTAAGACGCTAAGCCCCTAATAAAATAGTAGGAGATACTAATTTTTTTCTTAAATTACCCTTATATTAAAAATAGTTTTTTTTAAATTAGAATTTTAATATCCCTTTTAGTTCCCTAGAGATATATATTACCTTTTTATATTACCTTAAAGAATTACCTAGGTTAGGCTAGGTAATAATAATAATAATACTTAGTAATATAATAGTAAATTATAGATATAATAGTAAATATTACTATAAATAGAAAATATTATTAATATTATAGTTATTATTTTTATAGGAATAGCTATTATCTTTCTTATTACCTTCTTTACTATTAAGAATTACCTAGGTAATAATAATAATAATACTTAGTAATATAATAATAAATCCTTTATATAATAGTAAATATTATTATAAATAGAAAATATTACTAATTTTATAATTATAGTTTTCCTAGGGATATATATTACCTTTTTATATTATCTTATTTACTTTTAAGAATTTCCTAGGTAATAATAATAATAATAATTAGAAAAAAATTAGAAAAAATAGTAAAAAATACTACTAAAAATAGAAAATATTACTAAATAAAATATCTTAGTAATTTAAGTTAATACTTCGGTACTAATACTTAGTACCTACTAAGGTACCGACTTAAATACTTAGTACTAACTATTAGTACTAACCTAAATACTTAGTACTAGATTTTAGTATTAAATCGCTAAGACTCAAGTCGGGTACCTAACTTAAGTTTAAAGTACCGACTTGACGCGGTTAGTCTACTTATATATTAGAAGTTTATAGTATTATTAGGTTATTTACCTTTCCCTTAAATAGGCTATATAATATATTAATTAAACTATTTAGGTATATTACCCTTAATTTTACTATATTATATACCTTTTTATATATAAAGTAGAAGAACCTCTAGTCTTCCTTTAATTAATAAAAGCGTTAAAATATTCTATTTATTAGGAACTAGACTAGAAGGCTAGTTCCTAAGGGCTAGAATAGATAGTATAAACTACTAGCGAGTAGGTAGTATTATAAAGATAGACTTAATACTCTAGTAACTTTATAGTTATAAAAGAACTAATATCTACCTTCTAAAAAGGTAGAGGGAGGATAGACTAACCGCATCGAGTTAGTACTTTAAACTCGAGTCGGGTACCTAACTCGAGTCTTAGTAATTTAATACTAAAATCTAGTACTAAGTATCTCGAGTTAGTACCTATATAGGTACTAAGTATCTCGAGTTAGTACCTAGGTAGGTACTAAGTATTAGTACTAAAGTATTAACTTAAATTATTAAGACTTTAGTTTTAGTAAGGGTATTTTATTAGATTATAATATTAGGAATACTTTATAATAATATAAAAGTATAATATAATTATTTAATAATTACTAGTAGATAGCCTATCTATCTAGTTAGATATCTCTATAATCTTATACTTATAATCCTTCTATTTATTACTATCCTCTTTACTATTATTATACTTACTATTATTATCCTTACTACTACTACTAGTCTTACTAGTATCTTCTAGTTTATATTCCCTATCCTCTTCTTTATCCTCCTTAATAGTATACTTAATTTCTTTCCTATTAGTATTAACTTTAATTAAGATGCCCTCCTTATCTTAATTCCTCTTTATAGGGTTAGGTATAATATAATCCTTTATATTAAACGCGTTAGCGTACTCTTATATAAACTTAATATAAGCGTTTATAATATTAGGGTCCTATATATCTTTTAACTCCTCTAGATCCCTATAATATATAATCCTTTACTTAATAATTTATATAATTAGTAGATTAAATCTAGTAAATTCTAGCTTAATAGTATCTATATCTTCCTTAGAAGTATTCTAAAAGTTAAGTTAATTAGAAGATAGGATTAAAGACTAATTATATATTTACCTCTTTTATAGAATTAGTTATACTATTTATATTTTATATATAATTTACTAGTTTATCTAGCTTAGCTTATTCCTTAGTAGCCTCTTTATTATCTTTAAGGCGTAACTCTATCTTAAAATATTCTACTATATAATATTAGCTATTTAGGAAGTATTATATTACTTAATTATATTATTATAAATCCCTCTTTTATATCTTTCCTCCTTTATAATATCCTTTACCCTAATTACTAGCTCTATATAATCCTCTTTAGTAGCTATCTTTTATATATTTAATTCCTTTAACTTCTTAATCCTTTTTAATACTACTATATAGTTATTAGATACTTTTATATATAGTAGCTTCTTATTATTATCCTAGTCTTTTACGCGCTCTCTACTTATAATTAATTTAAGATTCTAGTTATAAGGACCTAATATTATTATAGTATTATATTAGCTTATCTATCTAGTAATATATTTAAATAATATAATTAGTAATAAATACTTATTATATATTAATAACCTATCTTATTATAATATCTTAAGTATATAGAGGTAGGAGGAGTTATAAAGAAGATTTTAAGGGGTAACTCTACCTATAATTACGCTTATAATTACGCGGAATATTCCGCCCGATATTACTTTACCTTATATTAAAACTTCTAAACCTTATATTCCTTCTTTTATCTACTATTATATATATTTAATAACTTTAATAATAGCTTATACTAAGTAGACTAATAATATTATTTTATAATATATTTCTTACTTTATATACTAATAGGTAGATAGTAAGATAAATTTAGATGGCGGTAATAACGGGCGAATAAGCGTACGCGTAAAGACTACAGGTAACGTACTAGGCGTTATATACGAACTTACGGGAAGGAGACGAGAGGGGAGAAGGGGACGGAGGAGGTGGTAGAAGTGGTAGTAGGAGGGAAGTAAGAGGGGATACTCTTGGGGTCGCGACGACAGGACCCCTAATACTACTAAAGTCCCCGGAAATTAGGGAAAAAGAGTAAGGGAGATAAGGCTAGGAAGGTTAAAATATTATAGAGTCTATTATAAAAGTAAGGGATATAATCTAGGCGATCTAGAGTCTCTAGTTCGGGGAGATAATAGAGGCGATATGAGGCGTCACCTAGGTCACCCTTTATACTATAATAGGAGGCTTTAAGGCTGCGGAAGTACGTATTACTAAGCTAGAAACGCGTCTAGAAAAAACGGGGAGGGATAGAAACGCGTCGGTAGGGTATAGTAGAGGGTTATAGGCCTAGGTAGCTGGGGCTAGTATAGGGACTAGGTCCTGGCAAAGCCCGGGCCCGAGGATAGGACTAGGCCTAGAGGGGGCGCGAGGTAGCTAGCCACTTAAGTAATTAGACGTTCGGAGGATAAGGGAAGTAGTAGTATGATTCGGAGATGAAGAAGGCTATAAGAAAGCGAGTTAGATAAAAAAGGAGGAGCTTATTAAAAGCTTTATTAACCTAGTAAACACAGTTATAAAGAATATTATCGGTGCTTATACTAGGGGTATAACAGATATAGTACTATAGACGGCGACGGTTAAAGGGCGTAAGGCCCTTAAGAGAATATAGGAGTAGGCGAGCGTAGCCTACTCTTTAGTAAAGGTAGTAAGGAAGACCTTCTACGTGGCGGCTAAAGGGGCGTGTATAAACCTCCTTAATAAAAAGGAAAAGGAGAAGGGGCTAGCGAGAATTAGGGAGGACAATATTATTACCTACCCGAATACTAACTTTACTAGTTTTAAGTAGGCGAAATATACGGCGAGACTAAGGTAGGATAGGAGTAAGAAGACCTGCTTAACCCTAATTATCGGAGTGGTAATACCGGAGGCGGTGAACCGCCTAGTTCGAGGAGGGATAGCTCTTAGTAGTAGTCTCTTAGTCTATAAGAGATAGGAGTAAGGAGTAGAGATAAGATAATACTTTAACTGCTATAGATATAGATACTTTACGCGAGAGTATTAAAGGGAGAAGAGGTACGGCTATTATATAGGCAGCTATAGCTTAGCGGACTACGTTACGGGCGAAGGAGTAATAATATACGCTGCTTATAGAGGAGGCCATAAGGCCTAGAGTAAGGACTACCCGGTTAGGCGAAGAGAGTACTAGAGAGTAGTATAGAGACGCCGGACTAGGCCGGCGTTCTATAACACGCAGGGCTTACGGGGAACTAATACCCGCAGCGAAGAGGAGATAGACGTAGACGGTTTCAGGATAGTCTAAGGTATATTAAAGAAGAGGAAGTCACCGGTATAAGCGGAAAGGGAACTACTAGACCTAGCCCCTCCCCGATAAAGAGGGCGGCTAACTATAATAGTCTAAATAGCCCGAAAGGAGGTAGGATAATAGGTCCTCCCGCTACCCTAGGGAGTACTAATTACCCTTAGGGGCGCTCAGGCTACAGACGACTAAATGGTAGTAGACTCTAGCCCTATACCGACTATATAGTAGGATAACCGCTTAAGATCCTGCAGTATAACGTACGAAAAGAAAAGGACGGCGTATAAACGCTACTCCTAGAAGATACTAAAGTCTAGTAAATGGATGTCTTAGTAATATAGGAGCCATAGACTAACCTAAGGACTAAGTCGACGTACAACCTATCTTATAGTAGGTTCTACCTAGTTTATAAAGCTAAGGAGAACACTCGGGTATACTTTTATATTAATAAAAGAGTTGATATAGAGAGCTAGGAGGTAGACTTCTCGAGCGGCGACTACTACTCGCTGAAAGTCAGCCTTAGGAAAGGGTAATAGGGAATATAAGCGGACGATATCTAGATATATAATATTTATAACCCCTCTCCGACGACGTATAAGTCAAAGGACGGCCTAATAATAATCCCTCTAATAGCGGAGGCCTTAAAGAGGCTAGGGGAATATATCCTCCTCGGGGACTTTAATCTCTACTATCCCCGGTAGAATAATAAAGGGAGAAGTATACACCACGTTATAGCAGATATATTACTAGGCGAAACGAGTAAATATAGCATAGAAGTCGCCCTACCGGAGGGTGCGGTAATATAGCGGGGGAGAGGTCTGAAGTCGGTAATCGACCTAGTCTTTACTACTAAGGGTACTACTAACGCACTCCGAAACTGCGGCCTAAGGGCAGACCTCTAGTATAGATCTAACTACCTCCCGGTATACACGGAATTCAAATGGAGCTAGGAGAGCTAAACCCCAGTCTAGAGGAGGGCGTGGAAGATACTTAAAGACAAGGAGGTCGCTATAAATATAAGGAATAGGGCCTAGTAGCTTAGACTTTCTCTAGGGCTCCCCTAGATTAGATCCGCCGGCGAGGCGGACGAGTACCTAGGGTAGATACTAGATAGGTTCTAGGCTATTATATAGGAATATATTCCGTAGGCGAAGTCGTCTAGTAAGGTAAGGTCCTTTTAGAACTCGGCCTATAGGGACATAACGTAAAGGGCTAAACGGGAACTAAAGGCCTACTACCGGTACCGTAATACGGAGACGAGAGAGACTCTAAGAGAAGTAGAAAGGGCGAAGGTGGCCACGATCCGAAGAGAGAAAACCCTCTACTTCTAGGCGGCTATATACTAGGCCTTAGAAGATCCTCGGGGGGTATAAGTACTGGCCCGGTGGGGGAAGAACAAGAGTATGTCGCCAAGAGCCCTGCCTAAGTTCCCCTCCCTAAGCAGACAAGACGGGACGCTAGCGGCTACCTTCGAGGAGAAGGTAGAACGCCTTTAGGAAACCTATTTCCTAGCCCCTTTAGGGGCAGATTTAGAAGATATTACTGAGGTAGAATACCTAAGCCCTTTACCTTCTATTTTAGAATAATACTTAGTAAGTTTTATAAGGCTACTTTATAAGTATTAATAATACTTACTCTACTAAGTATCCTACTATTATATATTATTATTTTAGTATAATTAAAATAGTTAAAAAGTATATTATATAATTAGAACCTTAAATATATACCTATATTTATTATCTAAGAAACTATTAAGGTAAGTTAATAAATAGGACTTAATATATTTCTAAGTAGTAAGATAATTAACTACTTATATCCGCTAAGGCTAATCTTATTAATTTTTAGATTAATTATATTTTCGTCTATCTAAGAATTAATAAATTTATGTAGCTAATATATATAATAAAGTATTAGGTAGGTAGAATTTTAATAAATATAAATATCTTATATAAGTTTTCTAGGTCTTTTAATAGAGCTTTCTTATAACTATTAAAAACTAAGCTTTTATTAAGGAGATAAGTTAATAGCTATTATAAGAGCGCGGATCTATTATAAATATTAGTAAGTATATTACTAGTTTATATTACCTCTATTATATTATACCTTCTTAATAATAGTAGATAGACTTATACTTACTTAGATATCTTTAACTTAAGTATCCTTTAATAATACTATTATATTATCTAAGGCTTCTAAATCTAAGGCTTTAATAAAGTCTTATATTATAAGGTTAAAGATATAAGTTATATAAGGAATAGAGTTCTATAATTTATTCTATTAGATTTCGCGCTAAGTAAGAGATTTCTCTAATTTATCTTTTAATATTCTATTATTACTAGTATTATTAGTAATAACCCTAAAAAGTTTATCTTTAATTTTATAAATAGTTAATATCTTTATCACTTCCGCTATAAGTAAATACCTAGAATAATAGATATTAAGTAATATAAAAGTAATAAGATATTCCTAATATTAAAAATTAGTATTAACTTAGTAGACTAGTACTCTAAGATAAGCGACCTTTTAGGGACTAGACTAGGTATCTAGTATAATAGAAATATATTAGGGATACTTTAAATCTACTTTAATTTTTATATATATTCCTTTAGAATCTAAAAAGATTATACTCTATAATTTAATATAATAGATTAGGGTTAAATCTAGACAGGCTATTAATAATAATTACTAAAACTCTAGTTAATTAATAGTACGAAAAGACTAATTTAAGGTAAGAAAGTATTTATATAATTATTTATTCCACTTCTCTTAAGAAAAGTTAGTAGAAAACCTAGTATTACTTTTCTTCTAATATTATCTTAAAGAATTAGTTTTATATTACTATTTTATATTATTATAAATAACTTACCTAAGTTAAAGAAAGTTCTATTTATAATAATAGATTTAGCCGCTTTTATAAATAGTATTTACTTGTCTAAATATATTTCTTTATATTAGATATACTTAAATTACTAGTTACTATTAGGTAGTCTAGAAGTTTTTCGTACTTTTTATATATAATCTTTAATAATCCTTCTACTATTAAAGCTAATTAGATAAAGTTATTCTAGATATTAGCTTATTTACCTAATATAACTTTCTTAAACTAAAGGGGATCTTTAACTTTAGTATTTAACTTTAATTTAATACTTTTACTAATAGTAGTTTACCCCTACTATACTTTAAATTAGACTTTAGAGGCCGAATTCTATTTAATATATTTATTATTCCTCGCTAGTACTAATTCCGGGAATTCTTTTCTAATAGACTAAATAGCGTTTTAAAGAAGCTCTTTCTTCTAATAAAAGGATTTATTTAATATACCCTAACTAACCTAACTTATAGATTAGCTAGGACGAATACTACTTAATATAGAATTAAGTATAATAAGATTATCTAATTCTAATTTAATATCTTTATTACTAGGTTTTATAGGAGTTAATATAGTATAGGCCCCGTATATATAATAAGGTAGGAGTAATATAAATTAGTAATATAAATATTTACTATACTAGAGAGAAAAGATAAAGGATACTAGGAAGATAAAGTTATTAGTATAATAATTATTCTAAATATATATTATAAGGAGACTAGTTTAATTCCTTCTACTATTTTATTAGGGGCTTAGCGTCTTAGTAATACCTTAGTAATTTAAGTTAGGTTAACCCGACTTGCTAAGGTATTAAGGCCTTAGCGAGTTAGTATTAATAGCTAGTACTAAGTATTTCGGTTAGTACTAAGACCCTGACCTAAGTATTCAGTCAGTACTAATTCTTAGTACCGAATCCCGACTCGACGGTTAGTCTAAGGGAGGACTATTTAAATACCCCTTAAGGAAGCTACTTAGCCTCTTAGATATCTAGATAAAAGAATATCTATTAGGATAATAAGAAGCTAAACTAATACTACTAGAATATTATTAGTAAGTTATATTATACTAGCTAGATATATTAAGATATCCTAATAATTACCTCTCCTTTAAGGGTATTTATCTCTAAATACTAACTATTACTATCTATAATAGGACTTATTAAAAACCTTTAAAACCCTAGTAGGGAAAATAAGGGAAAGAGTTCTAAGAATAATAATATTATAATAATATTAATATACTACTAATATTATATAATACTAATATATAATAACCTTTATAGTTATAATATTATTAGTAGTAGAATATAATTATTAATTAAGTTTATTATTATAGTACTTTATAAACGTGTAATATAAATAAGTAATTATAAAAGCTAGGTAGTAATATTATACTATTAAATCGCGTAGTTAATATATATAATATAATATATAATAAAGTTATAGTTTATTTATTTCTAACTTCTTTTATAACTACTACTATTAATATTAACCTATTATAAGTTACCTTAAGTTATATTTTAATATATTAATAATTAAAGCTAATATATTTAATATTAATACTATTAATACTTTATAAGATAACTACTATTAAAGTATAAATATAACGCGAAAGATTAATTATTAATATAATACTATATATTAAATAGTAATAGTAATAATAATAATAACTAAGGTAAGTCTCTATCTAATATTCTTTATTATATTATATATAGTATTACCTTATAATAGACTTTAATCCTCTTTAATATATTATAAGTATATTACTTATAAATTACCTTCTTATATAAGTTTATTATATTATATATTTAAGGACTTTATTAATATCTTATTATATTATATTTCTTTTAAATTATTTCTATCTTTTTTATACTTAAAGGTATTTATCTTAACTAACTTTATAATAGATAATTAAATACTCTTACTACGCTACTTTACTATTATAACCTACTAAATAGGCTATACTTCGTATGCGCTTAATATACGTTACGCCCTTATATTAACCCGTAAGGGGAAATGATATATAAGGCTTACTAGTCTCTTTAAGGGGTTTATTAGATCCCCCGTAGAATAATTCTTAGATTTCTTAAGAATTAGTCTTACTATAAAAATGGACTAATTTTATATTATTATATAACCCCTATAATTTATAATTTTAATAATTTTAATTCTTCTACTTATTTAAGGGTAGTAATCTATTATTAGTTATAGTAAATATAACTTACTCTAGTAGTATTATAAGTAATACGCCGTCGTAGTAGAGTTAAGATAAAAGTAGTTTGTTAAATACTTTTAATAATAATCCTAGCTAATAGGAAAGGGAATTATATAAGGGATATAAATAAACCTAATAACGCTAAAAATACCCCTAAGGGAGATTTAGAGAATTATAAAGGAAGTATTCCCCTTATAATAGAACACTTTACGTAGGTAAGGCGTAAGCGAGAAGAGTTACTATAAATTTAGTAACTTAAAGAAGTTAAAGTAGATATTACCGCCTTAGAATTAGGGGAATAGATTTCTCTTTATAGTAATAGTAGTATAGGTTAGAAGCGTATATATAGTAAAACTAAGGAGTACTTAGGTCCCTTCTAAAGTATATTAAAGCTAACCCCTATTCCTAACTATTATAGTAAGAATATCTATAAATACTAAGACTAAATATAATAATATAATATATCTTTTTTATAGACTCTATTTAACTTTACTACGTAGATATTATATATTCTATTTATAATACTAGCGCTTAAAAGTAACCTAGAATAACTTTAGGCTACTTATTTACGTTCTTATCTATTAGAAATATTAAGTTAGAAGGATTTTATAGACTTTTTATTAAACTATATTAAGGATCTTATAGATAGGGAGTTAAGCGTATATTAATAGTATACTAATATATATTAACACCTAATATAGGTAATTTATAAGTTTAAAATATACTTAATATCTTTAGAAGCCTAACTTCCTAAAAAAAATTAAAAGCGAGCGGATAATAAATTTATATACTAAGCTTATTAAAGAGCTTTAAATCGCCCTTATAAATTAGGGGTCCCTACTTAATATAAGAGATAAACTCCTATTATTAGTAGTACGCCTTAAGGCTAATATTAATAAGATAAAAAGCTTAGGTAAAAAAGGCTAGTAAAATATACTATATAAGTACGCGGATTATAATAAAGGTAAAAAAACTATAAATAAATAGGGATAATATTATAAGAGGATAAGGAATAGATAGTTATAGTAGTAAGAGTAGTTATAACGAGCTTAAATTACGCGACTTATTAGATATTACTTATTAGAATTATAATAGAAAGGGCTACTATACTACTAGTTATCTTAATCTACTAAAATAAGGTAGATTTTAAATAAAAGGAAGACGCTTAAAGCTTAGTATTATAAGTAAATAGGGCCGATATATAAGCGAGGAGTAGGGAAAAGGCTAGACCCTATTAAAGACTCTAAATTATTAGGGGAGAGGCTATAAGGAGTAGAGGTTAAACTTCTAATATTATATTAATATAAAGTTAAGGTAATATTAAAGTATAAGCCTCTTAAGTATAAGGGATATCTTAATTATAGTTCCTAGCTAAATATTATCTTATAAGCTTACGCTATTAAAGTAAGCTTAAAATATATTAAAGACGCTAAATTATTATATCTAGGCTTTATAAATAGTAAGCCTATCTTCTATTATAGTATATATAATATAATATATTAAACTATTAATAGTTAGGGTTCTTCCTATTAATATACCTATATTTTCTATTTAATTAATAAGGTAGGACTACCGCTAGTTATTAGTAGACTTATATAGTATATAATAGGTATTAAGGTTAATATAAGTACGAGGAAGTAGTATTTTAGAATTAATAAGTTATTATTCTAACTAAATAATTTATAGTAGTTTATAAAATTCTTAAAGAAATAGCCTACTATTTATACACTTCTTATTTCTAATATTATTAATCCGGAACTTATATAATTAAAACTTAGAGTAGTAGAAGTAAGTAATCTAGATAAGGAATACGTAGTTAATTTATATATATTACCTCTAGAGTTTAGTAAGTTCTTAGATATATTCTTAGTTAAAGAAGCTAGATATCTATTATCCTATTAAGAAAGTAATTACGCTATTAATATAATAGGCAATCCGCCTTATAGACCCTTATATAACCTATTAAATATAAAGTTAGTAGAATTAAGATACTATCTAGATAAAGCCTTAGTAAAAGGATAGATTAGGTACTCTAAGAGTCCCGCGGGATTACCTATCCTATTTATCTTAAAGAAGGATAGAGGCCTACGTTTATATATTAACTATTATAGGTTAAATAAGGTAATTATTAAGAATAGATATCCTTTACCCCTAATTAATAAAATATTAAATTACTTAAATAGAGTAAAGGTCTTTATAAAACTTAATCTTAAGGATACGTATTATTATATTTATATCTAAAAAGGAGATAAGTAGAAGATTATATTTTATATATAATATAGTTATTTTAAGTATTTAATAATACTATTTAGTCTTATAAATACTCTAGTAACCTTTTAAGCTTATATTATAAGTCCTTAATAGGGTTACTAAATAAATTCTATATTATTTATCTTAATAATATTCTTATCTATTTAGAATTATATACGAAGTATAAGGATTATATATATAGAGTACTTAAGTAGCTTTAATATTATAAATTATTTACTAACCTAAAGAAATATTAGTTCTTTATAATTAAAGTAGAGTTCTTAGGATTTATTATCTTAATTAAAGGCGTTATAATAGATTAGCGTAGGGTAAATACTATCTAGTTATAACCTAGGCTAAAGAGCTTTTATAAAGTATAGATTTTTCTTAGATTTATAAATTTTTATTATTATTTTATTTATTAGTATTTATAAATTATATTACCCTTAATAGGGTTATTAAAGGGTAGTATAAAAGGCGTTAAGATAGGTCCTTTTAATTAGCCTAATAGAGTGGAGTATATATTTAATATACTCTATTAAATATTTCTTAATATACTAATATTAAGATATTTTAGTCTTATATTACCTACGCGAGTTAAGATTAATATCTTAGATTTTAGATTAGCTAGTATTCTATTATAACTCTAGGAATTAGGTTAGTAGTATCTTATAGCCTTTTAGAGTAAGAAAATAAACTTAGTTAAAGAACACTATAAAACTTATAATAAGGAGTTACTTATAATAGTTATAGTCTTTAAGTAATAGAGATACTACTTAGAAGGTAGTTTCTATCTAGTTAAAGTACTTACTAATTATAATAACCTAAGGGGTTTTATAAATATAAAGGCCTTAAATAGTTAATAGGTAAGATAGGTAATAAGACTCTTAACCTATAACTTTATTATTAAGTATAGACTAGGTAAGACTAACCTAGCTAATACGCCGTCAAGGCGCCCTAATTATAAAAGCAAGGGTAAGGTAATAAATAAACTTATCCTTATATTATAATAAAAGCTATTAATAGTAGCAGGTTTATTAAACCCTATTTTCCGTACTATAACTAAGGCTTATATATTTCCTATACTAGGATAGGGCTTATAACCCTCTAGTAATAAAGGCGAACTTATTATAATATATAATATATACGTAAGGTAATTATAAATACTAGTACTAGGAATTATTAATATAGCTGTTAAAATAATAGTTTTAGATAGAGTATATCTATTAAGGCGTAGGGACCCTTAACCTAGTAATATAGGGAGTATAAGTAAGACGCTACCTTAATATACTTATAATATAGCTAAGAAATAGCTTAACCCTATTACTAGAACTATTAGTTATAAATAACTTATTCTATATTTTCTAGCTAGTATAATAGTAGAGAATAAAATAGTATATACTA
>JAABUY010001077.1_pt1 | contig 39283 bp, 34 predicted proteins | sample 5560271 | NCBI WGS metagenome assembly JAABUY01 (sample SAMN10711886, study PRJNA513374) | rock metagenome | isolation source: Antarctica rocks | place: Antarctica: Victoria Land, University Valley
CGGGGCCGGACTGAGGCCCAGCGTCAGGAGGGGACCGATCACCAGAGGCGTCACACCAGCGTCACGAATGTGCGAAAGTCCACACATAGGCCGCCCGGAAATAGGCCACCCGGACGAGCACGACGCCGAGGATCAGGGCGATGATCCCGATCAGCACGGCGCTTCCGGCATAGATGCCGGTGGCAGCTAGCGCACCCGCAGCAGTGACCGGGGGAATGGGCTTTCCATACATCGCTGACAGCTCCTTGAGACGTTGCTCTGACAGGGCCGAACAGAACCAGGGCCGAACAGAAACAGGGCCGAACAGAACGGCCCTAGACGAGCGATGGAGCCGTAAAAAAAGGCTAGCGACAGGCCAGCATTTTGTTCAGCGATTCGGGAATATTGGGTCAACTCTCTTGCGGTGCGCGTTGACGACCGCCCCGCCCGCGCCCGTATGCCGGGTCGCGCGGGTTCCCGCAGCGACGGGTGAGCTGGCACCAGCGTGCCCGGGTCAGGAGCGCACCAGGTCACCAGCAGAGGCAGAACGGGTGACCGGAGGGGTCGGCGTACACGACAAAGCCGTGCTCCTTCGCCGGGTCCGGACCGCCCGCCGGCTGGAGCACCGACGCCCGAGGAGCTCCGCCCAGAACGTCGAGTCATGCTCCAGGTGCGCGCTGTCAAACACGATCTCGCCGAGGGTGGTCCGCGGCTGTGTCGGCTGTGCCGGCTAGTTCGTGTTTCCTACTGAGATCTTGGCCGCGGCGGTCGCGGTCGTCCTACCAGCCGCGGGCTCGCCACTCGTCGAGGTGCGGCCGCTCGACGCCGAGCGTCGTGTCGGGGCCGTGCCCCGGGTAGACCCACGTCGCGTCGTCGTAGACGTCGAAGACCCGCTCGGTGACGTCGGCGAGGAGCGACTCGAAGCTCTGCCCGTCACCCGACGTCCCGCCCACGCCGCCGGGGAAGAGGGCATCGCCGGTCCACAGGTGCGAGTGGCCGGCCGGGTCGGGATACGCCAGCGCCACCGACCCGGGCGTGTGTCCGCGCAGCAGCACGACGCCGAGGGTCACGTCGCCGAACCGGACGTGGTCGCCCTGGCCCAGTCGCGTGTCGACGGGCACCGGCAGCGCGTCGGCGTCCTCGGCGCCCGAGGCGGTTGACGCCCCGGTGGCCGCGACGACCTCCTTGAGCGCGCGCACGTGGTCCCAGTGCTGGTGCGTCGTGACGACGACGTCGAGGGACCCGGTGCCCTCCGCCACAAGCCGCAGGAGCCGGGGTGCATCGTCGGCGGCGTCGAGAAGCAGCTGAGCGCCGGTTGTCTTGCAGGTCAACAGGTAGGCGTTGTTGTCCATCGAGGAGACGCTGCACTTGCGGATCGTCAGGGCGTCCAGCTCCCGGACGTCACTGGGGCCACCGGGGGTGACCGTGCCGGCATACATGTCAGCCGCCGAACGGCAGTGTCGGGAGGTCGCCGACGACACCCTCGGTCAGCCCTCGGGTCAGCCAGCCGAGGACCGCCGCGCACGACCCGGAGACCGTGGGCCGGCCGTCGCCGATCGACCAGGCGTCGCCCTCGTCGGTGCGGATCGTCACCGACGGCGTCGCGGCGTTACGGCCCAGCCGCTTCACCTGGTCGTCGAGCAAAGTCTTGAGCACGTCGTCGTCCACCTCGACGAAGCCGAACCCGGCGCGCAGGTCGACATGGTGGATGACGACCTCGCGCAGCCGCATGAACGGCAGGTAGCCACCGCGCACCGTCACCCCGCCTCTCGCCTCGACGCGGACCTCGGCGTGCTCCTCGCCGAGAGCTGCGGCGGCCTGGCGCCACTGCCCGGCACCGTCCTCGAGGTCCGCCAGCTGCTCCGCGAGCGGCCGTCCGGAGCCGACCTCGATGTCGGCGTGGCGCGCCTCCGGGCTGGCATACATCGGAATGTCGCGGCCCGTCGTCGCGGCGGTCACGAGGTTGACGAGGCCGTCGGCGTTGCGGGCGATGTGGCTGAGGACGTGCCCGCGGGTCCATCCGGCGCAGAGGCTCGGTCGACCGAGGGAGTCCGGAGCCAGGCCGCGCACGGTCTCCAGGAGCCTCGTCGTCTGTGCCTCAACGGCATCAAGGTCGTCTTCGATGCTGCGCGGCGCGTCGGTCATGCGTTTACCGTAGTGGGGCCGACAAGAGCGTGCGCGGCGCCGATGAGCGCCAGGTGGGAGAACGCCTGCGGGAAGTTCCCGACCATCCGCCGGTTCTCCGGGTCGTACTCCTCCGCGAGCAGGCCCACGTCGTTGGTGAGGCCCACGAGCCGCGTCATCAGGGCGTCCGCCTTGTCGCGCATCCCCGCCTTGGCGTAGGCCTGGACCAACCAGAAGGAGCAGGCCAGGAACGGGTGCTCGCCGCCACCGAGGCCGTCGACCCCGCTCTGGGTCCGGTAGCGCAGCAGGAGGCCGTCGCGGATCAGGTCCGTCTCGACCGCGGCGATCGTCCCCAGCACCCGAGGGTCGTCCGCCGGCAGGAAGCCGCAGACCGGGATGAGCAGCAGGGACGCGTCGACCTCCGTCGTGTCGTAGTGCTGGGTGAAGGTGTTGCGGCCCACGTCGAACCCCTTGTCGAGGACCTCCGCACGCACCTGTTCCCGCAGCGTCCGCCACCTCTCGACCGGCCCGGAGAGTCCGTGGTCCTCGACCCCGGAGATCGCCCGGTCGAAGGCCGCCCACACCATGACGCGGGAGTGGGTGAAGTGCCGCAGCGGCCCACGGATCTCCCACAGCCCGTTGTCCGGCTCTCCCCAGCGCTCGCCGAGCTCGTCGACGAGGGCGCACTGGATCCTCCAGGACTGCTCGGTCTCCGTGAGGCCGTGGTCCCGGCCGAGCGCCAGGGCCATCATCACCTCACCGAGGACGTCCGTCTGGCGCTGGGTCACCGCGCCGTTGCCGATCCGGACCGGTTTCGACCCGGCATACCCGGGGAGGTGGTCCAGCTCGCGCTCCGGCAGCTCGCGGCCGCCGTCCACGGCATACATGATCTGCATGTCCTGCGGGTCGCCCGCGATCGCCCGGATCAGCCATCGCCGCCACAGTTTCGTCTCCTCGACGAACCCCGAGCCGAGCAGCGCCTCCAGGGTCAGCGAGGCGTCGCGCAGCCAGCAGTAGCGGTAGTCCCAGTTGCGCTCGCCGCCGAAGTCCTCGGGCAGGCTCGTCGTCGGTGCCGCGACGATGCCGCCCGTGCTCGTCTGGGTCAGCAGGCGCAGGACGAGGAGCGAGCGGATCACGGCCTCGCGGTGCGGTCCGTCGTAGGGGCAGCGGTCGGCCCACTCCTGCCACTGCTGCTGGGAGGTCTCGAGGGTCATCGCGACGTCGAGCGCCGTCGGCACGTCCAGGTGCGACGGGAACCATGTCGTCGAGAAGGAAAGCTTCTCGCCCGCCACGACGTCGAAGACGTCGTGGTGCCGCCCGCCCTTGGCCCTGGGCAGGCGGTCGCCGCGCAGGACGAGCATGTCGGGCCCGGCGACGGCGGTGATGATCGTGCCGTCGCCGTGCGGGTCGGCCTGCCGGCTGACCCATGGGACGACCTTGCCGTAGCCGAAGCGGACGACCCACTCGTGCTCCATCCGCACCGTGCCGCTGACGCCCTCGACGATCCGGACGATGTCGGACCGGTCGTCGCCGGTCGGCATCGCGTCGGTGACCCGCACGACCCCGCCGTCCGTCTCGTGGGTCGTCTCCAGGACGAAGGAGTCCCCGACGTAGCGGCGCGTCGTGCGGGCCTTGCCCTGGGGGCCGAGCAGCCACCGCCCGTTGTCCGGCGTCCCGAGGATCGCCGTGAACGACGAGGGGGAGTCGTAACGCGGAAGGCACAGCCAGTCGACCGACCCCGTGCGGCTGACCAGGGCGCAGGTCTCCATGTCGCCGATGACGGCGTAGTCCTCGATGGGGGTGTGGTTGGGGTCGGTCATGGACCCGATCGTATGCCGTGCACATCCGTCCCAGAAGGCCCACCCGACCCGCTGGTGCCGCCTTCGACGGGCCACCTCGGTGTCGACCGGCCGCCGTGCCAGCACGATTGAGACGTTGTCGGTGGTCCGGCCTAGAGTTGCCACCGTGACTTCTGCGTCCCCCCGCACCCCTGCCACCCCCCGCTCCGGGCACGACTCGCTCATCGTCCGTGGAGCGCGCGAGCACAACCTCAAGGACATCTCCGTCGAGCTGCCGCGGGACAGCCTCATCTGCTTCACCGGGCTGTCGGGTTCGGGCAAGTCGTCGCTGGCCTTCGACACGATCTTCGCCGAGGGACAGCGCCGCTACGTCGAGTCCCTCTCGGCCTACGCCCGTCAGTTCCTGGGCCAGATGGACAAGCCCGACGTCGACTTCATCGAGGGGCTGTCCCCGGCGGTCTCCATCGACCAGAAGTCGACGAACCGCAACCCCCGCTCCACCGTCGGCACGATCACCGAGGTCTACGACTACCTCCGCCTGCTCTTCGCCCGCGCCGGCCGGCCACACTGCCCGGTCTGCGGTGAGCCGATCACCCGCCAGTCACCCCAGCAGATCGTCGACCGGCTGCTCGAGCTGCCCGACCGCACCCGGTTCCAGGTCCTCGCACCGGTCGTCCGGGCGCGCAAGGGGGAGTATGTCGACCTCTTCGCCGAGCTCCAGACCAAGGGCTTCTCGCGGGCCCGGGTCGACGGCGAGGTGGTCTCCCTGTCGGAGCCGCCCAAGCTGGAGAAGCAGGTCAAGCACACCATCGACGTCGTCGTCGACCGCCTCGTCGCCAAGGGTGACGACCGCGGGGCCAAACGGCGCCTAACGGACTCGGTCGAGACCGCGCTGCGGCTGGCCAACGGCGTCGTCCTCGTCGACTTCGTCGACGTCGACCCGGCCGACCGGGAGGCGGTCCGGGAGCGGCGCTTCTCCGAGAAGATGGCCTGCCCCAACGACCACCCGCTCGCGATCGACGAGATCGAGCCGCGCTCGTTCTCCTTCAACTCGCCGTTCGGCGCCTGCACCAAGTGCACGGGCATCGGCACCGAGCTCGAGGTCGACCCCGAGCTGCTCGTCCCCGACGACGACCTCTCGATCAACGAGGGCGCCATCGCGCCGTGGGCCCAGGGGTCGGGGTCGGCGGAGTACTTCCAGCGGGTCATGGGCGCCCTGGCCGACGACCTCAAGTTCTCGATGGACGCCCCGTGGAAGTCGCTGCCCGTGCGTGCCCGTGAGGCGCTGCTCCACGGGGAGAACTACAAGGTCCACGTCAGGTACCGCAACCGCTACGGCCGCGACCGGTCCTACACGACGGGGTTCGAGGGCGTCGTCCCCTTCGTCCGACGGCGGCACGCCGAGACCGACTCGGAGTGGAGCCGCGACCGCTACGAGGGCTACATGCGCCAGGTGCCGTGCCCCCAGTGCCGCGGTGCCCGGCTCAAGCCGGAGATCCTCGCCGTGCAGGTCGGCGGCAAGAACATCTCCGAGATCTGTGCCCTCGCGATCAACGAGTGCGCGGTGTTCCTCCAGGAGGTCGACTTCTCCACCCGTGAGCGGCAGATTGCGGAGCGGGTGATCAAGGAGATCGAGGCCCGGCTGGGATTCCTGCTCGACGTGGGGCTCGACTACCTCTCGCTTGACCGGCCGGCGGGCACGCTGTCCGGGGGGGAGGCCCAGCGGATCCGGCTCGCGACCCAGATCGGCTCCGGTCTGGTCGGGGTGCTCTACGTCCTCGACGAGCCGTCGATCGGGTTGCACCAGCGCGACAACCACCGGCTCATCGAGACGCTGACCCGGCTGCGCGACCTCGGCAACACCCTCATCATCGTCGAGCACGACGAGGACACCATCGCCGCCTCCGACTGGGTCGTCGACATCGGCCCCGGCGCGGGAGAGCACGGAGGCGAGGTCGTCCACAGCGGCACCGTCCAGGGCCTGCTCGACCACCCCGACTCGATCACCGGCCAGTACCTCTCGGGGCGTCGCGAGATCACCGTCCCGGCCGTCCGTCGCCCCCAGGACGGCCGGGAGGTGGCTGTCGTCGGCGCACGCGAGAACAACCTTCACGACGTCGAGGTGGCATTCCCCCTGGGCAACCTCGTCGCGGTCACCGGGGTCTCCGGTTCGGGCAAGTCGACCCTGGTCAACGACATCCTCTACAACGTCCTCGCCAACAAGCTCAACGGCGCCCGGCACGTGCCGGGCCGGCACAAGACGGTGGCCGGCCTCGAGCACCTCGACAAGGTCGTCCACGTCGACCAGGGGCCGATCGGACGCACCCCGCGCTCGAACCCGGCGACCTACACCGGTGTGTTCGACAGCATGCGCAAGCTCTTCGCCGAGACGACCGAGGCGAAGGTCCGCGGATACCTGCCCGGGCGGTTCTCGTTCAACGTCAAGGGTGGTCGCTGCGACAATTGCAGCGGCGACGGCACGATCAAGATCGAGATGAACTTCCTGCCGGACGTCTACGTCCCGTGCGAGGTGTGCCACGGCGCGCGCTACAACCGCGAGACCCTCGAGGTGCACTTCAAGGGCAAGACGATCGCCGACGTCCTCGACATGCCGATCGAGGAGGCGGCCGACTTCTTCGCCGCCGTCCCGGCCATCTCCCGACACCTGCGGACGCTGAACGACGTCGGGCTCGGCTACGTCCGACTCGGCCAGCCGGCCCCGACGCTCTCCGGGGGGGAGGCCCAGCGGGTCAAGCTCTCGACCGAGCTGCAGAAACGCTCGACCGGCCGGACGATCTACGTCCTCGACGAGCCGACGACGGGGCTGCACTTCGAGGATATCCGCAAGCTGCTCGAGGTGCTCCAGGGCCTGGTCGACAAGGGCAACACGGTCATCGTCATCGAGCACAACCTCGACGTCATCAAAAGTGCCGACTGGATCGTCGACCTCGGGCCGGAGGGTGGCAAGCGTGGCGGCCGGGTCCTCGCCGAGGGGACACCGGAGGACGTGGCCGGCACGGCGTCCTCCTACACCGGCCAGTTCCTCGCACCTGTCCTCGCGAAGGCGCGAGCCGGTATGCCGTCCGCTCGCCCCAGCGTCAGCCGCGCGTCGGCCTCGGGTCGCCGGGCGACCACCACCACCAAGGCGAGCACCGGCACCACCACCAAGGCGAGCACCGGCCAGAAGCCGGCAGCCCGGAACAGCGCAGCGGCGACGTCGAAGAAGACTGCGGCGGCGACGACGACCAAGTCTGGTACCGCTCGGGCGGCAACCCCGAAGGCGTCCGCCGGCCGCAGGACCACGACGACGGTCAGGAAGTCGGCCTGACCTCAGTCGCGGGCTAGATCCACGGGGCGTTCATGCTGGCGCACATCCCGCTGCGGTCCGACATGCTGGTGTGCTGTGTCACGGCGCCGTGCGGCGCGGTCGCCGCCGAGGCGGCGAGCGTGGCGGAGGGACCGAAGGCGAGCAGCCCACCAGCCACGAGCATCAAGGCGGTGCGTCGAGTCGCGCGGCGTGGGACACGTCGGACCATGGTGGGCCTCCTGGGACGGTCACCAGCACGTCGTCGGACACGGACGCGTGGTGGTCCCCCAAGGATCCGCCAGAATCCGGCTCGGGGCAAGGACCCGGCTGCCGGGAGCACCCGCGACGCCATGTGGTCAGTCCTCGCCGTGTGGTCAGTCCTCACCGAGGTAGGCCTTGCGGACGTCGTTGCTGGCGAGAAGCTCCTTCCCGCTGCCCTCGAGCACGATCTTGCCCACCTCCAGGACGTAGCCCTTGTCGGCGAGCCGAAGCGCCGCCTGGGCGTTCTGCTCGACGAGCAGGATCGTCGTGCCCTGGGACTGCAGCGTCCGGACGGTCGTCATGATGCGCTTCATCATCAGCGGGGACAGTCCCATCGACGGTTCGTCGAGCATGAGCAGCTTGGGCCGGCTCATCATGGCCCGCCCCATGGCGAGCATCTGCTGCTCGCCGCCGGAGAAGGTGCCGGCCGGCTGTCTGGACCGCTCACCGAGGATCGGGAAGAGGTCGTAGGCCGCCTGGAGGTCGGCCCGCACCCCACTGTCCTTACGGGAGAACGCCCCGAGGAGGAGGTTCTCCTCGACACTGAGCCGCGGGAAGATGCGTCGGCCCTCCGGCGAGTGCGCCACGCCCAGGGTGACGATGTCGTGTGCGGCGACGTTGTCGATCGGCTTTCCCTGGAAGTGGATCGAGCCGCCCGACGGCCGGAGCAGGCCGGAGATCGTCCGCAGGGTCGTCGTCTTCCCGGCGCCGTTCGTGCCGATGAGCGTGACGACCTGGCCCTCGTCGACGGAGAAGCTGATCCGCTTGACCGCCTCGGTCTTGCCGTAGGCCACCTGCAGGTCGCGGACCTCGAGCATCGCCGTCACGGGTCGGCCTGCGTGTCCTGGGGGGAGCCGGCTGGATCCTCGTCGTCGTCGTCGTCACCGGTGCCGATGTAGGCCTCGATGACCCGGTGGTCGGACTGGACCTCCATGGGCGTTCCCTCGACGAGGGTCTCGCCCCGCACGAGGCAGAGCACCCGGTCGCACAGGTTGAAGATGAACCGCATGTCGTGCTCGATGACGACGACGGCGATCCCGCTGTCGCGGATCTTGAAGATCAGCTCCATCGTCTGGCGCGTCTCCTGCGGGTTCATGCCCGCCGTGGGCTCGTCGAGGAGCAGGAGCTGGGGGTCGGTGGCCAGGGCCCGGGCGATCTCGAGCTTGCGCTGGTCGCCGTAGGGCATGTTCCGCGCCAGGCTCTCGCTCGTCCTGCCGAGGCCGACGAAGTCGAGGAGCTCCTGGGCCCGGGCCCGGGTCTCGGCCTCCTCCCGGCGGAACTTGGGCCCGCGCAGGATCGAGGTCAGGGCCGCGGCGCTCGTGCGACAGAACCGCCCGACCATGACGTTCTCCAGTGCCGTCATGTTGTTGAAGAGCCGGATGTTCTGGAAGGTGCGCGCCATGCCGGCGATGACGACGGCCCGCGGCTTCGGGGGCAGGAGGGCGCCGTTGAAGGTAACCTGGCCCTCGGTCGGCCGGTAGAGGCCGGTCAGGCAGTTGAAGAGCGTCGTCTTGCCAGCACCGTTCGGACCGATCAGGCCGACGATCTCGCCCTCGCGGACGCTGAGGTCGACGTTGTTGACGGCCGTCAGGCCGCCGAACCGCATGATGACGCCGCGCGCCTCCAGCACCACGGCGCCGGGCGGCGCCGGGCGGCGGGTCTCGTCGGTGACCGTCATCCTCTGACCTCTTCCTGGTGGACGTCCCCGATGCGCTCGGCGAGGCCCTCGTCCTCCTCGTGGAACTCCAGCTTGCGGCGCTGGCTCGGCACGATGCCCTCGGGCCGGAACCGCATCATCAGGACGAGGAGCAGGCCGAAGATCAGGAGGCGGTAGTCGGCTACGAACCGCAGCTTCTCCGGCAGCAGCTTGAGGATCGTGGCGCCGACGAGGACGCCGGCGACGGTGCCCATGCCGCCGAGGACGATCGCGGCGAGCAGGAAGGCGGACTCGAGAAAGACGTACTGGTCCGGCGTCACCGAGACGTCCTGGTGCGCCTTGATCGTGCCGGCCATGCCGGCCAGGAACGCACCACCGGCGAAGGCGAGCAGCTTGAGGCCGAAGACGTTGACTCCCATCGCCTCGGCAGCCTTCTCGTCCTCCCGGATGGCGACCCAGCCCCGGCCGATCCGGCTGTCATTGAGCCGGAGGAAGATCGTGATGATGACGGCCGCGACGACGAGGAGCAGGAAGTAGTAGTTGGCGAACCGGCCCAGCGTGATCCCCAGGACCTCGTGGGTGTCGCCGAAGTTGAAGGAGCCCATCTCGAGGTCGGGGATGGCCGGTATGCCGTTGGGTCCGTTGGTGAGGTCGGGTCCGTTGTTCCCGTCGAGGTTGTTCATCGCGAGACGGAAGATCTCGCCGAAGGCCAGGGTCACGATGGCGAGGTAGTCGCCCGAGACGCGCAGGGTAGGCGTGCCGATGATCAGGCCGAGGGTGGCCGACACCAGCGCGCCCACGATCACGACGACCAGGAAAGGTGGCTTCCACCCGATCGTTGCGAAGGCGGAGGTGGACAGGGTGGCCCCGACGTAGGCACCGGCACCGAGGAACGCGATGTATCCAAGGTCGAGCAGCCCGGCGAGCCCGACGACGATGTTCAGGCCCAGAGCCGTGGCCGCGAAGATCAGGACCTGGGTAGCGATGGACATGTTGGCGTCCGAACCGTCCTGGGTGAACGGGAAGAGGAATGCCACGGCGAACGCACCGAGCGTCAGGACGCGCCGGTGACGGTGGGCGATGAGGCCGACCCAGGTGAAGACGTGGGCCCTGGCCAGGGCCAGGCTCAGCGTGCCGGCGAAGAGGAGGAAGAGCGAGAAGATCGAGCCGTCCTCCTGGTCCAGGGCGAAGGCCGCGCCGAAGAGGGCCGCGGCCATGATGAGGACGATGGTGGTGATCTCGAGCCAGGACGGGACCCTGGCATTGAGGATGTCGCGCGTCTGCGGTTCGGGCATCAGCCACGCGCCGGCGGCGACCAGGAGGGCGCCGACGAGGCACAGCCAGCCTCCGGGGTCGACATTGACCAGGCCACCACTGGAGACCGCGATGACCGTGAGGCTGAGGATCATGAAGGCGCTCGAGCCCATGCCGAGGACCCGCAGCGCGGGCGCCGTGTCCAACCACGCCCCGAGCCGCCGCAGCGGCCCGCGGTGGGCGAGCAGCATGACGAGGATGACGGCCACGAGGATGAGGACGACGACCTGCACCGAGCCGGGGTAGAGGGTGATGGAGACGTCGCCGAGGATCTCGGCGACGAAGCTCCACGAGAGGAAGCAGCCGGCCCCGAGCAGGAGCGCGCCCACGAGCGCGACGACCCAGCCGTGGTCGGAGGTGCGACGTCCTGGTGGAGGGGCTGGAGCGTCCGTCCGGAGTGTCGTGGCGGTGCTCATGCCCGGTCCACCACCCGTGCGCCGAGCAGACCCTGTGGACGGAACACGAGCACGATGATGAGCAGGGCGAAGGCCCACACGTCCTTCCATGACGAGCCGCCGAACTGCCCGGGGATGAACTGGGTCGCCATCGACTCGACCACACCGAGGACCAGGCCGCCGACGACGGCTCCCTGGATGTTGCCGATGCCGCCGAGCACCGCGGCGGTGAAGGCCTTGAGGCCGGCGAGGAAACCGATCCGGAAGTCGATGTTGTTGTTCTGCAGGCCCTGCGCGACTCCGGCGATCCCGGCGAGCACGGCGCCGAGCACGAACGCCACGACGATGATCCGGTCGACGTTGATCCCCATCAGGCGGGCCGTGTCCGGGTCCTGGGAGACCGCCTGCATGCCGCGGCCGAGCTTGGTCCGGTTGACGAAGAACCAGAGCAGCGCGGCGCAGACGACGAGGGCCAGGACGGTGAAGACCGCAGCCCGCTGGATGGTCAGCGAGCCGATCTTCAGGGCGTCGCCGGTGACGACCTCGATCTGCGGGAAGGGGATCTTGCTCTTCGCGCCCGGGTAGAACAGCCGGACCGCCTCCTGGAGGAAGACCGAGACACCGATCGCCGTGATGAGAGGGGCAAGTCTGGGGGCATTGCGCAGTGGACGGTAGGCGAAGCGCTCCATGATCACGGCGACGGCCACGGAGGCGAGGATCGCCCCGAGGAGCATGATCGGCAGCACCCACACCGTCGTTGCGCCCTTGAAGAGCACCGTCCAGGTGGCCAGCGCACCGAAGGCACCGATCATGAACACCTCGCCGTGGGCGAAGTTGATCAGCTGCACGATGCCGTAGACGACGGTGTATCCGACGGCGATGAGGGCGTAGAGGGACCCGAGGGTCAGGCCGTTCACCAGCTGCTGCAGGAACTCGTTCATCGGACCACCACCCAGCTCTCCTTCAGCCCTGCGTTCGACCGGCCCTGCGTTCGACCGGCCCTGCTTTTGACGCGTGGTCGACCAGACGAACGAGGTGCACGACACAGGGGCGGGCACCCGCCCACCCCTGCGTCGCGAGCACTGCTCTACTTCATTGTCTCCGTCTTGACCGGGACCCACTTGCCGGCGTCGACCTTGTAGCCGGTGATCACCTTCGCGAGGGTGTCGCCGAACTCGTCGAACTTGACCTGGCCGGTGACGCCGTCGAACGAGACCTTACCGACCGCAGCCGTCGTCGCCTCCCGCGCGGACTTGGCGTCCTTGGCGCTCGCCAGGGAGACCTTCAGGCCGTTGATGATCGCGTTGGCGGCGTCGTAGGAGTACCCGCCGTAGGCCGCTGCCGGCTCGGCGTAGGCAGCTGCAGCGTAGTCAGCGAGGAACTTCTTGCCCGCAGCCGTGCTGTCGGTCGGGCCGCCGATCGAGGTGGCCAGGTCGCCGTTGCTCGTCGCGCCGGCCAGCTCGATGTACTTGGGGTCGTAGATCCCGTCGCCACCCATGAGCGGAATGTTGAGCCCGGCGGCCTTCATCTGCTGGGACAGCGGGCCGGCCTGCGGGTACTCGCCGCCGTAGTAGACCGCCTGCGGCGCCGAGGGAGCGACCTTGGACACGACGGCGTTGTAGTTGGACTCGTCGGGGTTGATCGTCTCGGCCGCGACGACGGCCCCGCCGGCTGCCTTGAAGTTCTCGGTGAACGCGTTGACGAGTCCCTGGCCGTACGTCTTCTTGTCGTGGATGGTCGCGACCTTGGTGATGCCCTGGTCCTTGAGGAACTTGGCCGCGAACGCGCCCTGGACGAGGTCGGTGGTGGCGGTCCGGAAGTACGTCGGGTACTGGCGCTTGTCGAGCGAAGCGCCCCGGGTCAGCGTCGGGTTGGTGTTGGCGGGGGAGATCTGGGTGATCTTGGCCGCCGCGAAGACCGGCTGGGTCTGCTGGCTGACGCTGGAGTTGAGGTTGCCCACCACGGCGACGACCCCGTCGTCGCCGGCGAGCTTGGTCGCACCGTTCTTGCCGACATCCGCCTTGCCCTCGTCGTCCACGGCCGAGACCTCGAGCTTCCAGCCCGGGATGGCCTTGGAGTCGTTGGCCTGCTTGACCGCGAGCTCGACGGAGTGCTGGATGCCCTTGCCGAGGGCGGAGAGGTCGCCGGAAAGCGGGGCGATGACGCCGATCTTGGCGGTCTTCACCGAGGCGACGGCGCCGCCACCGGTGCCGGCGGTGGAACCGCCGGTGGTGCCGGAGTCGCCGCGGGAGCCGCAGGCAGAGAGGGCGAGGGCCGCGACAGCTAGCGGCACACCGATCCGGACAATGGGATGCTGCTGCACAGTTCCTCCTGGGTTGGTCGGTCCCGCCACAACAGCAGGAGCCCTCGCGAAACCGCGAGCGTTCCGCAGATTAACGCTCCAGTGTCGTCCACAGTGTGGACCCCGCGCCTTCTGTGTCTCTCTCGTTATGTGTGACCTTCCTGCCACCGGCGCCTTATCCGGGGCACAAAGTCCCCATCGGGGGACCCCGGCCCACAGGGTCGGCACAGGCTTCTCGCGCATGTCCCGGAACTCCTCCGGGGAGGATGCCGTTGACCCGACAACACACCGCCCCGAAGGAGCTCCAACTCATGGCGAACCAGCCACTGCACCGTCGCGCCGTCCTGCGAACCGCAGGAGCGTTCGGCGTCGGCGTAGTGGGTGCCGGAGCCCTCGCTGCGTGCGGCTCGAGCTCCGGCGCCGCCAAACCCGCCGGGGCGGAGGGCGGAGCCGGTGGAGTCAGCGCCGCCCCGTCCTCGGGGCCCGTCACGGTCCCGGTCAGCTCGGTGCCGGTCGGCGGTGGGACCATCCTCATCGAGAAGCTCGTCGTGGTCACCCAACCCACCGCCGGCCAGTTCAAGGCGTTCGGCGCGACGTGCACCCACCAGGGTTGTCCGGTGACTCGGGTGGAGGACGGCAAGATCATCTGTCCCTGCCACAACAGCCACTTCGACATCACGACCGGCGCGCCCACCGCCAACAGTCCCGCGAAGTCCCCGCTGGCCACGAAGAGCGCCACGGTCAGCGGCGACACGGTGACGGTCACCTGAGCCATCGGGCGAGCACCAGGGACGGGAGGTATGCCGGGGGAGGCGGCTGCACCCGGCATACACCTGAGTTATGTCTAGCTGCCGGGCGGTCTGGGGGACGAGGAACGGGCAAACACTCTCAGAACCGTGCCGTGGGGCGTCTCGTTCCCGTCGTTCGTCCCCATCCTTGCCACGCTCCCACCGCGAACAGCCCGTGAAGTCCCCGATGACGAAGTGCGCCACGGTCAGCGGCACGGTGACGGTCGCCTGAGCCCGCCGGCGCCGCGCCGGAAGGTATGCCGGGGACGAGGAACGGGACCGAACGCCGAGGAGACGCTCACGACCGCGCCGTTGGGCGTCTCGTTCCCGTCGTTCGTCCCTCCCGGCCACCACCGGCACCGGGCACGACGGGTATGCCGGTGCGGGCGGCCCGCACCCGGCATACGCCCTCGGGTGGCTTGGCGGGTGCAGACGATGCCGCGATTTAGAGTGGAGACGTGGCTGACCCGACGACGTACCGACCTCGGCCGGGGGAGATCCCGGTCGATCCGGGCGTCTACCGGTTCCGCGACAAGGACGGCCGGGTCATCTACGTCGGGAAGGCGAAGTCGCTGCGGCCCCGCCTCTCCTCCTACTTCCAGGACATGGCGGCACTGCACCCCCGGACGGCGACGATGGTGCGCACCGGGGCGAGCGTCGAGTGGACCGTGGTCTCGACCGAGGTCGAGGCGCTCCAGCTGGAGTACTCGTGGATCAAGGAGTTCGACCCGCGGTTCAACGTCAAGTACCGCGACGACAAGTCCTACCCCTTCCTCGCCGTCACCCTCGGCGACGAGTTCCCGAGGGCCCAGGTCATGCGTGGGGCCAAGCGCAAGGGCACCCGCTACTTCGGGCCGTTCTCCCACGCGTGGGCGATCCGCGAGACGCTCGACCTGCTGCTCCGCGTCTTCCCGATGCGGACCTGCAGCTCCGGGGTGTTCAAGCGAGCCGCGGCGAGCGGGCGACCCTGCCTGCTCGGCTACATCGACAAGTGCTCCGCGCCGTGCGTCGGGCGGGTCACCCCCGAGGAGCACCGCGCCATCGCCGAGGAGTTCTGCGACTTCATGGCCGGCAACACGACGAAGTTCGTCCGACGCATCGAGCGCCGGATGCAGGAGGCGTCGTCGACCCTGGAGTTCGAGCTCGCGGCCCGGCTGCGGGACGACGTCGGTGCCCTCAACAAGGCCCTCGAGAAGTCCGCCGTCGTCCTCGGTGACGCCACCGACGCGGACGTCTTCGCTCTCGCTGACGACGAGCTCGAGGCGGCCGTCCAGGTCTTCCACGTCCGCGGCGGACGGATCCGTGGCCAGCGGGGATGGGTCGTGGAGAAGGAGAGCGAGGACGTGCCCGACCTCGTGGGCCACCTCCTCCAGCAGGTCTACGGCGACCAGGGCTCCGACGCCGTCCCGCTCGAGGTCCTCGTACCCGTGCTGCCGTCCGAGCGCGACGCCGTCCAGGCGTGGCTGTCCGGCCTGCGGGGAGCCCAGGTCAACCTCCGGGTGCCGCAGCGGGGCGACAAGCGGGCCCTGATGGAGACGGTGCGCCGCAACGCCGAGCAGTCCCTGACCCGGCACAAGGTCACCCGCGCCGGCGACCTTACCGCCCGGAGCCAGGCGCTCCAGGAGCTGCAGGACTCCCTCGAGCTCGACGACGCCCCGCTGCGCATCGAGTGCTACGACGTGAGCCACGTCCAGGGCACCAACGTCGTGGCGTCGATGGTGGTCTTCGAGGACGGGCTGCCGCGCAAGTCGGAGTACCGCCGGTTCATCGTCAGGGGAGTGGGAGGAGCCCTGACGGACGGCCCCGACGGCGAGCCGGGCACGGTCGACGACACGGCGGCGATGCACGAGGTCCTCACGCGTCGGTTCCAGCGTTACCTCGACGACCGGGACGGCGCGAGCGAGGTCGAGATCCCTGATGACCCTGATCCCGATGCCGGCGATGGACATGACGCCGGCGATGCAGGTGACGCCGATGATGCAGGTGACGTCCTGCAGGCCCACGACGGACGACGCTCCTCAGGTCCGATCGACGAGCTGACCGGGCGGCCGCGCAGGTTCGCCTACCCGCCCAACCTCGTCGTCGTCGACGGTGGCCTGCCGCAGGTGAACGCTGCCCGCTCCGCGTTGGCCGGGCTCGGCATCGACGACGTGGCCCTCGTGGGACTGGCCAAGCGGCTCGAGGAGGTCTGGGTGCCCGGGCAGGAGTTCCCCGTCATCCTGCCCCGGTCGAGCGAGGGGCTCTACCTGCTCCAGCGGGTGCGCGACGAGGCGCACCGGTTCGCCATCACCTTCCACCGCCAGCGTCGGTCCAAGGCGATGACCGTGTCCGCGCTCGACGGCATACCGGGTCTGGGGGAGTCTCGGCGCAAGGCGCTGCTGCGGCACTACGGGTCGGTCAAGAAGCTGCGCGCCGCGAGCGCCCACGAGATCCAGCAGGTCAACGGCATCGGACCCGGCCTGGCCGCGACGATCGCGATGCGACTGCGGGAGGAATCGTCCGCGGCGGCACCGGCCGTCAACGTGACGACCGGCGAGGTGCTTGACTGAGCTGACCAGCGGTCGCCGAGGTGGGAGACGGGCATGAGCGGGACGGACGGGCGAGATGACGCCGAGCCGATGCTCATCCTCACGGGGATGAGCGGTGCCGGTCGCACGACGACCGCCAACGTCCTCGAGGACCTCGGTTTCTATGTCGTCGACAACATCCCGCCGCAGATGTTGCCGCAGCTGCTCCAGCTGCACGAGGACTACCTGCAACGGGTCCCGGAAGGACCGATGCCGCGGGTGGCTGCCGTTGTCGACGTGCGCAGCCACGGCATCTTCGCCGACTTCCACCAGATCGTCCGCGAGCTGGTCCGGGCGGGACACCGTCCCGTCGTGGTCTTCCTGGACGCCACCGACGAGGCCCTGGTCCGCCGCTTCGAGAATGTCCGGCGCCCTCACCCGCTCCAGGGAAAGGGGCGTCTGCTCGACGGCATCCGCAGCGAAAGGGAGATTCTCGGAGAGCTGCGCTCGGAGTCCGACATCATCGTGGACACCTCCGGGCTCAACGTCCACCAGCTGTCGGCGAAGATCACCTCGCTCTTCCAGCGGGAGGGAACCGCCCAGATCCGTCTCGCGGTGATGTCGTTCGGGTTCAAGTACGGCGTCCCGCTCGACGCCGACTCGGTCCACGACATGCGCTTCCTGCCGAACCCCTTCTGGGTGCCGGAGCTGCGGCCGCTGACCGGCCAGGACCCGGAGGTCGCCGACTTCGTCCTCGCCCAGCCGGGCGCGGTCGAGTGCCTCGACGGCATCGTGTCGCTCATGGACCCGGTCATCGAGGGCTACGTGCGCGAGGGCCGGCGCTACGTCACGCTCGCCCTCGGCTGCACCGGCGGCAAGCACCGGTCCGTCGCCATGGGGGAGCAGCTCGTGCGGCGGTTGCGCAGTGACCGCGTCGACACGTTCCTCGTCCACCGCGACCTGGGCCGCGAGTGAGCGCCTCCGTGCCGACCCGGCGGCTGAACCCCCAGGTCGTCGCGCTCGGCGGCGGCCACGGTCTGGCCGCGTCGCTGGGGGCGCTGAAGCTGCTCACCGACCGCGTCACCGCGGTCGTCACCGTCGCCGACGACGGCGGCTCGTCCGGACGGCTGCGCGACGAGTTCGACGTCCTGCCGCCCGGCGACCTGCGGATGGCTCTCGCGGCGCTCTGCGACGACAGCGAGTGGGGGCACACCTGGCGCGACGTGCTCCAGCACCGGTTCCAGGGAGACGGACCGCTCAGCGGCCACACCCTGGGCAACCTCCTCATCGTCTCGCTCTGGGACCTCCTCGAGGACACCGTCGGCGGCCTCGACCTCGTCGGCCGGCTGCTCAACTCGCGGGGGCGGGTGCTGCCGATGGCCAGCACGCCCCTGCAGATCGAGGCGGACGTCCGGGGGCACGATCCCGAGCGCCCTGAAGAGCTGGTCACCGTCCGCGGACAGCACCTCGTCGCCTCATCCAGGGGCCGGGTCCAGGACGTGCGGCTCATCCCGTCGGACCCGGGCACCCCACCGGAGACGCTCGCCGCGGTGCGCGAGGCCGACTGGGTGCTGCTCGGACCGGGTTCCTGGTTCACCTCGGTCCTGCCGCACGTCCTGGTCCCCTGCCTGCGCGACGCGCTCGTGACGACTCCGGCCCGCAGGCTGCTCAACCTCAACCTCGAGATGCACACCGGTGAGAGCAAGGGGTTCCGTGCCCAGGACCACCTCGAGTCCCTCGCCCGGCACGCGCCCGACCTGCGCATCGACGTCGTCCTGGCCGATCCCCGGTGCGTCGATGACCCGGCGCTCCTGCGGCGCGCCGCCGCCGCCGCCGGCGCCGAGCTCGTCGTGTCGACCGTGTCCACCGTCGGCTCCCGCGGCCAGCACGACTCTCTTCGGTTGGCCGCCGCCTACCGTGACATCTTCGGCTAGGGTGCCCCCGTTCCGAGAGCGCACAACCGCATTCGCATGACCGCGTCCGCGTCCCGTGTCTGCCGCGGGGAGCTCACCCTTCACCCCCACAAGAGCAACACTCAGTGACAGGATGGCCCGCATGGCGATGACGGCGAAGGTCAAGGATGAGCTGAGTCGGCTCGAGGTGACCAAGCGCTGTTGTCGCAAGGCGGAGGTCGCCGCCACCTTGCGTTTCGCTGGCGGGCTGCACATCGTCGGGGGCCAGATCGTCGTCGAGGCCGAGCTCGACACCGCGATCGCCGCCCGCCGCCTACGCAAGTTCATCGCGGACGTCTACGGTCACCGCTCGGAGGTCCTCGTGATGTCGGCGGGCGGCCTGCGCAAGGGCAGCCGCTATGTCATCCGGGTCGTGGACGAGGGGGCCACCCTCGCTCGCCAGACCGGGCTCATCGACTCGCGCGGGCGTCCTGTCCGGGGTCTGCCGCCGAAGGTCGTCAGCGCCGCTGCATGTGACGCCGAGGCGGCATGGCGCGGAGCGTTCCTCGCCCACGGTTCCCTGACGGAGCCCGGCCGCTCCTCGGCCCTGGAGGTCACCTGCCCGGGACCCGAGGCAGCCCTCGCGCTCGTCGGGGCCGCCCGCCGGCTGGGCGTCCAGGCCAAGAGCCGTGAGGTCCGCGGGGTCGATCGGGTCGTTCTCCGAGACGGTGACGACATCGCCGCGATGCTGACCCGTCTCGGCGCCCACGACGCCGTCCTCGCCTGGGAGGAGCGCCGGATGCGCCGGGAGGTCCGGGCGACGGCGAACCGGCTCGCGAACTTCGACGATGCCAACCTCCGTCGCTCCGCCCGTGCTGCCGTGGCAGCCGGCTCACGGGTCGAGCGGGCGCTGGAGATCCTCGGCGCCGAGGTGCCCGAGCACCTGCGGGAGGCCGGCACCCTGAGACTCGAGCACAAGGAGGCCTCACTCGAGGAGCTCGGCCTGCTCGCCAGCCCCCCGATGACCAAGGACGCGGTCGCCGGCCGGATCCGGCGGCTGCTGGCGATGGCCGACCGGCGGGCCCGGAGCAACGGCGTCCCGGGCACCGACTCCAACCTCACAGCGGACATGCTCGACTGAGCCGCTCCCCGCTCCCCGCTCGTCCGGTATGCCGGGTGCCCACCACCCGGCATACCAGTCGGCTGTCCGGTCGGTCAGCATCCGCAGGGCGGACCGAGGTCCTGCCGGAGAACGGGTGGCACTAGGGTTTTGCGCGAGGCGTCGCGCCGCGCGCGGTGTGGGCGATGCCGGACATGGACCACCATCCGGAAGGCTTGAGCCTGTGACTGTTCGCGTAGGGATCAATGGATTTGGCCGCATCGGCCGCAACTTCTTCCGTGCCGTGCTGGCTTCCGGCGCCGACATCCAGGTTGTCGCCGTGAACGACCTGACCGACAACGCCACGCTGGCACACCTGCTCAAGTACGACTCGATCCTCGGCCGCCTCGACGGCGCCGTCTCCTCCACCGAGGACGAGATCTCGGTGGACGGGAAGTCGTTCAAGGTCTTCGCGGAGCGCGACCCGGCCAACCTCACGTGGTCCGAGGTCGGCGCCGACATCGTCGTCGAGTCCACCGGGTTCTTCACGGATGCCGTAAAGGCCAAGATGCACGTGGACAACGGCGCGAAGAAGGTCATCATCTCGGCGCCGGCCAAGAACGAGGACGTCACCATCGTCATGGGCGTCAACGACGGGGACTACGACGGCGCGGTGCACACCGTCATCTCCAACGCGTCGTGCACGACGAACTGTCTCGGGCCGATGGCGAAAGTCCTCGACGAGGAGTTCACCATCGTCAAGGGCCTCATGACGACGATCCACGCCTACACGGGCGACCAGAACCTGCAGGACGGGCCGCACAAGGACCTGCGTCGGGCCCGGGCGGCCGCCATCAACATCGTCCCGACCTCGACCGGCGCCGCCAAGGCGATCGGTCTCGTCCTGCCCTCCCTCAAGGGCAAGCTCGACGGCTACGCGCTACGGGTGCCCGTCCCGACGGGTTCGGCCACCGACCTCACGTTCGAGGCCGGTCGGGAGACGAGCGTCGCGGAGGTCAACGCCGCCATCAGGGCCGCGGCCGAGGGACCGCTCAAGGGCTACCTGAGGTACACCGAGGACGAGATCGTCTCGAGCGACATCGTCACCGACCCGCACTCGTGCATCTTCGACGCCGGCCTGACCAAGGTGATCGGCAACCAGGTCAAGGTTGTCGGCTGGTACGACAACGAGTGGGGCTACTCCAACCGCCTCGTCGACCTGGTCAACCTCGTCGGCGAGAGCCTCTGACCCCGAGAGGGACGTCGTGAAGACCGTTGCCGACCTGGGCGACCTGCGCGGCAGGCGGGTCCTCGTGCGGTCCGACCTCAACGTGCCGCTGGACGGGGGGAGCATCAGCGACGACGGCCGGATCCGGGCCTCGGTGCCGACGATCGCGGCCCTGTCCGACGCGGGCGCCCGCGTCGTGGTGTGCGCCCACCTCGGGCGCCCCCAGGGCGTTCCCGAGGCACGCTACTCGTTGGCTCCGGTGGCCGCGCGGCTGGCCGAGCTGCTCGCCCGGCCCGTGACGTTCGCGCAGGACACGGTCGGGGCCTTCGCCCGCGCCGCCGTCTCCGCCGAGCTGGACGGCGACGTGGTGCTCCTGGAGAACCTACGCTTCAACGCGGGGGAGACGGCCAGGACCGAGGAGGGTCGCGCCGAGTTCGCGGGCCAGCTGGCCTCCCTCGCCGACGCGTTCGTCTCCGACGGCTTCGGCGTCGTCCACCGCAAGCAGGCGTCGGTCTACGACGTCGCGCGGCTGCTGCCGCACGCGACGGGGGGCCTGGTCGCGAAGGAGGTCGACGTGCTGCGTCGTCTCACCCACCACCCCGAGCGCCCGTATGCCGTGGTGCTGGGCGGCGCGAAGCTCTCCGACAAGCTGGGGGTCATCGGCAACCTCCTGCAGACGGCTGACCGGCTGATCATCGGGGGCGGGATGGCGTTCACGTTCCTCAAGGCCCAGGGCCACGAGGTCGGCAAGAGCCTTTTGGAGGAGGAACAGGTCAGCATGGTGGGGGCCTACCTCGCCGACGCGAGAGCACGCGGCGTCGAGATCGTCCTGCCGGTGGACGTCGTTGCGGCCACGGCGTTCTCGGCCGACGCAGACCACACGACGGTCGATGCGACCAGCATCCCCGCCGACCGGATGGGTCTTGACATCGGACCGGAGTCCGCACGCCTGTTCCGGGACCGGCTCGCCGGCTGCCGGACCGTCTTCTGGAACGGCCCGATGGGCGCCTTCGAGATGGAGCCGTACGCCGCCGGCACGAAGGCGCTCGCGGAGGTGCTCGTCGCCCTGACCGCGGAGGGAGCCCTGACCGTCGTCGGCGGTGGCGACTCGGCGGCCGCCGTGCGCCAGCTCGGCTTCGACGACGAGCAGTTCGGCCACATCTCGACCGGTGGTGGGGCGAGCCTGGAGTACCTCGAGGGCAAGGAGCTCCCCGGTCTGACCGTTCTCGACGAGGAGGACCACTGATGGCTGCAGGCAGTCGGTCGTCGGCGAAGGCAGCGACCACCTCCGGGCGGATCCCGCTGATGGCGGGCAACTGGAAGATGAACCTCGACCACCTCCAGGCCACCCACCTGGTCCAGAAGCTCGACTGGACGCTGCGCGACGCCAAGCACGACTTCGCCGCCGTCGAGGTCGCGGTGCTGCCGCCCTTCACCGACATCCGCTCGGTGCAGACGCTCATCGAGGGGGACAGGCTCTCCCTGCGCCACGGCGCGCAGGACCTTTCACGGCATACGTCGGGGGCCTTCACCGGCGAGGTGTCCGGGGCCTTTTTGGCCAAGCTGAACTGCAGCTACGTCGTCGTGGGGCACAGTGAGCGGCGCGAGCACCACCACGAGAGCAACGAGGTCGTGGGCGACAAGGTGCAGGCCGCCTTCCGGCACGGCCTCACGCCGATCCTCTGCTGCGGCGAGGGCCTCGACGTGCGCAGGGCCGGCGGCCAGGTCGCCCATGTCCTCGACCAGGTCAAGGACGCCCTCGTCGACGTCAGCAGGGAGCAGGCCAGCACCCTGGTCGTCGCCTACGAGCCGATCTGGGCCATCGGCACCGGCGAGGTGGCGACCCCTGCGGATGCGCAGGAGGTGTGCTCGGCGATCCGGAGCCTGCTCGCCGACCTCTTCACCGGTGATGTGGCGGACGCCGTGCGGATCCTCTACGGCGGCTCGGTGAAGGCGAACAACATCGCCGCGATCATGGCCGAGGAGGACGTCGACGGAGCCCTCGTCGGAGGTGCGTCGATCGATGCGGCCGAGTTTGCGTCCATCTGCCGCTATCGCGACCACGTGACCGGCTGAGCCGGGCTCACCGGTGGGCGACCCGCACCGCGAGGCGTTGCGGAATCCAGCGCCGCGCGGGTTATCCTGACCGTTGCTGCCCGCCAAACCAGGGTGGCATCCCCCGATGTCGAACCGAGATGGGACACCTCCGAGCGTGAACGCGGTGAAGCTGGGCCTCCAGATCGTGCTGGTCCTCTCCAACCTGTTCCTCATCCTCCTGATCCTCATGCACAAGGGCAAGGGCGGTGGGCTCTCCGACATGTTCGGCGGCGGCGTGTCGACCTCGCTCGGTGGGTCGTCGATTGCCGAGCGCAACCTCGACCGCTTCACCATCGCCGTGGGAGTCATCTGGTTCGTCACCGTCGTGGGCCTCGGGCTGCTCGCCCGGTTCACGTCCTGAAAGGTAGCTCGCATGGCCAGCGGTAACGCAATTCGTGGCAGTCGGGTCGGTGCCGGGCCGATGGGTGAGGCTGAGCGGGGCGACACCGCTCCTCGCGTCTTCATCTCGTTCTGGTGCTCCAACGGTCACGAGACCCGTCCCAGCTTCGCCCAGGAGCAGGGTCTCGTACTGCCGGAGACGTGGGACTGTCCCCGCTGCGGCTTCCCGGCAGGGCAGGACAAGGCCAGCCCCCCGGCTCCGCCCAAGGTCGAGCCCTACAAGACCCACCTCGCCTATGTGAAGGAGCGGCGCAGCGACGCCGACGGCAAGGCGATCCTCGACGAGGCCCTGGCCACCCTGCGCAAGCGCCGTCTGATCCAGTAGGGCTCACCGCCAGTCTCACCCGGGAGGGCCAGCGCTTGCCGGTCAACCTGCTGGGGGAGCGGGTCCGGCTGCCGAGGCCGCCCGTTCTGGACGCGTCTGCCGGCCTCGCGATCAGGCCGCCGCCCGCGGCTCCGGCCGCCGCCCGCGGCTCAGGCCGTCGGGAGCTGGCTCGCGGCGTCCGCGTCGAGCAGCCAGATGGTGGCCGATGTGCCCTGCACTGAGCCGGCCGGCGCCTCGTCACGCGGTGCACCGCCGAGGGACCTCCGGACGGCGTCGGCCTTGTCCGGGCCGGCCACGAGGAACCAGACCTGGGCACCGCGCTGCAGGGCTTCGAACGTCAGGGAGACCCGCTCCGGAGGAGGCTTGGGGGACTGGCGCACCCCCACGGTGCTGCCCGAAGCCGTGAGCGCGGGATGACCGGGAAAGAGCGACGCGATGTGGCCGTCGGGTCCGACCCCGAGCATGACGACGTCGAAGGCCGGCACGCCGTGAGGGCCGCCGGCCGCTCGTGCCAGCTGCTCGGCATACAGGTCCGCTGCCTCGTCCGGGGAGCCCGACCGGTCGCAACCGGCCATCGGGTGCACGCGTGCCGGGTCGAGCGGGAGGTCATCGAGCAACGCGTCCCGCGCCTGGGTCTCGTTGCGGTCCTCGTCGCCCGTGGGCAGGTACCGCTCGTCGCCCCACCAGATGGTGACGGCGGGCCAGTCAATAGCCTCACGCAAGGGGCTGCGGCCGAGCGCCTCGAGGACCGCCGAGCCCATCGAGCCGCCGGTGAGGACGATGTCGGCCGCACCACGGGCAGCCTGCGCGTCGAGGACCGCAGTGGCCAGGCGCGCGGCGGACGCCTCAGCCAGCATCGCCTTGTCGCGGTGGACCACGACGAGCGGTCGACGGGTCATCAGGTGCCTGCGTCCTTGCTCGTGGTCCTCTTCGCGGCTGCCTTCCGAGCCGCCTTGCGGGGCGGCGACTTCTTCCCCGGGGGGCCCGACGACTCGACGTCCTGCTCGCGCGGCGTCGGCTTGCTGGCGAGCTTGTGGGCCGTCGCCCTCCGGACCGCCGCGTCCTCACCGACCTGCGGTGCGGGAGGTGCCGCGACCATGGCGGAGGCCTTCTCGGCCGAGGCACTCCGCGCCAGGCGTCGTGCCAGCCGCCGAGCCTCGCCCAACGACGGTGTGTCGCCGTCGGCGGCCGCCTCGGTGGCGGTCCTGGAGGCGGGGGAGAGCCGGTCGAGCCCGCGAGTCAGCGCCTCCTCGTAGACCTCGTCGGCGTCGAGGCGGCGCAGCTCGTCTGCCAGGCACTCGGCGAGCCCACGACGCTTGAGGCTGATCCGCCGGTCGGGCTGTCCTGGTTGGGAGAGCGTCGCGATCGAGCCGTCCGGACGGACGAGGTCGACCGGACCGCTCCGACGCTCGAGCCGGACGCTCATGACCCCCGTGCCGGCCCTCGTCCGGGCCCGCCGGACGGGGACCTTGAGCACCACGGCCAACCACCCTGCGAGCAGCTCGGACGACGGGGAGTCGCTCGCCCCCGCCACGACGACCTCGGTGACCGGCTCGTAGGGTGCACCGTCGAGGGCGGCAGCAAGAAGCCCTCGCCACAACGTGATCCGGGTCCACGCCAGATCGGTGTCGCCGGGGCTGTAGATCTTTGCCAGCCGCTTGAGCGACGCCCTGGGGTTGCTCGACCCCGCCGAGTCGGTGATCCGCCGCTGGGCCATCTGGGCGATAGGGTCCTTGCGCAGGTCGACCGGAGCCTCGTGCGGCCACCACGCCACGACAGGGGAGTCGGGCAGGAGCAGCGGCACGACGACCGACTGGCCGTGGTTGGCCAGCGCCCCGAAGAGCCGCAGGACGACCACCTCGCTCGCCCCGGCGTCACCGCCGACCCGGATCTGCGCGTCCAGCCGGTTGCTGCCGCGCCGGTTGCCGGCCACGACGACGATGATCCGGCAGGGGTGCTGACGGCTGGCGTCGTTGGCCGCCTCGATGATCTCGTCGGCCTGGTGGTCGTCCACGACGATGATGAGCGTGAGGACCCGACCGAGGGTCATGGCACCCACGTCGTTGCGCAGCCGCACGAGCTTCTTGCTGACCGACGTGCTCGTCGTCTTCGGAAGGTCGATGATCACGGCATCCTCCAGGTGCGCCCGTCCCGAGCCATCATGTCGTCACTGGACTGCGGGCCCCAGCCGCCCGCCGGATAGGCCTGCGGCTTCCCGTGCTTGTTCCACCAGGCCTCGATCGGGTCGAGGATGCGCCAGGACAGCTCGACCTCCTCGTGCCGGGGAAAGAGCGGTGGGTCGCCGAGCAGCACGTCGAGGATGAGCCGTTCGTAGGCCTCGGGCGAGGACTCGGTGAAGGCGGTGCCGTAGCCGAAGTCCATCGTGACGTCGCGGACCTCCATCTGGTTGCCGGGCACCTTGGAGCCGAACCGCATCGTGATGCCCTCGTCGGGCTGGACCCGGATGACGATGGCGTTCTGGCCCAGCTCCTCAGTCGCGGTGTCGTCGAAGGGCAGGTGCGGCGCCTTCTTGAACACGACGGCGATCTCGGTGACCCGCTTGCCGAGCCGCTTGCCGGTCCTGAGGTAGAACGGGACGTCCGCCCACCGGCGGGTGTCGATCTGCAGCTTCACCGCGGCATACGTCTCGGTGGTTGAGGCGCTGTCGACGCCCTCCTCCTCGAGGTATCCGACGACCTCCTCCCCGCCCTGCCACCCGCGGGCGTACTGCCCGCGCGCCGTGTCCCCGGCCATGTCCGCCGGGGCCCTCACCGCGGAAAGAACCTTCTCCTTCTCGGCGCGAAGGTCCTTGGCACCGAAGGAGACCGGCTCCTCCATCGCCGTGAGGGCCAGGAGCTGGAGAAGGTGGTTCTGGATGACGTCGCGGGCGGCGCCGATGCCGTCGTAATAGCCTGCGCGGCCGCCGATGCCGATGTCCTCGGCCATGGTGATCTGCACGTGGTCGACGTAGTTGGCGTTCCAGATCGGCTCGAACATCTGGTTGGCGAACCGCAGCGCCAACATGTTCTGGACCGTCTCCTTGCCGAGGTAGTGGTCGATCCGGAAGACCGAGTCCGTCGGGAAGACCGCGCCGACGATGTCGTTGAGCTCGATGGCGCTCTTGAGGTCGTGACCGAACGGCTTCTCGATGACGACCCGCCGCCAGCTCTGGTCCTCGGTCGTCGCGAGGCCTGAGCGTTCGAGCTGCTCACAGACCTGGGCGAAGAAGCCCGGAGGGATGGACAGGTAGAACGCGAGGTTGCCACCGGTGCCGCGCTCCTGCTCGAGGTTGTGCACCGTCTCGGCCAGGAGGTCGAAGGCCGCTGGGTCGTCGAACGTGCCTGGCACGAAACGGAATCCCTCCGAAAGGTTGCGCCAGACGTCCTCGCGGAACGGAGTGCGGGCGTGCTCCTTGACCGACTCGTAGACCACCTGGCCGAAGTCCTGGTGGGCCCAGTCACGTCGGGCGAACCCGACGAGCGAGAAGCCCGGCGGCAGGAGACCGCGGTTGGCGAGGTCGTAGATCGCCGGCATGAGCTTCTTGCGCGACAGGTCACCGGTCACCCCGAAGAGGACCATCCCACACGGGCCGGCGATGCGGGGCAGACGACGGTCCCGCGGGTCGCGGAGGGGGTTGCGCCCGGCGGCCACCCGGGCGGGGCTCACGCGTGGCCTTCGGGTATGCCGAGGGCCCGGCTCAGCTGGGCCAGACCGGCGTCGTGGTCGGTCAGGTGCAGTCGAAGGACGGGACGGCCGTGGTCGGCGAGGATCGCGGCGTCGCCGCCGGCCTGGGCCGAGATGAACGTCCCGAAGGTGAAGTCGCGGCCGGGGATGGCCAGGTCCTGATGCGGCGTCGCGGTGATCTGGAGGTAGACGCCGACGGCCGGCCCACCCTTGTGGAACTGACCGGTCGAGTGCAGGAAGCGGGGACCCCAGCCGAAGGTCGTCGGCCGCTGCGTGAGCGTGGCCACGGCGCGTCGGGCGGCCGCGAGCGGCGCGTCCTCCAGCCGGTCGAGGTAGGCCATGATCGCGACGTAGCCGCGCGCCGGGTCCAGCTGAGTGAAGAGCGCGTGCAGCGCCGCTGAGACGGTCCTCGCCTCACCGAGCCAGTCGCCGCCGAGGCCGCGGATCTCGATGGCACCGTCCGTGGCGGCAGCGTCCTCCGTCTCGGCCCTTCCCGGGTCCAGGAGCGTGCGGGCTGCCTTCTTGGCGCTCTCCACGTCGGGCTGGTCGAAGGGGTTGATGCCGAGGATCTGGCCGGCTGCCGCGGTGGCCACCTCCCAGAGCAGCATCTGCGCCCCCAGGGATCCGCCGACGTGGACCTCCGAGCGGCCCGCGTCGACCTCGGCGCCGACGTCGCCCTCATCCGACTCCAGGCCGACGAGGCGGGCCACCGTGACGTCACCCGCGGGGTTGCTCACCTCCGGGTCCTCGTCGCCGCTGACGACGACAGGAAGGATGCCGGTGCCGCTCTTGCCGGTGGACTCGGCAATGAGCTGTTCGGCCCAGTCGGCGAAACCGGTGATGCCGGAACCGTCGTCGACGATCGCCAGCTTGTCCCGGGGATGGGTGCCTGCCATGGCTGCGCCGAGACGCAGCGCCGGGTTGGCGTCGTCGTCGGCCGCGAGGAGGTCGGCGACCGACTCGGCGTCGTCCAGGAGCGCCTCGACGTCGACCCCGGCGAGCCCGCTCGGGACGAGGCCGAAGGCGGTCAGTGCGGAGTAGCGACCGCCGACGTCGGGGTCGGCGTTGACGACGCGGTAGCCGGCCTTCCGGGCATCCTCGTCGAGCGGGCTGCCCGGGTCGGTGACGACGACGATCCGCTCGTCGGGGTCGATGCCCGCCTCGGCGAACGCGCCCTCGTAGGCCCGGCGCTGGGAGTCGGTCTCGACGGTCGAGCCGGACTTGCTGGACACCACGACGACGGTCCGCTCGAGCCGGTCGGCCAGTGCGGCGCGGACGTAGTCGGGATCGGAGGAGTCGAGGACGGCCAGCTCCTTGCCTGCCGTCGCGCAGATGACCTCGGGCGCGAGGGACGACCCCCCCATGCCGCACAGGACGACGTGGTCGAGGCCCTGCCCCTGCAAGTGCTCGCGCAGGGCGGCGATCTCACCGACGAGCGGCCGCGAGGTGCGCGGCAGCCCGACCCAGGCCAGCCGGACCCTCGACTCGGGCTCGGCGTCCGGGCCCCAGAGTGTCGGGTCCTTCTCGAACAGCCGGGACGCGAAGTTCGAGGTGACGAGCGTGGGCACGTGCGTGGCGATCGCGTCCGCGGCCGGCCCGGACGCCGTGACGGACAGAGCGCTCACTGGGCGGCCTTCTCCAGGTCGGACGTGACCTCGTCAAGCAGGTCTGCCCAGGACTTCTCGAACTTCTCGACGCCGTCCTTCTCGAGCACGGCGACCACGTCGCTGTAGGAGATGCCCAGCCGGTCGAGGTCGTCGAGGACCCGCTGGGCGTCGGCATAGCTGCCGGTGACCGTGTCACCCGTGACTGTGCCGTGGTCGGCCGTGGCGTCAAGGGTCTTCTCCGGCATGGTGTTGACGACACCCGGCGCGACGAGCCCGGTGACGTACATCGTGTCGGGGTATGCCGGGTCCTTGACACCCGTCGAGGCCCACAGCGGACGCTGGGGGTGGGCTCCCTTGTCCGCCAGGCTCTGCCAGCGAGAAGTCGAGAAGACCTCCTCGTACGCCTGGTAGGCCAGTCGCGCGTTCGCCACCCCTGACTTGCCCTTCAGAGCCGCCGCCTCCGACTGCTGGTCGGAGCCGAGGGCGCCGAGCCGCTTGTCGACCTCGGTGTCCATGCGGGAGACGAAGAACGAGGCGACGGATCGGATCTTGGACAGGTCGTGACCGGCCTGGTCAGCCTGCTCCAGTCCGTCGAGGTAGGCGTTCATCACCGCGCGGTAGCGGTCGAGCGCAAAGATGAGGGTCACGTTGACGCTGATGCCGCGGGCCAGCGTGGCGGTGATGGAGGAGAGTCCCTCGACCGTCGCCGGGATCTTGATGAGGACCTGGGGCCGGTCGACGGCGTCGCTGAGCCGGCGAGCCTCGTCGGAGGTCTTGCCGGTGTCGTGCGCGAGCCGCGGGTCGACCTCGATGGAGACGCGACCGTCCTGACCGTTGGTCTGCTCGAAGGTCGAGCGGAAGAGGTCGCAGGCATCGCGGACGTCCCGCGTGGTCAGCTGGAGCACCGCCTCCTCGGCGGAGGTGCCGGCCGCGGCGAGCTCGGCGACCTGCTCGTCGTAGGCGGTGCCCTTGGAGAGGGCAGCCTGGAAGATCGAGGGGTTGGTCGTCACGCCGACGACGTTCTTGGTGTCGATCAGCTCCTGCAGGCTGCCGGACTGCAAGCGCTCGCGCGACAGGTCGTCCAGCCAGATGGAGACTCCTGCGTCGGAGAGGGCCTGGAGGTTGGGGTTCGTCATGATGGTCACTTTCCCGTTCTTGTCGCGGCTATCGGGTGGAGGAGGCTGAGGCTGCGCTCTTCGTGGCCGCACTCTTCTTCGGACCGGTGTCGGTTCGGCTGCGCTCGGTCTGCTTGCGGGGGTTGGTCTCGGTGACCCCGGGGGCCTGACCGGTCGACCGGGCTGCCTTGAGGGAGTCCTTCGCCGCCTTGACGGTCGCCTCGGCGGTGATGTCGAACTCGGCATACAAGGTCTTGTAGTCCGCGGAGGCACCGAAGTGCTCGAGGCTGATGCAGCGCCCGGCGTCACCGACGATGTCGTGCCAGCCGAAGGAGACCGCCGCCTCGATGCTGACCCGGGCCCGCACGGACGCCGGCAGGACCTTCTCCTGGTACGCCTTGGTCTGCCCCTCGAACCACTCCCGGCACGGCATCGACACGACCCGGGTCCGCACCCCGGAGCGCTCGAGCTTCTCTCGTGCCTCGACGGCGATGCTGACCTCGGAGCCGGTCGCGACGAGGATGACGTCGGGCGGTTCCTTGCCGCTCTCGCCGCCGTCGACGAGGACGTAGGCGCCCTTCGCCGAACCGCTCGCACTGGCGAACACCTTGCGGTCGAGGACCGGCACGTTCTGCCGGGTCAGGGCGAGGCCGGCCGGACGCGCGTTGTGAAGGATGGTGCCCCAGACGACCGCCGTCTCGTTGGCGTCGCCCGGGCGCACGACATCGAGGCCGGGCATTGCCCGCAGCGCGGCGAGGTGCTCCACCGGCTGGTGCGTCGGGCCGTCCTCGCCGAGGCCGATGGAGTCGTGGGTCCACACGAAGGTGACGGGAATCTTCTGGATCGCCGCCAGCCGGACGGCTCCGCGCATGTAGTCGGAGAAGACGAGGAAGGTGCCCCCGTAGGGCCGGGTCAGGCCCTCGAGCGCGATCCCATTGAGGATGCAGCCCATCCCGAACTCGCGGATGCCGAAGTGCAGGGTGCGGCCGTAGGGACCGCCCTTCCACGCGCTGGTCTGCTTGTCCTTGGGGATGAAGGAGTCCGCGCCCTCCATCGTCGTGTTGTTGGACTCCGCCAGGTCGGCCGAGCCGCCCCACAGCTCGGGCATGACGACCGCCAGGGCGTCGAGGACCTTGCCCGACGCGGCGCGGGTCGAGACGCCCTTCTCCAGGTCCGTCGGGAAGCTCGGCAGTGCCCGGTCGAGGCCGTCCGGGAGCTCCCCCTTGACGAGTCGGTCGAGCAGCGCGGCCCGCTCCGGGTCCGACTTCTTCCAGGCGGCGAACTTCTTGTCCCACTCCTTGTGGGCGGCCTTTCCCCGCTGAGCGACCTGGCGGGCGTGGGCGAGGACCGGACGCTCGACGACGAAGGTCTTGCCGGCCGGAAACCCGAGCAGCTGCCTGGTCTGCTCCACCTCGTCGTCGCCGAGGGCCGAGCCGTGGGCCTTGCCGGTGTCCTGCTTGGTCGGTGCGGGCCACGCGATGATCGTCTTGAGGACCACGAGGGTCGGCTTGTCGCTAACCTTGCGGCCCGACTCGATCGCTGCCAGGAGCGCGTCGACGTCCTCGACGTAGGCGTGTCCTCCGGCGTCGTCGGCCGCCTGCTTGCGCCAGTCGACCGTGACCACGTGCCAGCCGTAGGCCTCGTAGCGCTTGGCCACGTCCTCCGAGAAGGAGATGTCCGTGTCGTCCTCGATCGAGATGAAGTTCTGGTCGTAGATCATGGTGAGGTTGCCGAGCTCCTGGTGACCGGCCAGCGCCGAGGCCTCGTGGCTGACCCCCTCCATGACGTCGCCGTCCGAGGCCATGACGTAGATGTGGTGGTCGAAGGGGCTCTCACCGGGCTTGGCGTCGGGGTCGAGCAGACCCCGCTGGCGACGCTGGCCGAAGGCCATGCCGACGGCGCACGCGAGGCCGCTGCCCAGCGGACCGGTGGTGATCTCGACGCCCTTGGTGTGGTGCACCTCGGGGTGGCCCGGGGTGAGGCTGCCCCAGGTGCGCAGCTCCTTGAGGTCCTTGAGCTTGAGGCCGTACCCGGAGAGGAACAGCTGGATGTACTGGGTCAGGCTCGAGTGGCCGCAGGAGAGGACGAAGCGGTCACGACCGAGCCACGTCGGGTCGGCCGGGTCGTGGCTCATGACGTTCTGGAAGAGCAGGTATGCCGCTGGCGCCAGTGACATGGCGGTGCCCGGGTGTCCGTTGCCGGCCTTCTGGACGGCGTCCGCGGCGAGGAGCCGCACGGTGTCGACGGCGCGGACGTCCAGGTCGCTCCAGCCTGCCCTCTTCGCCACCGGCCGAGGCAGGTCGCTGCTGCGTCCGGCAAGGATCGATGCACGTGCTGTCGATGTGCTGGTCACGGGTTCTTCCCCTTCAGGACACGGTCGGACGTCGTTGTCGAGCCTAGACCCCGGCGTGCGGGCAACGACATGTGGTGCCGTGCTGCGGCGTTCCTCCGCGAGCCGGGCCGGCGGGGCCGCGACCGGCCCTCCCGGTACTCGGTGGCCCGGCTAGACTGGCGGCGCATCCGCACCTCCCGCTCTCGAAGGACGTCGTGACCGCTCTGGATCCCCGCGCCGGACTGTCGGCGACTCCAGGGCCCGGAGTGGGCGGCCTGCGCTTCCTCCTCGGGCAGTACGTCGCCCTGACCAAGCCGCGGATCATCGAGCTGCTCCTCGTCACCACCGTCCCCGTGATGTTCCTCGCCGAGCGCGGGGTGCCCCGCCTCTGGCTCGTCGTCGCAACGCTCGTCGGCGGTTCCCTGTCGGCCGCGGCTGCCAACACCCTGAACTGCTACGTCGACCGCGACATCGACGCACTGATGCACCGCACGAGCAACCGCCCGCTCGTCACCGGCACGATCACGCCGGCTGCAGCGCTCGTCTTCGGGGCTGTGCTCACGCTGCTGTCGACGGTGTGGCTGGGGATCCTCGTCAACTGGCTCAGCTCGGCGCTCGCCTTCGCGGCGCTCGCGTTCTACGTCGGGGTCTACACGCTGCTGCTCAAGCGCCGCACGTCGCAGAACATCGTCTGGGGCGGCGCGGCGGGATGTATGCCGGTCCTCATCGGCTGGTCGGCCGTGACGGGCTCGGTGTCCTGGCCCGCGCTCGTCCTCTTTCTGGTGATCTTCTTCTGGACGCCGCCGCACTACTGGCCGCTGTCGATGAAGTTCCGGGACGACTACGCCGCCGCCCACGTGCCGATGCTGCCCGTCGTCGAGCGCTTCGTCGTCGTCGCCCGCCAGGTGGTCGCCTACTCGTGGGCGATGGTCCTCACGTCGTTGGCGCTCGTGCCCGTCGCGGGAATGGGCTGGGTCTACCTCGTCGCGGCACTTCTGTCCGGCGCACTCTTCCTCACCGAGGCACACCGGCTGCTCAGCCACGCCAAGCTGGGCTCGGGTTCGACGGTGCTGAAGCCGATGCGGCTCTTCCACTTCTCGATCACCTACCTGACGATTCTCTTCGTCGGGGTCGCCGTCGACCCGCTGGTGCACCTGCCGGTCCTGCACTGAGCCCTTGGGTTCGGTCGCCCCGACGGCGCCGGGATGCACCCCTTGGGGCGGCTCGTGCCCACTGCGCCGGGATGCACCCCTTGGGGCGGCTCGTGCCCACTGCGCCGGGGTCGACGTGCGTCAGAGGGGATTGCGGCGCAGGTTGAGCAGGCCGGTCGTCAACGTCACGACGAGGAGGGTGGCCCCTAGCATGTGCACCGCGACGAGCACCTCGGGCAGCCTGGTGAAGTACTGCAGGTAGCCGACCAGTCCCTGCGCAAGGGTGACGAGCAGGACGGTCCGCCACGTCGCCCTGGCCCGCGCTGAGTCGGAGGTCAGCCTGACGGCGAGGAGCATGGCGACGACGAGGCCGAGGAAGAGCATGACGACGTCGGCGTGCAGCCAGGAGACGGTCTGGGGGTCGAAGCCCGTCCGGGCGGGCTGTGCGGCATCTCCCGAGTGCGGCCCCGACCCGGTGACGACGGTGCCCAGCACGAGGACGACGGCGGCGACGGCGGCCGTGACCCAGCCCAGCCGGGCAACCAGCGCCGGCACGAGGAGCTCCCGGGGCGCCGGCACATCGTCCTCGGCTCCGCGCAGTAGCATCGTCGCGAGCGCGACCATGACCATCGACAGGAGAAAGTGGAATGCCACAGTCGCCGGGTTGAGGGTGCTGCGCACGGCCAGCCCCCCGACGACCGCCTGCACGACGACCCCGGCGACGATGCCGAGCGAGACGACGTGCAGCGGGCGCCTTCGCGGCAGGTGCGTCCACACGGCATACAGGGCGAGCAGGGCGAGCACCCCCACGACGCCTGTCAAGGACCGGTTGCCGAACTCGATGAGCTTGTGGAACCCCTGCGCCTGCTCCGGGACCGGGGTGAACGAGCCGGGGACGCACTCCGGCCAGGTCGGGCAGCCGAGCCCGCTGCCGGTGAGCCGGACGACGCCGCCGGTGAGCACGATGGCGACCTCACCGACGAGGTTCGCCACGAGGATCGGTCGGACGAGCGACGGCCGGACGGCGGGGATCTGCACAAGGCTCAGGGTAGGCGGCGGGCTCGCGCGGCAAGCACCTGGGGACGAACGACGGGACCGGGACGCCGCACGACGCGGCCCTGAGCGGTGTGCCCAGCGTTCGGTCCCGTTCTTCGTCCCCGATGGGCCGGACGGGGACGGTCAGAGCTCCCTGACCATGAGGCTGACGACGTGGCCCGGCTCGCCGAGGCGTCCCACCTCGACGTAGCCCCGGCCCCGGTGGAACGCCAGTGACCCCTCGTTGGGTGGCTCGACGTTCACCTCGAGCGCCAGCCGGCCGAGCGGCCGGGCGAGGGCCTCGAGCTCGTCGTAGACGAACCGCCCCAGCCCCTGCCGCCGGAACTCGCAGGAGATGACGATGCGGTCGAGGTAGGAGAAGCGGTCGGCGAAGCGCTCGGTGAACCACCGGTAGTTCTCGGAGTCGTAGGCCGTCCCTGCGCCGAACGTCACGACGAACCCCGCCACCCGGCCGTCGACATCGAGGACGTCCGCCCGCTCGGCCCACCCTCGCAGCTGGGCGAGCCGCGCGGCGTCGAGCGGGGCCAGCAGGTGGACGTCGCGCTCGTTGAGGGCCACGACGGTGGGCACGTCCTCGTCGGTCATCGGTCGCAGCCGGACGGTGCGGGTCACGGCGCCAGTATCCCTGCCACCGTCAGTCGGACCAGCGGAAGGTCCGGCTCGCGAGGAACGTCGCGACCGCGCCCCAGAGCGCCAGGACGAGCAGCGGTATGCCGTGCAGCTGCCCGTCGACGAGCGCTCCGCGCAGCCCGTCGGCGAGGGCCGACGACGGGAGCGCCGCCGCAACGTGGCCGAGCGCGACCGGGAGCTCGGTGCGGGGCAGGAGCACCCCGCCCAGGGCGAGCAGGAGGATCCAGGCGAGGTTAGCGATGGCGAGCACCCCCTCCGCCCGGACCGTCCCGGCGAGGAGCAGGGCGAGGGAGACGAAGGCCCACGTCCCCGCGAGGAGGAACACCACGGCATACACCAGGCCGAAGAGCCGGGGGTGCCAGCCGAGGGCGAGCCCGACGCCACCGACCGCCAGCCACTGGAGCACCTCGAGGGCGAGCGTGGCGAGCGCCTTGGCCCAGAGGAGCCCGTCCCGGCCGAGGGGTGTGGTGCCGAGCAGTCGGAGCACCGAGTAGCGCCGGTCGAAGCCCGTCGAGATCGCCTGGGCGGTGAAGGCCGCGGAGATGACGCAGAGCGCGAGGATGCCCGGCACGGCGACGTCGATCCGTCGCCCCGGGCCGAGCGACGGGCTGCCGCTCAGGGCCAGGCCGACGAGCGCGCCGAGTGGCAGGGCGATCGAGACGAGGAGCTGCTCGCCGTTGCGCGCCAGCGTGCCCAGCTCGAACCGCGACTGCGCGAGGACCCGCGCCCGGGCCGGTGCGGGACGGGGGCCGGCGGTCATCGGCGGACCCGCCGGGTCAGGTCGAAGTAGGTCTCCTCGAGCGAGGAGCCGCCCACGACGTCGGCAACCGAGCCCTCTGCGACGGTCCGGCCCTCGCTGACAATGACGAGGTGGTCGGCGAGGCGTTGCGCCTCCTCGAACGAGTGGGTGGTCACGACGACGGTCGTCCCCTCGTCGCGGACCTGCGCGAGCAGCTCGTAGACGTCGAGGCGTCCGTGGGGGTCGAGGCCCGCCGTGGGTTCGTCGAGGAAGGCGACCTCGGGGCGGCCCACGAGCGCCGCCGCGAGGGCGAGCCGCTGCTTCTGGCCACCGGAGAGGCGCCGCACGGTCGTGTCGGCGAAGCGGTCGATGCCGAGCCGCCCGGCGAGCGCCGCGACGTCGGCGGGACCGGCATACAGGGAGGCGAGGTGGTGCAGGAGCCGCATCGGTTTGGTGCCGGTGGGCAGCCCGCCGGACTGGAGCATGACGCCGACCCGCGCCCGGTGCTCGGGCGGGGAGAGCCACGGGTCGGCGCCGAGGACCTCGACCCCGCCGCCGTCGGGCCGCTGGAGCCCGACCGCGCACTCGATGGCCGTCGTCTTGCCGGCTCCGTTGGGCCCGAGCACGGCCGTGACCTGGCCTGCCGGGGCCGACCAGGACATCGCGTCCGCCGCCGTGGTGTCCCCGAACCGGCGCACGAGGGCGTCGAGCCAGATCGCCGGTGGGAGGGTGGGATGCACGCGCGGAGTCTAGGCAGCGGGGCAGCCCATCGAGCGGTTAGGCGTGCCTTACTACCCAGCGAACGGCTAATTACGTCATACTGACGTGGTGTTTATCGGTGTGGACTCCCCAGCAGAGTCCGAGACGACCTCGCAGCACCTGGAGCAGCGTACGCGCGCGCGGGTGCTGGCCGTCGTCTCCGAGCACGGACCCGTCACCGCGGCAGAGGTCGGGCGGCGTCTGGGCCTGACCGCCGCCGCCGTCCGCCGCCACCTCGACGCGCTCGCCGAGCAGGGCGGCGTCGTCGGGCACGACGCGAGCGGCGGGCAGACCCGCGGTCGCGGCCGCCCTGCGCGCGCCTTCGTCGTCTCCGACGCGGGCCACGAGTCGCTCCCCGCCGACTACGACGCACTCGCGACGGAGGCGCTGCGCTACCTCCAGGACACGGTCGGGCCCGACGCCGTCGCCCAGTTCGCGCGGGGCAGGGTCGCCGAGCTCGAGACCCGGTATGCCGGGCAGCTGGCCTCGGCGGGCACCGACCCCGCCGCCCGCGCCGACGCCCTCGTCACCGCGCTGACCGCCGACGGCTACGCCGCCTCGGCACGACCCGTCGGCGCCGGCGGCCTAGCCGGGGTCCAGCTCTGCCAGGGCCACTGCCCGGTCCAGCGGGTCGCCGAGCAGTTCCCGGCGTTCTGCGACGCGGAGGCCGACGCCTTCTCCCGGCTGCTCGGCGTCCACGTCCAGCGGCTGGCGACGCTCGCCGCCGGGCACCACGTCTGCACGACCTTCATCCCTACGCCCCAGGTCCGCCGACCGGACGCGGTTTCCCCCCTCACCTCCCGAGGCAGCTCGGGAACAGCCCGGCGCCCCCGCTCCTTGGACTGGACGACGCCCGGCACCGACAGACAGCACGCTCCCACCCCGGAAAGGTCCTCACGATGAGCACCATCGAAGAGCTCAACCCAGGTCTGAAGGACCTCGGCCGCTACGAGTACGGCTGGGCCGACTCGGACACCGCCGGCGCAACCGCGAAGCGGGGCCTGAACGAGGACGTCGTCCGGGACATCTCCAGCCGCAAGAGCGAGCCCCAGTGGGTGCTCGACCTGCGGCTGAAGTCGCTGCGCCTCTTCGGCAAGAAGCCGATGCCCACGTGGGGCTCTGACCTGACCGGCATCGACTTCCAGAACATCAAGTACTTCGTGAAGTCCACCGAGAAGCAGGCCACGACGTGGGACGAGCTGCCCGAGGACATCAAGAACACCTACGACCGGCTCGGCATCCCCGAGGCGGAGAAGCAGCGCCTCATCGCCGGCGTCGCAGCGCAGTACGAGTCGGAGGTCGTCTACCACCAGATCCGCGAGGACCTCGAGGAGAAGGGGGTCATCTTCGTCGACACCGACACCGGGCTGCGTGAGCACGAGGAGCTCTTCCGCGAGTACTTCACGTCGGTGATTCCCGCCGGTGACAACAAGTTCGCCTCGCTCAACACCGCCGTCTGGTCGGGCGGCTCGTTCATCTACGTCCCGCCGGGCGTCCACGTCGACATCCCGCTGCAGGCCTACTTCCGGATCAACACGGAGAACATGGGCCAGTTCGAGCGCACCCTGATCATCGCCGACGAGGGCTCCTCGGTGCACTACGTCGAGGGGTGCACGGCGCCGATCTACAAGTCCGACTCGCTGCACTCGGCCGTCGTCGAGATCATCGTCAAGAAGGGCGCCAAGGTGCGCTACACGACGATCCAGAACTGGTCGAACAACGTCTACAACCTCGTCACGAAGCGCGCGACCTGCGCCGAGGGCGCGACGATGGAGTGGATCGACGGCAACATCGGCTCCAAGGTGACGATGAAGTACCCGGCCGTCTACCTCCTCGGTGAGCACTCCCGGGGCGAGACCCTGTCGATCGCCTTCGCGGGCGAGGGCCAGCACCAGGACGCCGGTGCCAAGATGGTCCACGCGGCACCGAACACCTCGAGCGCCATCGTCTCGAAGTCGGTGGCGCGCGGCGGCGGGCGGACCTCATACCGCGGGCTCGTCCAGGTCATGGAGGGGGCGACCAACAGCAGGTCAACCGTCCGCTGCGACGCGCTGCTCGTCGACACGATCAGCCGTTCCGACACCTACCCCTACGTCGACGTCCGCGAGGACGACGTCCAGATGGGTCACGAGGCGACGGTCTCCAAGGTCTCGGCCGAGCAGCTGTTCTACCTCATGTCCCGCGGGATGACCGAGGAGGAGGCCATGGCGATGATCGTGCGCGGGTTCGTCGAGCCCGTCGCACGCGAGCTGCCCATGGAGTACGCCCTCGAGCTCAACCGGCTCATCGAGATGCAGATGGAAGGAGCAGTCGGCTGATGCCGCTGTTGGAGAAGTCACAGCGCCGAGCCGCGGCTGGGGCGCAGTCGTCCACGGCGCACACCGACTCGGCTGCCGCGTTCATCCCCGACCAGTCCCGGGCCGAACGCCGGACGTCCTTCGACGTCGACGCGTTCCCCATGCCGTCGGGCCGCGAGGAGGAGTGGCGTTTCACGCCGGTCGACCGGCTGCGCGCCCTCTTCGGCGACAGCCCGAGCGAGGACGAGGCCGCCGAGTATGCCGTGTCGGCACCCTCCGAGGTCGTCGTGGGGACGCTCGCGCCGGGGGAGGCACCGCGCGGCACGGTGCTGGTCCCCGCCGACCGCGCCGCCGTCGTGGCCAGCGCGAACACGGAGAAGGCCCTGCACCTCACCATCCCCGCGGAGGTGGAGCTGGCCGAGGCCGTCACGGTCGTCGTC
>JAABUY010001078.1_pt1 | contig 39279 bp, 35 predicted proteins | sample 5560271 | NCBI WGS metagenome assembly JAABUY01 (sample SAMN10711886, study PRJNA513374) | rock metagenome | isolation source: Antarctica rocks | place: Antarctica: Victoria Land, University Valley
GGCGGATCGAGTCCGGTCACGCGCACGGTGGCGCGGTGGACTCCGCGGGCACCACCCTCACCCCGATCCTGGGCCCGGTGCTCTCCGGTGGCCCGGGCATGGCAGCCATCCCGGACACCGACGGTGGCCGTCTGGACGGGGACCCGGTGTGGGACCGGGCCGTCGGCCCGATGCAGTTCATCCCCGGCACCTGGGCGCGTTCGGGGGTCGACGGTAACGGTGACGGGGTCGCCGACCCGAACAACCTCTTCGATGCGGCACTCACCGCCGGGCGTTACCTGTGCGCCGGCGGCGGCGACCTGCGTGATCGGTCTCAGGCCGAGCAGGCGGTTTTCCGCTACAACCACTCCGCTGACTACGTGAGCACCGTGGTGACGTGGGCCGATGCCTACGGCAACCGGGTCGCCCCGATCCAGTCCGCCCTGCCCTTGCCCGCCCCCCAACCCTCTGCGCCACCACCACCACCGCCGCCGCCCGCGCGCACCGCGAGCCCGGCAGTCCGCATCGCCAGCCCCCCGACACCAGCCCCCCCGCCAGCGGCCGCCACCCCCACCTCGGCCCCGACCACACCGCCGCCTACGACCACCACACCGGCAACCACCACCGCACCACCACCGACCAAGACGACGCCCCCTCAACCGCCGACCACGACGCCACCGACAACGACCCCGCCGACCACGACCAGCGCGACGCCACTGCCACCACCGACCACGACATCTGCGGCCGCGGCGCCGGATCTGCGGGCCTTCCTCGGCACCTGGTCGGGAAATGGCCGCATGCTCACGGTCGCCGCCGATGGCAGCGGAACCTTCAGTGACGCCAATCACCGGACACTGAGCTTCCGCGCGGTCATCCGCGTCACCTCGACGGAGCTGGCGGTGAACGTTACCGCCAGCACCGACCCGGCCGTCCCGAAGAACAGCTCAGTAGTGCTCCACCTGGACTCGCCCACAGTGCTGCAGGTCCAGACCCCAGGCGCCTCCCCCAGCGAGCGTGTGTGCCAACCGTACGACCCGAGAACATCGCCGCCGGTGTGCTCCACACCCTCCTGACCGGCGACGTCCACCGCCGGGACCCCGGTGACATGTTTTGGGTCGATCCGGCTTGCCGTGCCGGGTAGCACGCCGCGGCCCGGGCGGCCGAGTACACCGTGCCCTGCCGTGGCGCAGGTCCTGATCTGGATCGCGCTCGTGCTGGTGTCCCCACGATGGCACTTGCGAGTCTGGAGATGACCCCGTCGATCATGCATCGGTTGCAATAATGCTCACGGGATCGCCGATATAGGAGAATATCGGCGCGCCCGGCGGTAGAGTCCCGAGGTGCACTCCCCCACCCCAGGCGCGGCGCCGCCGTTGGCGGAGCTGGCGCAGACCTGGCTGACCGCTAAGCGGGCGATGGAATCATCCGAGCAGGCCACCAAGGGCCACAGCGACCGCGCCCGGCACGCCGACCTGGCCCGCTGGGGCCAGCTGCTCACCTCCACCTCCACGTCCGCGGATCACGGGCCGGTAGACGTCGGTGCACGGCTGGACGTGGCGTCCGCGTTGGCGCACCTGTCCCTGTCCGATCTGAGTACGGACCGCCTGGTCGACGCGGTGATCACCGCCAAACGACGCTGGAGCGAGGCGACCGTGGCGCGGATGCTCTCCACGCTGCGCGGGTTCACCCGCTGGCTGACCCGCCAAGGCGTCCTGACCCGCGACCCCTGCGACAGCGAACTGCTCCGGGTCTCCCACCGCACCCAACGACGCCCCCGCGCCGTCGACGCCGATGCTGTCGAGGCGATGATCACCGCCGCCCGGGCCGCGCCCACCGATCGGCAGCGGATGTTCTGGCCCGACCGAGACGTCGCCCTGCTGCGTTTCCTCGCGGGCAGCGGCGCCCGCGCCGAGGAAGTCTGCGGTGCCACGATCACCGAGATCGACCGCCGCCCCGAACGGCCGATCTGGCGGGTCGGGCGCTCCAAAGGCGGCAAACAACGCGACGTCCCCCTGCCGGGCAGTACTGTCGCCGCCCTCGATACCTGGCTGGACGCCCGAAGGACACACGGCGGCGGACCCAAGCCGACGCGGTCCAGCCTGCTGTTCGTGCGCACCGACACCAGCCCACTGACCCCCCGCACCCTCGACCGGCTGCTCCGCGCCCTGGCCCTGCGGGCGGAGGTAAGCCTGCCGGCCGGGGCGGCGGCGCACGCCTTCCGCCACCACTACGGGGTCACCCTGGCGCTGCGGGGAGTGCCTCAGGCCGCGATCAGCCAGCTGATGGGACACGCCGACCCCCGCACCACCGCCATCTACACCACCGTCGCCTCCTCCGCGCTGATCGGTGTCCTGGACGACGCCGGCCTGCTGTAGATCGCGGCCGGTATGGAGCGTGCGCGCCTCAGGAGGATCTGGCAGTGGGGCAGCCACGGCGGCGTTTCGATGCCGGAGCAGCTGACCCGCTACTCCGCCACTCCCCACCAATCTTGAGCACGCGCGCCGGGGCCGCAGTCGCGCCGACTCAGTGGGGCTACGGCCGTGTAACGGGCGCTGTCCGCTGCCTCGGTCGCAGGCCCCGGAGTTTGCATAGCGGCTTACCCAGACTCCGGCTACCTGCCGCGGTTGAGCTGATGTCGCCGAGACGTGGAGGCAGCGCCGCGGTCGCCGGCTTTGGTGCCGTTCGCGGTGTAGGTGCGGATCGGGCGCGGGAATGACGCTGCCACGTCGAGCCGGTTCTGCACGTGCTCGGGGTCGGCACCGGGCATGTCCGTGGCCCGTGCCCGCTGATAGGCCGGACTCTCGGCGGGGCCGTCCACCGCATCGGTGCCCGGTGCTTGCGGGGACGGTGCTGTTCCCACTCGTCCGTCCTCGCTGAGCCGGTCGCGGCCTCGCGGGCCGACCGAGGCCCCTTCTTCATGGCGGTAGGACTGCGGGGAGTCGGTGGGGTCGATGCCGCGGTGGCCTGCTTCTTTCATGAGATTGTGCCTGGCGGCGTTGGCGTAGGGGCTGACGTCGGCGTAGCGATCGGCGAGGTCGCGGGTCTGGGCCAGCTGCTCGGACGTGGCGTTGTCCCACCACTCGGGGGAGGTCACGTCACCGAGCTGGCCGCGCAGCATCGCGTCCTGGGCTTGCTGGTAGGCCTCGAACTGGCGCCGGTCGGCGGCCGCGGCGACGCGGGCTTGGTCGGCTTTGACCTGGTCGGTGGTGCGTCCGGCACCTCTCGTGCACGGATTGTGTCATGGACGATCTGACTCCCGCGCGCAGTGAAGTATTCGGGAGTACATCGGCTTCCGTGGCGTCTGCCTGCTGGGTGTCGTTGAGGACTACCGGCGTGTCGGGCACTGAATCTGGATTGCGCACGGCACGATCTATAGCCATGGCCAACGCGTATGGAGAGCTCCGCAGCAGCACGCGCGAGGTTGCGATGACGTTCCGCATGACCAATGTAGAACGCGCACAGTTGCAGCGCGAGGCGATAGAGGCGGACATGTCACAGCAACAGCTTTTTGAGCTGCGCATGTTCGGCTCGGCCAAGCCGCGGGGCCGCGACGGGCGGCCACGTAAGCAGCGTCAGTCAACTGGCCAGGGGGTACTACCTCAGACCGCATGATGTGAGCGGCTGATCAGCCGCACTCGATAACTGCACATGCGCACCAGGTAGTCCCTAAACGCCGAAAACCCACCCCGGGAAGGGTGGGCTCGGACTATTCGACTAGGGCCGTCGGGCGGGAACTCGACAACCAGGTGCTCCCCAGAAGGGAACTTGCCGCGTGACTGGCAGTTCTGAGGGTACCTCTTACCCTCAATCCGGTCCATATCTGGATCACAGAGGTGTTCCGCGTGTCGCTGACGTGCGGGATCACCCGCACCACTGCGATGGTGAAACAGGCGGCTGTCCGCAGCCTTCCTCGCGTTCGCGTTCGCGTTCGCGTTCGCGCTACCGCGGTAGCAGCCGTATGCGGCCTCGCCGGGGGCAGGCCCGCGCCCCGAAGGCGGTGCCCGGGCATGTGTGTGGGCACCAATGCGCGGCAGTCTCTCCCACACTGCTGCGGGCGGTGGGTGGCCGGGAGGAGGCGTGCCGGCGGTTCTGCCAGGTCCGCCTCACCTTCGGCGACAACCCTTTCGGGGGCATCGCCTGCTGGGGCGGTGCTCAAGCCTGGGTCGAGCTGCACGTTCCCGACGTCTACCGGCGGGGCTACCTCGCCACGGTGCTGCCCGAGCTGCGCGCCACCCGCGGCGGTGGGGTGTCGCTGCGCGCGGTGAAGCTGGTCGCCTTGGCGATGGCGCAGGCCGCCGAGCACAGTACCGGGCGGGGATCACGCCTGAGGGTGGCCACGATCATGGCCCGCACCGGTCTCGGTGAGTCCACCGTGCAGCGGGCCCGCACCGCCCTGCGGCTGCTCGGGGTGGCCACGGAAGTCTTCCGGGGCCGGTTGCGGACCTACGCCGAGCGGATGGCGTCCTGGCGGGTCGGGGACCGGGCCCGGGGGTGGGCCTCGGTCTGGGCGCTGCACCCTCACACCCCTGTGGATGAAACCCGCGTCGTTTGCGCTGGTCAGACCTTGATGGCACCCCATCCCCGTAGGGGTCTCTTTTCCCCAGGAAGTTCTTCTAGAAAAGGGGTTATTACAGACAAAGCTGTGAACCACGGAGCCGCTCCGCGGCGCTCACGACAACCAGCGCGGGCCAGAGTTTCCCTGTCGGACCCCCGGGGGGCTGTGCTGGCCTCGCGTTGGCTCAGGGACGGGCGAACCCCGGGGTGGGCACGCAAACACACCCCCACCGGGTGGGCGGCTGCTCTGGCGGAACCAGCCCGGTATGGGTGGAACGCCGAGGACCTCAACGAGATCATCACCGACTGGGCCACCGACACCGGACGGACCCCGGCACCCGCCACCCCGGTCGCGTTCCTGCGGTGGCTGCTGCAGCGCTACGACCTGGCGTTCTCGCCCACCCTCCTCGAGCAGGCCCGGCGTGACCAGGAACGCGCCGCAGTCCGGGAGCGGCGCGAACGTGATGCGCAGGAGTTGGCCCGGTCCGCACAGGCGCGGGCCACAGCCCAAGCCGACCTCAACGGTCCGGGCCACGGGCTAGCGAGGCAGGTACTGGCTCAGGCGGTGGGAGCTGCGGCGGAACGCAAAGCCGCCGCGATTCGGGCCGAGCACGCGGCGCGGGCCGTGGCCGTGGCCCGCGCCCGGGGCAGGCGGTGACCCACCTACTGCGCACCAGGCCTCATGGGATTATGGCCAGTCGGGTAACCGACCGTCCGCCACTCCATCGAGGTCGGGTGCGGTAGAACTCGAGCGCCTCGACATCGGGCACCAGCCATTGACCAGCGCTACCCCGCTGCCTCCGGCGCACCACGCCACTGGCCATGGGTTTGCTGGCATCGGTGCCGGTTCTGGTGATCACGAGATGCTCATCGTGCCAGCACCAGCCGGAGCGCGCCGGTGACCACCGCGGTCTCTGCGTCGGTGAGGTTTGCCCGGGCGGTCAGGCGCAGCCTGCTCGTCCCCATGGGAACGGACGGTGGCCGGAAACAGCCTACGTGTACGCCGAGTTCGCGGCAGCGCTGTGCGGCCGCCACTGCGACGTCCGGTGCTCCGAGGATTACCGAGACCACCGCCGAGGGAGGCATGGGCACACCGGCGGCGGCAGACAGCTCCCCGGCTCGGTGCAGCACCCGTTCGGTGCGTTCGGGTTCCTCGCGCAGCACGCGGAGGGCGGCCCGGGCGGCGCCTACTGCGGCGGGGGCGAGGGCGGTGTCGAAGATGAAGCTTCGCGCGGTGTCGACGATGTGCGCGATCACTGGTTCGGCGCCCAGTACGGCTCCGCCCTGGCTGCCCAGCGACTTGGACAGCGTCACCGTCGTCACCACGTCCGCTTGGCCGGCTAACCCGCATTCGGCTGCCAGCCCGCGGCCGCCATCGCCCCGGACGCCGATGCCGTGCGCCTCGTCGACCACGAGTGTCGCCCGATGTGCACGACAGACTTCGTGCAGCTCCCGCAGCGGCGCCAGGTCACCGTCCACACTAGAGACCGAATCGCACACCACCAATGCCCGCTCCTCGGATCGGGTGGCTAATGCGGCGCGTACCTGCTCGACGTCGTTGTGTGCGGTCACCGCAACTCGTGCCCGGGATAGCCGGCACGCGTCCACCAGGGAAGCGTGGCTGCCGGCGTCGGACACCACGAGCGATCCGGCACCGGACAACGCGGTCACCACGCCGAGGTTGGCGGTGAATCCCGAGGAGAACACCAGGCCGGCTTCGGTACCGGTGAATTCGGCCAGCTCGGCTTCCAGGCACGCGTGGGCCTGCGTCGTCCCGCTGACCAGGCGGGAGCCGGTCGAACCCGCCCCCCAGGTATGCAGGGCGTCCGCGGCGCCGGCCAGCACCCGCGGATTACGCGCAAGCCCGAGGTAGTCGTTGGACGCGACGTCGATGAGCGGGAAGTCAGCGGAGCGGGGGTGCAGCTCGCGGCGGACGCCGGCGATGCGGCGCTGTTGCTCGTACTCCTTTAGCCAGCGCAGTGACTCGGGCAGCTCCACGGTGCTCCTTTCAAAGTCCTGGCATCAGGGCCCAGCGATTCGGCTGTTGGCTATTCGCTGGGGTAGGTGTAGAGGCCGCTGCCGGCTTTGCGTCCGACGAGGCCGGCGTCGACCATGCGGGCCAATTTGGGTGGTATTTGGGTGTTGATGGGCGGCAGCCGTCAAGTTTTACCGCTGCGCATGGTGGCGATTAGGCTGGTGTCGTAGTCGCCGGATTGGTACGCCGGATTGTCGAGCAGTTCGACAAAGAACGCAAGGTTGGTCTTAGGTCCTTTGATGGTGAAGTCGGCGACGGCGGTTCGGGCGCGGGCCAGTGCCTGGTCTCGGTCGGAGCCCCACACGCACAGCTTGGCCAGCAGTGGGTCATAGTGCGGGGTCACAGTGTCGCCGTCGCCGTAACCGGCATCGACCCGTACCCCGTCACCGGTGGGCTGCGACCAGGCGGTGATGGCTCCAGGACCAGGCAAGAACCGCACCGGGTCCTCGGCGTAGACCCGCAACTCGATCGCGTGCCCCGCTGGCATCAGCTGGGCCGGGTCAAATCCCAGATCCTGTCCCGCGGCGATCCGCAGTTGCGCCTCGACTAGGTCCAGGCCGTAGACCATCTCGGTGACTGGGTGCTCGACCTGCAGCCTGGTGTTCATCTCCAAGAACACGAACTTATCAGCGACCGGGTCGAGTAAAAACTCCACCGTGCCCGCCCCCCGATAGTCCACCGCACTTGCCGCGGCCACCGCCGCCTTCAGCATCCGCGCCCGCAGCTCCGGTCCGACTGCGGGAGAAGGACACTCCTCGGCAACTTTCTGATGTCGGCGCTGGACGGAGCAATCCCGCTCTCCTAACGCCACCACTTGCCCGTCGGCCAGCCCCAGCACTTGCACTTCGACGTGGCGGGCACCGGCGAGGTAACGCTCCAGCAGGATCGTCGCCGACCCGAAGAATCGCTCGGCCCGTGCCTGCGCGGTCGCGAACGCCGCTCGCAGGCTTGCCTCGTCGGTCGCTGTCCCCATCCCGATGCCCCCGCCGCCGGCGGCGGCCTTGACCATCAATGGGTAACCCACTTCCGACGCCGCGGCAACTGCCGCCTCGACGTCGCTGAGTGGCTCTGTCGTCCCGGCCGCCACTGGGACCCCGGCCGAAGCCATCATGTTGCGGGCACTGACCTTGTCGCCCATTGCCTCGAGGGCCTTTGGTGACGGCCCCACCCACACCAAGCTCGCTGCGGCCACCGCACGCGCAAAGTCGGCGTCCTCCGATAAGAACCCGTATCCGGGATGCACCGCCTGGGCGCCGGCACTCACGGCCGCCTCGACCACCCGTGCTGCATTCAGATAGGAGTGCACCGGCGGCGCCGGCCCCAGCAGCACCGCCTCGTCGGCCTCCCGTACGTGCAGCGCATTCGCATCGGCCTCAGAGTAAACTGCGACAGCCTCGATCCCCAGGCGGTGGCATGTCCCGATCACCCGGCGGGCGATCTCGCCTCGATTCGCCACCAATATTCGATCGAACATCACAACATCACCTATCCAATACTTCTTAGGCCCGCATTGTTCGGGCAGACTTGCCACAATTTTCCGGGAGTATGCGATAGGCTCGTTCGATCCACGCGCACAACCTCGGGCGAGTGACACGTGGGTCGATAATCTCCTGGATGCCGAACCGCTCAGCCGTGCGGAATGGGTTCTCCAAGTGCGCAAATCCCGCAATTAGCTCTGAGCGACGACCTTCAGAGTCGGCCGCCTCGGCTATCTCTCGCTTATAGGCTGCTTCGACTCCACCCTCGATTGGTATGGATCCCCAATAAGCAGTTGGCCAAGCGTATCGCCAATTGATAGAACTAGCGATTGGGGCGTATGCACCACCGGCTAGCCCGAAGGCGCGCCGGACAAAGACCGAGCACCAGGGAACCGTGGCCTGCTCTATGGCCATGGCAGCACGCACGCCTTTACGCACGGTACCTCTTGCCTCGGCGGCTGTGCCGACGTATGTCCCAGGTTGGTCGACGAAGTTCACGACCGGGAGGTGGAAGGTATCAGCCAAGTCGACAAATCGAATGATTTTCTCCGCTGCTTCCGCGGTCAGCGATCCACCAAAGTGAAGGGGGTCGTTGGCCAAGACTGCGACCGGGTAACCGTGCAATCGGGACAGCATCGTGATGACAGATCGTCCGTTATAGCGGCCAATCTCGAATGAGGATCCGGTATCAAACACGCCGTCCAGCAGGTTGCGCATCTTGTAGGCACGGCGCTTGCTCTCTGGAATGATGCTGACGAGTCCCTGATCGATGCGATCCGCCGGATCTTCGGGCCGCTGCCGTACAGGGAGTTCGTAGACACTCTGCGGCAGGTAGGACAGGAAGCGTGCCACTTGGTTAAGGGCGTCATGCTCCCCAGCTGCCTCGTTGTCGACCACACCAGAGCCGTGGGCATGGACATGGGATCCGCCTAGCTGTTCCTTGTCGACGTCCTCACCAACCCCGGGTCGGACGACCGCTGGGCCGGCAGCGAAGACCCAACTCGTGCCCGCTGTCATCACGGAGAAGTGGCTAGCCACGACTCGCACCGCGCCCAGCCCGGCGGCTGCCCCCAAGGCGACGGCGATGACGGGGATTTCGCCCAACATGTCCGTAAGCGGCCAATGGGCGTAGCCCGGTATCTTGGTTGCTCCGGATTGTTGGAGCAGGTTGACGCTGCCGCCTGCGGTCTCGACGAGGCGGATACATGGCATGCGGTATGCGAGTGCGAGCCGTTCGGCGTACTGCCATTTTTCGGGTGAGGTTGCTTCCGACGAGCCGCCGCGCACGGTGAAGTCTTCGGCAACGATGCAAACGTCACGACCCGATATCTGCGCTAGTCCTGTGATGACGTTGGCTGGTGTTACGGCGAGGAGCTTGTGCTGGTCGTCATACGTTCCCGTGCCTGCCTGAAGCCCAATCTCTTGCCATGTTTCGGGGTCGACGAGGTAGGCGATGCGGTCTCGGGCAGTGAGGCGTCCAGCCGTACGCTGCCGTTCGACCTTGTCGGCGCCGCCCATCGCGAGCGCATAGTCGGTGCGTCTGCTCATCTCGTCAGCCCACGGAGGCTGATCTGATTGGGCTTGTGGCTCTTTGGCATCCGCGGGTGGTGTCGTGGTGTCGGTCATATGGCTCCGCTGGTCGAGTCGATCCTTGGGGAGGGCCCTGCCACGAGCCACCTTGCCTGCCGTGGTGTTCTGGGGGAAGCATGTAACGATGACCACAGTGATAGGAGTTGCCTGCAGGTGCGGTTAGAACAGCTGCGGTACGCGGAGGTGACGTTCCGGGCTGGCTCCCTGCGCAAGGCGGCGCAGGAGCTAGGGGTCGCCCAACCCTCGCTGAGTCAACAGATCCAGCGGCTGGAGGAAGAACTCGGAGTCGTCCTGCTCATTCGACGTCCGAATGGAGTTCGACCGACTGACGCCGCGATCGCGATCCTGCCGCACATCCGGACTGCGTTGCGTGCCGAGGCGCATCTCCGTCAGGAGGCGAGTGCGATCAGTGGGTTACGTGAAGGCAGGGTTCGCCTGGGCTCTATCGCCACCGCGAGCAGGACACTGCTACCTCGGGTGGTCCGCCGGTTTCAGCAGGAACACCCGAGTATCCATTTCCAGGTCACCGAAGGTGGCTCGGTCCTGATTCGAGACCAGGTCGCCTCGGGTGATCTGGATGTCGGCATCGTGTCGCACCTGCTCGAGGACAAGCACGGGATGGCCGGTCTTTTCGTCGAGGACATCGCAGACGGACGCATGGTGGTCTGTATCCCGGCGGGACATCGACTGTGGGGACGCACCGCGGTGACAGCGGCAGACCTGGCAGGTGAGGCAATCATTGCGTTTCACCCCGGCTACATCCTCCGAACGGTGTATGACCACTTAGCCACCCGGCAAGAGGTACACGCGGTCTACTACACGGACAGCAGCGAGACGGCACGCCGGATGGTTAGCGCTGGTGTCGGTATCGCGCTACTTTCCCGTCTCGGTACCTCCGATGACTCCGCCGTAAGTGCTGGTCGTATCGGCTTCTTGCCGCTTCAGGAGCCATGGGCCGAGAGCCGCATGTCGGTGGTGCGACGGGCGGACGAGCAGCCCCCACCCGCGGTCCGCGCACTCCTGCGCATCGTGCGACATGAGGCACGTCACTTACAGCTTCCGAACGCTGATAGTTAACCCCTATCGCTGTGCCCGCCCTGGATGCCTTGCGCTGGAGAGCGGGGAGCACGAACCTAAGCGAAGAGCGGCGTGATGGTGCGCGACCGCGTTCACCGACACTTAATCCAGGAGGCCACATGTTCGCAACCGGCTTACATCAACGTGTGATCACGGCGTCGCTGGGAGTCGCTGCCTTGGTCCTGGCCGGATGTGGAGGGAGCACCGTCGCCGGCAGCAATGGTGGTTCTCAACCGACGGCGAGCGGCCCGATCCCCACAGCGGACTCGGCATCGTTGCTTCCAAAAGCGAAGAGCGAGGGAACCCTCGTCTGGTACACCTCAAATACTCGCCCGAACGCGACTAAGATCAAGGACCTTTTCGAAGCAACATACCCCGGTGTGCACATTGAGCTGTTCCAGGCCGGCGGCTCGCAAGTACTATCCAAGGTCGGGTCTGAACTCAACGGGGGTGGACTGCAGGCCGATGTGGTCGATTACTCTGACGGCGCAGCGATCGTTGACCAGGCCAAGGACGGTCTCTTCGCCCGCTATGAACCCGAACACGCGGATCAAATCCCGGCAAACCTGAAAGATCCACAAGGCTTCTGGGTGAGTTCAGGCTCGTTCTTGACCGCAACCATTGCTTACAACACCAACGCCATCAAAGCGAACGATGCCCCCACATCCTGGAAAGATCTGCTCGACCCGCGCTGGAATAAGAAGGTCGCTTTCGGCAGCCCCGACTACGCAGGCACCGCACTCACGACCCTCGCGGGATGGCAGAAGGCCCTAGGTGCCGACTACGTCGACAAGCTAGGCGCCAACGGTCTCCAGGTTATGCAGAGCTTCGGTGACGTCGAGAACGCTCTGGTCTCCGGGCAGGCGCCCGTCGGCGTCGTACTGAGTTTCCGAGCGCTCGCTGACCAGGCCGAGGGCAAGCCCATCAAGGTGATCGCACCGGTCGAGGGTCCGGTTGAAATCATCACGACCCTCGGTATCAATGCCAAAGCGGCTCACCCAAACGCCGCCCGCCTGTTTGAAAACTTCCTTTTCACTGATCAAGTGCAGAAGGCGCTCGCGAGCACCTACTACTTTCCGGCCAGAACTGGATTTTCCGTGCCGGGCGAAACTGATGTGGCTCAGCAGAAGCTGATCAGCCCGGACCTCGCGACGGTGTCCAATACGAAGTACGTCGCAGACCTCAAGCAGGCGTTCAAGAAGGCGACCTCTTAACGACGACGCTCAGCAATTCGAGGAGCCCTATGAACAAGTCTGCCGCCATCGCCGAGCGAGAGGTGCTGGTCGAGACTGGCCCACCAAGCCACGGAAGGCGCCGTGTCGCCGGAGAGCTTACTCGGCGCGGAGTGTGGGCCTTAACTCTTGCGGTGCTAGCCGTGCTCGTTGCCTACCCCGTCGCCCGTATCTGTTGGCTGGCGATCTCCGACCCGGCGACGGACACTTTCGCGCCCAGCACTTTCATCGATCAACTGACGAGTTCGACCACCTGGGCTGCGGCTCGCAATACAGTGGTGATGGCAGGTGGCGCAACGGTCCTCGCGGTCCTAGCCGCCGTTCCAATGGCATGGCTGTGTGTACGGACTAACCTCCTGCTGCGACGCCAGGTCACGGGCTTAGTTTTCCTCACGTTCATGTGCCCGCCAATTCTCCTCGGGTTGGCATACATCTTGCTCTTTGGCCCGACAGTGGGTCTCGCTACAGGCGCTCTGCACGCACTCGGGGTGCAGTCGACCATCTACAGCTGGTGGGGACTCATCTTTACGACATCGTGCGGTTCCTACCCAATCGTTTTCATGACGACCGCGGCAGCGCTCGAATCTTTAGACGGCGATCTAGACAATGCCGCAATCGTCCACGGAGCGAGCACCGTCCGCACTGCGATACGCGTGACCCTGCCGCTTGTTCGACCCGCCATCGCATCCGGATGCCTGCTCTCCTTCGTGCTCGCACTGAACGCATTTGGCGTGCAAGCACTCATTGCCATCCCCGCCAGGATCCCGCTGTTGACCACAACGATCTACTCCTACTTCTCGTATCCGATACAGCTCACACCGGCCGCAGACCAAGCGGTCCTGCTTATCGCTATCTCGCTGATTGTCACTCTGGTAGTGAACGGATACGTTGCCCGACGGACGTTTCCGACAATAGCCGGTAAGGGCGTACGCCCAGAGATCATCAGGCTTTCCGCGAGGGGTCAGGCCGCTGGACTCGCTCTGTGCGCCATGGTCACCGGGCTGAGCATCGTCGTGCCTATGGTCATCATCGTCATGTCCTCATTCGCACGCGTCCCGGGCATCGGATTCTCGCCGTCCAACCTTTCCTTGGACGGATACCGAAATCTAATAGCTTTGAACGATGCCAAAATAGCACTACGGAACAGCTTCGTCCTAGGGATTCTCTCCGCCCTCGGCATGGTCGTACTCGCGATCTCGCTGTCTTATTTTCGGCGTCAAAATACGCGCGGAGCCCGCGCCGCCAAGATACTCGCGGAGATACCCTTTGTCATCCCAGGAATCGTCCTGGCTGTGGGCCTTATCGCAGCCTACAGTCGACCACCAGTTATCCTGTACGGAACCTTCGCCATACTCGTCTTCGCCTACGTCGCAAAGTTCCTCCCAATAGCTATGCGGTTCACTGACAACGCACTAGGCCAGGTCGCGGCCGAACTCGAGGAAAGCGTCTATGCACACGGCGGTTCACGGTGGATGGCACTACGGATGGTCCTGATTCCCCTGATACGCAACGGCATTGTAGTTGCCGGGGTCATTTCGTTCGTGTTTGCGTTCAATGAACTGTCCGCGTCGATCCTGCTCATAGGCAACGGAAGTCAAGTCGCCTCCACAGTCCTGCTCCATTACAACGAGGAGGGCCTGCTCAGCCAGATGAACGCCTTCGCGACGATCATCTTTGCCGTCACCGCCTGCTGTTACGCCGTGATCATGCGGGTGGCCGGGCGATCTCTGTTCGGATCCTCCCAGGCCGCGTAGGAAGGTTGTTATGTCTGCAGTGTCGTTCGTCAACGTGCACAAAGCGTATTCCAACTCACAGGATTCCGGCGGGGTGTTCGGGGTTTCCTTCGAGGTTCCGGAAGGCCGCTTCACGACGTTGCTCGGCCCCAGTGGCTCGGGCAAGACGACGGTGTTACGTCTGCTCGCGGGATTCCTGCGCCCGACCGACGGTGAGGTCCGCATCGGCACTGAAGTGGTGGCGGCTGCGGACCGGTTCGTCCCCCCGAACGCACGCGACCTGGCTATGGTCTTCCAGAGCTACGCGCTGTGGCCGCACCTCACCGTGTTCGACAACGTCGCGTTTGGCCTCCGAGCCCGCAAAGTCGCCAAGTCGACGATAGCGGTACGCGTGGACGAAGCACTCCAGCAGGTGGGCCTAGAACTCTATGCGCGCAGGCGTCCAGGCGAACTAAGCGGTGGACAACAACAACGCGTCGCTCTAGCGCGCAGCCTAGTTCTGCGACCACGCTTGCTGTTGCTGGACGAACCACTGTCGAACCTCGACGCCGACCGTCGGGTGCAAATGCGGACGCAACTTAAGGATCTACAAGCATCAACTAAGATCACATTCGTTTACGTAACACACGACCAAGATGAGGCATTCGCCCTCTCGGACCACTTACTTGTACTCGAAGAAGGACGGGTAATTCAGCAGGGGACACCGCAAGACCTCTACAACCGCCCGACAAGTGTGAGCGTCGCTCGTTTCCTCACTCGAGGCGGGCTCATTCTGGAAGGAGTGATCGGCAACAGGCTCGGCAAGCGCATCGCGTTCACTGCAACGTGCGCGTCGGGTGTCCACTCGGTCGAGGCAATGGCGCCCTCCACTCCAACTCAACTCGGAAGCCACGGACATGTGGTTGTACATCCGGAGTCTCTTCAGGTACTGACCGACGGAGAGCCCGTGGCTCAGGGGTTTTGCAGCGTCCCGGGCACCGTCCGCGCCGTCAACTTCGCGGGACGCGAAAATCACTTGGAAGTTGCCCTTGACGTAGGCACAGTCGTCAGCTGTTACGACAACAGCCGACGAGCTACGACTCCCGGCGATGTCGTACGAGTCGCTTTTCACCCCGACCACGCCCGCGTGGTTACGAGGGATCAAGCACCGCCATCGGCAAGTGCACCCAGCAGTGCCGCCACTATCCCTGAAGGAGCAACGTCGCGATGACCTCACCGCAGGAGGAGACAAAGCCGATTTGGGGGTCGGAGCTTAGAGAGCTGGACGAGCGCAACGCTCACGCTCGCCAGCTTGGCGGAGAGGCAAATATTGCCCGGCAGCACGCCGCCGGCAAACTTACGGCTCGCGAACGCATCGAACGGCTAGTCGACCCTGGGTCGTTCCATGAGGTCGGCGCCCTGACGGGCACCGCCGAGTATGCCGAGGACGGCAGCTTCCTCAGCGCCCTGCCAGCCAACGTTGTCGTCGGCAAGGGCAAGGCAGACGCCCGCCCGATCGCCGTGTCCGCGGATGACTTCACCGTCCGTGGGGGTTCGTCGGAAGCCACGTCACCCGAAAAGTGGCAGTTCATCGAGCGATGGGCCCTGGAAACACGACAGCCCCTCGTACGACTGGTCGACACCGCAGGCGGCAGTATTCGTTTGCTGGAAAAGGCCCGGGCTACCAAGATCCCTGGTTATCCACACTGGCCCATCAACGACCTGCTCGCAACGGTGCCCGTCGTAGCGGTGGCGATGGGCCCGTGCGCAGGTTTTGGCGCGGTGCGCGTTGTGATGTCGCACTTCTCCGTCATGGTCGCAGGCAGCAGCCAAGTCTTCGCCGGAGGCCCGCACGTCGTGGCACCCGGAGTGGGCGAACGTATCGATAAGGAAGAACTCGGTGGCGCTGCCGTGCACGCACGTCGAAGCGGCGTGGTCGACAACGAAGCAAAGTCGGAGGCAGAGGCACTCGCACAGGTGCGCCGCTTCCTGTCCTACCTACCCTCTAGCGTCTACGAGCTTCCGCCGTGCGCAGCCGCTACCGACCGTACGGACCGCCGTGACGAGTCGCTCGCCTCGATCATTCCCCGCAATCAGCGCAAGCCATACCCTGTGCGTCGAATCATCGAATCCATCATGGACACTGGCTCAGTCTTCGAGATTGGCCGCTACCAGGGCCGGTCCTCGGTTGCGGTCCTCGGGCGACTCAACGGCCGACCCGTCGGATTGATGGCGAACGACCCCATGCAGCTCGGTGGCGCAATGACCGTGGAATCCAGTGAGAAGATCACCAGGTTCGTCGACATGTGCGACAACTTCCATCTACCTATTATCAACCTGATGGACCAGCCTGGTGTCTACGTCGGCCGTCAAGCCGAGGAACGGGGAACCATCCGCAAGGCTCTGCGGGCACGGATGGCAATCGGCCAAGTAAGTGTGCCGTGGTGCACGATATTTATCCGCCGCGCGTTCGGCGTAGCGGGAGGGGCTTACGGTCCGCAGCAGCACGCATACGTGCGCTATGCCTGGCCTTCGGCATACTGGGGCTCTATTCCCGTCGAAGGCGGCGTCGAAGCTGCATACCGTAAGGACATCGCCAATGCAGACGACCCAGACCTACGCCGGGACAGTCTCATCGACTACTACCACCGACTCGAGTCTCCGTTCCGCACAGCGGAGCGCTTCGGAATCGAGGAGGTCATCGACCCGCGGGAGACGCGGCCGCTGCTGTGCGAGTGGGTGGAGGAGTCCTACCGGGTGCTGCCACAGCAACTCGGGCTCACCCAACACACGTACCGGGTCTGATATGAGCAATAAAGAAGGAGACGCACAGTGACACAGGTTCTGCAGGGTGTTCGCATTATCGACGCCGGCACCGTGCTGGCCTCTCCCGGACTCTGCGCACTGCTGGCAGATTTTGGAGCCGAGGTGATCAAGATCGAGCAGCCAGGAGACGGCGACCCACTTCGCCGATATCCTCCCCATGCAAATGGCCAAAGCCTGGTCAGCAAGGTCACCAATAGAAACAAGTACAGCGCTACACTAAATTTGCGTGATCAGCGAGGTCGTGAAATCTTTCGCAAGCTCGTGAAAACATCTGATGCTGTCGTGATGAACTACCGCCTACCGACCCTGAAGAAATGGGAACTGGACTTTGATGACCTAGTAAAGGTGAAGTCAGACGTCATCATGCTCCATCTGAGCGGCTACGGTCGCACAGGCCCATACTCCGACCGACCCGGGTTCGCGCGGGTTGCTGAGGCATACGTTGGGCTTACCTATATGACAGGCTACCCAGACCGCAGTCCGGTACCGGCGGGGTATGCGGTAGCGGACGCGCTCGGCGCCGTCTACGGGGCCTACTCGCTCATGCTTGCCCTCTATCACAAGCGGTTAACCGGCCAGGGCCAGCTTGTCGACCTTGCCTTGTACGAATCCATGATGCGTGTGCTCGATGGCCTCTATATTGGCTATGACCAAGATGGTCTGATACCCCAGCGCGAGGGCACTCTCAATCCCAACATTGCTCCGCATGACATCTATGAGACTGCAGATGGAAAGTATATTTCGCTTCCAATCAGCACCCAAAACATGTTCATCAGGCTCTGCCACGTCATCGGATCGCCGGAACTTGCCGCCGACCCACGATTTTCTGCAAACGTGCAACGCGTCCAGCACCGGAAGGAACTCGATGCTATTATCGTACCCTTCATCAGCGCGCTGTCTGCAGAGCAATTTCTCACTCTGGCGAACACGGCAGGAATAGCCGCATCCAAGATCAATGATGTCCAAGACTTTATGGGCGATGAACATGTCAAAGGGCGGGGCAGTATCACGACGATGTGGGATGCCAATCTGGATCGAGCGATCCGTATGCAAGGAGTAGTTCCCGTGTTGTCCAAGACGCCCGGGGATATTAAATGGCCTGGCCACGAACCAGGCCAGGATAACGACTATGTTTATCGCTCAGTGCTGGGTATCGGGGAAAACGAGCTTGCCGGTCTTGTACAGGATGGCGTCGTCTGACGCTGTAAAGGGTCAAAACGAGGAGCGCTGCGAAGTGACTGGAGAAGTCCGTTCAGAAATGGTCGCCAATGTTTGGAAGGTGGAGGTTGCGCTGGGTGACCGGCTTGAGGAGGGCGACACCATTGCGATTCTCGAGTCGATGAAGATGGAGATTCCCGTGCTCGCTGAGGTAGCGGGCAGTGTGAAGCAGCTAGAGGTGCGTGAAGGGGACAGTGTGCAAGAAGGTGATCTCATCGCGGTAGTTGGCTAGCACTGCGGTCGCCCCTCGAAGCGTCACAGTGACAAAAGTTGGACTGCATCACGGCGATAGGGGGATACGTCTGAACCATTCTGGGCGCCCGCATCTACCAGGACATCGCCGATCGGGCAGTACAGACCCCGTTGTCCCCCCAGCAAACCGCGGGCCCCACATCCGGGACCACCGGGTACCGGTCCTCCCCCGAGGGTTACCGGGTTGTGTGGTGGATAGTATGTACTATCCAAATGACTTGCAGTGGGGCCAGGCCGCCCCTGGGGTCTCGCTGGCGAAGTTGACCGGGGTGGCACACTCGGGGCGAGGTGAGGGTCATGAGTGATCAGTCCTACGCGGATGTCACCGAGCGTCTGTTTCGCGCATTCGCAGCGGTGCACCCGCTGCCCGTCATCACCGCGGTGGTGCAGCAGTGCCGCAACGACCTGGACAGCGTGCCGTCCGGCGCGATTCCGGAACTGCTGGAACGGCTCGCCCAGCAGCGGCTGAGCGATCTGCAGCCCGCACCATGAGGTCCCCCGACCGCGCCAGCCGGGCGCGCTGGCGAGCTCTGGGCAATACCCGACACCAACCGACACGATTTTCGAGCGAGCTGCCGCTAGTCAGGATGCTCTCGGGTGAAGCGGTTGAAGGCGCGCGAGTTGGGTGACGTGCGTGGGGGTGAGTTCGTCGAGGCTGGCCACACCGAGCAGCCGCATCGTGCGGGCGATCTGCTCGGCGAGGATCTGGATCGCCCGGTCGACGCCCTCGCGCCCGCCCGCCATGAGCCCGTAGAGGTAGGCCCGGCCGACGAGGGTGAAGCGGGCACCGAGGGCAATGGCGGCCACGATGTCCGCGCCGCTCATGATGCCCGTGTCCAGCAGCACTTCGGTGTCGGCACCCACCTCCCGCACCACCTCGGGCAGCAGGTGGAACGGGATGGGTGCACGGTCGAGCTGGCGGCCGCCGTGGTTGGACAGGATGAGACCGTCCACCCCCATCGACGCCAACTGCTTCGCGTCCTGCAGGTTCTGCACGCCCTTCACGACTAGCTTGCCTGGCCACTGCTCCTTGATCCAGGCGAGATCGGCAAAGGTGACCGTCGGGTCGAACATGGTGTCCAATAGCTCGGCCACGGTGCCCGACCAGTGATCGAGCGAGGCGAAGGCGAGCGGGGTAGTGGTGAGGAAGTTGATCCACCACCCAGGACGTGAGATCGCGTTCAGCACAGTCTTGGCCGTCAGCGCCGGGGGAATCGACATCCCGTTGCGGGTGTCCCGCAGCCGGGCACCGGCCACCGGCACGTCTACGGTGACCAGCAGGGTGTCGAAGCCTGCCTTCGCCGCCCGGTCGACGAGGGCCATCGACCGCTCGCGGTCCTTCCACATGTACAGCTGAAACCGGTTGCGGCCGTGTGGGTTGGCCGCGGCGACATCCTCGATGGCGGTGGTGCCCATGGTGGACAGCGCGAACGGGATACCAGCTGCAGCCGCAGCGGTGGCGCCGGCGATCTCGCCCTCGGTCTGCATCATCCGGGTGAACCCGGTCGGGGCGATACCGAAGGGCTGCGCGACCGGACCACCGAGCACGCGACGGCTGGTGTCGACCGTGGACACGTCACGCAGGATCGAGGGGGTGAACTGGATGTCCTCGAACGCCTGCCGGGCACGGGCCAGGGATATTTCGGCCTCCGCGGCGCCCTCGGTGTAGTCGAAGGCCGCCTTCGGGGTGCGCCGTTGGGCGATGGCGCGGAGGTCGTAGATCGTGAGCGAACCTGCCAGGCGGCGCTTCTTCGCGTTGAGCTCCGGCCGCTTAAACTGCATCAGAGGCGCGAGATCGCGGACCTTAGGGAACTGGCGTTCAACCATGCGATGTTCTTCTCATTTCAGGCACAGATGAGGGCGGATGATCACGTCGGTGGCGAGCGGCTTGGAGAGTCGGCGCCATTGTCAGCCCACACGGACGATCGCAGCGAGTGGATTGCCCTCAGGGGGCCCCTGGTGGGAGTTACGCTCTCCGCCGGAGACGAAGTTCGTGGTGCAACCTGTTGTGGCAGCGAGTAGGTACCCACCCATTGCTTTGGCCACGTGGTACCCGACCGGGTCGTCATGCAGCGTAATCCGCCGGCCGTGGATACGGTCCGAACCCGGGATGATCATCTTGGCGAACAGGTAGACGATGCTCGATCGGGCCGCCGCTGTGTCGAGGCCCAATGCCTCGCCGGTCGCGGATCGCACAGCCTTCATGACGGCACCGAGATCGAGGATGTCGTGCATAGAGTGATGCCCGATCCGCAGGTCACCGGCGGCGTGGACGGAGTTGGCCAGTAGGAGCACCTCGGCGTGCGACTTCTCGCCGCCGGACGAAGTGATGGCGACGTCGGAAAACAGGTCCCAGTCGGACCGGATCGCCGCGTTGGTGACAGCAGTGTCGTCCACCTCTCCGAGGGCGACAGCGACCCCAAGCGCCGATGCGTCGTTGGAATAACAGAGGGCTCCCTCAGGCCCGATCGACAGGTCGGTCGTGACCGTGTCATGGCCTCGCCCGCGCGCCAGGGCGATTCCGTCCGCCGTCAACGCAGGAGCCTTAACTAGGACCAAGTGAACATCGGCGGGGTCGGAGACGCCGGCGTCGACCATCGCTTGGCGGACTGCCAAGGCGACCCGGTCGACGTGGTCCCGACGGCCGACGTGCTCGGGGAGGATCTGCGCGGAGTGGGCCAGGCCGACCGTGAGCCGTGATGCTATTAGGCTGGGGTGTGTGTCAGGAGCCGCGCTCTTTCGGCGGGTAAGCAATGCGACGTGCGGCGTGAGGACACCGGGTGTCCCGCCGGACAGGATGATGCACATACGCTCGGCCACGGCGACCGGGTCGATGCCGAGCCTCTCGGCAAAGAGCTGACGCAGTGCCGCGTCCGCCGCCTCCCGGCCGGGGTCCCTGCCCAGTCCGCTGCCCTCCGTCTTGCCGATGACGGCGACCACGTCCCGGGCATCGACCACGCCGCTGTCGAGCAGCCGACGCACGGCCGAGACGTCCGAGGGCGTCTCCATCGGGCAGAGGTGGACATCGACCTGAACGGCATGGCTCATCGCGACTTCCTCGCGTCTTCGAGCAGGGACCCGACGCCCAGCACGAGGTCCTCTCGGAAGGCCGGCGCCACGAGCTGCACGGACAACGGCGCACCCGTCGTGGAACGGCCGAAAGGCACAGAAAGCGACGGCAGTCCGAACAGGCTCACAACCCGACACGGGGTGAGTACGTCGAACCCTGTCAGCTGCTGACCCCGGACGTTTGACACTCCGTTTGTGGGGTCGAAGGGCGCGACCAGCGCGACCGGGAGGACCAGTAACCGCTCGCCATACAGCCAACCGGCGAGCTCGGCGCGAAGCCGGCTACGCGCGGCCCACAGCTCCACTAGACGCCGCTCGCTCGTAGGTTGCCGTCGGTCCAGCAGGCTGCGGATCCCTGTGCCGAGCATGTCCTCGCGGCCGGCCGCTGCTGCCTCGATCTCTGCGAGTGGATCCGCATCGCGGATGCCGGAATAGACATCGGCTGCCAAGGACAGCGCAGGCGGCAGACCATGCTCGCTGCGTACGCCGACTCGTTGCAGCGCCTTCACCGCCGCTGCTACGACATCACCGACCTCGCGGTCTACGTTGAAACCTGCTAGGTCGGTACCCCATCTCAGTTCAAGCCGGTCTGGGCGCACATGGGCCGAATCGCGCCACGGCGCAGGGGTGACGCTTGCATCGATGCCATCCGGGCCGGACAGTACCGTCATAGCCAGCGACACGTCTCGCACCGACCGGGCGAGCGGCCCGATTACTTGGACTTGGCCCTGCAGTGTCCGGGGGTTCGGCACGTAGGGTGCCTCGGCGGGAAGCTGGCCGGTGCCGGGCACCCGACCCACAGTCGGCCGCAGGCCGACGAGTCCGGTGCATTGGGCTGGCCAGCGGATCGAGCCACCGTAGTCGCTGCCTAGCCCGAGGGCCGACATGCCAGCGGCAACCGCGGAGCTTTCGCCACCACTCGATCCGCCGGGGGTGAAGGGGCCCAGAGGGTTTCGAGTGCGTCCGTACAGCTCATTTACCGTATCGATACCTAAGGCGAATTCTGGGCAGTTGGTCTTGCCGATCAGGATGCCATCCGCAGCGCGGATCCGGGCGACCGCCGTCGCATCGACTGCTGGGCGCAGCTGCACGACCGCTGCGCTGCCGCACGTAGTCGGCAGGTCAGCGGTGGCCAGGACGTCCTTGGCAGTGAACGGCACCCCAGCCAGCGGACCTACCTGCTGCCCCGAGGCCAGCCGCCGTTCCAGCTCACGTGCGTCGGTTCGGGCGGCCACCGCCCGCTCGGCCACCACCGCATTGAGGTGACCGTTGAGCTGATGCAGGCGCACGAGATGCTCCTCGAGAACCTGCACCGGTGAAATCTGCCGGGACCGAACCGCGCGCGCGATGTCAGCGGCGGCCCAGCCAGCCACACTAGCGACCGGCGCGGTCACCGGTCGGGCCTGATGATCTCGTCAAGGTGGTCGAGGAACGATTGGTTCCCGTGATGGGCCACCTCGTGCATCACAGCGGTGGTGTCACCTGTCTCGATCAGTTCGAGCAGCGACTCGTGCCGCCGCACGGCGTCCTCTGGGTCGCCGTAGAGCCGAGTGCGGAACTCAAGGTTGTACGCCATGCACAGTTGTAGTTGTAGCCGCAGTGCGTCGTATGCCTTGACGAGCCGTGAGTGACCGGCCAGGGCCACCAGGGCGTAATGGAACGAGCTGTTCGCCACAAGCAGCGCGTCCTGGTCGTGCAAGGCCGCTGCCGCGCGCATCTCGTCCATCGCCTGCCGCAGCGGCACCAGCAGCGCGGAGTCCTTGACCGGCACCCCCAACTCGACGGCTAGCCGCTCCAAAGCGAACCGCAGCGAGTAAATTTCCCGCACGTCGGCCGCCGTGAGGGGGACGACTATAAAGCCGCGGCGCGGCAGGCTCTGCACGAGCCCGTCGCGCTGAAGGATCCGCAGCGCCTCTCGGATCGGAGGCCGGCTCACCCCAAATCGCTCGGTCAGGCGCTCCTCGACCAGTCGGTCTCCGGGGCGCATTTCACCGGACAGAATGAGCTGACGCAGCCCCTTGACGACGGCCTCAACCATTGAAGGAACGATCAGGTGGTCTCTGCCCGTCCGGTCCTCGGGGCTCACGCTCATGGGGATCTCCTCGTCGCGATGCAAACCTGTTTTTTGTCTGGCATGCAGCCAATGGCAGCATCAGTCTGGGCGGGAGTGCCTAGCCTGGAGCGCGACGTGCGACTCGACCATGCGCTCAGTGTCGACCACGGAGTATCCGACTTCCCGCAGAACCTCGACGGTGTGCTGCCCGAACAGGGGTGCCGCCGACCGCAGCCATCCGTCCTCGCTGCCAGACACTTTGACGGCCTGCCCTAAGACCTTCATCGGTCCCAGGGCTGGGTGCTCGACGGAGGCCACCATATTGAGGCCGCGGGTTACTGGATGCTCAAGCGCCTGTCCGAGGTCCAGAACGGGGCCGCATGGCACGCCGGCCTCGTTGATGCGCGAAATCCAGGAGGTCGCCGAGTCCGACGACAGAGCATCTTCGATCATCTCGCGGAGCTGCCCCCGGTGCCGCATCCGCGCCGCGTTGTCGACGAATCGCTCATCCTCCACGTGGTCCTGAAGCCCCAGGGCGTCGCATAGTCGACGCCACATCTTCTCGTTACCGGACGCCAGGGTCAGCGAGCCATCCCCAGTGCGGAACGTCCCCTGAGGAAACATGATCGGGTGGTCGTTGCCGTCCTGACCGGGGACCACGCCGAGGCTCAAGTATTTCTGAGCCTGGTAGGACATCAGGGTCAGCATCGACTCCATCAGCGAGGACTCGACGACCGCGCCGACACCGGTGCGCTCACGCTCCATCAGCGCCGATAGCACCCCGACGGCACCGAACACCCCGGTAGCCGAGTCGGCCACGGCGATACCCACCCTCAGCGGCCCGGTCTCCGGCGTGCCGGTGACGCTCATCAGTCCGGACATCGCTTGCGCCGTCTGGTCAAAGCCGGGCAGCGCGTCGCCCGGGGGCCGCATGCCAAACCCGCTGATCGAGGCGTACACGAGTCGGGGGTTACGTTCTCGCAGCACCTGTGCGCCGAAGCCCATCACCTCGGCGGTGCCGGGCCGGAAGTTCTGGACGAACACGTCTGCTCGATCCACCAAGCGGTGCAGTGCCTCGCGTCCCTCCTCGGCGCGTAGGTCGAGTGCGACGCTGCGCTTGTTGCGGTTGGAAGACATGTAGTAGACGGACTCCTCGCCGTGGAACGGGCCGGACTGTCGGGACGGGTCGCCGGCCGGCAGGGTTTCGACCTTGATCACGTCCGCGCCCAGGTCAGCGAGCAGCATGCTGAGCGTCGGCCCGGACAAATATCTGGTCAGGTCGACAACCCGGATCCCCTCAAGTGCGGCCACTGCGACTCCTCCCCTCATCACTGAACTTCGGGGCGCGACCCTCGGTGAAGGCGGCGACCCCCTCTCGTAGGTCGGCCCCGTCGTACGCTTCGACTGCCACGCGAGTGAGGGCCTCTGTGTCCTGCGCAGTCAACGGACGTCCGCACATATCCGCGACGAGCTTGGCCGCGCGGATAGTGACCTCGGAGCTGGCCCGGACCGCGTCGACCAGCGCGACCGTTTCGGCCACCAGCTGTTTGCTGGGCACCACCCGCTGCACCAGTCCGCAGCGCAGCGCCTCGGCGGCATCGATAATCCGGCCGCCGAACACCAGGTACTTCAACATGGCCGGACCAATCAACCGCGCCACGGCGCTGGCCTCGGTGTAGCCGAGCGTGACACCCAGGCGACCGATCGGGATACCAAACCTCGACCCGTCGGCGGCGAGTCGGATGTCGCAGGCCGCGGCGAGCTCGCATCCACCGCCGACGGCCACGCCGCTGATCATGGCCACCACCGGCACCGGGAGTGCCGCAACGGCATCCAGTGCCCGGGCGATGGACTCGTTGTAGTGCAGCGCCCTCGCAGCTCCCAGGCGGGTCTGCGGGAACTCGCGGATGTCCGCGCCGGCACCGAAGGCCCGGTCACCGGCGCCGCGCACCACTACCGCCCGCAGCTGGTTGTCACCGGTCAGGACCTCGAAGACTTCAGCCAACCGGCGCCAGCTTGCCAAGCTCAGAGCGTTGAGCTGGTCAGGCCGGCACAACGTGACCACGACGACGTCATCGACCTGTTGAAAACCGACGTAGTCGACCACCTGCCCGGACTCCGGGTCGCGGCCGAGCAGCGATGACCACAGCGTGGCAGCATCTCCCCGGGGGTCATCCTGCACCTCCCCGGAGGTGCCCACCGCCGCCATCAGTTGGTCTCCAGCGGCACGCGCCCACGGGCGAGTTGGGACAAGGCAACGGCACAGAGCAGGGCTCCCCCGTAGAACAGCTGCTGGACGTAGCTCTGCACACCGAGGATTTGCAGGCCGGTGATGCCGGTGACCAGGAAGTAGACCGCGATCAGAGTGCCCCAGGGGTTGAACCGCCCGGGCATGATGCTGGTGGCACCCAGAAACGCCGCCGCGAAGGCCGGCAGCAGGAACGTCGCACCCGAGCTAGGGTCCGCCCCGCCGGTGGTCCCCGCGTACAGGACACCGCCACCGGCCGCCAGAACACCGGAGCAAACCAGGGAGCCAATGCGGACCTTGCTCACCTTGACACCGCTGAGCTTGGAGACACTACGTCCGCGGCCGACGAAGAGCAGCCGCCGGCCAACCGAGGTGTACTCGAAGACCCACCACATGAGCACGCACAACGCCAGACCGTAGTAAAAGGCCAGCGAGATTCCGCCGATCTTGTAGACGATCACCGCGTCGACTAGCGACTGTGACACACCGGAGATGGTGGCCGATTGACTAATCCAGAGGGTGACGCCGCTGAACAGCGTGCCCATGCCGAGCGTGACGATCAGCGACTCGATGCCGAAAAAGATCATGATCGCGCCGTTGATGAGCCCAACGACAGCCCCCAGGACGACAGCCGCCACGATGGCCGCGCCGATCGGCCAGCCGTGCTGCACGTTCAGGACCGCGACAAGCATGGAGGACAGCGTGAGCACGCCTGCGACGGACAGGTCATAGTCGCCGGCCGTCAGCGGCACGATCAACGCCAGCGTCAGGACGAGCAGAACGGCTTGGGAGCCGAACATCGTTTGGAAATTCGCCGCCGTCAGGAAAATGTGCGGGCTGGCGACTCCGAAACCCGCGATAAGCAGCACCCACGCGATGGGCAGGGCACCGCGCTGCAACACGTTGAGGGGACGGCGCAGCGAGGACCCGCTACGAGCCGGTTTGTCGACCTGCCCTTCCGCCGTCTGGCCGAGGACCTGTCCGGTAACGCTCATGAAGCCTTCCTTCCCGACTCGGCCGGTGCCGAGTAGCACTGCTCGGAGATGTGTTCCTTGGTCAGCTCGGCGCCGGTCAGCTCAGCACCGACACGTCCCTGCCTGAAGACCAGGACGCGGTCGCACAACAGCGCCAGCTGCTCGTAGTCCGAACTTGCGCACAGCACCGACATCCCCGTCTGGGCAGCCTCCCTGATGACCGCGAAAATTTCCTCACGCGCTCCGACGTCGACCCCCTGCGTCGGCTCGTGGACGATCAGCAGGCTTGGCCGGGCCTGTAACCACTTGGCCATCAAGACCTTCTGCTGGTTGCCACCGCTGAGGCTGGAACAGGTCAAGGACGGGTCCGCCGGCCGCACGTCGAACCTTCTCAGTGCCACACGTGAGTCCTTGGTCAACCGCTTGCGTCGCAGGAACGGTCCCCGCCGGTAGTCGCCGAGCATTTGCATGGACACGTTGTCGAGCACCGACAGCGAGAGAATCGCGCCGTCCCGCTGACGGTCTGCAGGAACCAGAGCTATGCCGGCGGCGAATGCCTGCGCCGGCGCCAGCCCAGTCAGGTCGAGTTCGTGGCCCTCCAACGTCAGATGCCCAGAGCTGGCCGCGCGTACCCCGAAGAGCAGGTACGGCAGCTCTTCGAAGCCCGATCCGGTCAGACCGGTGACGCCGAGCACCTCGCCGCGACGTACCGACACATCCGCGCCGCTGACCAAGCCGCCAGACAGGCCCGTGACCTGCGCGCGGATCTCGGCCGTCGACAGCCGGTCGTCACGTACGACATCGGAGCGCTCAAGTCGGTGACCGACGATCATCTCGACGAGCGCGTCGTGGGACGTCTCGGCCGTGGCCACCGTGCCGACGACCTCTCCGTCGCGCAACACCGTGGCCCGGTCGGTCAGCGCAGCCACCTCATCCAAGTCGTGCGAGACGAAGAGGACACCAGCACCAGTAGCCGCCACCCGGCGCGTGAGGTCGAAGAGCAGCTCGGTGTCGCCGCGAGGGAGGAACACCGTGGGCTCGTCCAGCACAAGAAGACCTCGGGACGTTCCGTCCCCGCTGACCGGCATGCTGCTGACGGCCCGCACGATGGCCAGCAAGGCGCGCTGCACCGGCCGCAGGTCGCCCACTCGGCTGTCCGGGTCGAGGTCGATGCCCGACCGAGCGAACAGCTCGACTGCCTCGCGGCGAGCGGCGCGCCAGGACACCGACCAGTCGGTACCCGTCGACAATTCTTCGATGAGAAGGTTCTCGAGGACGCTCAGGCTTAGGATCAGCCCGAGATCCTGGTGCACAAACCGCATACCAAGGTCGCGGAAGGCACCCGGCGCCAGTGGCAAGGCGGTCGCTATGCCGTTGAACTCCAAACGCGCACCGTGGTCGGGGGCATGAAAGCCGGCCAGCACCTTGATAAGGGTCGACTTGCCGCAACCGTTCTGGCCCACCAAACCGTGGATCTCTCCCGACATAACGGTCAAGTCGACGCCCCGTAAAGCACGGACGCCACCGAAGGACTTCACAAGGTTGTGCATCTGTAACACGGGAACTGTGCCCGTCACACCGTCAGCAAGCGCCCCGCTTTCGGTGTTCCCGGGTCCTGAGGCGGGTGTCGGGCGGTCGTTTCGCTCCGGACCAACCCCGCTCGTGGTCAAGACGCCCCCCACAGCTTCTTGTAGCCGCTCTTGAAGTCGGCGTTGCCGTACCCGTCGAGCTGGTTGGCAGGCGATCCGGCCTCGGCCACGTTGCTCGCGTCGAACAAGCGGAGTGGGGTCTTTTCACTCTCCAGCGGCGGGGTTCCGGTGAGGACGCGGAGCGCTTGGTCGATGTTGGCCCAACCCAGCCACTCCAACGGCTCGCCGATGTCTGCCACAACAAGGTCCTTGCGCTGGATCATCTGCAGAACCGAGGCCGTCCCGTTGTAGGCGACGATGTTCACCTTGCCCTGTTTGCCGGCCTGGTTGATCCCTGTGACGAGGTTCGGTGTCATGCCGTCGAAGACCGGGACCACATAGTTGATCGAAGGGTCCTTAATGAGCGCCGTCTGCACAGCGGTCGGCACCTTTGTCGCCCAATCGGTGATCGGGATGTTGACCACGTTGGCATTGCACGTCTGGGGACAACGCAGCGCGAGCTCGTCCGAGAACGCCTTGGCGATGCCGGCGCTTGGCTGTACTTCGTTCGAAGCCACGAAGAAGGCGTTGACCCGGCCCGCGGAGTGGACGATGGCGTAGTCCGCCATGAGGGTGCCTGCCTGGTAGTGGTTCGCTGGTACGAGCGCGGCGAGGTCGGGCAAGTCTTTAAGAGCGGTAGGCGCGTATGTCTGGTCGTACAGGTGGGTGCTCACCACCGGAATGCCTGCAGCTTTAGCCGCGGCAATCTGCGGGCCAAGAAGCTTAGGGTCGGGCGACCCCTCCAAAACGATCAGATCAGCCTTCTGCGCGATCCCGCTCTGGATGCCCTGAATCCACTGGTTCGGCTGCCCCTGGTTCGTGTACTGGACGAGCTGCACACCGGCTGCCGCTGCCGCCTCCCCCATCGTCTGGTCGACGATCTGGTTAAACGGCACCGTGCTGTTAAGGCTGACGTTCACGATCTTCTTCCCTCGAGCCTTGCTGGCGTCGAACGCCGGCCCCGGCGGGATGAACGCCGGAGCCTTCTTGGCCGCGTCGACCACCTGCTGAACGGCAGAGATGTCCACGCCCATAGCCGGCTGGTTCGCCGCCGACGTGCCCGTCCCGCCCTTGCTGCACGCGGATACGGCCAGCGCGACGATCACCGCTGCGAGAACCGCCAGACGCCCTCGGCTGAAGATTGCCATTAGATCGCCCTCTCGTAAGAAGCTTCCGGGGGCGACAAGAACGTCACTCCGCTGTGACGCAGGACACTACCGCTTTCGACTATTGTAAACAATAGTCGGCATCAAGAGGTATGTGTGGACGCTGGCGAAGACCGGTGGCCCCAACGTCTGGCCACGTTGCGCGCCTGGCAGTCGAAGTGCTTCAACGCCGCGTCGATGATGCTCACGTCCACGGCACACACCGCGCGCAGATCCGGACCAGATCAGGAGCTCAGCTCCCGCGACGCGCCCTCGTCCAACCGGTACAGATCCTCCGGCAACCAACCAGGACCGGACCTCGGCGGCGATCCGGTCTCCTTTGGATAGCGCACACTATCGACAGCAGCCGCTATCCTCGGTCGGTGGCCTCCCCTACTCCCCCGACGCTCGCGGACGTGGTGGAGCAGTGGTTGACGGTGAAGAGGGCTGGGCGGGGGTTGAGCCCGCACACCGTGCGGGCCTACCGGGCCGACGTGGCCACCTTCGCTGCGCACCTGCACGGGGTGTCCCCCACTGACCGTGGGGTCGCGAGCCGGGTCGCACTGTCCCAGCTGAGCCCGGCGGCAGTGACGGCGGCGTTGTCGGCGATCCAGGCCGGTGGCGCCGCGGGCAAGACACGGGCCCGGCTGCACGGCACCCTCACGGGGCTGTTCGCCTACCTGATCCAGCAAGGTCTGCTCGAGACGGACCCGTTGGTCTCGGCAGGGGTGGAGCGCCCCAAGGTCGGGAAACGTCTTCCCCGTTATGTGGACAAGCCCGCCGAGTTCGCCCAGGTGATCCGGGCGGCCGCGACCCCGGATCCGGGGGCCCGGGATTCGTGGGCGCAGCGGGACCTGGCGTTGGCCGGGTTGCTGGCCGGCACCGCCGCCCGCGCCGGAGAAGTCTGCGCGCTTACCGTGGGTGATCTCGTGCTGGGCGGGGAGGAACCCTATGTGCGGGTGATCGGCAAGGGAAGCGTCACCCGGGACTGTCCGCTGAGCCCGGAACTGGTCGGCGTGCTCGAGAGCTACCTGACCACCCGCGAGGCGCGGACCGGCACCCCGGCCCGCACGAAGGACCCGGTGTTCCTCAACACGCGGCTGGCCCCGTTGAGCACCGCGGCGCTGGATCATTCCGTGCGACGGTGGTTCGCCCGCGCCGACGTACCTCTGCCCCCCGGGGCCGCCGCCCACGCCTTCCGGCACACCGTCGCCATGCAGCTCATCGGATTGGGCGAGTCCGCCACCGTCGTGCAGGACCTCCTCGGGCACGCCTCGCTGAGCTCCACCCAGGTCTACACCAAAGCCGCCGGCCGGCACGTCCGCGCCGCCGCCAACGCCCTGCCCCTGCGCCAACTCGTCCGTGACCTTCCCGAGACACCAGCGGTGGCCGACTGAGCTGGCTCATCGACCCACGCCGGCTATTCGGGGCCGCCAGGACGGGCAGCGGGATACTCGCGGGAATCGATCCCTACCGGTGGAGACCGGTCGACTGACGTACAACGAGTTCTGGTTGCAGCGCGATGTGCGCGTTCGAGGTGCTCGAGGCCGTCATGGCCTGGTCGAGCAGGCGTACCGCCTCGGCGGCGATCCGCGGCTGTGGTTGACCCACTGTGGTCAGGGGGGGGTTGCTCAGCTCGGAAAACGGTATGTTGTCGAACCCCGTCACCATTACGTCGTCCGGCACCGACAGACCAAGTGCGTGACACGTCTGCAACACCCCGAGGGCGATCAGATCGTCCGCGCAGACCACCGCGTCGGGGTGCTTCCCCGTGGCGAAGAGCGCAGTTGAGGCCTCGCGGCCCCAGGCGATGGAGTAGTCGCCGAGTTTGGTCCACTCCTCCCGGGTTGCGATGCCGACCCGGTCGGTGTGGTGCATAAACCCGGCTCGTCTGAGCTCCGTCGAGGAGTTGGTCAGCTCGGAGCTGATGAATGCGGCTGAACGGGCTCCCCGCTCGTGAAGGTGGTCCATGAGCAGGGCCTGAGCGGCGTTGTCGTCCACACCGACCCAGTCGGTGCGAGTGTCCGTCGCGAAGCGGTCGAGCTGCACGACGGGCAGGGCGGCCGCGGCGGAACGGACGCTGTTACCGCTGCGCTGACCGTGGCAGGGACTGATGATGATTCCGTCCACTTGCCGCGCGACGAGTGTCCTCAACCGTTGTGCCTCGATGTCCGGGTCGGACCGCGAGTCGCAGAGGAAGAGTTGCCATCCGCGTTCTGCCAGGGCGTGTTCGACGTTCTCCACAAGCGAGGTGAAGAAGGGGTTGGCGATGCTCGGGACGACCATCCCGATTGTGTCCGTACGGTTTCGGCGCAGCGAGCGTGCGATGACGTTGCCGGAGTAGCCCAGCTCCTCGGCGGCGCGTTTGATGGTATGGGCAAGCTTGGCGGACACCGGACGGGAGCCGGACAGCGCGCGCGAAACGGTCGCCGTCGACACGCCAGCGTGCTCCGCCACGTCGCGGATGGTTGGCTTCTGCATCGGACCCCAATCTCGTTGCAAGCGCGCACCTGCAGGTATTAACCGTTGAGCGCCAGGTCTTCAGCATGCACGACAACAGTAATCGTTTGCCTATTTTGCGCAGAAAAGCCTTGACATCGGTGACCATCAGGTGCCTAACATGCGTACCCATGAGGCAATCGATTACATGTCGTACCGTGTGGCGGGGGCGTCTGTGACCGCCACACCGCTGGGGGTCTTCCCCACCAAGCCGTCCGCGCTGGCGGAGATGTTCACCGGAAGCCCCGTGCTCGTGGGAGCGGTGCATTTGCCCGCTCTGCCGGGCAGTCCGCAATACACCGGCCAGCCCGTCGCTGAGATCGCCCGGTTCGCCGTCGAGGAGTCCCGCGCCTACATCGACAACGGCTTCGACGGGGTGATCGTCGAAAACCACGGGGACATCCCGTTCCTCAAGCCCGGCCAGCACGGATATGAGACCGCCGCCAGCATGGGCGTCGTCACGGCCGCCGTGGTCGCCGAGATCGGCGGGCGTGTTGGGGTCAGCGTCCTGTCCAACGGCGGCGAGTGCGCTGTCGCGGCGGCATGGGCCGCCGGGGCCGGGTTCGTGCGCGTCAATCAGTGGGCAAACGCCTATGTGGCCAACGAAGGATTCATCGAGGGGCAGGCGGCCGCGACCACCCGCTTTCGCCACCGCATCGGGGCCGGCCCGGTTCGGGTTTTTGCCGACGTGCACGTCAAGCACGGCGCCCACGCGATCGTCGCCGATCGCACGCTAGCGGAGCAGACCGAGGACGCCGAGTTTTTCGATGCTGATGTCCTCATCGCGACCGGTTCGCGCACCGGCGACGCTGCCTCGGTCGAGGAGGTGACGGTGATCCGGGAGAACACGGTGCTGCCAGTCATCATCGGGTCCGGCATCACTGCGCAGAATGTTGGCACCCTGTTGTCCGAATGCGACGGGGCGATCGTCGCGTCATCGGTGAAGGACAACGGGCGCTGGTGGGGTCGTGTAGCGGGCGAAAAGGTGCGGGCCGTCGCCCGCGCGGCAGGCAAGTGAGCATGATCGTGTTCTGCGGATATGCAAACAACGACGTGACGGTGACCGTGCCCCGGGTTCCACTCGGCGGCGAGCGGGTGCAGGCCACCGCGATCGCCCAGGTCGACGGCGGCATGAATGCCAACGCCGCCGTCTCGGCCGCCCGGATGGGTGCCGACGTAGTCTTCGCAGGCGCCGTCGGACCCGACGCCCGCTCCAGCGAATTTCTTGCCGTCCTCGAAAGTGACGGCATCGACACGAGCTGGGCGCCGCGAGACGCCTTCCTGTCCACCGCGGTCGTGATGGTCACCCCCGACGGAGACCGCTCCATCATCAGCCAAGACGACCCGAACGACGCCGGCCGGATCGCTGCCGTGCTGGAACGGGTCGCCGACGCCGGCGGCGGCCGGGTCTACCTCGACGGGTACCGCGCGGCGTTCCTACCCGACACGTTGACCGAGTCGGTGCAGCTGGTGATCGACCTCGACGGGTGCGAGGACCGGGACGCGGCGGTGCACGCCGTGGCCCTCGCCGAGCATGTCGTGGTCGGACGCGCCCTATGGGAGCACCGCTTCGGCTTCGCGGCTTCCACCTGGCCTGCACTCGCCGCAGAACACTCCACGCACCTGCTGATCACCGACGGCGCACGAGGCTGGACCCTCGTGACGCCCGACGGCCAGGTCGTGACAGAGCCCGCGGTGCCGGTCAACGTCGTGGACGCCACCGGGGCGGGTGACTGCTTTGGGGGCTCCTACATCGCCTTCGTCACCGCCGGACATCCGCCCGCCGACGCCGCGCGACGCGCGGGGGCTGCAGCAGCACTTGCCTGTGCAACCACCGGACCGCGTGGCTGCCCGAGCGCCGACGAGCTCATCCGATTCACCGACCAGTTAACCACCCTCGAGTACCAGGAGACCCGATGATCACACGTACGTTACCTCTGGTTCTCGGCGCCGCTCTCGCGCTGAGCTTGACCGCCTGCGATTCTGGGTCCTCACCCAGTGGAGGCAATGGTGCCCCGGCGGCGGCGGCCATCCCCGCCCCCAGCCGGGTCGCCCAGTCATGCACGGGCAAGAACGGCCCGCTGAAGATTGGGTTGGTGACGATCAACCTACAGGCGTTGTTCTTCAACCAGATCGACACCGCCGCCAAAAAGGTCGCCGACCAGGCCGGCGCACAACTGCAGGTCATCAGCGGCAATGACGACTCGGTCACCCAGGCCAATGCCTTCGACAACCTCATCGCCAGCGGGGTCAACGCGATCATCGTCGACGCGATCGACACGGACGGAATCAAGCCCTCTGTGCGAAAGGCGAAAAGCGCGGGCATCCCCGTCGTCGCGGTCGACTCGATCGTCAACGATCCAGCCGTCTCCACCCAGGTCGGCACAGCGAACACCGAGGGTGGCACCCAGATCGGGGGCACCCTCGCGGACCTCGCAAAAAACACGGGCACCGTCGGCATCGTTAGTGCGCTCAACAGCACCATCCAACTTGAACGTCAGAAAGGATTCACCGACGCCGTTACCAAGCGTGGGATGACGGTCGGCACCGTCGTCGACGGGCGCAACATCCAGGAAGCCGCCCAGACGGCCGCTGAAAACCTGCTCACCGGCAACCCCAACCTGAAGTACGTCTACGCCACCGGCGAGCCGGCGCTCATCGGTCTCGTCGCCGCTGTCAATAGCCAAAATGCCACGAGCCGCATCCAGGCCGTGGGGTGGGATCTCTCCGACCAGGCCGCCGGTGCGCTGAAGGCGGGGTGGCTCAAGGGCGTCGTGCAGCAGAACACCTTCGAGTTCGGCTACCAGGCGATGAACGCAGCTATCGACCTCGGGTGCGGCCGCCAAGCCCCTGCCAACATCCCCGTGCCGACGCAGATCGTCACTCCGCAAAACGTGAACAACTACACGTACTACCTGCAGAAGTGACCGTGACAGCTCCACTGATCGAACTCGCAGGAATCACCAAGTCCTACGGACCGGTGCGTTCGCTGCGCGGAGTGGATCTGCGGCTCGGCACGGGAGAGGTGCTCGGCGTCGTGGGCGACAACGGCGCCGGTAAGTCCACCCTCATGAAGATCCTCGCCGGCGCTGTGCAGCATGACGAAGGCGAGATGCGGATCCGGGGCGAGCCCGTGCGCTTCTCGACACCGCTCGACGCCCAGCAGAAAAGCATCGGGATCGTCTACCAGGACCTGGCACTGTGCGACACATTGGACGTTGCCAGCAACCTATTCCTGGGACGTGAACCACGTCGGGGACCGTTCCTCGACCGCCGCACTATGCACGACCAGGCGGCCCGAATCCTGGCCGACCTGCACGTCAAGGTGAGCTCGACTTACCAGGAAGTTGGTCAGCTCTCGGGCGGGCAGCGCCAGACGGTTGCCATCGCCAGGGCAGTCTCCTTCCGCCCCGACGTCCTCATCCTCGACGAGCCGACAGCGGCGCTCGCGGTGGCCGAAGTGGAATCGGTCCTTCATCTCGTCAGCGACGTCGCCGCGGCCGGGGTCGGTGTCATCCTGGTGACTCACCGGCTCCAGGACCTCTTCCGGGTATGCGACCGAATCAGCGTCATGTACGAGGGTGAGAGCGTCGATGACGTCCCTATCGGTGAGCTCAACATCGAGTCACTCGTCTCTCTCATCACCCGAACCCCAGTCCCGAAGGGAGCACAGCGGTGACCATCCTCGACACCACGCAGGAGCCGACGGAGGCGAAGCTCGCCGTGCGTCCGTCCTGGTGGGCTCGCGTACAAAAGCCGACCCTGGCCATGCTGGCAGTGACGGTCGCGCTCGGCCTGGTTTTCTCGGCCACGACCTCGTCGTTCCTGACCTTCACCAACCTGTCCAACCTCGCCACTCAGGTCGCCCCCGTCCTGATCATCGCCGTCGCCATGACGTTCGTCATCACCGCTGGCCAGATCGACCTCTCCGTCGGGGCGACGGTGGCCTTCGTCGCCGCCATGAGCGCCGAACTCGTGCAGGCAGGGGTCGACTCGTCGATCGTGTTCGTACTGGCACCCCTGATGGGCGCGGCGTGGGGGCTCGTCAACGGCTGGCTTGCGGCCTATCAGGGCATCCCATCATTCATCGTCACCCTGGCGACCCTCTCGGTCATTCGCGGCATCGCGCTCTACCGCACCCAGGGATTCTCGGTGCCCGTCCCGGCGGGCACGTACTTCGCCAAGCTGGGCACCGCCTCGTGGCTAGGACTTTCCTCCAGCGCATGGATCGCCCTGGTGGTGCTAGTGATCGGGGGCGTCCTGCTCAACCGGACACGGTTCGGCCGCCACGTCACGGGAATCGGCTCGAATGCCGAGTCAGTGCGCCGCGCCGGGGTCAATACCCGACGCGTGTTGATGATCACGCTGGTGCTCGCCGGCCTCACGGCGGGTGTTGCCGGGCTGCTCATCGCCGCACGCCTAGGGTCCGGCTCGGCCAACTCCGCCAACGGGTTCGAGCTCACCGTCATCACTGCCGTGGTCTTGGGGGGCACCGACTTGTTCGGTGGGCGGGGCACCGTGGCCGGCACATTCATCGGAGCAGTCCTCACCGGGATGATCGCGAACGGGCTGACCTTGCTCGGGGTGAGCCCCTTCTTGACGCCGATCATCACCGGCGTCGTCCTGCTCGTCGCGATCTGGATCAATATGCGAGGACATACCCTCGCAGCGCTGGTAGCTCATCTGCGGCTCTCAGGCGGGAGCAGCTCGTGACGATGGTCCGTACCGTCACCGGGCCGGTCGACTCCCGTGAGTTGGGGCTCGTGCTTCCCCACGAGCACCTGCACAACGACGTCACGGTGGCGTACAGCCCGTCACCCGATCCCACAGTCGCCGCCCACCTCGACGGGCCGGTGCGGGCCGAGACCAGCTGGCTGCTGCGGGACAACCCCTACCACAGCCGCGACAACTGCACCCTCGACGACGAGCAGGCTGTGCTCGAGGAACTCCGCGAGTTCGCCAAGTGGGGCGGCACCACGGTGGTGGACCTGTCGCCCCCCGGACTCGGCCGAGAACCGGGCGTGCTCGCGGTGCTTTCCCAGGCGACGGGCGTGCAGGTGGTCATGGGTTCGGGCTGGTACCTCGAGGCCACCCATCCGCCGCAGGTGCGCGAGCTCAGCGTCGACGAACTGGCGGCGACGCTGATCGCGGAGTTCGACACGCTAGACCAGCCTGGCCCCGGGGTCATCGGCGAGATTGGGGTATCCCCCACATTCACCGAGCATGAGGCGAAGGCGCTGCGGTCCGCGTGCGTGGCGCAGTCCGCAGTGCGGGTACCGCTGTTCATCCACCTCCCCGGCTGGCAGCGGTACGGACACCGCGTGCTCGACCTCGTGCTGACCGAAATGGGTGTCGACCCCAGCGCGGTCGTGCTGTGCCACATGGACCCGTCCGGGGACGACCCCGACTATCAACGCACATTGGCCGACCGTGGCGTGTACCTCGAGTTCGACATGATCGGCATGCCGTTCGAGTTCCCCGGCGAGGGCCAGTCGCCTGCCCCCTCCGCAACCGCAGTTGCCGTCACTGGGCTAGTCCGGGACGGCTATAGCACTCAGCTGCTACTGAGCCACGACCTGTTCCTCAAGGCCATGCTGCGTAAGCACGGGGGCAACGGACTGGTTTTCGTCCCCACAGCGTTCGCCGCACGACTGGTGCGCAACGGTCTAAGTCCGCACCAAGTCTCGTCGCTCATGCGCGACAACCCCAGGTCGCTCTTCGAGCAGGCCGCAAAAGAATCGTGAGGTGGCTGTGGGCAAGAAAGTTCTGATCGCAGGCGAAAGCTGGATGACGACATCGACCCACGTGAAAGGGGTCGATGAATTCACCGTGCACTCCTACGTCGAAGGTGTCGGCCCGCTGAGGGACGCCCTCACCGCGTGCGGCCACACGGTGGTGCACCTACCGGCGCACCTCGTACCGACGCAGTTCCCCGGCACGGCCGAGGCGCTCTCGGAATACGACGTAGTCATCCTGTCCGACATCGGGGCGAACTCGTTGCAGTTGTCACCCCAGGTCTTCGACACGTTTCAGGCCGGTGAGGACCGGCTTGCGGTGTTGCGGGAATGGGTCGCGCATGGCGGCGGACTGATGATGATCGGTGGGTATCTCTCCTTTTCCGGATTCCAGGGGCGGGCCGCGTTCCGGCAGACAGCGCTCGCGGACGTCCTGCCGGTGACCATGCTGGCTGAGGACGACCGCGTCGAGGCGCCCGCAGGCATCACCCCCGTTGTTCTGGACCCCGCCCACCCCGCGTTGGCCGGGTGCGGCGACACCTGGCCCGTCTTGCTTGGCTACAACCGAGTGGTGGCCAAAGCAGATGCAATGGTCCCCGTGACGATCGGAGACGATCCTCTCGTCGCGCTCGCGGGCTACGGGCGCGGGCGGTGCGCGGTATTCACGTCTGACTGTTCACCTCACTGGGCGCCACCGGGGTTCTGCGAGGACTGGAAGGGCTATACCGACCTGTTCGGCGGCCTGGTGAGATGGGTGGCGGGCTCATGAGCCGCTCCGCCGACCTGCTCGCCCGGCAGGAGGACGCCCTCGCCACGGCATGCGCGATCCGCTTCGTCCGTGACGCCACCACCGGGCACCTCACAGACGACGCATTCCGCCGCTACCTCGTCATCGAAGAGGCGTTCGTGCTGACATCGGTCAAAGTGCTCGGACTGGTCGTGGCCGAGTCAGTGTCACTCGATGACGCAGTGGATCACGTGCGCTCCCTGGCCAACCTGGCCGGTGAGCAGCGGAGCTACTTCACGGATCTGCGTGCCCGGTTTCCCTGGGGTAGCGACACCGCCACTCTGGTGGCGGCATCGTCAACGCTCTCCGAGCACGCCCTCAGCCTGGCCCGCACGGATGGCCGGGCCGCAGCACTGGTTGGGATGTTCGCGGCAGAGAGCATGTACCTGCGGTGGTGTCGTGCAGCCAGGCAAGTCAAGGCCATCCGCGCACCGGAACTTCAGGAATGGATCGACTTGCACACCCGCCCGCGGTTCGTAGCCCAGGTCAAATCCCTAGCCCGGGAATTGGATGCGATGACAGAAGCCGTGGGCGATGCCGACCTCGATCGATGGTTCAAAGGGATGTTGACCGCGGAGATCGACTTCCACGCCATCGCGGTCCGGTGACGCTGCAAGCTGGCTCAACACCGGGGTGCGGCTAGCGGAATGTACGTTCAGCGGTGCATTCCGGCAACCACCGGATCGGCCTCGCGATGCGCGAAATGAATCCTCACCGTCGGCCACACGTCCGCCGTAGACCCGAGGGTCTACATCTGAACGTGCTCACCCCTCGTAGTTGGGCGATAAGTTATATTATGCCAGTAAGAGGAAGGGGTATCATTGCATTCGATGCACGAAGTTGGTAGTGTACGTTACTCCCGGGCTGGGTAGAGATGGGAACGCGGTGGGTATAGGCGCTTGTAAGTGCTTCCCGCGTCGCTGATCAGCCGGGTGTGCCCGACGCGCCGGTCGGTGATAACGCCAAGGACCGCCGGATATGACCTCGGTCAGGTGTTCCGTGGCCGTCCAGGTCTGGGCTGGTTCGCGTCCTCAGCGAAAAGCGTCACAATGCGGTCGTAGCTGTGGCGTTCGACCAGTTCGGCCAGAGCCAGGCGCAATACGGCACTGTTGCTGATGGGTACGTCAG
>JAABUY010001079.1_pt1 | contig 39242 bp, 1 predicted proteins | sample 5560271 | NCBI WGS metagenome assembly JAABUY01 (sample SAMN10711886, study PRJNA513374) | rock metagenome | isolation source: Antarctica rocks | place: Antarctica: Victoria Land, University Valley
AAATAATATACCTAACTTAAAGAAAGTTCTATTTATAATAATAGGTTAAGCCGCTTATAAAGAAAATATTTATTAATTTTAAGATATTTCCTTATATTAGATATACTTAAATTATTAGTAGCTATTAGCTAGTTTAGAATTCTATTATACTTCTTATAAGTAATCTTTAATAATCCCTTAACTATTAAAGTAATTTAGATAAAGTTATTCTAAATATTAGCCTATCTACCTAATATAGTCTTTTTAATCTAGAGTAGATCCTTAATTTTAGTATTAAACTTTATTTTAATACTTTAATTAATAGTAGTTTACTACTATTATACTTTAAACTAGACTTTAATATACTAATTTTATATAATAAATTTACTATTCTTTATTAGAATAAAGTCTAGGAAATCTTCCTTAATAATTTTAATAATATTTTAGAGAAGCGCTTTCTTTTCTTAAAAGGATTTATCTAATATACCCTATCTAACCTAACTTATAAATTAGCTAGGATAAAGACTACTAGATATAAAATTATTTATATTAAGATTATTAAATTTTAATTAAATAACTTTATTACTAAGGCCTATAAAACTTAATACTCTTAAAGGACTTAAAGGGACTAATATATTCTAGGTACTAATAGTAAGAGAATTAAGAGTAATATAAAATAATAATATAAACTATTATATTATATAAAATAATAAGTAATAAATATTAGATATAAAATAAATCTTAATAATATTAAAGTATTTAATTTTATCTTATAAGGAAATTATATTAGTCCTTTATTAATTTATTAGCGGCTTAGCTTCTTAGTAATACCTTAGCGAGTTAGGTTAGTTTAACCTAACTTATTAAGGTACTAAGGGCTTTTTAAGTTAATACTAGAAGTAGGTACTAAGTATTTAGGTTAGTACTTAAATAGGTACTAAGTATTCGGGTTAGTACTAATCTATAGTACTAAAACCCGACTTAACGGTTAGTCTAATTATATTAATAGCTTATATCTACTACTTATTAAAATATATTAATTCTATAATTCTAATTATTATTCTAGTTATTATTATATGTTAAAATGTGTAGTAGAATAGTTGATTAGGTTGCTAAGTCTAGATGCGTAAGAACTAAGTATAGATGCTAAGAGACTACTTAGTTATATATTACTAAGTATACTAGCGTCTTAGTAGGACCCTATATTTTAATACTCATACTTAAACTATCTATACCCCTAAAATTAAAGAATATTTTAAAAATAATCTAAAAATAACTATATTAAACTACTAAATATTAAAAATAACTATATTAAACTATAAATTCCACTTTTTATAAAAATACGGTTATCTAAGATTTTTATTTTAGGATAAAGCTATATACGGTAAAATCGTACTAAAATATTATTAGATATACTATAGGAGGGTAAATATTATTAATTATTAATATATTATTAGTTATCGCCGTCGTTATCTAGGCTTAATAGTACTTATAGTAGCTAGGTAAGTGGCTATAAGGCTCTACGTCGTCGTAGGGTCGCTGTTACTAGATCTTTAGGGTAGTTAGTCCCCGTAACTTAGTAATAGTTTAGGGTATCCTTAAGCTTGCTCCCGCTAGTAATAATACTCCTATTATATTAATAGACTTCCTTAAGGCTGAGTCCTTTATAGAATATAATAAATATCTCCTTATTAAGGGGTTTAGTAAGGCTATTAGCTAACTATTAGTTTATAGGAATATATTTAAGGTTAATAGTTCTAGCGGTAATTTACTCCCTTATCTAGTAATATTAGAGCTTAATATACTTAGAGTAAGTATAAAACTTAGGGTTCTTTATAAGGGTAATTACGCCTTAGTTATTACTATAGATAATTACCGTCTTAAGTACTTCCCCGGAATAGAGCTAGCTAAGGAGGTTCCTTAGCTATATAGCTTCTTTAGAGGCTTATATCTAGCCGATATATTCTACTTTATATAAGGAAAGGGCTATTATAACCTATTACTTAGAAGACTAGCTAAGGGCTACGCTACTAATATTAAAGATATAGCCTAAGGTTAACCTATAAGTATTATAGTTACCTACCTAGTTAGAGTTAATATACCTAATAAGGTCCTATAAGGAGCCTTAGAATATAAGTTAGAATTTAATTATAACGCGTAGATACTAAAAGATACGCTTAATAGCTAATTAATATAACTTATTAGGGTTAGTAGTATAGCGGCTAATAGCTAATACCGCGTAGGTAATATTAAGCTAAGTTCCTAGTATAATATATATAAGAGATCTTATAGCCTTTTAATAGTTCTTCTTAAATATAGGGTTTACTTTATACTTTTTATTAGCCTTTTCTAGGTAAGTACTAATTTCTATTAGCGTAGTAACTTACTTATACTCTTATATATTAAAGTCCTATAATACCTTCTTAATATAGGCTACCTAACCTAGTCGTAGTATTCGCTATTAGCGGTCTTAAGTAATTATTATACTAAGGTAGTAGGTATATAAACTTAAATCTATTATCTTAAATTAGTTATTTAAGGCATCTTTAATCTACTAAATAGCCTACTTATTTAGACCTATAATTAAGATATTATCTACGTAGAGAGCTACTAAGGTCCCTTCCTTAGGGTTAATAAAGATACTTAAGTCAGCGAATAGTAGTATAAGGCCTAATTCCTTTATAAAGTTAGTAAAGGTATAGTACTATACTTATAATAACTACTTAAGTCTATAGAGAGCCTTATAGAGCTAATAGACCCCTTTTCCTTACTTATAGCCCGTAGGTTAGTTAATATAGATTTCCTTATTAATATTATTATAAAGGAAGGCCGTCTTAACGTCTATTTACTCTAAGTCCTAGTCTATAATAGCTACTAGAGTAAAGATAGCCTTATAACTTATAGGTTTTACTACTAAGGCGAAAGTCTTATTATAGTTAATACCTTTATACTATTTAAACTTATAAATAACCTAGTATACCTTATAATATATAACCTATCCCTAAGGGCTACGCTTTAAGGTATAAACCTATTTACCTCCTAAGGTATACTTACCTATAGGTAGATTAATAACCTTCTAGGTATTATTTTCTTATAGGGATTTAACTTTATTATCTATCCTAAGGCTCTATTAGATACTATAACTATCCTCTATTACCTATTAATAGGTCTTTAACTTAAATAGTTTAATTCTATTAGTACGTCGGCAATTTCTGAAAACCCGGAGGGGTACCTGGGGCCGGCCCCGGGCCGCCCCGGGCCCCTAGGGCCGTGGTTTGAGAAAGCTTGCCCTAGGGCGGTAGGGGTAGACACGAGTCCGCCTAGGGCCGATTTAGGTACCCTAATTACTATACTTTCGGCCTATAGCTATAATTCTATACTAGGGACTATTAAAGGCGTGCTTAATATTATTAATAATCCTCTAATCTATATTAAAAAGGTTATTAGTACGAGTAAGGTGCGTTATATTATATTTATATTATAAGGATACTATATTAAGAGTACGCTAATAGTAATATATTAATTATATGATATAATAACTAATTATACTATTAGTTATATAGCTATATAAAGCGCTAGATATAAAGAATATTAAAATTATAAGATATATAAGATATATAATATATACTAGACCTCCTAAATATATAAGATATATGAGATAAACTAGATATATAAGATATACTAGGTATACTAGATATACTAGATAAACTATATTTCCTTTATATACTTACTACCTAATTATTACTCTTATCTATTTAACTAATAGATAATTTAAGACTAATAAGTACTATATACTTATTTCTATCTACCCTAGTTTAAAAGAGGGTATAATCGTCCTCTATTACTAGCCGGTATTCTTAATAGTTATCGCTACTAAAGGAATACTAATATATTTAAGTCTCGTCTAGATTAATCTACTTATAGAATTTATCTTATAATAGTTAATACGTTAACTTATAACTCTGCCCCTCTAGTAAGACTATCTTATAGGATCTTCTATTACCTTCTCTATAACTAGCCTTAATACTATTATCTAGCACTAACTAAGTTAAGTATAAGTTACTAGTATTCTACTTAAATAGATATACTTACTAATACTCTACTATAATTCTACTCCGCTTTAGGAAGATTTATAGTCTAAGAGACTAGTATATTTATAAGAAGATTATTAGAACTAGTTCTATTACTTATACTATCTTTAATTACTCCTATCTTTATAAATATTATACTACGAGTTTAAGTTAAATATATAGGTAATAACGGGCCTTTATATACTATTTATTAATTAAATAGTAGTAGATCTTTAGGTAAAGGTTAGGTTTAATAACCGGAATTAGATAATATAATATCTCCCTTATAGGAATTATTATCCTTATTAAGTATATTATATAAGTTTCACCCGCTATTATAACTAGCTAGGAGTAAGCCCTAGCTAGTATCCTTATATATATTATATAGTAGATAGATTATATTATCTCTATTATTATCCGCGAGGGTTATACTTTTACTAACCCTATCTTATAAATACTCTATAACCTTCTCCTATCTATCTTTACCTTAGTTAAACTATATTAGTATATAAAGATTAAAGTTCTTTATAAGAAATATTAGTATTTAGTAAATTAGTATTAATTATAAAATACCTTTAATAATAGGGCCCTAATACGGGTAATCTATCTTCTTATTTAAAGATATATATTCCTTAATTATATAGTAGATTATTAAAAGTAGAAAGTAGATTATCCTAGGGCGGAATAGCTAGAAAAGGTGCCTTATAATTACTAGGAAACCTAAACTAATAGATATCCTTTTATAGAGTACTTTAATAATTATACTAATAATAATATCGGCCTAGAACCTTATAACTATCTAGTAAATTAGATTAGCTTTAGTTCTATTTATCTACCTTCCTTAATATTAAACCTTTAGATTATCTATATTATAATATATAAAGACGTGTTTATTTAAAAGTTTTATAGTAAGTTTATAAGACTACTTAGTACTTAAGAAATAGTAATATAACCTAATTAAAGTTTTAATCCTAGGTATAATATAAGATTAAAATAAACTTATACTATTATAAAGCTATTATCGCGTTAATATCTTATTAATATATTAATAATTAGAAATATATTTCTCCCTACTAACCTTTCGCGCCTTATATACCTTTAGGATATTATTAATATCTAGTCTACGGTTATATTACTATCCTACCTTTTTAGTATAATACTTCTATACTTTAATTATTATATTACTAAAATTAGCTAGATTATATTTAGGCTAAGGTATATACTATTTACCGCTGCTACTAGTAAATACTAGTACTTATAAGTATAGTATAACCTTAGATAAGATAGCTTTATAACCTATTATAAAGATATTCTATATTCCTTCGCGGCGCCTTAGCTAACCTTATAAGAAATTATACCCTTACTCTTCTTTACCCTTAAGTACCCCTACTATTAGCTTATTATAATTATAAGGTAATCGCGGTCTTTAAGCTCTTAAGAGGTTCTTATTTAAGGATAGAGACGTAGTATTATAAGGGGATCTAATATAAGACGTATACTTTAAAGTAGATAATATTATATTAGGTCTTAGTTACTAGACTAGTTATAAAGCTAATATACTACCCTTTATATTAATAATAATATAAGCCGCTTCTATTAATATAGTAGATTAATATAGGAACTTATAATATAATATACCCTCTTTACCGGCTATATCCTAATAGGTTCCTTATCTAACTCTTCCTTATTAATAATATAATTATCTTATCTCCCTTATTTTAAGTTTAAATCTATTATATTTAGTAATAGCCTTTACTTTATAACTATTTAATTCTCTTAAACGCGGGATTTATTATTATTAACCTTACTATCGCGGTTAATATTATTAAGTATATTAGATAGATTATAAGCTCCGCTAGCCTACTTAAATAATTAGCTCCTACTATAAATAGGTATAATATTATAGGTATAGATGTTATATACGAGACTAGGAGCGGCTTAAACCTCTCCTACTTCTACCTACCCTTATTATAATAAGCCTCTAAGATATTATACTTTAATTAGGGCGAATAGTCATTAATTTAATAGGATAAGTATTTCTTATAGAAATAGGGGTACTAGAGAATAATAATATAGTAGGTAAATAAGTTTATAAAAGAATATTTAAGAAATAAAGAGATAGCTTATAATTAAAAGAAAAATAAGGGGTAGAGATCTAACTATATATTATATACTTTTTATATATTATTATTATTACTTTTAGGTTAGAATATATTAGATTTAGTAAAAACCCTATTTAGTATATAAATATACTAGTCTATTATATCTAGTATATCTAATAAGATCTAACGCGTAATTCTCGCGTTTTAATTATTTAAACCCCCTAGAAATTATTAGATATTTATTTAGAACTTATAATAAATATAATTACTTTAGATTACCTACTCTCTTATTACTATCTCTTATTATTTTAAAGCTTTACTCTTTTCTAGTATACTATCTCTCTAAATTAAAATGCTCAGCTTTAATTATTACACGTGATAGATAGTATAGAATAATACTTTTTACTTTATCTTAAATTATACCTCCTATCTAATATTCTCCCCTTTATAATAAGATAAATACCTAAATTAGAGGTAGATATTACGCTGTTAATAGTATCTTAGCTAGTCCCTCTTTCTCCTTAGTTACTATATATATAATAACCCTATAACTATTTATTTTAAGATATAAGTCTATTAGCTTATAGATTATTATAAATTATATATAGCTTAATACCTTAAGACTAATACTAACGTGGTAGTTAATAACGTAATAGAGGTAGTACTATACTAAGTAATTTCCTAGGGGGTAGAAGGTACTAGCGTACTTACTAATATTTATACCACTTATAATAAATAATTCTAGTCTACTTTAACGCGGATTAAACTACTTAAGGAGGAACTAGTCTCTTTATAAGTAGATAAGTATTATTAGCGAGAGAGAACCTATAAAGTATATTAAAATCTTAACTATACCTATTCTAAAGCTATAACTTAGGATTCTACTCCTAGTATAAATAGCCCTCCCTTTATCTATAGTAATATTATTAATAATACCCGATTAATCTATTAAAATACCTAGGATAGTTACTAGAGCTATATAACGGGAGGAGTAATAATAAGTTCCTCCATTTAATTATACTAACGTCTCTTAAAACCTAAGTTATTAGATAGTTAACTTTATATAAACTCTAACCTAGTTATCTACTACTATTATCCTCTTATTATTCTAACTATAGTCTTATAAACCTAATAGACGTAGAGCTATTACGGCCTTAGTCTTATTAGCCTTCTATTATTTATAGGATATCTTCCTCCGCTTCCTTAAACTTATAATTATAGATATCTTCGCTCTTTTAGACTTTTATATATATACTAGGGGTATAAAGGTTATATATAGGATAGTATTTATTATTATATTATATCTCTTAGGCTAATTCTAGCTATTATTATTTTCTATATATCTCATATAATTAGCGGGTTATAAAGTAGCGGATATAGGGGTTTATATTATTAATAGTAGCTTAATACTATATTATATAATAGAGCTTTTATATTAATTTAGCTTATACTTACTAGAGTCTAAATATTTATTAGTTACTATTAATTATCTTTAAGTAAAGCTTACTATTTAATAAGTTATTAACTATAAAAAGTAATTAGTTAAGCCTTAGTAAATATATTTTAGATAATATATATCTCTAGGATTAAGTATTTATATATTCTATTCCCCTAATTTATTTAGGCTTATAAAATATAGAATCTTAGTTAATATTAAATTTAATATCTTTTTATAAGATTTATATAAATAAATTAAAGTATAGGTTATTTATAATAATCTTATTAGTAGCCTTATTAGATATAACTAGGTCTTAAGGCTTATATATCCTAATTTTCCCCCTATTCTTCTTATAATAGCTAATATTTATATTATTAAAGGTAATATTATATAATTAAAGCGTTAGTATTATTCCTCTTATAACTATTAATATAGTATTAACCTCGCTCTTGTAATACCTTCTTTACTTTTTATTATTATTATATTTCTAGGCCTAGTATATTAAATACTCCTCTTTCTAAGCCGAATTAATATTACTAAAAACCTTATAGAACTATTATATAACTTTTATAAAGGCGGGTTATAGCTCCTTCTTTATAGTAATATTATTAATTTTATCCCCTAGATTTTTATATATATTAATCTCCGCCTCTAGTATTATATATATTACCTTATATATCTTATTATTAATAGCGAGACTAGTATAAATCTAATTATTCGCCTAATAGTTAACCTTTAACTCCTTCTAGATCTATTCTTATAAGGTAGCTAGAGTAATTATAATATAGACTAGAGAGTATTATAAGCTAACCTCCTACTTTATAATATATCTATTTATATATATAATTCCTATTATAAAGTCCCTAATATAGACTTTATATAGTTAATTATTATTATAATAATCTATTTTAATTATAATATAAAGGTATTTAATCCTAGAGAGAAAGTAAGGGTAGGGTAGCGCTAGAAAAATTATATTTTATACGCGACTATAATACTAGTATATCTTATATATCTTATATATCTTATATAAGATCTTATAAATATTATATGTCTTATATATCTTATAACTCTTATTTATCTTATATATTATATATATCTCGTATATTATATATATCTCGTATATTATATATATCTTATATATTATATATATCTCGTATATTATATATATCTTATATATTATATATATCTTATATCTTATATATATTTTATATCTTATATATATCTTATATCTTATATATATCTTATATATCTTATATATCTTATATATCTTATATATCTTATATATCTTATATATCTTATATATATTAATATCTCGCACGTCTTATATATCTTATATATTAGTCTTAGTATATTTATAAAAAGGTATATATAGTAGAATTTAAAGTATATATCTTAAAATAGCGACGTAGTTAATAATTATAAGGGTAGATAGCTTAGTAATATATTTTACTATTTTAAACTTCCTAATCTAGACTAACTTTTATAAGTAGGGGGTTTAAGCTAGCGATATCTAATATTTATATTATAAGGGCCTAATAAACGCGTAGCTTTAATAGAATAGAGCTAAATAGAGAGGCTATATATACTACTTACTAGACCGACCTTATAACTAAATATTAAAGAGAGACCCGCCTTATTCCTCTTACTAACCGCCTCTTTTTAATAGTAGAAATTTATCGCCTACTTAATAAACTTAGGTACTAAGAACTAACTATTAATAGTAAGGTATTATAATAAGAAACCTCTACTATTTATAAGACTAAAGATACTTATTACTTAAGAAATACCTTCTAATCCTCCTAGTTAAACCTTAAGACTATATATACTATAATTAGTATAAACTAATATTAATTTAAACTTATAATTTAAGTATACCTTAGTACTTTAAGCCTAGAAGATTTTATATTAGCCCTTAATAGAGAAGGTTATTATTCTTTATTTCATAAACTCTTACTTATTATTATATAACGGCGATAATATAGTATATAATTATTATAAATAGCTTAGAGGTAGTATTAATATTAAAGATAAAGGGTATAGCTTTAATTTAACTTAATTATAACTCCCTTACTATTATAATAGTTTAGATTTTTATTATTACGTCCTAAGTTAGGGATATTTATATAAATTTTATAGTATTTCCCTATCTTTTAACTGGCCTATTAATAAGGTATATAACTTTTATAATTCCTAGAGAACCCGTCTACTATTTCTTTTATAACTTTATAGTAGGCGTCTTTAATATTATTATTAATAGTTTCTAAGATATTAGTATTTATAATTTAAAGATACCTTACTATTACTATTATAAGAAAGGCTACTTATAAAGGAGGTCTAATAAGACCCTAATAATAGCCTAATATAATAAACTTTATATTTTTTAACCCCTAGCCTTTATATTATAACTTCCTAATTTCCTCTAGAGGTACTCTTAAAATACTTATTTCCTTATAATTCTTAGGCTTATAATTAAAGCGCCTAATTATCCGTAGTATATCTAGCTACGTCCTTATCTCCTCTCTATTAAGGACCTTTAATAAGGTTAATAAGCTACGCTAATTAAGTAGTATTTTCTATAAGCTAAGCTTACTATTACTAGTTATAGGGTTAGTAAGGCGTATATTAAGCTTAAGAAATAATATAATAATAAAGTAAAGATCTTTACTAGATTAAAACCTAATATTATATAGGAGTCTAATATAATATAAGTTATTACTAAAGTCTATTATAAATTAAATCTTTTTAATAAGTACTATTATACGCCTTAGTATATAATAGCCTTCTTATACTATTAAGCGTATAATATTATTAATAACTACTTCTTAAAAGAGAATTATATAAAGCTACTAAAAGCTAGGGGTAAAATATACTTTATTTAGATAAGTCTTATTAATTCGGCGAGCTAGATTATATATATAGAGACTTTTATAGTAATAGAAGATAAATATATTACTAGACTTATATACTTTTCTATACTATTAAGCCTTTATTATAGTAGTAAAACGGGTGTTAATAAGTATATAAAACCCCTTTAAAATAGTATAAAGGGAGATTAGGTCCTTAATATTAAGGTTCTTTATAATTTTAAGAGTTAGCTTAGGATAATTAAGGATAGTAATAAAAATATTAAATTAATTTATATCTACTTTATTTTCTAGTTATAAGATACCTAGTTAACTATTTATACGGCGTCTTCTTGCTAGTGATAAGAATATAGGAATATAAGTAGGAGATTTACTTACTTATTAGTTATATAGGAAGCCTTTATTAGGTAATATAATAATAGGGTTATTTATTTTAATTACGGGTTTAATATTAGTTAGTATAATAGTATCTAATAAATACTAATAGTACTTTATTAGGGTAGTAAAAGCCTTATTATCCTAACTAGTAGTTAATAGCTAAGAGATAGTCTTATTATTATCCCTTATAAAGACTATTACTTAGGAGTTATTATCCTCTCTAATAGAGTCTATAATTTAAGGAGTAGTATTAGTAGTTATAAGTTCCCTTACTTATAAACTATCTAGTATTAGATTAAGAATAGTACGTATATCTATAATTTAGATAAATAAAAAGGCCTATTAGTACGTATATTACCTATTAAGTTATAATCTAGGATTACCCTTTTAATTAATATAATTCTAATAGAACTACCCGCTAGGACCTTATTTAAAGTTCCTAATATACTATCTAACTATTTAAAAATAGATACTATATTATTTTAGGAGGTTTCACCTAAAGGATTTTTATAGGGAGGTAGGGCGGAATTAGGGTTATAGAGACGCGAGTCTAATTTAGTATACTATATATTAATTAATAAACTAAGCGGAAGATAGACTTAATAGGCTTACTTAATATATTTATAAGGTCTAGAGAGCTTATAATAGAGTACTTAGATAGTTATAATAGATAATAGTATATAAATAAAGATATATATTAAGATTTAGCCTATTTATACTCCTAGTAAAAGAGATATAAGTACTAAGGCTATTATATATCTTATATATCTCGCACGTCTTATATATCTTATATAAGATCTTATATATCTTATCTATCTTATATATTAAGTACTCGCACGTCTTATACGTCTTATACGCCTTATATATATCTTATACGTCTCGTATATCTTATATATCTTATATATCTTATATATCTTATATATCTTATATATCTTGTACGCCTTATATATTTTATATATTTTATATATATTATATATCTTACACGCCTTATATATCTTATATATCTTATATATCTTATATATCTTATACGCCTTATATATTTTATATATCTTATATATATTATATATATTATATATCTTATATATCTTATATATCTTATATATCTTATATACCTTATTTATTTTATAGATCTTATATATATTATATATCTTATATATATTATATATATTATATATATTATATATCTTATATATCTTATATATATTATATATATCTCGCTAGTTTTATATATAATATCTTTTTAATTATATATTTTACCTATATCTCCTATATCTACTACTTTTATATATAATTAAATACTTATTAATAAAGCCTCTAATATAACTTAAATATCTTATACCCCGTATATTATTTAAGTAATTAATACCCTTTATTACTAGCCCTTAGAAGTTAATCCTATCACGCTTTTTTCTAGATATAATTTATAATTTAAGTCTCCTTCTTAATAAAATCCTTATTATATAAGTAGTTATATTAGTCTTAATTAATAAAATTATTAATATAACTAATATATAAGGTATTACTATATCCTAGTATTATATATATATTATAAATAATACTATCTAGAGTAAATAGGCGCTTATTAATTAGACCCTAGGGAGTTATAATTATAGCTATTTACTATTTCTCTACTTTAATTATACTATAAAAAGGGTTAATAGCACCCCTATTCTATATCTTAAGTAATTTAACTATTACTCTATTATATCTTAGGGGTTTACCCTTTCTATTATAATTCTTTATATCCTAAATAGTAATTAGGAGCTATAACTAACTTACTAGTTTCCCTCCTTAAGGGTACTAAATACTAGATTAATTAGTAATATTTAGATAATACTCTTAAACTTATATATAGTCTCGCCGCTAACGGCCTTTATTCTACTAATTAATAGAGTAATAATAGAATTCCTCTAATAATTAATCTAGATTAGCTATATTTTTACTAGATCTTTTCTAGGTCCTTAGTAACCTATAGATCTATATTAGGTAGCGAGAAATTTAAGAAGGGTTATCTTCCTATATATCGCCTACGTCTTATATAGACCTAGGGTTTACTACCTTTATACCTTTCTCCTAGATAAATATAATTAATATATATAGAAGATTTAAGACTTTATTTTTAATAGTAATAGTAGACGCTATATATTATAAGTTTAGATTATAATATAAATAATATAACTATCCCTACTCTTACTTATTTATCTTCTATCCTAGCTTACTTAGTAGTATAACGGCGCTAAGTTAATTAGTATACACCTTATTATTATAATTAACTTAACCTAGTAGGTAATTAAGGCTATATTTCTTAATATTAGCTATTATAAGAATATTAAGCTCTTAAGTATTATATTAAAGTAGTTACCTCTTAATATACTTCTATTTATTTATTTACTAAAACGGGCGTTTAACTATCTTAATATAGGCTACCTCGCCTATTTTAGTTATTATATTAGGTAGGCTATTATATTCGCGTATATAATAGGTGTAATAGCTTAGTATATATATCTTTAAAAAGTTAAAATAGTAACTATTATAATAGGGTTATAAATAATCCTTTACTTAATTAAATACCTTTAAATAATAGTCTAAGTAGGCTATTATATCTTATATATAAGAGATATATTAAACTACTATTATAAAATCTACTAATACTTTAATAGTAAGTATAATACCTAGCTACTTCTTATCTAGTAATAGAATTATTATAGGAAGTAACTACTAAATAATCCCCTTATATTCTACTCCTAACTACTACTTAACCTCGCTAAAATAATTAAAGTATTTAAGACTAGGGAATAGTAGGACTTAATAGTAGGCCTAATCTAATTAAACTATTATAAATAATTCTAGAAGTACTCTATTTCTAGTTTCTATTTAAGTATACTTTTTCCCCTTTATCTTCTATACAGACGCTCTAATTATCTTATTAACCTATATAAGTAGGTAGTCTCTAGCTACCCCTTTAAATAATTAGTATAAGATATTAGATAATATATACTTATAGATATTTATAAGATAATATTTCTAGGTAAAATTATTAGTAGGGTAGACGTATTAATAGTCTAATTAAGAATAATATTTATTCTACTATAAAGTTAGTTATAGGGTAATTTATAATTTCGTCTATTTATAGGTTTATATAGGCTAGAAGCCGTACTAGCGTAGATCTTCCTATTTCTCTTAGGGTACTTAATAAATAGGGTAATATTATAAACTTTTAATACCCGTAATTAGGACTTACTCTTTATAATTAGCTAAAATTCTAGTAATAATAGGATACCCCCTTTAGGTTTTCTTATTTATATAAATTATTAGAAAACTATCTATTATATACTACTCTAACGCTAGTTAAATTATAAGTATTAATAATTAAGAACTATAGCTATATAGGATATATACTTACGCTTTAATATAAGCTCTATCGCTATATAATAGACTTCTAACTTAATTTCCCTACCTAGCTCTCATAGGATAGGTATTAAACCTAGAAGTATTATACTTAGCCTATTATATTATTTATAAGTCTCTTTATCTAAATTACTAATTATTATATAGATAGGCTATATTAATAGATTACCCGTAAGGGTTATTAGTTATATCTTATCTATTACTAATAAAATTAGTATTATAATAGTATTATCTAGTAGTTAAGTCTATTATTCCTACTATTAATTTATAGTATATATCTCGCTCTAGATTTATAAATCCGCCTTTATAATAGAAGGATTATTAGGATTATCTATTATATACCTATATATAGGGGCGTACGCTAAGTTACTAGTAAATAGTTAATAGTTAATTAGGAATTTAATAACCTTTATAATATCTTAATAATAGATAGTATATTACTTAGCCTTAATATTATTTATATCTACTTAAATCTTAATCTTTAATTCTACCTACTTATTATTAAAGATACTATTCTTTATTATACCTAATATATCTAGCTATTTTACACTACTCTTAAAATTAATATATTCTTATAACAGGCGGAGTTATAAATTATTAAAGAAGCTATTTATATCTCCTTAAGTATACTCTACTTATAAAAACTATTAAGTAAGAGTATAATCCGTCTTATTATTAAAAAGAAAGAATAAAGGGTCTAATATATACTAATATATTATAGGAAGCTCTACTAAAAGTAGTTCTCTAGCTCTTCTACTAGTAATATCCTAAAAGGGTTTTATCTTAAAAGTTATATAAGTAGAGAACTTCCCTAACCTCTTTCTACTTAATATACTTTATTTACTTAAAGGAATATACTTATTTATAACTTAATTACTAGCTAGTATATCTTTTAAAATATCTTTATCTTAATCCTCTTTAGCTATTAAATTTAAAGTAAATAACTTATTAATCGCGGCCTATATAAGGGTAATACTCTACTTAGGAGGTAGTATAACTTAAAAGCTTATTTATAAGAGAATACTTAAAGCCGTTTTATATTATCTATAATATCTATTAATATATTTTAAAAAGGCTTAATTAGTCTTTATAATAAAGTTATAGCTATTATATACTTAACTAGCTATTTAAGAGGAAGGGATAATAGTAGAATAACTAAATAAGTTTAGTATAAGTATAGAATATAAGTATATATAATATAGTATGATAGAGCCTTTACCTTCTTTAATTAGATTTATTAGTTAAAGGGAGCTTAGATATATTAAGATAGAACTAGTACGCTACTTAGGAGGCGCGCTTTAGTATATAAGATATATAAGATTATAGGATATACTAGATATATAGTATAATAGAATTAACTAATATATACTAGGCTTAAGATATACTTTTTAGGTTAAGTAATAGCTAGTATATAAGATATATAAGATTATAAGATATACTAGATATATAGTATAATAGAATTAATAGTATACTAGGCTTAAGATACTAGCTAGTATATAAGATATATAAGATTGCGAGATACGCTAGATATATAGTATAATAAAATTAATAGATATTACTAGGCTTAAGATATACTTTCTAGGTTAGGTAACGGCTAGTATATAAGATATATAAGATTATAAGATATATTAGATATACGGTATAATAGAATTAATAGTATACTAGGCTTAAGATACTAGCTAGTATATAGGATATATAAGATCGTGAGATATACTAGACGTATAATATAATAAAATTAATAGACGTTACTAGGCTTAAGATATACTTTCTAGGTTAGGTAATAGCTAGTATATAGGATATATAAAATTATAAGATATATTAGATATATAATATAATAGAATTAATACTAGGCTAGAGATATACTTTCTAAATTAGATAATAGCTAGTATATAGGATATATAAGATTATAAGATATACTAGATATATAATATAGTAGAATTAGCTCTTAGATAGTAGTTATATAAGATATATAATATTATAAGATATATTAAGTATACTTAATATTTTATATATTAACTACTCCTTATAGCTTTAACCTTTTATAAGTACCCTATTTTATTATATAAATAATACTATTAGGGATAATAGTTATATAGAAAGTATAATATTATAAGATATACTATATTTACTAAATAAATAATATAATAAATAAATTAGATAGTATAAATTCTTAATATATAAAAGATATATTTTTAATAAGAATATCTATTATAAGAACCCCTTCTCTCTTAGTTATAAATAGTAGAACCTACTAATATATAAGATCTCTCTTAAGGGTATTAATTATAATATATATTATATATTATACTCCTTACTATTTACCTTATATCTTAATATTTAGGGCTAAAATTCCTAATAGAGCCTATATTTACTTTATCTTATTAGATTATATAATCTTAAACTTTCCCTAGATAGAGAACCTAACTTTAGCCTCTCCTCTCTTCCTATATTACTTTACTTAGATTTCTATTACTTTTATAATATAATATACCTTAACTCTTTTATTACTCTTTTATTAGACTTTATTCTCCTTATTATCTTATCTCCCTATCCCTAAGAACTATTCTAAGTAATTATAAGTCTTACTTAGTCTTTATACTTACTTATATAACTTAACCCTTTAATTATACTATTTAAAAGAATAAAGAAGTTAAAAATAATTAAACCTAGCTTAGCCTAAGGATAATTATAAAAGAATATTATACTTTTATTAACTAGATCTTAGATAAGCTTATAATAGCTAGTTTATAATATATAAATAATATAGCCTTACCTTATAATTAAGTAGCTATTAAACTAGTCTACTAATAATTAAAGGATTATCTCTAATTTATACTTAGACCGCGGCTTAATATTATCCTAGTTAACTAGATTAATAAGATATTAAAATATAATTATTACCTTTTTATTAATAACTTAAAGTATATAATTAAAGTACCTAAGGAGGTTAAGACTAGTACTACTAAATAGAGAGTAATTAAGATTAAGGTTAAGTTAGAAGGTAAGTTAAGTATAAAGGATAATAAATATATAACTAGTTATATAAAAATAGTTAAGAGAGAGAAGGTTCCCTTTATATAAAGGGTTATCTAGTATTAATATATTAATAATACTAAAGGAGATAATTAGGTTATCTATTTAATTAAAGATATCCTTAATAAGAATACTAAGATTAAAGACTTAGATACTTTAAATTATATTAATTTAAAGGCCTATTATAAGATACTCTCTACTTAAGTACTATTAACTAACTATAAGACGTAAATACTTATAGGGTAGATACCCCTTAAAGGAAAATAGATAAAGATTAGTAATTATACTATTAATTTTAAGATATTAATTAAGTTATAAGTTATATAATACCTTATAAATAGTATTTACTTCTAGGTCCTAGGATTATATAATAAGTAACTTATTATAATACGCTTAGGTGCCTAGCTAATATTAACTATTATAATTAAGAATTTAGTTATAAAGATTAAAGAAGAATTAATCCTATTTATAACTCTACTCTAGTCTTTAATACTTAATAATATCTTTAAGCGGCGTATTAGTAGTATTAGAAAAGGTAGTACCTCTTTTTTATATTTATAGATTTCTTATAAATAGCTAACTTATATATAGTACTAAAGGTCTTTTTTAAGTCTAGATATTCCCTACTTAATTATATGTTTTTATTCCCTTTATAAGTTATTTAAATAGATCTTCTAGGTAATAAGTTTATTAAGCCTCTTATTATTAAAGAACTAGATACCTATCTACTATTAAGTAAGTTAGGTAAGTTAAATAAAGAGGGTATAAAGATAGTAGATAAGATTTAATAGAATATAGACCTACTTAATAAAGAGCTTAATATTATAAAAAAAGATTATATTAATATTAGTAGTAATAAGGATTCTATATTTAGGCTAGGTAGTAAGGATATAATAATAGTAGATAGTAATAAGAGGATAATAGATAGATTTATAAAGTAAGTCCTCTCCCTTTAATTAATTTATAAGAATAGAGCTAAGATTTATTAATAGATAGGTATAGGCCGTTAAAGATATTAAGGTAATAGAGTATTTTAATCTAGGCCTATTAAGATAGTTCGCGCGCTTTTATAAAGTTATAATAAAGGATATAAAATATAAATTAAGGGTTAATTAAAAGCCCTAGGAGGGGAAGTTTAAGGTATTAAGTCTTAAGATAAAGGGTATTAAGTAAGTAGCCTACTATTACTAATACTTTACTATCTTTATTATACTTAAGTTTAAGAACTCTATAATTAATAGGATAATCCTAGTTAAAGAGATAGGACTTAGAAAGGTTAGTAATTAATATAAGCCCTTAAGTATATTTAATAAAGCGGGGAAAGCTAACTTATTATATATAATAATTTAGACCTTAGAGGTAATTTTATACTTTATATATTAGCGCTAGATTAATATTATATAAAGTAAGATTAAATATAATTAAGAAACTACTTAAATTAATTAATATCTTCCTAAGAACTAATAATCTAATAAAACCTACCTATTATAGAATTAATAGCTATTCCTCTATATATATATTTATAATAGATTAATAAATAGCTTCCTTTTATAATATAGATTAAACTTTATCCTTATACCGGCGAAGTTACTTAGTAATTAGGTAAATAAATAGGCTAATTAGTATAATAATAATTATTAGGAAATACTTAATATATAATTCTTTATATACTATATAGATTAAAATCTTAGGCCCTTCTATCCTATTAATACTAAGTTAAACCTATTTAAGATAGATAAAGGCTTCCTACCCGCCTTTACTAACTAGTAAGGGATATTTATTATAATACTAGGGGTATTTACTAAGTAAGTTTAAAGCTAATTTACTAATATTAAGTATTAAAATATTAAGTAGGGAAGATATATTTTATTTATAAAAGTCTTATAATTAAAACTTAAGGTTAATTATATAGTAGTTAATAAATAGTATAAGTCTAAGGGAGACTTAATAAGGCTTATAACTATCTTAAGAGTAATTAAAGCTTAGTTAAGGTTCTATATAATTATTATTATATTAAGAACCCCCTAGATAAAGGTACCTTTAGACCTTACCGGTATATTATTAGTAATAAGGATAGGATATAAGGATTAGTAGTAGTTTAATAATAATCTCTAATAGGCTAAGCTAAAAAACTTTAAAGAAATCTACGTAGCTTTTAATAGATTAATAAAAGCTACGGGCGCGTTCTAGATAATAGATAAGCTAGTAGATTATATTACTTACTTATATACGCTTACTAAGGCTATAACGCTTAGCTACCGTTCTAGTTTAATATAGTTTAATATACTACTTATATAGTTACTTAAATAGCGGCTCTAGGTTATAAATATTATAACTAGGTTCCTAGTAGGCCTTATCCTAGCCCTTAAAAAGTGAGAGTAAACTATTTAATAGGAGGTAGATACTAGTAGTATTAGGAAAATAGAGTAGTAGAAAAATATAATATACTTCTAAAAGATATAGTAGCTAAGAGCTATTATATCTATCCTAGGGCTATTACTTATATTAGAAGAAGATAAGGAGTTAAAGGTAATATAGATATAATAGAGGGAATAAAAAATATTAGATAATAAATATAAGAATTTATACTTTAAAAGACTTAATAAATTAGCTAAGTCCGCTCTAAAGTTTAAGTTTATTATTAATATTATTAAAGAGCTTAGTATTATAAGGTATAGAAAGGGCTCTAATAGGTAGCCTAATATAATACTAGAGAAGCTTATAATTATTAGAATAAATATAGTAGTTTATATACTCCTAGTAAAGGTACGTCTATATACCTAATAGCCCTCCTTTATCCTAATCCTTTCTACTATAAATACCTTAGGTTATTAAAGGTTATACTAACTCTAATATAGTAGTTAAAGGTAGATCTTACTATTATAAAAGGGAAGAAGGTTAGAGTAGTTTATAGTAATATATAGCTATTTAATTAATAGGAGATTATTAACGCTTTTTAATAAAGACCTAGTAGTAACCTAGACTTAGAGTATAATATTCTTATTTTTATAATAAGTCTAATTAAGACTAGTATTAACTTAATAAGGGTAAGGAAGATTATTATACTTAATATAAAGTACTTAGAGGTACTTATATAATAGGTAATCTTCTATATTTATAAAATTAGGTAATAGAATAAGATATATACGTAGGTTTTATAATACTTAAAGGTTAAAATAGATAGAAGGATATATAATATATAAGGAAAGCGAAGCTAGCTAATAGCTTAGTTTATAAGGACTAGAAATAAGGCTAGGGAGGAGGTAAGGAAAGTATAAGAAGCTTTAGAGGTTATTATATAATAATATAGGCTATCTTTAATCTAATAAATAGTATATATAATAAGGGAAATACTTATAATATTTATAATAAATCTAGCCTAATAATATAAGACGCTAGAGCTAAGGTATTAAGTACTAGGAGATACTTAATATTATTAAATATATTAGATACGCTAGATATACTTAAAATTAGGAGCTAGAAATTATATATTATATATAGAATATAGTAGGGTATACTAGATAATAGATAGAGAGGATAGTACTTAGATCTACTACTTAAGAGGTATACTTTATAAATTAGGCTACGGCTAGTATATAAGATATATAAGATTATAAGATATACTAGATATACTAGATAATAGAATTAATAGAGTATTAGGCTTAAGGTATACTTTTTAAATTAGGTTATAACTAGTTAGTATATAAGATATATAAGAATATAAGAGATTATAAGATTTACTAGATATACTAGATAACGGGCGGATAAGCTAATATATAGGATATATAAGATTATATAAGATTATAAAGATATACTAAATATACTATATAAGGGAATTAATAGATAAGCGCTAGGTAAGATATACTTTCTAATTTAGGCTACGGCTAGTATAAAGGATATATAAGATTATAAGATATATTAGATATATAATATAATAAAATTAATAGATATAGGCTAGGCTCTTTCTAAATTAGGTAATAGCTAGTATATAAGATATATAAGATTATAAGATATACTAGATATATAGTATAATAGAATTAATAGGTATAGGCTAGGCTTAAGATATACTTTCTAAATTAGGTAATAATTAATATATAAGATATATAAGATTATAAGATATACTAGATATATAATATAATAGAATTAACTCTTAAATAGTAGTTATATAAGATATATAATATTATAAGATATACTAAGTATACTTAATATCCTATATATTAACTACTCCTTATAACTTTAACCTTTTATAAATACCTTATCTTATTATATAGATAATACTATTAGGGATAGTAGTAGTATAGAAAGTATAATATTATAAGATATATACTAGATAATATTAATTATATAAGCGGCCTTAGTACTCTTTCTTATACTAATAAATTCGCTTAATTAACGCGTCCTAGCTACTAAATATAAATACTCTATTATTATCCTAGCCTTTTATAAGCCTTAGTATAAATATTTATAATAATAGATACTTAAGAGTAATATAATTAATTATATCTACTATAAGCTATTTAATTAATATACCCCCTAGATAGGCTAGAATAACGGGAAAGTATACCCTTTTAACTCGGACTTTCCTCTTATTTACGGCCTAATCTACCTTACGCCTTTCTATCTATTTATAAGTAGCTTAAGCTTCCTTACTATATTAGTTAATACTATATCTCCCTCTTTCTAAGAGCTATTCTCTAGTCCTACTTACTTTCTCCCTTAATCTACCTTCTCCCTTAATCTACCTTCTCCCTTATCTATTTACTCGTTCCTTAGGTTCTACTTCTACTCTATTAATAGAGATTAACCTTTAAGCCTTACTATTATACTTACTTACCTTAGCCTTTTAATTATACCTTTTAAAAAAGGAAGGAGAGGGTACTAAAAGGAGAATATAAGGTAGTTTAGGGCTCTTAATTAAAGAGCCTTATAATTATTATATCTAGATATAATATAATATTATAATAGCTAGTTTATAATATATAGATAATATAGCCTTACTTTATAATTAAGAGGCTATTAAGCTAGTATACTAATAATTAAAGGATTATCTCTAATTTATACTTAGACTACCACTTAATACTATCCTAGCTAATTAAATTAATAAGATACTTAAATATAACTATTATAAACTTATTAATAACTTAAAATATAAAGTTACTACCCCTAAGGATATTAAGGCTAGTACTATTAAATAGAGAGTAATTAAGATTAAAGGTAAGTTAGAGGATAAGTTAAGTATAGGGGATAATAAATATATAACTAGTTATATAAAAATAATTAAGAGAGAGAAGGTTCCCTTTATATAAAGGGTTATCTAGTACTAAGATCCTAATAATACTAAAGGAGAAAATTAAGTTATCTATCTAATTAAGGATATTCTTAATAAGAATACTAAGATTAAAGACTTAGATACTTTAAATTATATTAATTTAAAGGCCTATTATAAGATACTCTCTATCTAAGTACTATTAATTAATTATAAGATATAAACGCTTATAAACTAGATACCCCTTAAGAATAAAGGGATAAAAATTAATAATTATACTAATAATTTTAAGATATTAATTAAGTTATAGGTTATATTATATCCTACTATTAATATTTACTTCTAAGGTCCTTAAATCGCGTAATAAGTAACTTATTATATTATACTTAAGGGCCTAGCTAATATTAACTATTATAGTTAAGAATTTAGTTATAAAGGTTAAAGAACTAATCTTATATATAACTCTACTCTAGTCTTTAATACTTAATAATATCTTCAAGTAGTATATTAATATTATTAGAAAAGGTAATACCTCTTCCTTACCTTTATAAATCCCTAATAGATAGCTAATTTATATATAACGCTAAAGGTCTTCTTTAAGTCTAGATATTCCCTACTTAATTATATATTTCTATTCCCTTTATAAGCTATTTAAAGGTATCTTCTAGGTAATAAGTTTATTAAGCCTCCTATTATTAAAGAACTAGATATCTATCTACTACTAAGCGAGTTAAGTAAGTTAAATAAAGAGGGCGTAGAGATAGTAAATAAAACCTAGTAGAATATAGACCTACTTAATAAAGAGCTTAATATTATAAAATAAGAGTATATTAGTATTAATAGTAGTAAGGATCCTATATATAAGCTATATAACGGCGATATAATAATAGTAGATAATAATAAAGGGATAGTAGATAGATTTATAAAGTAAGTCCTCTCCCTTTAATTAATTTATAAGAATAGAGCTAAGACTTATTAATAGATAGGTATAGGCTATTAGAGATATTAAGGTAATAGAGTATTTTAATCTAGACCTCTTAAGATAATTCGCGCGCTTTTATAAAGTTATAAAGGAGGATATAAAATATAAATAAAGGGTTAATTAAAAGTACTAGGAGGGGAAGTTTAAAAAATAAAATAATAAAATAAAGGGTATTAAGTGAGTTTACTACCTTTATTATACTTTAATTTAAGAACTTTATAATTAATAGGATAATTATAATAGAGGAGATAGGACTTAGAAAGGTTAGTAATTAATATAAGCCCTTAAGTATATTTAATAAAGGGGGGAAAGCTAACTTACTTTAAGTAATAGTTTAGACCTTAAAGGTAATTATATACTTTATATATTAGCGTTATATTAATATTATATAAAGTAAGATTAAATATAATTAAGGAACTACTTAAACTAATTAATACCTTCTTAATAGTTAGCGTCTTAATAATACCTATCTATCTTAGAATTAGTAGCTATTCCTCTACGCGTATATTTATAATAAATTAATAAGTAGCTTCCTTTTATAATAAGGATTAAATATTACTATTATACTAGTAAAGGTACTTAGTAATTAGGTAAATAAATAGGCTAATTAGTCTAATAATAAGTATTAATAAACCCTTAATATCTAGTTTATTATATATTATATAGATTAAAGTTTTAAGCCTTACTACCCCGCTAATATTAATTTTACCTTATTTAAGACGGACGTCGTATATAATAAATAGTACTTAAGTAATGGAGACTCTACTATTTATAGCTAGTTAAAAAGAGATTAATAACTAGGGGGGGTTTATTATACTTAGTGCTATCTTAGGTACTCCGTATAATAAAGTTCTAACTAACCTAACTAGTATTCTATTAGTTATAAGAAGGATAAGAGAGCTAATAGCTCGCTAAGCCTAGCCTCTAGTAGACTTTACCGGAAAATTTTAAGGTAATTAGCTTAGCTTTTAATAGTTTAATAGACTACGAGGGTATAATTAATACTACCTTAGAGCTAGAAGAGTATATTAGTTACTTATATATTATTATTAAAGCTATATTATTAAACTACCGTTCTAATTTAATATAATTTAATATACCGCTTATATAATTACCTAAATAGCGGCTTTAAGTTATAGATATTATAGCCGATTTCCTAATAATACTTATCCTAGCCCTTAAAAAGCGAGAGTAAATTATTTAATAGGAGGTAGATATTAGTAGTATTAGGAAAACAGAGTAGTAGAAAAATATAGTATACTTTTAAAAGGTATAGTAGCTAAGAGCTATTATATCTATCCTAGGGCTATTACTTATATTAGAAGAAGATAAGAAGTTAAAGGTAATATAAATATAATAGAAGGAATATAAAATATTAAATAATAAATATAATAATCTATACTTTAAAAGACTTATTAAACTAACTAAGTCCGCTCTAAAGTTTAAGTTTATTATTAATATTATTAAAGAGCTTAGTATTATAAGGTATAAAAAGGGCTCTAACGGGTAGCCTAATATAGTATTAGAGAAGTTTATAATTATTAGAATAAATATAATAGTCTATATACTCCTAGTAAAGGTATATCTTTATTCCTAATAGGCCCTCTTTATCCTAGTCCTTACTTATTAAATCTTATAATTACTTAAAGACCTTACTAATTTAAATATAATAGCTTAAGGGGGATACTATTAATATAAAAGGGAAGAATATTTAAGTAGTTTATAATAATATAAAGGTATCTAACTTATAAGATATTATAGGCGCGTTTTAGTAATACTATATTAGTAAGTTAGATCTTAAATATTACCTTTATATTTAGATACTAAAGTTAATAGTAACTTATTATTTAAGCTAATAAATAAAGATAGCTAGTACTTATAATATAGATTAAATAGGGTACCTATACTTTAAGTAGTTATTCCTACCTAATAAATAGGGTAAGAGACGGAGATATATATATAATATATATAATAATTAAGGGTTAGAGTTAATAAGAAGGTCCGCGGGTTATAAAGGTTATAAGAATACCTTTAATAATTACTATTATCTAGTATACTATATATACTTAATATAATAGTAGTATTTATAACTTATAAGATATAAGATATAACTTAGTATCTATATATACTAGTTATTATAAGGTATATAAGATATAAGATATAGGTTTAATAAAAATACCTCTAATAATTACTATTACCTAGTATATTATATATACTTAATATAATAGTAGTATTTATAATTTATAAGATATAAGATATAACTTAATATTTATATATACTAGTTATTATAAGATATATAAGATATAAGATATAGGTTAGATAGATAATATCTTATAAGTAAGAATTAAGGTATATAATATATATTATATCTCTCTAGATATTAAAAAGCTCTTAACTAAGATAAAGACTTCCTAGTACCTAGTCTAGAGCTCTTATAATGCTAGGGGCTAGCCCTAGGCGCCTTAATTTAAGATTAGAGGGCCTAGGGCTGGCCTAGGGCCCCTAGGGCCGGCCCCGGGCCTGCGGGCTGAAGGCTTTTACTAAGGGCATAGGGGCGAGTTAAGATCTTGCCGACGTCTTAGCGAGGAGTATAAGGGCTATTATAGCTAGAGGGTCCGGTAATAGGTCTTATAGATCTAGTAGAGCCAGCTTAGGATAATTATATATTACCCGTTAGATAGCCTATTCTTCCCTCCTAATATATTCTACCCTATAAATACGGGCTTATTACTAAGTAGGAGTTATAGCTTATTAAATAGGGTCGATGTTATCCTAGATATCCCGCTTCTTATTATTCTCCCCTAGAGCGGATATCTATAGGCGCTTATTTAGCCTAAAGTTTAGTTACTACTACTTATTAGTACTAATATACTAAGGGCGTTTCTCCTAAAAATAGATATTATTTACCTATATAATTTATTATCTTATAAGGTTTTATAGCTAAAAGATATAGTCCCCTTTATAATTAAGGAGGTAGTACTTATTACTCTTATCTTCTAACTTCTTCTAAATATAGTATAAGACGTAGGCTATTAAGCCTATTATTTAGAGGTATAAGAGCTTTAATAGGTATTTATACTATACTTTATAAAGAGTCTTCCCTAATTTAGAGTTAGGAGACTAGATAGTAAGGTAGTTAGTTATAAGTATAATCTTAAGCTAGAAAGATTTATTAAGGCTAGAGCTAAGGAGTATTAGCTATATCTTATATAGTAATATCTACTTAAAACGCTCTACTAACCTATTTATTTAAGGGTTCCTAGGTATTATAACTTTATAATAGATACCCTAGTCTTTAAGGTAGTTAATAAAGGCGTAACTTATATATTTACCTCTATTATTAATATAAAGGTAATAGATACGGCGGTCTAGATACTTATAAGCTACTTTAAACTACTAGAATAACTAGAAAGTATTACTCTTATACTTAAGGTAAATAATAATTAAGATATAAGTAAAATTATCCTTAAATATTATAAAGTATTAGCTCCCTTTAAAATCTATTAGGTTAAAAGGGCTAATAACGTTACTATAAATAAGATCTATTAGATACTCCCCTAGTTAAATAGTATCTTTATAGGATACTACCTTCTAGCGGCCTTAAATATAGTATTTATATATAAGTTCGCTAGAAATAGGCTTTAAAAAATTAATCCTAGTTAATATAACCGGTAGTTTATTAATACTTTACTATCTAAGGTACCTTATATAAGCGTGTTATAGCTATCAAACTTAGTCTAAGGGAATACTATAGGTATTAAGGGCTAAGGGCTTTTATAGGTCTAGTATAAAGACTCTTATAAATCAGCTAGTATTAAAGACTACTAGACCCTTTAAGATAATATAGCCTACTTTAGTATAAGCTATATCTATATTAGTATTAAGGAGCTAACTTATAAATAGGAGACTATTAACGCCTAGGTTAGGTACTTATATAATATTAGGTATAAGTATTAACCTAAGTTTACTATTAATATTATAATTAATCTTAATAGTCCTACTACCTTATAAGGTATAATAGACGCCGCTAATACCCATAATAGCGCGGGAGGTTTTAATTAGTTATAAGTTAATAAATATACTATAATCCTAAAAGGCGTACTAGTTATAACTAGAGTTTATAAAGACTATACTATTTAAGTCTAAGAGTAATTTCCTAGGAGCTACTATTAAAATAATATTATTATTACCTATTATTTTATAGATATTAAACTTATTAGTATAGCCTATAAAGTTAGATTTACTAAGAGTATTATTAAGCTTTTACTTCTTTAAGTTATTATTAACTTAGGTAGCGGTAGCCGTAGCCTTTACTAAGGCTTTCTTAAATTTATTAGGCTTTATATAAGGGAACTACTCCTAGTATTAGTCTATAATATAAGCGTAGCGAGACTTATATAGGATATCCCTATAATAGTTATAGCTCTACCGTGGCTTATTATCTACCTTACCTTTTCCTTAGGTATTATAAGCTTTAAATATAGTAATAGTATAACTCTCTAAGGCTTATTAATATTATTCCTTATTATAAGCGGTAAGTACGACTTAATTAAAGGGGACCTTTCCTAGGTTAAAGAAGGTATAACTCTAGGTATAAGTAGTCTAGAAGGTATTAAAGGTACTACCTAATCTTATAAGGTAGAGCTAGATTATATAAGCCTCTAGTATAACTACCTCTTTATCTAACTCCTTAAGTTTAGTATTAACCTCCTAAAACTAGCGGGTATAATTATCTATATCCTTAATAGTAGACCTATTAAGGTAGATTATATAAAGGTAATAAACTAGTTTAGTATAAATACTAGAGCCCGTTAGCTTAAAGTTAGTCTTAATTTTATTAAGGATAGCCTAAGCTTATAGGTTAAAATAAGCGGGATCTTTAATAAGTTTATAAGTATTAAATCTAAGATAGTTATAGATTATAATATATACTTTAATCTATATAGCCTCTAAAAAGGGCTTAAGGTTATTTAGAACTAACTAGTTATTAATTTCTTCAGCCTAATAGCTATAGCTAGAGTTAGACTTAAGGATTATATTTAAGGTAAGGGGAAAGTTCCTACTATTACTTTAACCGTTAGCTATTTTATTAGGAGTCTACCTCTAAGGATTTAGCTTTAAATAGTAACTAGTTAGTTAAGCTTAGCGTATTTTCTATAAAGTCTTAAGAGGATTCCGCTAATAAAGACGCTAAGGAAGATAATTTTAAAGATAAGGATATTAAGGGAGGAGGCGTAGGTCTATTACCTTTAACTTATAAGCTAAAGAGAATAGTTTTACTAGGAGCGTTTAATAATAGTTTACTAGCTTCTAACTTAGAATTATTATAACTTAAGGGTAATTATAGTAGTTTATAATTACTATTATCTTCCTTAGTAATAGGCTTCTTAACTTCCTTTATAATAGCTTTTAGTAAGTAGGGGAAGAACTTAGACCTAGAATATTAGTAGATAGCTATTAAGATATTAGAATAAAAACGGGATTTAGGGAGTATTAACTTAAACTAGTTTAGCTTAAAAATAAGAGGAGGATTAGTAAGTTATTTACTATAACGAGCTATCCTTATATTCCTAAGGATATAAACTTTAGGGGGCTAACTTAATAAAAATAGCTAGGCTAGTATCTATAATAGTAGGAAAAGCTAGCTCTAGGCCTAGTTAGGTAGTTAATAGTTACCTAATTAAATCTAGAAGAATTAAGTTAGCTAGGGCCTAACCTCCTTTTATAAAGATTTTTCTAGGGGGCCTAATAGCTAAATAATACTAAAAGGCGTAATATAGTAAAGTAGAGATTACTATAAAAAATAGTATCTATTATAATTATTTAAGAGGAGGAAGTATCTTTCTTTCCCTAAGTATAAGGTAGTAGTAGTTTACTTAAGAAGGCTTAATAGAGGGAGTATTAATAGGATTTCTACTTATAGAATTAATATTTATTATAATAATAAGGTTAGAAGTAGGTATTCACTTAGGGGGCTAAGTATAGTTACTTAGTAGCGCTTATACTAATAATAATACTATAATAGCCCTTATAACTAGTCTCTAAACCCTATAATTATAGATTAATTAAGTTTACTTATTTATCTAAGGTTACTTATAGTAGTAAAAGCTAAGTGCTTTAATAAGAAGTTAAAGAATTCTAGGTAATATACGTAGTAATAGTAATTATTAACTTATTAAAGGGTACTAGAGGCTACTAAGGCTTTAATATTATATTAGCTAGGATAGGATAAGTAATAGCTATAATTAGAATGAATACCTATACCTCTAGGCTTATAACCTATTAAAATATATAGTAGAATAGTTAATTAGGTTATTAAGTCTAGATATATAAGAACTAAGTATAGATACTAAGAGACTACTTAATTATATATTACTAAGTATACTAGTATCTTAGTAGGACCCTATATTTTAATATTATATATACTATTAACCTAGGTAGAATAGTTAGATTTATAATAAGCCCCTCCTTCTAATATATATATACTTTAATTATAAAGAAAAGGCTATTTAGTATAATATAACTAGTTATCTTTAAGACTAGTATTTTAATATTATAAATAATACGCGCTTAATCAATCTCCCTAGACTTACTTTATAATAACCTAATAATTATAATCTAGTAGTTAATAATTTTAAGCCTAATATAAATATAGTTAATATTATATAAGTATATCTTCTAATTATTTAAAGTTTTAAATAAGTACCTTAGGAGTTTAACTACCTTATACCTTTTATCAATAAATTATACCTTCTATTATAAAATATAACCTATTTCCCTATATAAATAGCTATAGTTTATAAATATAATAAATTAAAGATTCTCCTTATATTATACTTTTAATTAATAGTTTATTATTATAATCTAGTAATAGGATTTATCTTTAACCTTATCTAGGTTAGTCTTTATACTAATAATAGACCTCTAATTACTAAATCTAGTTATACTTTTATACCCCTTTATTCTTTTTTTTATAATATATTCTTTAAGGTCTATCTTCTTCTCTTTAATATATTCTTTAAGGTCCTTATAATTAATCTTCTTATTATTATTTTTAATAATTATAAATAAATTCTATACTTATAATTTTTAAATTATTAGTTATTATTCTAGTTATTAATAGTATTTAAAATAGTAAAAGGTAATTATAATATAATATAAGGTCTATTTAAAGAAATTATACTTTATATTATTTAAAGACTTATATTATTTTATAGCTTTTTAAATAAGTTTATATCCTTTACTTATATAATAACTCTCTTTATATAAAATATATATAATTAGGCTACTAATAATTTATTAGTATCTATTATATTAAGAGTTTATAATATAATATAAAATACTATTAAGATTATTAATAACCTTAGCCTTTATAACTTCTTAAAGTATACTTAAAGTAGAAGCTTATATTTATATTAAATATATAGCCTTTTATAAAAGGTTTATAATAAATTCTCTTATTAAATAATTAAATAATAAATATAATATTACTAGGTCTATTATTTTTTATAAATAATAAATTTCTAGTAATACTTATATTATAATATTATAATAATTATAATTATTCCTATTTATATTTTTAATATATATCTAGGTTCTTATTATTATATCATAATTAGCTATCTCTTTTACTTCCCTTTTACTCTTCTTCTAATAACTTTCTTACTACCTATTATCTTTTAAGGTTACTAATATTTTAATAAGGTTTATCTATCTAGTAGTAGATTAAGTAAATTATTTAGTAGATATTTAATATTAGAGATTATACTATTAAGGTTTATAAATATACTACTAATAGATATTTAATTAAAGATAGTAGTATAACTATTAATAGAAAATATAGGGAATATATTATTATATATTAAATATAGAGGAGAGAAAGAGTATAAGGGATTTTAAGAGATTAATATTAATTATAAAATATATTAAAAACTTAATCTACCTATTAATCTAGGAGTAGGAATTATAGTATTTAACTAGCTAGGATAATAACTAGAATTATAATTAAAAAGGTTAAAGTATAATTAATTATATTACTTTTAAGCCTTTAATTAAATTATACTTTACTATTACTAAGACTAATAGTAAAATAGTAGATATAAATATTATAATATAATAAGAACTTATAAATCTTAACTTAAATTCTTAAATTTAATAATATACTAAAAATATTAGCTTTATTATATTATCCTTTTCTTTAAATAGTAATACTCTACCCTCTTTTATAATTAAGACTTCTATAAATACTTTAACTATTAATCTAATAATTAAGGGTAAAAATAAACCCTATTATATCTTTTAATATAAGTAGAAGGATAAGTAGCTAGATTAATAAGTAAAGATAATATAAGCTATTAAGAATAAAATAAAATCTAGTTATAATTATTATAATATCTATTAAAGTTTAATAAAGAAGTCTAAGAGATAGGAATATTTTTAAGAATATACCCTTATCTCTAGTAAAGTTTTATAGCTTATATACTATTATTATTATAAAGTTATTATTTACCCCTTTATAAGTTATAATACTAATAGTATAAATATCTATCTATTATCTAAAGGATATATTAAGAAATTAAGTCTTAGTACTTTATAATAAATATTGATTATTACTAATTACTAAGATAAGGTATATTAATATTACATTTTCCTAGGCTTTAATAAGTAGAATAATAACTAGAATTAATATACTACTATCTACTTTAGAGGAATAAAGGTAAGGATATGAGATTAATATTAAATAGGTAGAAATTTATATATAAAGACTTCCCTAAGTAATTTTAATATTAAATTATAAGTATTGGTATACTATTTAATATTATTAATAACTCTAAGATATTATAACTCTTTTACTACCTTAACCTTACTCTCTAATTAAATTTAGTATTTATAATTAAAAGCTACCTAATAATAAAGGTTAAAGAAATTAAATAAGATTTTTATATTAAACTTACTTATTAATAGTATTAAAGTCTCTTTATTACTTAATTATTAATTAGCTTTAAATTATTAATTATATATAATAATTATAACTTTCTTTATTAATAAAAATTAAATATAATATAGAAAACTTATAAGCTTTAAGTATTTTAAAGGTTAATATAATAACTTATAACTTATAATAGTTATAATCTAATTATTAAATAATTTAAAATTAAAGATTAACTTTTTACTTTTATTATTAATAATATAAGTAATAATATTTTATTATATAATAGACTTATTAACTCCCTTTTTATAAACCTTTTTAATAATTTTATTAACTAAGGAGAAGAAAATCTTAAGTATTCTCTAATATATATTTTATATATAATATATATTATTTAATTAGTATTAAAAGAGTTACTTAGAAAAGTTTATATTAATCTAATTAATAAAGAATTATAAAGGAACTAAGTTAATAATAATAAGTAGTAAGAAGTTTAAGTAGTAAAGAAGAGTCTATTAATAACTTTAATTAAGGTAAGATCTTTATAATTATTATTCTAATTATCTTTTAACTAATTAATTAAAGGTATAAAAGATTATAATATTTATTAATATAAATAATTAATAAAAGGAGCCCTTTTTTAATATATAAAAAGAGTAGCTTTAAAAGGATAGTATAATAGTAGTCCTAGATAATAATATACCTACTATTAAAGAGAGGTATAAGTAGAGATACCCTTTTAAGCTTTTTTAAGATATTGAAATATACTAGGACTTAACTTTTTATATACTAAAATAAGTATATCTACTTTATAAAGATTTAGAATATTACTTTAATAAAAAACTAAGAGGCTTCCTATAAGAACTAGATAGGAATATAGTACTACTATCGACGTGGCGTCTATAGTATATAGTAGTACTACGCTACCCCTTTACCTATAATATATAGAGGAGGGAATTCCCCTTAAAGAGAAGGGTAGTAATTAGTCTTACTATTAATTAGAATAGAGAGTTCTATATATAAGTATATATATACTATTTATAATACTTAATAGCTATATTATTATATAATACCCTTATATTCTAATTACTTTACCCTACTTAGGGGTAGTAGCCTAACTATTAGTAAGATAAGTAGAGAAGGGTTATTATAAGTATAAGGTAAAAAGGTTAGTTAACTACTATAAATAACCTACCCTAATATAAGAGACTAAGCTTATATAGAAAGTAAGTCTTAAGATTTAATTAATAAATTAATAATAGATATATTATAATTATAACTAACTATATAAGGGTAGCTATTAAGTGTATAAACTAAGTCCCTACTACCTAATACTTAAGAAGTACTATTATAAAGGATAAAAGAACTTAAAAAAGAAGTCTTAAAAAGGGAGTAAATATAAGAGTTAAAATAATACTTATAAGAGTTAAAGAGGGAAATATATATTAATAATACTACCTAAGTAGGTTATTAATATTATTTATTATTAATTAAAGAATTAGAATTAAAGCGTCCTTAATATAAAACTTATATACTTAGGCTATAGGATCTATATATATATAATAAGAAGTTAATATAAAAATATTAAGAATAGTTTAATAATATAATTAATATAATTAAAATAAATATAACTTATTTTTTAGATAACTTTATAAAGATCTAATATATATTATATTATATAGCTCTAGACCTTAAGGCTATATAATATAAGTATATAAAGGATATATTAAAGGATATATAGTCTTAAATATACTTTAAGAATTTTTTAATAAATTAAATAGAGGATCCTTAGAATTAATATCTTATAACTAGTAAGTAGTACTTAAAAGCTAAGTAAAAGGAATATTAAAAGATTATAAACTTTATAAATTACCTTATTAAATTAGAAAGGTAGCTTAAGCTATTAATAGAGTATATACTTTATAATAACTTATTAAATAAATTATATAAAGATCTCTATAATTATCTTATAATATAACCTAATATTTCTAAGATAAGAGATACTTTTATTATATTAATAACTTAATTAGAACCTTATATAATAATATTTATATATAAAGATTAAAGGGATAATACTCCTATTAAAAGTTAATATCTATAAAGATGAAGAGGAAATTTTTAAAGGTAAAGAGATAATAGCCTATATATAAAATAAAAAGGGAGGGGTATTATTAACTTATTATTATATCTTTTATAAAGGCTTAAGCCTAAACTTTCTACTATTAAATATTATAGTTATTAAAAGAAGGGATATATAATAAAGGATTATTAGAGTATAAAATTAATAATTATAAGTATTATAATTAATAAGCCTATACCTAATAATAAGCTAGTTTAAAAAGACTTAAATTTAAAAAATCCTTAAATACTATAATTATATCTACTATTATAATATAAAGAAAAAAGTAGATATAATAATTTATTATTATAATATAAATAGAGTATAAGTAATTATAAAAAGAATTTATTATATTAATTAACTTTAGAGTAGATATTAATTATATTAATATATACTTAATAAAGGAGTAGAAGTAGGAAATAGATCTTAGCTCTAATAATACCTTATATAATAAGGTTAAAATCTTAATATTATTATTAGGTTTTTAATAAGATAAATTAAACTTATTAACTTTATAAATATTATATAATATTATAAGGGCACCTTTTATATAATAATAACCCTTAATTATAACTTCTACTTTAAGTATTTATAATTAGAAGAATAAAATCCCTAAGTAGATTAACTTATATAAAATTAATAATTCCTTATTAAAAAAAGTAATATTAAAGAGTACTTTAATATTATTAAAGGCTTAAAGGAGAAGCTTAATAATATTATATTTATTATAATATACTTAAGAGTAGGTAATAAAAGCCTACTACTTAAAATTAAGCTCTCTTTAAAATTTTAGGAATTTTAAGATATCTTTTTAATTAAGAATATTAAGGTACTACTAGCCTATATACCTTATAATTATATAATTAATATAAAGGAGAATAAAGAACCTCCCTTTAACCTACTTTATAATTTATTAAAAAAAGAGTTATATATATTAAAGGAGTACTTTAAATAATCTTTAAGAAAAAGGTTAAATTTAATATTTTATAAACCTAATAAGTATATTAATCCTTTTTATACTAAAAAAAGATAGAATATTATATTTATATATAAATTATAAAGTACTTAATAAGATTATAATTTAAAATTAATATCCCCTTTTATTAATTAATATTAAATACTTAACTAAGTTAGACCTTAAAAATATATATTATTACTTATAAATAAGAAAGGATAATAAATAAAAGATTATATAAGATATAAGATATAACTATTTTAAATATATAATTATACCTTTTAAACTTATTAATATACCTACCTTATTCTAAATATATATTAATAAGGCCTTAGTAGGATTACTTAATATTATATATATTATTTATTTAAATAATATTTTTATCTATTCCTAGGATAAAGAGTTTTATATTAGAGTTATAAAGGCTATACTTTAATATCTTTATAAATTTAAACTTTATATTAGTTTAAAAAAATATAAATTTATAATAATAAAAGTAGAATTCCTTAGCTTTATTATTAGTTATAATAATATATATATAAATCTGTATAAAGTAGATATTATAATAAAATAGCTAGAACTAAGGAATATTAAAGATATTTAGATCCTTTTAAGGTTTATTAATTTCTATTATTATTTTATTAAATACTATTCTTCTATTACCGCGGCGTTAATAGACTATTTAAAAAATAATTATTTATATATTAAAATAGAAAATTAATATTAAGTAATATTATAAGAGTAGTATTTAAATAGTTAAAGTAACTCTTTAAAGAGGTACTACTACTTATATATTTTAACTTAATAGAGGAAATCTAATTAGAGATTAATACTTTAATTCTAGCTATTATAACTATTTTATTATAAAAGTTCCTAATTAATATTAAAGGAATAAAAATAAAATAATATCTTATTACCTTCTACTCTTATAAATTTATATATAGTAGAAATTAAATATAAAACTTATAACTAGGAACTACTTATAATAGTTAAAGTATTCTAGGTATAAAAGTACTTCTTAAAAGGTAGCTTATACTTAATTATAATAACTTAAAGTATTTCTAGATAATATTATTATTAATAAAGAGATAAGTATATTAAGTAATAAAGTTTATAATATATAACTTTAAGATATACTATTATATAAATATTAAGAACCTAGTTAATACCCTATTAAGGTAATTAAATTATATATTAATAATAAATAAAGAAGATACTTATTTATTAATATTATAAAATAAGTTAAAAAATATTAAGTATATTTCTTTTAATAAGTATTATATATATAGTATTTATAAAGGTTTATAAGATAATAAGGCCTATAATTATAAATAATATAAAAGGTTAAAGATAGGGCTTAAAAAACCTTATATCTTAAAAATAGGAGAGAGTAACGCGCTTTTAAGGATATAAAATAGTATAAGTAATAGCCTAAACCCTATTATAAGATAATTTAATATTAATTAAATAATACCTAGAAGGTATATTATAATTATATTAATAATAGAGTATATATAAAATAAGTATAATAGCTTAATATTAAAGATACTCTAATATCTTTAAAAGGGAGATAAGGATATTTATAATAAAAAATAATTATTAAAGTCTTAAGGTTATAAAAAGACTACTAATATATCTCTATTAATAAATAAAATAGGGGTCCTTTATAAGAGTAGTATAATTTTTATACCTAATAATAAAGTAATTAGATAAGAAATCTTAAAGCTTTATTATAATAACCCTTATACTAGCTACTACTTATAAAAGTATATATAAGAGCTTATTAAGTAGAAGTTCTATTAGAAATTAATAGGATAAGATATTTATAATTATATATAAAAAATACTTAACCTATTAATTAATAAAGCTATATAGATATACTATTTATAATATACTATTATTATTATTAATACTTATAAGACCTTTTTAGGAAATTATAATAGACTTTATTATAAATCTCCCTTTAAGTAAATAAAAGGATAGTATTTATAATATAATCTTAATAGTTATAAATTATTATATTAAGGTAGTTAGGTATTTACCTATTATAAAGATAGTTAATACTATTAATATTATTAACTTATTATATTATAAAATCTTCTTAAAGTTTAATTAGTTAAAAGGTATTATTAATAATTAAAGGATAATATTTATAAGTAGCTTCTAAGTAGCTATATATTATTATATTAATATAAAAAGAAAGCTTAATATTACTTTCTATCTTTAAATAGATAGTTAAATAGAGTAATAAAATAATATATTAAAGTAGTATTTATACTACTATTCTACCTAGAGATAAGATAACTAGGTATAATTACTTTATTTAATAGAGTTTATATATAATTATATAAAGTATACTAGTATTAAGCTACCTTTATATAAGGCGCTTTATAACTACTTACTTAAGCTAGATATAAAGCTTTTAAAGCTATTATTAGGAGAAGTCCTATTAATATAAAAAAGAGTTAAATTACTTTAGAAATAAAGGGAAGGATTAGAGTAGTACTTATACTAAGTATAAGTTATATAAGTATAGTATATAAATAAATAATAAAAGTAAAGATTATTAGATTAATATAAGTAATTAAGAAACTATTATAATATTATCTAAGGCCTTTTAAGGTCCTTAATTATATTAGTAGTTAGGCGTATAAGTTATAACTACCTAATACCTTTTATATATATAATATATATAATATCTTTTATATCTTACTTATAAAGTTATATAAGGGTAATAATAAGAGTATTATAAAAGTTATATAAGTAGAGCTTTAGACTAACTGTTAAGTCAGGTTTTAGTACTATAGATTAGTACTAACCCGAATACTTAGTACCTACTTCTAGTACTAACCTAAAAAGCCCTTAGTACCTTAGTAAGTTAGGTTAGACTAACCTAACTTATTAAGGTATTACTAAGAAGCTAAGCTGCTAATAAATTAATAAAGGACTAATATAATTTCCTTATAAGATAAATTTAAATACTTTAATATTATTAGGATTTATCTTATACCTAATATTTATTACTTATTATTTTATATAATATAATAGTTTATATTACTATTTTATATTACTCTTAATTCTCTTACTATTAGCGCTTAAAATATATTAATCCCTTTAAGTCCTTTAAGAGTATTAAGTTTTATAGGTATTAATAATAAAGCTATTTAATTAAAATTTAATAATCTTAGTATAAATAATTCTATATTTAATAGTCTTTATCCTAGCTAATTTATAAGTTAGGTTAGATAGGGTATATTAAATAAATCCTTTTAAGAAAAGAAAGCACTTCTCTAAAATACTATTAAAACTATCAAGGAAGATTTCCTAGACTTAATTCTAGTTAAGAATAGTATATTTATTAAATAGAGTTAGTATACTAAAGTCTAGTTTAAAGTATAATAGTAGTAAACTACTATTAATTAAAGTATTAATATAAAGTCTAGTACTAAAATTAAGGATCTACTTTAAATTAAAAAGACTATATTAGGTAGATAGGCTAATATTTAGAATAACTTTATCTAAATTACTTTAATAGTTAAGGGATTACTAAAGATTACTTATAAGAAATATAATAGAATTCTAGATTATTTAATAGCTACTAATAATTTAAGTATATCTAATATAAGGAAATATCTTAAAATTAATAAATATTTTCTTTATAAGCGGCTTAACCTATTATTATAAATAGAACTTTCTTTAAGTTAGGTATATTATTT
>JAABUY010001080.1_pt1 | contig 39237 bp, 32 predicted proteins | sample 5560271 | NCBI WGS metagenome assembly JAABUY01 (sample SAMN10711886, study PRJNA513374) | rock metagenome | isolation source: Antarctica rocks | place: Antarctica: Victoria Land, University Valley
CATCACCACCCTGCTCGAACGCTTCAGGCCAAACGAGTGCCGCAACTACATCACCAACTCAGGGTATGCGTCCGAGTAAACAAAAAACGCTCTAAGTATTGGATTCCAAAGGCGAGCCTTTGGCGGAGTCCAGAGGCAGGGCTTCTGGCCTTACTCGCTTCGGAAGGCGCCAGTCGGCACTTCCCGAGCGTAGTGGCAGTCCGTCTTTAACGCCCGGCGAAGTGCTGGTCGATGATCGCCAGGTTCCGCAGGTTCGCCTTGAACACGACGTCCATGGCGTCACCGAGCAGCGGGATCGCGCCCATCGCCGCCTCGATCCCCACGTTGGCGAGCATCCGCGTCAGCTTGTGCGGCGGCACGCCGAGTGCCCGCGCCTCCCACACGATCCACAACGAAATGCTCGCCAGCACGGTGTCGCCGATGCCAGGCGCCAGGCCGATCAGGCTGTTCAGGCCGAAGCGGAACCGCGTGCCCGGGATGCGCGCGGCGCCGTCGAGCATCCAGGCAAGACGGCGCAGCCTGGCCAGGCGACGCTCGACATCGACGAAGCCTCTGCCCGCCACGCCCGCAAATCCCGACATCGCACGCTCCCTGGTTTTGAACGACATCGTGCGCCGCCCAGGCAGGCTCAAGACCCCGCCGCCGCCGTACCGCGTCAGCCCGCGCCGCGGCCGTACACCCCGATCATCGCGCCCTTGGCGAGCACGTGCCCGGTCATCATCGCGACCAGCGCCCCGCGTCCCGGCGCCGCCCCGGCCTCCGGCACGACATCGAGCGCGAACACCTGGAACACGTAGCGGTGCGGCCCGTGGCCGGGCGGGGGATCGGGCGGCAGCCAGCCGGCACGCAGGAACGAGTTGCGCCCCGCCGCCACGTCGCCGCCATGGCCGGGGCCCGGCATCGCGCCCTCGTCGAGATCGCCGTCCGTCCCCGGCAGGTCGTGCAGGATCGCATGGACCAGCGGGTGAGGCGTCGGGCTGTCCGCGTCCTCCACCAGCAGCACCACCGCCTTCGTGCCCTGCGGCACCCCGGTCCAGCGCAGCGGCGGCGACATGCCCTCGCCGTCTGCGGTGAACCGGGCCGGCATCGTGGCGTCCGGCGCAAAGGCGGGGCTGGTGACGACGATCCCGGACGGCGCCTCGACCCGGTGCAGCGTCACGTCCTCCAGCCCGGCCCGGGTGCCGCTCAGCGCGTGCCCCACCGCCTCGGGGATCTTCTCCAGCATGGCCTGCCTCCCTGGTGCCTCCTGCGTCGACGCCCGGATGGCCACGAGGTTGCGCGGCGAGGACCCGGAGCGTGCCCGGCCGGGTCCATGTCGCGGGGTGGCCGATAGGCAAGCAAGGCTGGGCTCTCCCTCCGCTGCCATTCCAACGATCCAAGCGGATCGTCGGAACCTTTGGCAGCTACGCCCAGACCCGCCAGGGGGGGAGGCCCCCCCCTGGACCGGCTTTCTTTAAGTATTGGATTCCAAAGGCGAGCCTTTGGCGGAGTTTGAGGCAGAGCCTCAACCTTGCTATCCGAGCAGGCGCCCCAGCAGCCGGGCGGTGTAGTCCATCACCGGGATGATGCGCCCGTAGTTGATGCGCGTGGGCCCGATGACCCCGATCGCGCCGACGATGCGGTCCGCCTCGTTGCGCGCCGGCGCCACCACCATCGCCATGCCGGAGGTGCCGAACAGCCCGCTCTCGGCGCCGATGAAGATGCGCACGCCGTCCGACTGCTCGGCGAGGTCGAGCAGCTTGAGCATGGTCTCCTGCGCCTCCAGCCGCTCGAACAGGGTGCGGATCGAGGCGATGCGCTCGACGTGGGTGATCTCGGCCAGCAGCCTGGACTGCCCGCGCACGATCAGCGCGCCGCCGCGGCCCTCGCCGGTCCAGGTCGCGAGCCCGCTCTCCACCACCAGCGAGGCGGTCTCGTCGAGCTGGGTGCGGTCGGTGGCCATGTCCTCGGCGACGGTGCGGCGCAGCTCGGTCAGCGAGCGCCCCGCGAGCCGGGCGTTGAGGTAGTTCGCCGCCTGGGTGAGCGCGGCGGGCGGCAGTCCGGGCGGGATCTCGATCACCCGGTTCTCCACCTGCCCGTCGGCGGCGACCAGGATCACCAGCGCCCGGCTGGAGCCGAGCGCCACGAAGTCGATGTGGCGGATCGCCCCCTCCGTCTTGGGCGCCAGCACCAGGCCGGCGGCGGCCGACAGCCCGGACAGCATCGCCGACGCCTCGCCCAGGGTGTCCTGCAGCGAGCGCCCCTTGGACTCCAGCGCGCGGCCGATGGTCTGGCGCTCCTCCTCGCCGAGGTCGCCGAACTGCAGCAGGCCGTCGACGAACAGCCGCAGGCCGCGTTCGGTCGGCAGGCGCCCGGCCGAGGTGTGCGGCGCGAACAGCAGGCCGGCGTCGGTGAGGTCGGCCATGACGTTGCGGATGGTGGCAGGCGACAGCGCGATCGGCAGGCGGCGCGACAGGGTGCGGCTGCCCACCGGATCGCCGGTCTCGACGTACTGCTCGACGATCTCGCGCAGCACCGCCGCGGAACGGGCGTCCAGCTCGGGCGGGATCATGCGCTGCGACTTGGGGGTATGGTCCATCGGGGTGCCCGCGAAGCTGGGGCCGTGGAGAGGGATGGTCAATGCCGCACCCCGGCACGCCCCGACCGGCCCGGCGCACGCACTGCCGCCGCGCTCATGCCCGCACGGCGACGCAGCGGGAGCGGCAGGCGGGTCAGGTACGCAGCAGTCTCTGCCCGGGCAGCCCCGGTGCGCGGCGACCTGCCCCGGCGTGGCCAGGGCGAGGGACGGTAGGCGCCTCCGGGGCATGGGGCGTCACGCCTTCGAGGTGCAGGGCCCGCAAGGTAGGACCCGACGGACCCCGGCGCAGCTCGCCAGACAGCAGAAGCTCGATCTGCCCGGACCGCGCGAACTCCTCGAGCTGGCGGGCCAGGTGCATCGGTCCGAGCGACACGCTCGCCTCGAAGCTCTGCCGGCCGCCGAGATCACTCACGGTCGCCGGGCACTCGTCGCGGTCGCAGGAGGGGTGCTCGAACACGCGGTAGTGGCCGATATGCGGCGAGTCACCGGCAGCGTGGCGGGACGGGGAAGGGCGCGACCGACCACCCTGGTCCGGGTTCTGCTGCGCATCGCCGGGTCGAGGATCGGCCAAATCCCCGCCGGGCGGGCGGGCCTCACCTGACGGTGCCTGGACCGTCGCTGGCGTCCCGTCCGTCATCGGAGGCGCATCGGCCATCGGGTTGTCCGCGCTGCCTGCGGCCGAAGGGGCTGCGCGCCTGGTATCCGGATCGGCCGGCACGGGAAGGCCGGCCGCCGCAGGGTCCGCGGGCTGCACGGTCCGCACCATGACCGGAGATGCCGCAACCTGCAGGGCCGTTGCCGTCGAGGATGCGGGTGCCGGGTGCCGGACCAGCGGACGCGAAAAGCTCATCGCGCCGGACACGGAAACGTCGGCAGACCAGGTCGCCAGGGGCCAGCGCGCTGGTGCCGCGCCGGCGGAAGCCACATGGCTTGCAGCGACCACTGCCATGGCGATCAGACATGCGGGGCTGGCGAGAGGCTGGCGCATCCTGACTGTGTATCGAAGCGGCAAGGCGAAGGTAAGGCCATGACGTGGCACGGGAGTGTCAGGGCAGAAGCCCGCCCGCCGCGACGCCCGGCCAGTCCGAACGTGCGCCTCCGGCCTGCGCGTCATCCGGCCGCCGGTCCTCTGCGCCCGCGCGAGTGGCCCCCACCCGCCGGACCGCCTTGTGCCCGGTGCGGGTTCCGGCAAGGCGGCAGGCGCGCTATGCCGCCGCACCACGAGCGGGAACACCTGTCATGCGCCTCTCCGGCCGGGCCGACGACGCCCTTCGCCCCGTCTCCATCGAGCCGGGCTTCGCCCGCCACGCGGAGGGCTCGTGCCTGATCCGGGCCGGCGGCACGGAGGTGCTGTGCGCCGCCACCGTGGAGCCGCGCGTGCCCGGCTTCCTGCGCGGCAAGGGCTGCGGATGGATCACCGCGGAATACGGAATGCTGCCGCGCGCCACCCACAAGCGCGGCGAGCGCGAGGCCGCCCGCGGCCGGCAGTCCGGCCGCACGCAGGAGATACAGCGCCTGGTCGGGCGCGCGCTGCGCGCCGTGGTGGACCGCCGCGCGATGGGCGAGATGACGATCACGCTGGACTGCGACGTGCTCAACGCCGACGGCGGCACCCGCTGCGCCGCGATCACCGGCGGCTACGTGGCGCTCGCCCTCGCGCTGCGGCGGCTGGTGGCGCTGCGGGTGATCGCCGCCTCGCCGCTGCGGGGCCAGGTCGCCGCGGTCTCCTGCGGGCTGTCGGAGGGGCGCGCCCTGCTCGACCTCGACTACGCCGAGGACAGCGCCGCCGACGCCGACGCCAACTTCGTGCTCACCGCGGCGGACGGCGAGCGCGCGGCGGGCATCGTCGAGGTGCAGGCCAGCGCCGAGGCCGCCCCGTTCGATGACGCGCAGATGACCGAGCTGATGCGCCTGGCCCGGCTCGGCACGGCGCGGCTCCACGAGGCGCAGCGCGTCGCGCTGGACGCGGCGTGATGGCGGGCGGAAATCGGCCTGCGGGTTCCCGCGGGGCGGCCCCGGACGGCATGGGCCCGGTGCTCCGGCTGCGGCGCGGCGAGCGGCTGGTGCTCGCCACCCACAATGCCGGCAAGCTGCGCGAGATCGCGGCGCTGCTTGCTCCATACGGCGTGGACGCGACCTCGGCCGGCGCGCTCGGGCTGCCGGAGCCGGAGGAGGACGCGCCGGACTTCGCCGGCAACGCCCGCCTCAAGGCGCTGGCCTCGGCGACTGCGAGCGGCGAACCGGCGCTCGCCGACGACTCCGGGTTCGGCCTGGCGGCGCTGGGCGGCGACCCGGGCGTGCTCTCCGCGCGCTGGGCGGGGCCGCGCAAGGACTTCGCCGCCGCCATGGCGCGGGTCCACGCGCGGCTGGGCGAGGCGCCGGACCGCCGGGCGTGGTTCACCTGCGCGCTCTGCCTCGCCTGGCCCGACGGGCGGAGCGCCACGTTCCTCGGCCGGGTCGAGGGCGAGGCGTGCTGGCCGCCGCGCGGCACCCTGGGCTTCGGCTACGACGCGATGTTCGTGCCCCTGGGCGTGACCCTGAGCTACGGCGAGATGGCGCCCGCGCTCAAGCACGAGAGCAGCCACCGCGCCCGTGCCTTCGCCCAGCTCGCGGCGGCCTGCCTGCCGGAGCCATAGGCAGCCAGCAAGGCTGGGCTCCGCCCAGACCCGCCAGGGGCGAGCCGCCCCTGGACCGGCTTTACTTAGACAAGTGGATTCCAAAGGCCTGCCTTTGGCGGAGTTTGAGGCAGAGCCTCAACCTTGCTTACTTCCCTGTCACCCGACAGCACCGATGACGTCAGGCCCGGTCGCCCCGCAGCACGCCGGTCGGCGAGCCATGCGGCGAGGGGTCGTTCGACCCAGCGGTGCACCGCGAGGCCCACGCCGCTGCTCAGCGCCAGTGCGGCGGCGAGCAGCACCCAGGCTGCGGGCAGGTGCAGGGCGGCCAGGCCCGCGAGCACGAAGCCGTGCGCCAGGTAGATCGCGTAGGACGCGTCCCCAAGCCGCAGCAGCCAGCCGGGCCAGCGCACCGGCACGGCCCGCTCCACCGCCAGCAGCGCGGCCACCAGCAACGCCGCCGGCCCGCCCCAGTCCAGCGCGCGCCACCACGGCGTGCCCGCCGGCAGCCCAACGAGCGCCAGCGTCGCGGCCCCAGCCAGCAGCAGCCACGCCGCAATGGCCCCGCGCCGGGCCGGAGCAGGGGCCGGCGCACGCAGCGACCACACGCCCAGCACGGCGCCCGCGCCGAACTCCAGCACCAGCGGGTCGCACAGCACCGAGGCCGCCGGCCAGCCCGGCGCACGGGCCAGCCCGAGCAGGGACAACGCGCCCAGCACCGGCAGCACGACGCGCAGGACCACGCCGCGCAGCCCGTCCGGTGGCCGCAGCGCGAGCCCGGCCGCGAACACCAGGTAGAACAGCATCTCGAAGCTCAACGTCCAGCCCACCGGCAGCACGGGCCGGACCTCACCGGCGGCGTTGGCGGCCGGCAGGAACAGGTAGGAGCACGCGACGTTGCCCCAGCCCGCCACAGGTGCCTGGCCAGACCCGGCACCGCGAGCACCAGCGCGAGCTTGGCGGTGGTCGCCAGCCAGTAGAGCGGCGCCACCCGCTCGACCCGGCGGCGCAGGAACACTCGCCAGCCGTCGCGGCGCTCGGCAAGCCGGGTGGACGCCGCGACCATCACGACGCCGCTGATCACGAAGAACAGGTCGACGCCCGCAGCGCCGTTGGGCCAGGCGGCGCCAAGGCGCAGGTCGGACGGCCGCGTGTCGCGCCATTGCTCCAGGGCGTGGTAGGCCACGACCATCAAGGCGGCAACGGCACGCAGCGCCTGCAGGCTGCGCCATTGCCGGGCGGCGTGTCGCACCATGCAACTCCCGATAGAAGATTTCGCGCGACACACTACCCGCGTCCGGGGGTGTCGTGCGACGCCAAACTTGACGGCAGGGCGTGCGCGCGACCCGGCGTGCGATTGCCGGCGAGCGGGCGGTTGCGCCTTGTTACGACGCAGCCTCTCGCCTAACTGACCGGCCATGAACACCGACACTCATCCCGAGGCCACGGGGGCGGCGGATCCCGCGCCCGACGTGGCCGGACCGGACGGCACGCAGTCGCCGGACCAGGTCATGCACGCGGCCGCGACCCGGCTCGCGGCACTGGAGGCGGAGCGCGACGATTTCCGCGACCGCTGGATGCGCTCCGAGGCGGAGGCGCAGAACGTGCGCGCCCGCGCCCGGCGAGAGGTCGAGGACGCCCGCCAGTTCGCGGTGCAGAAATTCGCCCGCGACATCGCCGAGGCAACGGAGAACCTGCGCCGCGGCCTCGACAGCCTGCCGCCCGCGGCCGCCGGCGAGCCGGAGATCGTGGCCAAGCTGCGTGACGGCTTCGAGGGCGTCGAGCGCGCGATGCTGGCGGCGCTGGAGCGCAACGGCGTGGCGCGCGAGGACCCGACCGGCAAGCCGTTCGACGCCAACCTGCACCAGGGCATGGGCGAGCAGCCCTCGGACGCGCACCCGCCCGGCACCGTGCTGCAGGCCTACACGCCGGCGTGGACGCTCAACGGGCGGCTGCTGCGGCCGGCCATGGTGGTGGTCAGCAAGGGCGGCGGCATCGACCGGACCATCTGAGAAGGAAGCAAGGTTGAGGCTCCGCCTCAAACTCCGCCAAAGGGCGAGCCCTTTGGAAACGTCTACTTAAGTAAAGCCGGTCCAGGGGCGGCTCGCCCCTGGCGGGTCTGGGCGGAGCTGCCCAAAGGTTCCGACGGCCCTCTTGGGCCGTTGGAAGGGGCAGCGGAGGGAGAGCCCAGCCTTGCTGTCTGCCTGCGTCGCCCGGCCCCTTGCGACCGAGGGGCGGGCTCAATACATCCCCAGCCACACCCTAGGGTCGCGCGCGGTGCTTCGGGCCGTCCGCGACCGCTGACAAGGAGACTACCCGGATGAGCAAGGTCATCGGCATCGACCTCGGCACGACCAACTCGTGCGTCGCGATCATGGAGGGCTCGACCGCGAACGACGTGCGCGTCGTCGAGAACAGCGAGGGCGCGCGCACCACCCCGTCCATGGTGGCGTTCACCGGCAACGGCGAGCGCCTCGTCGGCCAGGCCGCCAAGCGCCAGGCCGTCACCAACCCCACCAATACCTTATACGCAGTCAAGCGCCTAATCGGCCGCCGCTTCGACGACCCCACCGTGGTCAAGGACAAGGCGATGGTGCCGTTCGGCATCGTGCGCGGCGACAACGGCGACGCTTGGGTCGAGGCGCGCGGCGAGAAGTACGCGCCCGGCCAGGTCAGCGCCTTCATCCTCGGCAAGATGAAGGAGACGGCGGAGGCGTTCCTCGGCGAGAGCGTGACGCAGGCGGTCATCACCGTGCCCGCGTATTTCAACGACGCGCAGCGCCAGGCGACCAAGGACGCCGGCCGCATCGCCGGCCTCGAGGTGCTGCGCATCATCAACGAGCCGACGGCGGCGGCCCTCGCCTACGGCATGGACAAGAAGAACAGCGGCACGATCGCGGTCTACGATCTCGGCGGCGGCACGTTCGACGTCTCCGTGCTGGAGATCGGCGACGGCGTGTTCGAGGTGAAGTCCACCAACGGCGACACCTTCCTCGGCGGCGAGGACTTCGACAACCGCGTCATCGACTTCCTGGCCAGCGAGTTCCAGCGCGAGCAGGGCATCGACCTGCGCAAGGACAAGCTGGCCCTGCAGCGCCTGAAGGAGGCGGCGGAGAAGGCGAAGATCGAGCTGTCCTCCGCCAAGGAGACCGAGGTCAACCTGCCGTTTATCACGGCCGACGCCTCCGGGCCGAAGCACCTCGTGACTAAGCTGTCGCGCGCCAAGCTGGAGAGCTTGGTCGACGACCTGATCAGCCGCACGATGGACCCGTGCCGCGCCGCGCTGAAGGACGCCGGCGTGACGGCCGCCGAGATCGACGAGGTGATCCTGGTCGGCGGCATGACGCGGATGCCCAAGGTCATCGAGGCGGTGAAGGCGTTCTTCGGCAAGGAGCCCGCACGCAACGTCAACCCCGACGAGGTGGTGGCGATCGGCGCCGCGGTACAGGGTGCGGTGCTGAAGGGCGACGTGAAGGACGTCCTGCTGCTGGACGTGACGCCGCTGAGCCTGGGCATCGAGACGCTGGGCGGGGTGTTCACCCGCCTGATCGAGCGCAATACCACGATCCCGACCAAGAAGAGCCAGGTGTTCTCGACCGCCGACGACAACCAGGGTGCCGTGACCATCAAGGTGTTCCAGGGCGAGCGCGAGATGGCGTCCGACAACAAGGCGCTCGGCAACTTCGACCTGACCGGCATCCCGCCGGCGCCGCGCGGCGTGCCGCAGATCGAGGTGACGTTCGACATCGACGCGAACGGCATCGTCAGCGTGCAGGCGCGCGACAAGGCGACCGGCAAGGAGCAGCAGATCCGCATCCAGGCCAGCGGCGGGCTGTCGGACGCCGACATCCAGCGCATGGTGCGCGAGGCGGAGACCAACGCCGAGGCCGACAAGAAGAAGCGCGAGGCGATCGAGGCGCGCAACCAGGCCGAAGGCATGGTCCACCAGGTCGAGAAGAACCTGGCGGAGCATGGCGACAAGCTGCCGGCGCAGGACAAGGGCGAGGCGGAGGCGGCTCTGGCGGCCGCGAAGACAGCGATGGAGGGCAGCGATGCCGAGGCGATCAGGTCGGCGACCGAGCGCCTGAGCCAGGCCGCGATGAAGATCGGCGAGGCGATGTACAAGTCGCAGGGCGAGGCCGCCGGCGCCCAGCCGGAGGCGGGCACGCAGCCGGGTGCGTCGACGGGTTCGGCGCGCGACGACAAGGTGGTGGACGCCGAGTTCGAGGAAGTCGACGACAAGAAGAAGTCGGCCTGAGCCTGCCGTCTGGCATCAGGAAGGCGACTGGGGAGCAGTGCTTCCCGGTCGTCCGCGTTCTGGCCGGGGTCGCATGGACCATGTCCTGAAGTAGGGCTGGTCCAGGGGCGCTGCCCCTGGCGGGTCCAGGGCAGAGCCCTGGCCTTGCTTTGGCCCTATCGTTGCAAGACCGGCCCGCCCTAACTTCCGGTCCACTGTAAGAGAGCGTCCATGGCGAAAAGTGACTATTACGCGACGCTCGAAGCGCCCAAAGACGCCTCTGCCGACGACCTGAAGAAGGCGTATCGCAAGCTCGCGATGAAGTATCACCCGGACCGTAACCCGGGCGACCATGCGGCCGAGGCGAAGTTCAAGGAAGTCAGCGAGGCCTACGACGTCCTCAAGGACGACCAGAAGCGCGCCGCCTACGACCGTTTCGGCCACGCCGCGTTCGAGCAGGGCGGTGGCGGGTTCGAGCAGGCCGGCGCGGGCGGCCTGGGCGACATCTTCGACCAGATGTTCGGCGACTTCATGGGCGGCGGTGGCCGTCGCGGCGGCCGGGCGCGCACCGGTGGCGATGTGCGCGCGCAGGTCGAGATCACGCTGGAGGAGGCATTCTCCGGCACCAAGACTCAGCTCCGCGTGCCGACGCGCGTGAGCTGCGACGCGTGCAGCGGCACCGGTTCGGAGTCCAAGGACAAGGCGGCGGAGACCTGCGGCACCTGCGGCGGCGCCGGCAAGGTGCGCGCGCAGCAGGGGTTCTTCCTGGTCGAGCGGTCCTGCCCGACCTGCGGCGGCAGCGGGCGCGTGGTGCGCAACCCGTGCCGCGTGTGCGCCGGTGCGGGCACGGTGCAGCGCGAGCGCAGCCTGCAGGTGGCGATCCCGGCGGGCGTCGAGGACGGCACCCGCATCCGCCTTACCGGCGAGGGCGAGGCGGGCGGGCAGGGCACCACGCCGGGCGACCTCTACGTCCACGTCGGCGTCAAGGCGCACGACATCTTCCAGCGCGACGGCGCCAACGTGTTCTGCCGCGTGCCGCTGCCGCTGACGCGGGCGGCGCTGGGCGGCGAGGTGGAGGTGCCGGCGATCGACGGCACGCGCTCGCGCGTCAAGGTGCAGGCCGGCACCCAGTCGGGCGAGCAGCTCCGCCTGCGCGGCAAGGGGTTCTCGGTGCTGCGCTCCGCGGCGCGAGGCGACATGTACATCCAGTTCGCGGTGGAGACGCCGCAGCACCTCACCAAGCGGCAGCGCGAGCTGCTGGAGGAGTTCGAGTCCGAGGCGCGCGACAACACACGCGGGCACCCGGACAGCGAGGGGTTCTTCGCCAAGGTCGCGAGCTTCTTCGAGGGGCGCGGCTGAGCAAGCAAGGTTGAGGCTCTGCCTCAAACTCCGCCAAAGGCTGGGCCTTTGGATTGCCTTCTCTAAGTAAATCGGTTTCCAAAGGCCTTGGCCTTTGGCGGGTCTGGGCAGAGCCCGGCCTTGCTTGCTTCGACCAAGGAGGCCGCCATGCGCATCGGGATCGCCGGCATCGCGGGTCGCATGGGCCGCCTCCTGGCCGCGGAGGTGCTACGGTCCGGCGCGGCGCTGTCCGGCGGCACGCTGCGGCCCGGGTCCGATACCGCACCGCCGGACGGCGTCACGATCGCCGGCGACATCGCGGCGCTGGCACGGGTCAGCAACGTGGTGGTGGACTTCACCCATGCCGGCACCGTGCAGGCGCACGCGGCGGCGATCGCGGCGTCGGGCACGGCCTGGGTGCTCGGCACGTCGGGGCTCTCGGCGCCGGACGAGGCCGCGGTGCTGCAGGCGTCGGAGCGGGCTGCGGTGGTGTACGCGCCGAACTTCGCGCCGGGCGTGGTGATGGTGCTGGCGTTGGCGGAGCGGCTGGGCGCGGCGCTGCCGGCGGCCGGCTATGACGCGGAGATCGTCGAGATGCACCACCGCCAGAAGGTGGACGCGCCGTCCGGCACCGCGCTCGCGCTGGGGCGGGCGGTGGCGGCGGGGCGGGGTGTGGCGCTGGCGGAGGTGATGCGCACGGCGCGCGAGGGACAGGCCGGCGCGCGGCGCGAGGGCGAGATCGGCTTCGCCTCGCTGCGCGGCGGGCAGGTGGTGGGCGAGCACACGGTGCTGTTCGCGGGGGAGAGCGAGCACATCGCCCTCACGCACCGCGCGTTCGACCGCGGGGTATTCGCGGGCGGCGCGGTGCGGGCGGCGCTGTGGCTGGAGGGGCGTGCGGCGGGGCTGTACGGGATGACGGACGTGCTCGGGCTGCGCTGAGGCAGGCGTGGGGATTGCCGGGTGTCATAGAGTCATGCCGGCAACGATTTGGGGTTAGAGGAAAGCAAGGTTGAGGCTCTGCCTCGAACTCCGCCAAAGGCTCGCCTTTGGAATCCACTACTTGGTAAGGCCGGTCCAGGGGCGGGTCTGGGCGTGGCTGCCAAAGGTTCCGACGATCCGCTTGGATCGTTGGAATGGCGACGGAGGGAGAGCCCAGCCTTGCTTGCTACCAGATCGATGGCGGAGGTCGTTGGTGTCGAGCATTCCTGGAACCAGCGCCTCCGGACTCGCACCTTGAAGCAAGGGCGGCGCCTGGAGTGATCGGGCCCGGGGGCGGCCTCGCCTGTCCGCGTGTTGCAACGCAGCAGCGTGCTTGATTCGTGTGGCCCGATCAGCCACACCGGCGCTACTCCGGCATCGGGCTGGCGCGACAGCTCTCGGACCGCATTCGGCCGGTGGCTCGTCCCACGCAATCGCGACAAGAGGAGAAATCCATGCGCGACAAGGGCGACTATCTGTTCACATCGGAGTCGGTGTCTGAGGGGCACCCCGACAAGGTGGCCGACCGGCTCAGCGACACCGTGCTCGACGCCTTCCTGCGCGCCGATCCGTATGCCCGCGTGGCGTGCGAGACGATGGTGACCACCAACCGCATCATTCTGGCCGGCGAGACCCGCGGCCCGGCCAGCGTGACCAAGGACCAGCTCGAGCTGCTGGTGCGCGAGGCGGTGCGCGACATCGGCTACGACCAGGAGGGCTTCTCCTGGCGACGCGCCAGCTTCGAGAGCCACCTGCACGCGCAGTCCGCCGACATCGCCGCCGGCGTCGACAGCCTCGGCAACAAGGACGAGGGCGCCGGCGACCAGGGCATCATGTTCGGCTACGCCACGACCGAGACAGAGGAGCTGATGCCGGCGCCGATCCACTACGCGCACCTGATCCTGCGTCGCATCCGCGAGCTGAAGCGGGCGGACGACGCGCGGGTCGCCGGGCTGCTGCCGGACGCGAAGAGCCAGGTCACGCTGCGCTACATCGACGGCAAGCCGGTCGGCGCCACCTCGATTGTGCTGTCCACCCAGCATGAGGAGGGCGTCGACCAGAAGGACCTCAAGGCGCGACTGACGCCGCTGGTGGCCTCGCTGCTGCCGGAGGGCTGGATGTGCCCGGAGGCGGAGTTCTACGTGAACCCGACCGGCAATTTCGTGATCGGCGGCCCCGACGGCGACTGCGGCCTAACCGGGCGCAAGATCATCGTCGACACCTACGGTGGTGCTGCCCCGCACGGCGGCGGCGCGTTCAGCGGCAAGGACCCGACCAAGGTGGACCGCTCGGCGGCCTACGCGTGCCGCTACCTGGCGAAGAACGTCGTGGCGGCCGGCCTCGCGGAGCGCTGCACCCTGCAGATCAGCTACGCGATCGGCGTGTCGCACCCGCTCTCGGTCTACGTGGACCTGGACGGCAGCGGCCACGACGTGGACGACGACGCGCTGGTCCGCGCGCTGCAGCAGGTCATGGACCTGTCGCCGCGCGGCATCCGCGAGCACCTGAAGCTGAACCGCCCGATCTACGGCGTGACCTCGGCGTACGGGCATTTCGGCCGCACCCCGGACGAGGCGCTCGGAACCTTCACCTGGGAGAAGACCGACCTGGTGCCGGCGCTGCGCTCGGCCCTGGGCAGGTGAAGCCACCGCTGGGGGGCTCGTCCCTCCAGCCGGGTCCGGCGCCGGACCCGGCGCCCGGCGAGGCGCATGACCGGGCGCGGTTGACGACAGGGGACGATCCGGAGCGGCCGTTCGATGGGCATCCTGTTGGCTCCGACACTGGCCGTCTCCCGGTCACCGGCAGCTTCAAGCCGCCTCCCGACCGTCTGTACGGTCGGCAGCGCAGCCATGCCCTGCGACCGCGGCAGGAGCTGCTGCTGACGGCGACCCTGCCGCGGCTGCGCCTGCCCGACCCGGTCGATCCGCTGGGCGGCTTCCCGACGCGGCCCGCCCGTCTCTGGGTGGAGGTCGGCTTCGGTGGCGGCGAGCACGCCCTGGCGCAGGTCGCGGCACACCCGGAGGCCGGCCTCGTCGCCTGCGAGGTGTTCGAGCAGGGCCTGTGCTCGCTGATGTCGCGCCTGGTCGCAGAGGGCGACGAGGCGGTCGGCGCGCTGCCGGACAATCTGCGTGTGTGGGACGGCGATGCCAGGACCCTGCTGCGCACCCTGCCGCAGGGCTGCGTGGACCGGCTGTTCCTGATGTTCCCCGATCCCTGGCCGAAATCGCGCCACGTCAAGCGCCGCTTCGTGCATCCCCACCTGCTGCCGGTGCTGGCCCGGTCGATGCCGCCGGGGGCCGCCTGGCACATCGCCACGGACGACCCGACCTACCAGGCTTGGGTGCGCGAAGTGCTGGCCGGGCAGTCCTGGTTCACCACGCCTGCCCCTGTGGCGCGGCGCCCGGATGGCTGGCCCGCCACGCGCTACGAGGCCAAGGCGCTCGCGGCCGGCCGGCAGCCGCTGTACTGGACGCTGGCACGGACGTCGCAGCCCGCGGCCGCGGACGATCCGTGCCTCGAAACGAACCCGGCCCTGGCGCGAGCGATAGCGAACCCGCCGCGTCACGATCCGGAGTGAACGATACGGGCTGCTGAGGCCGGACTATTCCGGGTTCTTGCTGCGCTCCGGCTTGGCGTCCTTGTTGCTGCCGCCTTCGATGGTGTGTTCCACGGTGCGGCCCTTCTCCGTCTGCTTGCCGGGGTGCGTGGAGTGCGTGCCGCCGGGATCGATGCCCTCGACCGGGGTGTCGCCGGTGGTGTGGGTGGACTCGGACATGGCGTTCTCCTGTGATCGCACCACAAGCCTGCGTCGTGCCCTCGGGTTGCCTCCGCCGGTCAATTGGCGCAGGTGACGCGGGTCTGCGGGGAGAGCGAACATGGACGACACGAAGAAGCAGGGCGCCGAGTACCACGAGGAAGCGGCACGCCAGCACGAGTCCGCTGCGCGCGCCCACCACGAGGCCGCCCGCCACTGCGAGGCCGGCAACTTCGAAAAGGCGGAGCGGTTCGGCACCGCCGCGGCGGAACAGGCCGAGATCGCCAACCGCCACGCGGTGGCGGCGCTCGGCCTCTATACGCAGCACGCCAGCGCCAAGGCCGACACCGACCGCGCGGCGGCGGAAGAGGCCGCTGCCTCGGCTGCCAAGCACGCGGCAAAGCACGCCGACGAGGCCTGACGCCACCGGTGTGGCGCTCGACCTGGCAGGTCCGGTTTGCCGGGCGGCGCGACGGACACAGAAAGCAGGCAAGGTTGAGGCTCTGCCTCAAACTCCGCCAAAGGCTCGCCTTTGGAATCCACTTGTCTAAGTAAATCGGTGTCCAGAGGCCCTGGCCTTTGGCGGGTCTGGGCGGAGCTGCCCAAAGGTTCCGACAGCCCTCTTGGGCTGTTGAAATGGGCAGCGGAGGGAGAGCCCAGCCTTGCCTGCTGCCTGACTGCCACACCGTAGGCCGTTTCGCCGCCGGCACGGCCTTGGTCCTGGCTTGCGGCGAGCCGGCCTGACGCCTATATCACGGCTCCTCGGATACCCGCAGATGCTGACGACGACGGCCTGTGCGGGCGGTCGTCTTCACGCGTGCGGCAGGGTGTTCCCATCTCCGACCAGACAGACAGCCTTGAGGACGACGACGCGCTGCCTCGCCATTCCGGGCTGGAGGGCCGCATCGTCGCGTCCGTGGCGCCCACCGTGGCCGATCTCGGCTTCGAGCTGGTGCGGGTCGCGGTGCTGGGCCGCGAGAACCCCACCGTGCAGATCATGGCCGACCGCAGCGACGGCGCGCAGATCAGCGTGGAGGACTGCCAGGAGATCAGCCGCGCCGTCGGTGCCGTGCTCGACGTCAACGATCCAATCCCGGGAGCCTGGACGCTGGAGGTCAGCTCGGCGGGGATCGACCGGCCGCTGACCCGGGTGAAGGACTGGAACCGCTTCGCCGGGCACCTGGCCAAGGCGGAGGTCAACATCCCCGTGGACGGGCGCAAGCGGTTCAGCGGCGTCGTCCTTGGGGCGGATGCCACCCATGCCCGCCTGCGCCTGGAGGACGGGCGCGAGGTCGCGTTGCCGCTCGACGAGATGCGCAAGGCGCGGCTGGTGCTGACCGATGCCCTGATCGAGGCCACAGCCGCCCCGCCACGGCCGAACTAGCGCCCGCCGCCCGGCCCGCACAGGCTGCGCGGCCGGCGTCGTATCCGCCCGGGGGTCCCGGTCCCCGTCGTGAGACATCCGGGCGTTCTGCCCGGCAATGAGGAATCGCTCCATGGACACCTCGATCGCCCGCCCGGAACTGCTCCTCGTCGCCGACGCCGTCGCGCGGGAGAAGTCGATCGACCGCGAGGAGGTGCTGGAGGCGATGGAGCAGGCCATCCAGAAGGCGGGCCGCGCCAAGTACGGTCACGAAAAGGATATCCGCGCGACCATCGACCGCAAGACCGGCGACGTGCGGCTGAGCCGCTGGACCGAGGCGGTCGAGGTGGTGGAGAACGAGGAGACGCAGATCCCGGTCCACATCGCGCGCAAGTTCAAGGCCGACATCGTGCTGGGCGGCCACCTGATCGACCCGCTGCCGCCGATCGACTTCGGCCGCATCGCCGCGCAGACCGCCAAGCAGGTGATCGTGCAGCGGGTGCGAGAGTACGAGCGCCGCAAGCAGTACGACGAGTTCAAGGACCGCGTCGGCGAGATCATCAACGGCGTGGTCAAGCGCACCGAGTACGGCAACATGATGGTCGAGATCGGCCGCGCCGAGGCGCTGCTGCGCCGCGACGAGCTGATCGCGCGCGAGAGCTTCCGCAATGGCGACCGCGTCCGCGCCTACATCTACGACGTGCGCGAGGAGCCGCGCGGGCCCCAAATCTTTCTGTCCCGCACCCACCCGGCGTTCCTGGCCAAGCTGTTCGCGCAGGAGGTGCCGGAGATCTACGACGGCATCATCGAGATCAAGGCGGTGGCCCGTGACCCCGGCTCGCGCGCCAAGATGGCGGTGATCTCGCGCGACTCCTCGATCGACCCGGTGGGCGCCTGCGTGGGCATGCGCGGCTCGCGGGTGCAGGCGGTGGTGGCCGAGCTGCAGGGCGAGAAGATCGACATCATCCCCTGGAGCCCGCAGGCGGCGACCTTCGTGGTCAACGCGCTGGCGCCGGCGGAGGTGACCAAGGTGGTGATGGACGAGGAGGCCGGGCGCGTCGAGGTCGTGGTGCCGGACGAGCAGCTCAGCCTCGCCATCGGCAGGCGCGGCCAGAACGTGCGTCTCGCCAGCCAGCTCACCCGCTGGGACATCGACATCCTGACCGAGGCGGAGGAGAGCGGGCGCCGCCAGGAGGAGTTCCGCCGCCGCACCGGGCTGTTCGTCGAGGCGCTGGACGTGGACGACGTGATCGCCGGCCTGCTGGTGCAGGAGGGGTTCAACACGATCGAGGAGCTGGCCTTCGTGCCGCACGAGGAGCTGTCCGAGATCGAGGGCTTCGACGAGAGCGTGGCCGACGAGCTGATCCGCCGCGCCGAGGTGTTCCTCGCCGGCCGCGACCAGGCGCTGACCGAGAAGCGCCAGACCCTGGGCGTGAGCGAGGACGTCGCCAGCTTCGAGCTGTTCACGCCGACGATGCTGGTGGCGCTGGGCGAGAAGGGCATCAAGTCGCTCGACGACCTCGCCGACCTTGCCTCCGACGAGCTGGTGGAGATCCTGGGCGGCGACGTAATCGACGAGCAGGCAGCCAACGAGGTGATCATGGCGGCGCGCGCGCACTGGTTCGAGGGCGAGGACGGTGCCGCCGCTCCCGAGGCCGCTGCGGACGACGAGATGGCTGCCCCGGATGGCGGCAAGGCGGATGCGCTGACGGGCGCGGCATCCCATGTGGCTGCGGATGAGGAGGCTTCCCACGACTGAGACGATACAGGACGACGCACCGGGCGAGGCGCTCCGCGCACCTGCGGCCGATGGGACGGGCATCGCGGTTGCGGGACCTGCGGTCGATGGCTCGGCGCAAGGCGCGGCCGGGGATGCCGAGGCGCCGCTCGACGATGAACCGGAGCGTGGTCCATTGCGGCGCTGCATCATCACCCGCGAGCAGGGCGAGCGGGAGCGAATGCTGCGTTTCGTGGTCGGGCCGGAGCGCAAGGTGGTGCCCGACCTGACTGCACGGCTGCCTGGACGGGGAATCTGGTTGAGCGCGCGGGCGGATGTGGTAGAGAACGCCAAGATTCGCGGGGCTTTCGCACGCGCCGCCCGCGGACCGGTCACCGTGCCTGCCGATCTTCTCGCCCTCCTGCAGGCCGGACTGGCCGGGCGGGTGGGCGATTTCGTCGGCTTCGCGCGCCGCGCGGGCGAGGCGGTGGCCGGCTTCACCAAGGCGCGGGAGTGGCTGGTGTCGGGGCGTGCGGTGCTGGTGCTCGAAGCCAGCGATGGAAGTGTCGACGAGCGGGCCAGGCTGTTGTCCGGCATACGCTGGACCATGGCGGGCGAGGGTCCGCCTGCGGAGGATCCGACGGCGGTCCGGGTGGAGGATGAGGCAGTGGGCGAGGCCGGCCCGAACGTTGGAAGTTCCTCGCGCGGGAATTTGAGGGCACGGGCCGTGCGGGTGGCGACGCCGCTCGATGCGGCGAGGCTGGGCGCGGTGTTCGGCCGTGACCATGTGGTGCATGTGGCGGTGGCGGCGGGCCGGCTGGCCGAGAGGCTGACCATCGAGACTGAGCGGTTGTCCGGGATCACCGGACGGAATGGGACGGGTGCATGAGCGACGGCGGTAACGATCAGGACACGGCCAAGGGGCGCCTCTCGCTGAGGCCGGCGGGGCCGCTCGGGCTCGGGCGCACCGTGGATGCCGGGTCCGTGCGGCAGAGCTTCAGCCACGGCCGCTCCAAGGTCGTGCAGGTCGAGGTGCGCAAGAAGCGCGGCCCGGTGGCGCCGACCCCGCCGCCGCCCGGCCAGGCGGGCGCTCGTCCCCCGGCCGGCGGCGGCGTGCGCAGCCCGGCCGGCGGCGGACGCGCGCTCACCGCCTCCGAGCTGGCGACGCGCCAGCGGGTGGTCGAGGAGCAGAAAGTCGAGGCGGCAAAGCGCGAGATCGAGCGCCGCGAGCAGGAGAAGATCAACATCCTCTCCGCCGCCGAGGAGGCGCGCCGCAGGGAAGAGGAGACCCGACGCGCCGCCGAGGACGAGGTGCGCCGCACCCGCGAGGCGGCCGAGCAGGCTCGCGCCGAGGAAGCAGCGCGTGCCGCTGCCGAGGCTGCCGCCAGCGCCGCGCCGAGCGCCAAGGCCGCCGAGGAGCCGCGCCGTGCCGTGCGCCCGCCGGTAACCCCGGCCACCCCGGGCACGCCGTCCGAGACCCTGCGCCTGCGCCCGCAGCGCGCCGGCGAGGACGACGAGGCGCCGCGCCGCCGCAGCACCGGGCCGATCATCCCCGGCCGCAAGCCGCCGGCGCCGCCGCCGAAGAAGGTGCTGGGCGACGGCACCAACCGTCGGCCCATGCGCATCGACGTGCAGGCCGCGATCGAGGGAGACGACGACAAGTCGCGCAGCCTGGCCTCCGTGCGTCGCCAGCGCGAGAGCGAGCGCCGCAAGGCCGAGCTGGTCGCGCTGCGCTCGAACCAGGTCAAGGTGCAGCGCGACGTGGTGCTGCCGGACTCGATCACGGTGTCCGAGCTGGCCAACCGCATGGCGACGCGCGGCGCCGACGTGATCAAGGCGCTGATGAAGATGGGCGTGATGGCGACGGTGACGCAGTCGCTGGACGCCGACACCGCCGAGCTGGTGGTGCAGGAGTTCGGCCACCGTGTGCGCCGCGTCTCGGAGAGCGACGTCGAGCAGGGGATCGAGGGCGATGTCGACGTCGACACCGACCTGCAGACCCGCGCGCCTGTGGTCACGATCATGGGCCATGTCGACCACGGCAAGACCAGCCTGCTCGACGCGCTGCGCGCCACCGACGTCGCCAAGGGCGAGGCCGGCGGCATCACCCAGCACATCGGCGCCTACAAGGTGACCATGCCGTCCGGCCAGCAGATCACCTTCCTGGACACGCCGGGCCACGAGGCGTTCACCGCGATGCGCTCGCGCGGCGCCCAGGTCACCGACATCGTCGTGCTGGTGGTGGCCGGCGACGACGGCGTGATGCCGCAGACCATCGAGGCCATCAAACACGCCAAGGCGGCCAACGCCCCGCTGATCGTGGCGATCAACAAGATGGACAAGCCCGGCTCCGACCCGCAGCGCGTGCGCCAGGAGCTGCTCAGCCACGAGGTCGTGGTCGAGGACATGGGTGGCGAGACCCAGGACGTGCAGGTCTCTGCCACCAAGCGCACCGGCCTCGACAAGCTCGAGGAGGCGATCATGTTGCAGGCCGAGGTGCTCGACCTGCGCGCCAACCCGGAGCGCACCGCGGAGGGCGCGGTAATCGAGAGTCGGCTGGACCGCGGCCGCGGCCCGGTGGCGACGATGCTGGTGCAGAAGGGCACGCTGCACCAGGGCGAGATCGTGGTCGCCGGCGCGGAGTGGGGCCGCATCCGCGCCATGCTCGACGACAAGGGCCAGCCGCTGAAGGAGGCCGGTCCGTCCACGCCCGTGGAAATCCTCGGCCTGAGCGGGGTGCCCGGTGCGGGCGAGCCGTTCGTGGTCGTCGAGAACGAGATGCGGGCGCGTGAGATCAGCGAGTTCCGCCAGCGCAAGGTGCGGGCCAAGACCTCGGCCGGCCTGACCGCGGCGCGCGGCACGATGGAGCAGATGCTCGCCCGTGCCGTGGCCGGGGCGCAGAAGGAGGTCGCGCTGCTGATCAAGACCGACGTGCAGGGCAGCGCCGAGGCGATCCAGGCCACCGTGCTCAAGCTGGAGCACGAGGAGGTCAACGTCCGGGTGCTGAACTCCACGGTGGGGCAGATCACCGAGAGCGACATCCAGCTCGCCAAGGCGAGCAACGCGATGATCATCGGCTTCAACGTCCGCGCCACCGCGCAGGCGAGGGCGCTGGCGACGCGCGACGAGGTGGAGATCCGCTACTACTCGATCATCTACCAGGTGATCGACGACATCGAGCAGCTCGTGAAGGGCAAGATCAGCCCGAAGTATCGCGAGCGGTTCCTGGGCTACGCGGAGATCCGCAAGGTGTTCGACATCACCAAGTCGGGCAAGGTCGCGGGCTGCATGATCACCGAGGGACTGGTCAAGCGCGGCTGCGGCGTGCGCCTGCTGCGCGACAACGTGGTCATCCACCAGGGCGAGCTGAGCGTGCTCAAGCGGTTCAAGGACGACGTGAAGGAAGTGGCCCGCGGCTACGAGTGCGGCCTCTCCTTCGCCGGCTTCCAGGACCTGCGCGAGGGCGACATGGTGGAGTGCTACGAGCCGGAGCTGATCCCGGCTTGAGCAAGCGCGTCACCCCGAAGGGCCCGACCCAGCGCCAGCTCCGCGTGGGCGAGGAGATCCGCCACATCCTGGCGGGGATCTTCGCCCGCGGGGAGTTCCGCGACCCGGACCTCGCCGCCGCGCAGGTCACGGTGACGGAGGTGCGGATCTCGCCGGACCTCAAGCACTCCACGGCGTTCGTGGCGCGCCTGGGGCGCAGCGACATCGACGCGCTGCTGCCGAACCTGAAGCGGGTGGCGCCGTACCTGCGAGGGCAGCTCGCCCACGCGATGCGGCTGCGCGTGGCGCCGGACGTGTCGTTCCAGCCGGACACGGCGCTGGAATACGCGATGCACGTGGACGAGTTGCTGCACCGGCCAGAGGTCGCGCGGGACCTGGAGCAGTAAGCAAGGCTGGGCTCTGCCCAGACCCGCCAGGGCGAGCCGCCCTGGACTGGTTCTACTTAAGTAAATGGTTTCCAAAGGCCGAGGCCTTTGGCGGGTCCGGGCAGAGCCCGGCCTTGCTTTCTTCCTAGGTCACAGAACATGCGCCGCAAGAAGGGCCTGCCGCTCGACGGCTGGCTGATCATCGACAAGCCGTCCGGGATCACCAGCACCAGCGTGGTCAATCGCGTCCGGCGCGGCTTCGACGCGCAGAAGGCCGGGCACGGCGGCACGCTGGACCCGCTGGCGACCGGCGTGCTGCCGATCGCGTTTGGCGCCGCGACCAAGACCGTTCCCTACGTCATGGACGGCACCAAGCTGTACCGCTTCACGCTCAGGCTGGGCGAGTCGCGCGACACCGACGACGCGGACGGCGCCGTGACAGCGACTTCCGACGTGCGCCCCACCGACGAGGCGATTCGTGCCGCCCTGACGCAGTTCCGGGGCGAGATCATGCAGGTGCCGCCGATCTACTCCGCGATCAAGGTCGCGGGCGAGCGGGCGTACGACATGGCGCGCGAGGGCCGTGCGCCGGAACTGGCGGCCCGTGCGGCACGGGTGGATCGCTTCGAGCTGGTGGAACGGGTCGACGCGGAGACGGCGGTCTTCGAGGTGCAGTCCGGCAAGGGCGTCTACATGCGCAGCCTGGCGCGCGACCTGGCGGCGGCGTGCGGGGCGTGCGGGCACGTGGCGGCGCTGCGGCGGCTGCGGGTGGGGCCGTTCACCGAGGCGCAGGCGATTTCCCTGGACAGGGCGACGCGCGAGGAGGATACCCCGCCAGCTTCCCCGGACCTCCTGCTCCCCGTCCTGACCGCCCTGGCCGACATCCCGGCGCTGGCCCTGACGGAGCACGAGGCCATCCGCTTCACACAAGGCCAGGCCGTCAGCCTGGTTGATCTGATGGGGCGGATTCCAGAGCAGGCCAACCCCGATGGCGGGCTGGCCAGGGCCATGGCGGGGGCGCGCGTGATCGGGCTGTGCCGTCTCGAGGACGGCTGGTTGAAGCCCGAGCGCCTGCTGTAACCCCGCCGCGAACGCCCGCACCGCCGGCGTCCCGCGGCCAGCCACGGAGTTCATGATGTCGCAGACAGCGGAGCGTCGCACGACGCTCATCGGCGAGTACGCCACGGGCGCTGCCGACACCGGCAGCCCGGAAGTCCAGGTCGCATTGATCTCGGATCGGATCACCAGCCTCACCGACCATCTCAAGACGCACGCGAAGGACTTCCACTCGCGCCGCGGGTTGCTGATGCTCGTGGGCCGGCGTCGTCGCCTGCTCGACTACCTCAAGCGCAAGGACAAGACGCGCTACGAGACGCTGATCGGGCGCCTGGGCCTGCGCCGCTAGTCCGAAGCAGGCCGGTGCCCCGACACGGGAGCGCCGGCATGGCCGGGCCATCGAGTCCGGCACGCCGATCCTCCCGCTATTGGGGTGGGGGGCAATGCCGCCAGACAAGGCGGGACAGTTCGATCCGGCCCGGCGTCTCCGGCCACATGGCTTCGCGGCTGCTCCACGCAGACCGCTCCCATGCCGCCCGAGACGCCGCCTCCCCTGACGGGGTGTCACTCCAGATCGCGCCGCCCGCCTGTCCGCGGCACGACGCCGGCGTGATCGCCGGGTCGCAGGATGGAGACAGAGCGATGTTCAACCATGTCCGCAAGGAGCTCGACTGGGGCGGCCGCACGCTGGTGCTGGAGACGGGCAAGATCGCCCGCCAGGCCGACGGCGCGGTGCTGGTCACCTACGGAGACACGATCGTGCTGTGCACCGCGGTCGGCGTGCGCTCGGTCAAGCCGGGCCAGGACTTCTTCCCGCTGACCGTCAACTACCAGGAAAAGGCGTTCGCCGCCGGCAAGATCCCTGGCGGCTTCTTCAAGCGCGAGGGCCGGCCGTCGGAGAACGAGGTGCTGACCTCGCGCCTGATCGACCGCCCGCTGCGCCCGCTGTTCCCGCAGGGCTTCCGCAACGAGGTTCAGGTCATCGCCACCGTGCTCAGCCACGACATGGAGAACGACCCTAACATCGTGGCGCTGATCGGCTGCTCGGCGGCGCTGACCATCTCCGGCATCCCGTTCATGGGCCCGGTCGCCGCCGCGCGCATCGGCTTCGCGGAAGGCGCCTACGTCCTCAACCCGACCACGGAGCAGACCGAGGGCGGCGCGCTCGACCTGGTCGTGGCCGGCACCACCGAGGGCGTGCTGATGGTGGAGAGCGAGGCGCGCGAGCTGAGCGAGGAGGTCATGCTCGGCGCGGTCAACTTCGGCCACCAGAGCTTCCAGCCGGTGATCGCCCTGATCATCGAGCTGGCCGAGGCGGCGGCGAAGGAGCCGTGGTCGCTGCCAGAGGAGGCGGAGTCTGTCCGCACCCTGCGCGGCCGCATCGACGCGCTCGCCCGCGCGCCGATCGCGGCGGCCTACCAGGAGCGCGTCAAGCAGGCGCGCTACGAGAAGGTCGGCGCCGCGAAGAAGGCCGCGACCGAGCAGCTTGTCGCCGAGGGTCTGGAGACCGGCACCGCCAAGGCGCTGTTCAAGGACCTGGAAGCCGACATCGTCCGCAACGCCATCCTGGACAACGGCATCCGCATCGACGGGCGCGACACGAAGACGGTGCGCCCGATCGTGGCCGAGGTCGGCGTGCTGCCGCGCGCGCACGGCTCGGCGCTGTTCACCCGCGGCGAGACGCAGGCGCTGTGCGTGGCCACGCTGGGCACCGGGCAGGACGAGCAGATCGTCGACGCGCTCGACGGCGAGTACCGCGAGCACTTCATGCTGCACTACAACTTCCCTCCCTACTCGGTGGGCGAGGCCGGCCGCATGGGCAGCCCGGGGCGGCGCGAGATCGGCCACGGCAAGCTGGCTTGGCGCGCGATCCGTCCGGTGCTGCCGGCCAAGTCCGCGTTCCCCTACACGCTGCGCGTGGTGTCCGAGATCACCGAGAGCAACGGCTCGTCCTCGATGGCCACGGTGTGCGGCACCTCGCTGTCGCTGATGGACGCAGGCGTGCCGTTGGCGCGCCCGGTGGCCGGCATCGCCATGGGGCTGATCAAGGAGGACCGTGGCTTCGCCGTGCTCTCCGACATCCTCGGCGACGAGGACCATCTCGGCGACATGGACTTCAAGGTGGCCGGCACCGAGGCGGGCATCACCTCGCTGCAGATGGACATCAAGATCACCTCGATCACGCCGGAGATCATGCAGATCGCGCTCGGCCAGGCGCGTGACGGCCGGCTGCACATCCTGGGCGAGATGGCGCTCGGCCTGACGGGTGCTCGCGGCTCGGTGGCGGCGACCGCGCCGCGGATCACCACCATCACGATCCCGAAGGAGAAGATCCGCGACATCATCGGCACCGGCGGCAAGGTGATCCGCGAGATCACCGAGCAGACGGGCTGCAAGATCGACATCGGCGACGACGGCACCATCAAGATCGCGGCCACCACCGACGAGGCGTCGGAGAAGGCGATCAACTGGATCCGCGGCATCGTGGCCGAGCCGGAGGTCGGCCTGATCTACCCGGGCAAGGTGGTCAAGACCGCCGACTTCGGGGCGTTCGTGAACTTCCTCGGCTCGCGCGACGGCCTCGTGCACGTCAGCGAGCTGCAGCAGGGCCGGGTGAACAAGACCTCCGACGTGGTCAACGTGGGCGATGCGGTGCGGGTGAAGGTCCTCGGCTTCGATGATCGCGGCAAGGTGAAGCTGTCGATGCGCGTCGTCGACCAAGCGACGGGCGAGGACATCAGCGACAAGGTCGGCCCGAAAGGCGGCAGGCGCGACGACGCCGCCGAGTAGGCAAAGGACTACCAGCGTTCCTGTGCGTTACGTGTCAGCAAGCAAGGCTGGGCTCTGCCCAGACCCGCCAGGGGCGAGCCGCCCCTGGACCGGCATGACTTAAGAGAAGTCGGTCCAGGGAGGCTCCCCCAACGGAGTTTGAGACAGAGCCTCAACCCTGCTTGCCTCAGCGGTCATCCCAAAGAGCCATTGGTACGACTTGGGGTTGCGTTGCCTCGGTATTGGGATGCTCAAGTTGTGAAACCAGCGTTCCCAGGACGGTTTTACAGTGCTGGCCCAGCACACGACAGTCTTGTCGTTGGCTTGTAACACCCCCAATCTCCCACCCTCCACTGCGGATAAACGGGCCATGAAGGCGATCAACGCGATCAGGATGGGTGGGGTCGATGTCCTCCCGCTGGTCGAAGGCGGCAAGGGGGTTGCCGTCTCCAACGGCGTCTCCTCCGGCCATTGGGCGGCCGGCGGCGGTGCCGGGACCTTCAGTGCGGTGAACGCCGACAGCTACGACGAGGATGGCCGGGTCATCCCGCAGGTCTATTGCGGGCGCACCCGGCGCGAGCGCCACGAGGAGCTGGTCGCGTACGCCATCCGCGGCGGCATCGTCCAGGCGCAGCGCGCGCACGAGATCGCCGGCAGCCAGGGCAGGGTGCACGCCAACATCCTGTGGGAGATGGGCGGGGCGGAGCGGGTCATCACCGGCGTGCTCGAAGGCGCCAGGGGCCTCGTCCATGGCCTGACCTGCGGCGCGGGGATGCCGTATCGGCTGAGCGAGATCGCGGCCAGGTTCGGCGTGTACTACTACCCGATCGTCTCGTCCGGGCGGGCGTTCGCCGCGCTGTGGAAGCGTGCCTACCACAAGGCCGCCGACCTGCTCGGCGGCGTGGTGTACGAGGACCCCTGGCTGGCGGGTGGGCACAACGGCCTGTCCAACGGCGAGGACCCCTTGCTGCCGGAAAGCCCGTTTCCGCGCGTGCTGGCGCTGCGCCAGCAGATGCGCGCCTTCGGCCTCGGCGACACCCCGATCATCATGGCGGGCGGCGTATGGTGGCTGGAGGAATGGGAGGATTGGATCGACAACCCCGAGCTGGGGCCGATCGCCTTCCAGTTCGGCACCCGGCCGCTGCTGACCACGGAAAGCCCGATCGGCGAGGCCTGGAAGCAACGTCTCGTCGGGCTGCGCAAGGGCGACATCTCGCTCAACCGGTTCAGCCCCACCGGCTTCTACTCCTCCGCCGTCAACAACGCCTTCCTCCGCGAGCTGCGGGAGCGCTCGGACCGCCAGGTGGCGTTCACCGCGGAGGTCGTCGGCGATCATGTCGCCGAGTACGGCGTCGGGCCGCGTCGCCGCAAGGTCTACCTCACGGCGCACGACCATGCCGCGGTGCGCGGCTGGGAGCGGCAGGGCTTCACCGAGGGCCTGCGCACCCCGGACGGCACCCTGGTATTCGTGACGCCCGAGAAGGCGGCCGAGATCACGGTGGACCAGATCGCCTGCATGGGCTGCCTCAGCCAGTGCCGGTTCAGCAACTGGAGCCAGGTCGAGCCGGAGTACAGCAACGGCAAGAAGGCGGACCCGCGCTCCTTCTGCATCCAGAAGACTCTGCAGGACATCGGCCACGACCACGACTCGGCAGAGGTCGCCGACCACAACCTGATGTTCAGCGGGCACAACGGATACCGCTTCGCTACGGACCCGTTCTACTCCAACGGCTTCGTGCCCTCCGTACGGCAGCTCGTCGAACGGATCATGACGGGACGCTAGGGCGGGCCCAGGGTCGCCAGATGCGGGCCGAAGCAAGCAAGGTTGAGGCTCTGCCTTAAACTCCGCCAAAGGCAGGCCTTTTGAATCCAATACCTAAGTAAAGCTGGTCCAGGGGCGGCTCGCCCCTGGCGGGTCTGGGCGGAGCTGCCAAAGGTTCCGACGATCCGCTTGGATCGTTGGAAGGGCAACGGAGGGAGAGCCCAGCCTTGCTTTCTGTCTGCTGTCGCCACGAGGCGCCCAGCTAGCTGACGCTGCCTCCGAGGAGCATGGCGGCTGTCCGGTCGGCGAGCTGGCCGAGCAGCGTACTCATCCGGGCCACCAGTTCCGCCGTGGTCTTGCCCGTGTCGGGCGCGGTCAGGCGGAACGAGCGTGTCACCAGCGGCAGGCGGTCGCTGGCGCGCAGCACGGACACCTGCGCCGCGAGCGTGAGCGTGCCGTCGTGGCCGGAGTCGAAACGGTCAACCTGCAACTCCACCAGACGGTCGGGGCGCGACGAGATCACGCCCTGCGCCGCCGTGACCTGGGTGCCCGGCAGCCGCTGTGTCAAGTCCTCGGCCATCACGCGGCCCACCATGTCGCCGAGCGGCTCGCCCCAGACCTGGGTGCTGGCGACGTCGAGCTTGTACTCGCTGTCGCCGCGCACGATGCCGTTGCGGTCGAGGTAGCCGGCGATGCCTGGCTGGCGCACCTCCAGCACGGCGGGGCCGCCAACCAGTGGCGTGCCCGGCACCGGCGCCAGCGCGAAGTAGCTCGTGCTCGCCGAGGCGCAGCCCGAGACGGCGGCGAGCAGCAGCAGGCCTGCCACACGGTGGGCGGCTTGGATCATCGGTTGCCCGCCTGGCTGGTGCGGCCGAGGATCAGCGCGCTCGGGTTGCGGTTGAGGTAGTCGGCGAGCAGGCGCACCGAGCGCACGGCGTCGCTGGCCTGCGCGAGCACGCGCTCGATGTTGCGCTGGAAGTCGGAGTCCGCTCCGTAGCTGGCGCCCACCCCGGCCAGCGCCGCGTTGGCGTGCTTCAGCGTGTCCTGGAGCTGCGCCGAGATCTCCGGCAGGCGCTTGAGCGTCGGCTGCAACCCGGCATCCGTGTCGTGCACCAGGGTCTGTGCGTCCCGCAGGGTCGCCGACAGCGAGCGCAGGGTGCTCTTCAGCTCCGGGCCGCCCACGGTGCTGTTCAGCGTGGCGATCAGGGCGTTGGCGTTCTCGCCGATCTGCGCGAACGGGATCTGCTGCAGCTTGGCGGCCACGTCGCTCACCGCGCCCAGGATGTTGTCGAGGCCGCCGCCCTGGCTGGGCAGCACGATGGTGCCGTCCTCGAGGGCGATGCCGGCCGGCTTGGCGTTCGGCACGAAGGCCAGGGTGATGTTCTTCTGCCCGGTGACGTAGCTGGCGGTGTCGACCTGGGCCCGCATCCCCTGGCCCACCAGCGCGCCCAGCACCCTGGCGGGATCGAGCTTGGTGGAGAACCTGTCGGGCGGGAACACCCGCTCCGGCTGGATCTCCATGGCGACCCTTACCTTGACGACGCCGGACTCCGGATCGAGCTGGAGCTTGACGTCGGTGACGTCTCCGACCTGCATCCCGAACACCTCCACGGCAGACCCTGCACCCAGGCCCGACACGGAACTCTGCAGGTAGGTCACCAGCGGGATGCGCCGGTTGAAGCCGGCGGCGTCGGCCGCGTCCTTGCTGTCGTAGAGGCGGAACTTGGCCTCGTCGGCCGCCATCGGGCCGGACCAGGCCTCCTTGGGCGAGTCGAACGCCACCGCGCCGGAGATCACCGCCTGCAGGCTCTGGACCTCGACGTGCAGGCCCTGGGCGCCGAGCTTCACGTTCAGGCCGGAGGCGTTCCAGAAATGGGTCTGCGGGTGCACGAACTTGTCGAACGGGGCGTGCACGAAGGCGGAGATCGTGACCATGCCATGCCCGTCGCCCAGGTCGTAGCCCAGCACCTCGCCGGCGGGAATGTCGCGGTAGAAGATCGGTGTGCCCTCGCTCACCGATCCGATCGTCGGGGCCTCGAGTTTGTAGATGTGGCCGGGCTCGTCGGAGCGCACGCCGGGCGGCTGCTCCAGCCCGACGAAGTCGCGCTTCGAGATGCCGCCGGGCTCGCCGGGGTCGATCGCGATGAAGGCGCCGGAGACCAGCGTCTCCAGCCCGGAGATGCTGCCGGAGGTGATGCGCGGCTTGACCACCCAGAACCGCGCGTGGTCGGTCAGCACGTGCTCGCCCTGGCTGTTCATGCGGACCTTGACGATGACGTGGCTCAGATCCTTGGCGAGCGCGATGTCCTCGACGGTGCCGAGCCCCACCGCCTTGTGCTTCACCTGGGTCTGGTTCGCGGTCAGCCCGTCGGCGGCGTTGAAGGTGATGGTGACCAGCGGGCCGCGGTCGTTCAGCGCCCGCACGCCGAGATAGCCCGCCGCCAGCAGCGCCACGACCGGGATGATCCAGACCAGCGACACATGACGCCGCCGCACCGTCGCCTGCGCCGGCACCGTGCCGCCACCGGGCATCGTTCCGGAACCGGCCGGGGACGGAGCAGGGCCGGGCTGCGATGGACCGTTGCCGCTCATGCCATGCTCCTCGAAGCCGGGACAGGATCAGGTCCTGCGGCGGCGGACTCCAGGCCTGTCGCGTGCCGCGTCACGCGCGTGCCCCGGCCGGACGAGGCCCGTCGGACGGCGTGGCATCCGGGTCGGTTCCGAGCAGCGACATCGAGGCCGCGATCTCGAGGCTGTCCGGGTTGTCGGCGTCGGACTGCCCGGCCGCGTCCCACATCAGCCGAGAGTCGAAGCTGCGCGCCGCGATCATGGTCAGCACGACCACTGAGGCGAAGTAGATGTCGCCGCTCTCCGGACGGATCGTGGACAGCAGCCCGACCTGCACCAGCGCCACCAGCGTGGACAGCAGGAAGACGTCGAGCATCGACCAGCGCCCGATGGCCTCGACGATCCGGTGCAGCCTCGTGCGTCCCCGCAGCGCCCAGGCGCTGCGGCGGTGCGTCGTGACCATCATCAGGATCAGGGCGATCAGCTTGGCGCCCGGCACCATGATGCTGGCGAAGAACACCAGCACCGCCAGCGGCCACATGCCCGCCTCGCCGAGCTGCCTGACCGTGCTCATGATCGTGTCCGGCTGGCTGCGGTTGTAGCGCACCACGGTCATCACCGGCAGCAGGTTGGCCGGCAGGTAGAACACCAGCGACGCCAGCACCAGCGACCAGGTGGTCGCCACGCTGCGTGGGGCACGCAGCCGCAGCACCGTGTGGCAGCGGGTGCAGCGCTGCCCGGACTCCGCCTGGTGCACCCTGTGGCAGCTCGTGCAGCTGATGCGCTGCGGCCCGCCCGCGAGCGGCGCGCCGGACAGGCCGCGGCGGTCCATCTCCTCCCACACTGCCTCGTGGTCGAGCGAGGCGTCGGCCGCCGCCGTCGCCAGCATGCAGGCCCCGATCGCGTAGAGCGCCGGGCCGATGGTCACGGTGGCAATCGCCTCCAGGCGGCTGAAGGCGACGAATACGCCGAGCATGAACACCTCGACCATCGCCCAGGGCCGCACCGTGTCCAGCCAGGCGAAGGCCCGCGGCAGCCCGCGCGGCGGGTTGGCGGTGCGCAGCCCGACCAGCACCCAGAGCATCAGGCCGAGCTTGACCGCCGGCATCACGATCGCCGTCAGCAGCACCAGCAGCCCCAGCTCCGGCAGGCCCTGGTGGCTGAGCGAGATCGGCCCGGTGAACATGGTCGACGGGTAGGACCGTCCGAGCGCGCGCAGCCCGAGGAACGGCAGGCTGACCGCGAGCAGCAGCATGGCCGCCGCGGCGACGGTGAAGGCGAGGCTGTGGGTCAGGGGGCGAGCACGGCCGCGCCGCAGCGGGGTGTCGCAGCGCAGGCAGTGCGCCGCCTGCTTCGCCTTGACGTGTGGCACCGCCTGGAACTGGCCGCAGGCCAGACATTCGCGCAGGTGGCTATCGGCTGGCGGGGAGGAGGGGGCGGGCTGCGGCATTGCGCTGCACAATGTGCCAGCGTGCGCGGTGTTGCACCAGGGCCGTCGGGACGCGCGGATGCAGGGCAGCAAGCAAGGCCGGGCTCTCCCTCCGCTGCCCATTGCCTACGGCCCAAGCGGGCCGTCGGAACCTTTGGGCAGCTCCGCCCAGACCCGCCAGGGGCGAGCCGCCCCTGGACCGGCACAACTCAAGAGAAGCCGGTCCAGGGGGTTCCCCCTGGCGGGGTTTGAGGCAGAGCCTCAACCTTGCTTTCCGCTTTTGGCAGCCTCGGCCAACGGACCCATCGCGGATGTGCCGTTCGTGTTGCCTCTCGGCGGAGGGTTGGCTATATCGCGTCCTTGCAGGCCGCCGACGTAGCTCAGGGGTAGAGCAACTGATTCGTAATCAGTAGGTCCTCGGTTCGATTCCGAGCGTCGGCACCAGCGCTGCCGTGCGTTCGGGGGCGATCCTCAGCCCTGGCGCAGCAGGCCGCCCGCCGTCCAGATCCGCCCCGACCCGTCCGGTGGCTGCGTCGTCGGCGTTCCCTGCATCGCGGGGCCGATCGCGGTGCCGGTGATCCCGTCGTCGACGCTGGGCCCGAAGCCGCTGAACCAGGTGCAGTGGTTGCGCCCGTCGCGGTCCACCAGGGGCGAGGCCACCCTGACGCCGCCGTGGCCGATCCACATCGCGTCCACCACGGCGTTGGCGTAGGTGCCCGGGTCGCACACGATCGGGATGTCGGCGCCGAACCGGCAGGCCGAGACGATCGCGAAGTTGCCGCCGCCCTTCGCCTGGCGGATGTGCAGCGCGGTGGCCCCGGCCGGCGCGTCGAAGTCGCAGCAGTCGATGCGCGCGCTGTCGCAGTCCGTCAGCCGCACCGCCGCGTAGCCTGCGCCGCCGTTGCGGATCGCGAGATGGGTGTGGCGCACCCGGACGTTGCTGATCTGGGTGAGGTCGAGGGCGGCGTCGAGGCAGTACCAGTCCGACGAGGAGTCCAGCTCGATCGCCAGGCCGAGGCGGCCGTTGACCGCCGCGTGCGGTGCGATCGCCGCCACGTCGGTATGCCAGCCGATGGCGCACTGGAGCACGGAGCAGGTCCGCAGGATCGGGCTCTCGACGTAGCCGGTCTGCCAGAACGCCTTGTCGACGTACATCACCGAGATCTCGGTGAGGAACACGGCGACGCAGCGGTTGGTGAACTGCACGCCGTAGGTGCCCGGGATCGGGCGCGGCATGGTCAGCGACACGCGCTGGCCGGCGCGCAGCGGGCGCCGCGCCGGGTGCGACAGGGTCAGCGTGGCGGGGCCGAACGCTGCGACCGTGGTGCCGGGGGCGATGTCGTCGCCGTCCACCGCCATGCCGGGCTGCAGTCCTGCGGTGGTGCGCACATGCACGATGTCGGGCTGGCGCGACGCCTCCGTGGCGACCAGGACCGTGTGGGTCTGGATCGCGGCGCCGTTGATCCTGATGTTGCTGAGCCGGGCGTTCCACAGGGTGCTGAGCCTGAACCCGCCGGAGAAGGTGCGCGGGAACGAGGTGGCGCCGACCGGGAACAGCGGGGCCACCGCGGCCACGGTGATGTCCTCGAACATCGCGGTCTGGCCGAGGGTGACCTGCACCTCGGGGGCGACGAACTCGATCGCGGCGCCGCCGGCCCCGGTCGGGCAGTCCGGCACCAGGGTCAGGCCGCGCAGCCGCACGTGCTGGTGCTCGCGGCTCTGCACGATGCGCAGCCCGGCCTCGGAGCCGGCGCAGCACAGCGTGGTGACGGCGGCGCCGTCGCCTTCGATCGCGATGCGCATGGCGCTGTCCGGCGGGCTCACCCAGCGCGGCGTGCGCGACAGGCCGTACACCCCGGCGGGGATGGCGATCCTCGCGCCGCCGCCGTGCAGCGCCGCGGCGGCCAGCGCCGCCGCCCAGGCGGAGTCGAACGCGTCGGCGCTGTCCCGCGCCCCGGTGCTGTCGGCGCCGTGGTCCAGCACGTCGACGAGGTTGGCCGGGGTCGGCCGGGCAGGTGCCGCCATGGAGCGTGTCGTTCCTTGCCGCAGGCTGTGCCGCGCCGTGGCCTGGTGCCAGGCTCGCGGCGACTTGTGGATGGCGTTGTCGCCCGCCCGGCGTGGCAGGTCGAGAGCCGGTCTGCAATACGCACGGCCTCGTGGAGAGACCGGCGAAGCAAGCAAGGTTGAGGCTCTGCCTCAAACTCCGCCAAAAGCAGGCCTTTGGAATCCATTTCTTCAGTAAAGCCGGTCCAGGGGCGGCTCGCCCCTGGCCGGCCTGGGCGGAGCCCAGCCTTGCTTGCCTTGCAAGGTCGGCCGCCGCGCTCCTCGTGCAAGCCGCTGGCGCCCGGGTGGCGTGGGGTGCACCATGCCGGCGTGCACGCCGTCCGCACGTCGGGGCGGCCAACGAGCCGACGCCAGGCGCAAGACCCGGCCCGGCAGGGGAGCAGCCGTCATGACTCAGGATCGAGCCGGTGAGCCGAAAGCGCCGCCGCCGGGACCGCTGGGAGTGTGGCAGTCCTGGATGGCCACCGCGATGGCCGCCACGTCCGCCGCGGGCCTGCCGCCGGTTCCCGCGATGGGCGAGGGGGCCGGACTCCCTGGCTGGCCGACCGGCGAGGGTGCCGACGCGATGACCGCGGGCATGGCGCAGGGCATGCAGGCGCTCCAGCAGCAGATGGCCGCCGACCCGACCCTGCGCGCGATCGACGCCCTGTGGAACGCCAACCCGCTGCGCGAGGTGGTGCCGGTCGACTGGTCGGAGATCGCGCGCGCGCTGCGCACGGTGTGGCTGCACGGCCTGCGCCGGCCCGACCGGATGCTCGAGAACGCGGTGCGGCTGAACGCGCAGGTGTGGCAGGGCGGGCTGGAGATGTGGGCCGAGGCCGGGCGGCGCTGGAGCGGGGCGGAGCCCCCCGCGGCGGCCTCTGGTGACAAGCCGGGCGCCAAGCCGGGCGACAGGCGCGGCGACAAGCGGTTCGCGGCGCCCGAGTGGCAGTCGCCGCTGTTCCGCCAGATCAAGGACAGCTACCTGATGGCCTCGGAGTGGCTGCTGGAGCAGCCGGCCGACTCGGACATGCCGGCCGCCGAGCGCGCCCGCCTGGACTTCCACCTGCGCCAGTTCGTGGACGCGATGAGCCCGGCGCTGGTGCTGGCCGCAAACCCGGTGGCGCTGAAGCGCGCGGTGGAGACCGGCGGCGCCAGCCTGGCGGACGGGGCGCGCAACCTGATGGCCGACCTGAAGGAGGGGCGCCTGTCGATGGTGGACGCGGCCGCCTTCGCGCCCGGGCGCAACCTGGCGACGACGGCGGGCAAGGTGGTGCTGCGCAACGCCCTGATCGAGCTGATCCAGTACGCGCCCGCCACGCCCGAGGTGCACGAGGTGCCGCTGCTGATCCTGCCGCCCTGGATCAACAAGTACTACATCCTGGACCTGCAGCCGAAGAACAGCATGGTCGCCTGGCTGGTGGCGCAGGGTTTCACGGTGTTCATGGTGTCGTGGAAGAACCCCGACGCCTCGATGGATGCGACGGGCTTCGAGGACTACATGCGGCTCGGGCCGCTGGCGGCCTCGGACGCGATCCGCGAGATCACCGGGAGCGCGCAGGCCAACGTCATGGGCTACTGCATCGGCGGCACGCTGCTGGCGATGACGCTGGCCTGGCTGGCGCGGCGCGGCGACGAGCGGTTCGCCTCGGCCACGCTGATGGTGTCGATGCAGGACTTCGCCGAGGTCGGCGAGACCGCGATGTTCATGGGCGAGCCGGCGATCGACTTCATCGAGCAGCAGATGCTCGACCGCGGCTATCTCGACAGCCGGGAGATGTCGAACATGTTCAGCCTGCTGCGCTCCAACGACCTGATCTGGGGCAACGTGGTCAACAACTACCTGATGGGCAACAAGCCGCCGGCCTTCGACCTGCTGTACTGGAACAGCGACGGCACCCGCATGGCGCGCACCGCGCACTCCTGGTACCTGCGCAACACCTACGTCGAGAACAACCTGATCAAGCCTGGCCACGTGGTGCTGGACGGCGAGCCGATCGACCTCGGGCGCATCACGCTCGACCTGTACTCAGTGGGCGCGGAGAAGGACCACATCGTGCCGTGGCAGTCGGCCTGGCGGGTGACGCAGCTCGTCGGCGGCACCGTGCGCTTCGTGCTGGCGTCGAGCGGGCACGTGGCGGGGATCATCAACCCGCCCGGCGGCAAGGGGACCTACCGGGTGGCCGACGGCGCTGCCGGCGAGGGCGTGGCCGCCGACCCGCAGGCCTGGCGCGAGGGGGCAGGCGAGCACAAGGATAGCTGGTGGGTGGACTGGGCGGCGTGGCTGGCGGCGCGGAGCGGGGCGAGGGGCACGCCGCCGGGGATGGGGAGCGAGGCCCACCCGGCGATCATCGACGCACCGGGGAGCTACGTGCTGGAAAGCTGAGGCGCGAGAAGGTAAGTAAGCAAGGTCGAGGCTCTGCCTCAAACTCCGCCAAAGGCTCGCCTTTGGAATCCATTACTTAAGTAAAGCCGGTCCAGGGGCGGCTCGCCCCTGGTGGGTTTGGGCAAAGCCCAACCTTGCTTACGGCGCCCCTGAGCTGTCGACCACGACGAGCGCGCTGCCAGCCAGCGGCGTCGGCACCCGGTCCGGCAGCAGCAGCGCGCGGTAGCGCAGCTCGTCCACGGCCGCGCGCTCGTACTCGGCGTCGAGCACGCCGTGGTGGTCGAGGAAGCGGTTCATCGCGTCGGGGATGCGCACGCAGCCCTGCGAGGCGGTGTGGCCGATGCGCTGGGCCAGGAGGGCGGGGTCGGTCGCGTGCATCTCCAGGCGGATCTGGATCGGGCTGGCGTCAGCGCCCCAGCCACGGTGCGCCCACTGCCAGCCGAAGTCCCATACGCGCATCCCTTTCAGGCCAAGGCCGCGGACGTGGTTCTCGTTGAAGGTGCCCTCGGCGCGGTAGTCGAGGATCAGGTCGGTGTGCGCGAACACGCCGAGCGGCGTGATGTAGTGGTCAAAGCGCCCGGCCTGGCCGGTGGAGACGCGGGTGGTGCCGAGCACCTCCCAGGCGCCGGCGGGGCGGGCGAGCACGACCGAGATCTGCTGCACGGCGCCGTTGCGGTCCACGGCGACCAGAAGCTGCGGATGGTCGAGGACAAAGTCGCTGGCAGCCACGGTGCGGCGGAGCAGGGCAAGCAGGCTGCGCTCGCGGGCGGGGTCGTGCGCGACCAGGCCAGGCACTTCGCGCGACAGGTCGGCGCGCAGGCGCGCGGCCTCGGCGGACACCGCTGCGGGGCTAAGCGGGGCGGGTTCGGCACCGGGCTGCGGCAACACCAGCGCGGGCGACAAGGACGCGGAGGCGGTGCGCACCGGGGACGTGCCGCCGGCCGCGGGGAGCGGCACCGGACGCGGCAGCGGGGTCGCGGCCGGCAGGGCGCTCGTGTCGGGCACGGACGCCGCGGTAGGCGCGCGAGCCGGGTCCTGGGCGTGTGCCAGGGTCGCGGCGGCGCACAGGAGCGTGGCGAGAGCAAGGCCGGGCAACGAGCGGGTCGGTCGCATGGGGTCCTGGATTGCTGTCGAGCGCCCCTCACCATACCTCGGCTCACGGCGCGGCGCGATTGGTTTGCGCGACGCCGCGGACACGATCCGCTCGGCGAGGCGGGCGGCGACATCTGGCCATGTGGTACCATTGTAAAATGAGTGAACCGCGGGCGCCGCGTGCCGTTGGAGCCCGCATGACACGATTCGGCACGCTTCCCGACGGCACCGTGGCCACCCTGCATACCCTGGAGAACGACACCCTGCGGGTGCGCATCACGGATCTCGGCGCCCGCATGGTGTCGATCGAGGCTCCTGGCCGCGACGGCGTGCGCGGCCACGTCCTGCTCGGCCTGGACGACGCCGCGACCTACGCCACGGCCGGCGGGTCCTTCGGCGCAGTGCTCGGCCGCTGCGCCAACCGGATCGCGGGGGCACGCTTCCGCCTGGACGGGCGCGAATACACGCTGCCGGCGAACGACGGCGACAACACGCTGCACGGCGGCCCGGGCGGCTTCGGCCTGCGCACCTGGACCGTGCGCGAGGCGGGCGCCACGGAGCTGGCGCTCGACCTGCTGAGCCCGGACGGCGACGCGGGCTTTCCGGGCGCCCTGCACGTGAGCGCGCGCTACGTGCTGCGCGGCGACACGCTGCGGCTGGAGCTGGGCGCGCGGGCGGAGGCGCCCACGATGGTCAACCTCAGCGCGCACCCGTACTTCAACCTCGGCGGCGACCCTCGCCGCGACATCCTCGCCCACGAGCTGGTGGTGCACGCCGCGCGGTTCCTGCCCGTGGACAAGGCGCAGGTGCCGACCGGCGAACTCCGCCCGGTGGACCACACGCCGTTCGACTTCCGCACGCCCCGCAGCTTCGCCGCCGGGATCTTCGACGCCGAGCCGCAGCTCCTGCCCGGGCGGGGCTACGACCACTGCTTCATGCTGGACGGCGAGCCGGGCACGCTGCGGCCGGCGGCGGACGTGCGCGACCCGCGCAGCGGACGCACGCTGACGGTGCGCACCACGCAGCCCGGGCTCCAGGTGTACTCGGGCAACTCGCTGAACGGCGCGGTGCAGGGCCGCGGCGGGGTCATGCTGCGGCAGTCCTCGGGCTTCGCGCTGGAGGCGCAGAATTTCCCCGACGCGCCGAACCAGCCGGGGTTCCCGTCGGCGGTGCTGCGGCCGGGAGAGGCGTACGCCGAGGTCATCGAGTATGCATTTGGGGTAAGCTGAGGCAGCAAGGAAGGTTGAGGCTCTGCCTCAAACTCCGCCAAAGGCTCGCCTTTGGAAACCCCGACTTGGGCCGGTGGCACGTCTCGACTTTCCTTATGTGTGCGGGTCTGGGGGCGCCTGCCCCCAGCGGGTCCCCGCTTTCAAGCCATGGGGCAGAGCCCTGGCCTTCCTGTCAGGCGATCTCGCGGGCGAGCTTGCGGCGCATGGCGTCGGCGAAGCGGGCGTAGTCGGGGCAGGGCAGGGCGAAGCTGCCCGGGCCGCCGATCACGCTGCAGGTGAAGCTGTCCACCAGGTCGGGCTCCTCGTGCAGGACGCACAAGCCGTTGATGGTGACGCCCGCGGCAGCCAGGCGGTCGCGGATCGGCGCGGGGTCCGGGCCGTCGTTGGAGGCGCCGTCGCCGGCGAGGTCGACAACGCGGCGGGCGGCGTCCGGCGCGGCGGCCAGGAGGGTCTCGGCGGCGAGCAGGGCGGAGCCGAGGGCAGTGAGGCCGGCGGGGACGAGGCGCGGGACGTCGTCGACGCGCTGGGCGAAGGCGGCGACGTCGTCGGGGGTGGAGAGGCGGGTCCAGGGGATCATGGTCTCCTGGGCTCTGCTGCCGGAGAACACCAGCAGGGCGCAGAGCGAGGCGCGGGCGCGGCCGATGGTGAGGCCCGCCGCGATCTCGGGGTCGCGCAGGGCGTCGGCGATGCCGCCGGCGATGAGGGAGAACTCCTCGTAGCTGACGCTGGCGGAGGCGTCGAAGGCGAGCAGCAGGGCGAGGTCGGCGAGGGGCATGGCGGGCTACGTCGCGTCGGTGGGAGGCGGGTCGGGGTTGCGGCTGCGGGACGACACGTTGGCCAGGAACCGCTTCAAGGCTGGCTGCGGGAGTGTCAGCCGGCTTCGGTCGAAGACGCGGCGGCAAGGTCCACGCCCTCGTAGAGTTCGGCAAGGGGGAGAGTGAGGCCGATCTCGGGCAGGGTGAGCGTGGCGTCGCCGGTGAGGATGTGGCCGAGCCAGTCGGGGCCGATGCGGGCGAAGACGGTGGCGCCGATGCGGTCCTGTTCGAGCATGACGTAACGCTGGACCGAGGGCAGGGCGGCGTATTCCTGGTTCTTGGTGATGCGGTCGGTGCCGGAGGTGCTGGCGCTCAGGACCTCGAAGATCGTGACGGGGTCGCGGACGAGCGTGGCGCGGGGCGGGATCAGGGTGCAGGCGACGAAGCCGTCGGGATAGCGGACGCGGCCGGCGGTCTCGATCTTGAGGTCGCTGCCGTAGAAGGTGCAGGGGGTGCCGCGCAGGCGGACGCCGATGGAGATGGCGAGGTTGCGCTGGATGAGGGCATGGGCGGCGGTGCCGCCGGTCATGGCGAGGGGGCGCAGGCCGTCGAACTCGTGGCGGAGGGGCTGGCGGGACTCCCAGGCGAGGAACTCGGGGAGGGTCATGGGTTGGGGGAGGGGGAGGGACATGAGC